>JAABUS010005491.1_pt1 | contig 16553 bp, 18 predicted proteins | sample 5560161 | NCBI WGS metagenome assembly JAABUS01 (sample SAMN10711885, study PRJNA513376) | rock metagenome | isolation source: Antarctica rocks | place: Antarctica: Victoria Land, Trio Nunatak nord | collected 2016-01-04
ACATTGGCGGGCTTGGAAACACCCCTTGCGATCAGCCGCCTCACTTCGCCCCTCATTGGCGGCAGGGCAGGCTCAGTACAGCCCATTCAGCAGCGTTGAACAGCCCTGGGTGGTGGAAGGCGTGCTCCACCGCGAGACCCTTGAGGTTGAGGGCAGCCCGTACTCGCCAGGCCGCCGAGGACCGGAAGTAGCCGTGCAATCTCATCGCGTGTCCTTTCGGCTTCGAGCTCTCAAGCCCACCCCTTTCAGGGTGTATATTACTTGATAGGCTCAATTATAGATGATGAGAGTATCAGTAAGGCGGTCGTGTCTGCTAACTTTTACTTTGTCATTGCGAGTGGGTCGAGCAGTCCAGTGCGCGGCCCTGGGACCATGCTCCCCAGGCAAGCCAGAAAGCAGCCACCCAGCGGCCGGCGCCTACTGAAACACCCTGAAAGGGGTGGCTCTCAAGCCACCGCGCGCATCGTGGCGTCCTCACCCGCCGGCGTGATGCCCTTGCGCGCCTTGGTCATGGCTTCGCGCAAGACGTCGAGGTCGCCGATGTGGTTGGCGAGTAGCAGGATGAGCTTGGCGTTGAGCAAGGCGCTCTGCTCGGGCGTGAGGTCGCGATGCGCGTTGATCAGCGCCTCGTAGAAGTCGTCGGGACTGGCGATGTTGGGTTCGGTATTGAGCACGGTGTCCACCTCGGTCACGCGTTGCAGGTTGCGCGGGCAAGTGCGGCCTGGACCTTGCCGAGGTCGAAGCTCCGCCAACGGGCGCAAACATGCTGGTCGGGGCGCAGCAGATAGGTGGTGCCAGGGCACGCATCGAAGCGCTGCGTCACCAGGCCGTCCTCCTCCAGCACGAGGAGCCCGTCCACCGAGCGGGGTTTGACCCCCTTCGGCTCCACGATTACGGCGTGGACCGGGACTGCCTGCCCGCGAAGCATCTGGAATGCGTGCAGCCGTTCGGCCGGAAGTTCGGCGGCATTGCCGAAATGCAGGAGCGTGAAGCCCCCCGACCTGCTCCAGCAGCCAACCGTCTCGCCCGCTCACGCGGACCGGGGCATCGGTACAGGGCGCCCCCGGGACCATCGTGCCCTCGAACGCGTCCTCGTCTGGCGTGTTCAGCGGGGAACCGACGAGGGTGGAGGGAGTGGACAGCCGGCCGCTGTTCACCAGGCGCCGCGCGAAGGCGCAGTCCCTGGCGAGTTGCAGCGTCGCATCGCGGAAGGTGCGGCTCACCTCGCTCTTGGGCGTGATGAAGTCGGTGCTACGGGTGGAATTGAGGATGTTCTCGTCAGCGGCGAACTCGCGTTCGCTAGCGTAGGTGTCGAGCAGCCGGTCCGGCGCCCGGCCCTCGAGCACGAGGCGCAGCTTCCAGGCCAGGTTGTCCGCATCCTGCACCCCGGAGTTGGCGCCGCGGGCGCCGAAGGGCGAGACGCCGTGGGCGCTGTCACCCGCGAACAGCACGCGCCCGTCCCGGAACGCCTGCATACGGAGGCAAGCAAACGTGTACACGCTCACCCACTCCAGCTCGAATGCGACATCCTTGCCAAGCAGCGCCTGCACGCGGGGGGTGACGCGTTCAGGCTGGCGTTCGGCCACTGGGTCGGCGTCCCAGCCAAGCTGGAAGTCGATGCGCCACACGTCGTCGGGCTGGCGGTGCAGCAGCACGGACTGGTTCGGGTGAAAGGGCGGGTCAAACCAGAACCAGCGCTCGGACGGAAACTCCGCCTCCATGCGCACGTCGGCGATCAAGAAGCGGTCGCGGAAGGTCTGGCCCTTGCTCTCGTGCCCGAGCAGCTTGCGGATCGGGCTGCGCCCTCCGTCGGCGGCAACCAGGTAATTGCAGCGCAGGAGGTACTCTCCGTCCGGCGTCTTGACCGTCACCTCCAACCCGTCCGCAGCCTGTGACACAGCAATCACTTGGCTCATCCAGCGGATGTCGAGATTGGGCAGCGCCTGCGCCCGGTCGAACAGATAGCCCTCGACATAATATTGCTGCAGGTTGACGAAGGCGGGGCGGTGGTGGCCCGCCTCGGACAGCAGGTTGAAGCTGTAGACCAGCTCGTCCCGGAAGAAGACCTTGCCGGTGTTCCAGCCGAGACCCTTCTCCGCCATCGGCTCGCCGCACCCCAGGCGGTCAAAGATCTCCAGGGTGCGCTTGGCGAAGCAGATCGCGCGCGAGCCGCTGGACAGGCGGTCGTCGTCGTCCAGCAGCACCACGGGAATGCCATGCTGCGCCAGGTCGATCGCCGTCGCCAGACCGACAGGCCCGGCACCGACCACCACCACGGGATAGCGCAGCGCTCCCGGAGCGTCATGGTCCGGAGCTCTTACGTAGTCGAATTTCAGTTTTTGGTAGTCAACTTGTATCGCGTCCAACATCGCCTCCCAAGATTTTCCCTGTTGCCTCTACGTCCTCTGCGGACCGGTGTTTGTCTGGCTGTCCAGTTCGATCTGCGGCCGTCTTACTTTGCGGTGACCATCGGGCAACCGCCCTCCGCAAGAGGGCGGAATGCCTCGGCGGCGGGGATCTGTGCGACCTGGCGGTAATAATCCCAGGCGCCATGGCTCTCTTGCGGCGTTTTCACTTGATACAGGCCCAAGTCGTACACGACCCGTCCGTCCTCGCGCACTTTTGCCATCTGGCCGAAGTAGTCGGCCGGGGACGCTTTCATGGCCGTCGTGGTCGCGGCACCCGAGATGCTGCCCGTCGTGTCGACGGCACGCAGCCAATGGCGGACCGAGGCGTAGACCGCAGCCTGCGATTTGGACGGTGGCTTGCCTGCCTGCGCTCGGAACCGCTCGGCGAAGCTGCGCGACGCGTCGTTGCGGTCCCAATAGAAGCCAGAGGTGACGTTCAATCCCTGGGCGGCCGGTAAGCCCAGCGCATGCACGTCATTGATGAATACCAAGAGTCCGGCCAGCTTCTGGCCGTTCTGGCCCAGGCCGAACTCGGCCGCCTGCTTGATGGCGTTGCTCGTGTCGGTACCCACGTTGGCAAGGCCGACCACCTGTGCGCCCGACGACATGGCTTGCGTGATGTAGGACGACATGTCTGCGCTCGGCAGCGGATGGCGCACCGATCCGACGACGCGCCCGCCCTCTGCGGTGATCGCTGCCGTCGCATCCCGCTGCAACGCTTGGCCGAAAGCGTAGTCGGCAGTGATGAAGAACCAGTTCTTGCCCCCGGCCTTGGTCAGGGCGCGCGCCGTGCCGTTCGCCAAGGCGTAGGTGTCATCCGTCCAGTGGGTCAGGACAGGCGAGCAGGCCGGACCCGTCAAATCGGACGACGCGGCGGCATCCACCATCACTGCCCGGTCGCGCTCCTTGGCAAGGCCCGCAACCGCCAGGGCAATCTGGGTGAATGGCAGGTCCACGATGACGGCCACGTTGTCCCGGTCGAGCCATTGGCGGGCAATCGCCGAACCCACGTCGGGCTTGTTCTGATGGTCGGCGGCGATGACCTCGACCGGTGCGCTACCGGCCTTTCCGCCGGCGTCCTGTACAGCGAGCTGGGCCGCGATCACCGAGCCCTTGCCGGAGTTCTCCGCGGTGCTGCCGGACATGTCGGTCAGCACCCCAATCTTGACGACCCCACCGGGGATATCGGCGTGCGCGGGCAGAGCGGCCGCACCAAGGGCGGCGACGAGCAATGCGGCACGATGTTTGACCGAGCGCCGTTTTGTCCGGCGCGGCGCAGAACTGTTCTGCATTGCGTTCCCCCGTTCATATCGTCACATATGAGACGGTCGCGGTCTAGCACTCGGGCCAACGGGAAGGCAAGGAAAACATGTCATCTGCAAAGCCATTCGCCATTCGCGAAGCCATGAATGAGGAGCCGGCCCCTCTCTCATTGGATGGCTTCCTGCCTTATCGTCTCTCCATCCTGGCCGAAAGCGTCAGCCGGGCCTTCGCGCGGCACTACGAGCAGCGCTTCGGCATCACGATCCCGGAGTGGCGCGTGATGGCCGTACTCGGAGAGCGCTCGCCGCAGTCGACGCAAGATGTCATCCGGCGGACGCGGATGGACCGGGTGAAGGTGAGCCGGGCCGCCATCCGCCTGACGGACAAGGGCCTGATTGCCCGCACATCCCAACCAGGCGATCAACGGGCACATAGCCTCAAGCTGAGCCGGCACGGGTTTACGATGTATCGGCAGATCGTGCCCTTTGCGCATGCGCTGCAGGCCGAGTTGGTGCAGGCGCTCGGCAACGACGAGCTGCGGGGCTTCGATGACGTCGTAGGCAAGCTGCAGGAGTGCGCGGAGCGGCTTGCGCCGGGTGCTGAGATGGAGACAACGGCAAAGCTGCCGGCGTGACCGTGGTGGCCTGCACCCATCGGCAGTTGGCCTTGTCGTAATCTCCGTGCCAAAAGCGCCGCTCTGAAAAACTTGCAGAGTCAATGCCTCATACTTGCGTTCTCAAATTCTCGCCTGCAATGGCAGCGATTCTAAGTGGCTGCTGACGGTTGTGGGTTCCGCTGTGCCGGGCGGTGTGATCCACGTTCTGCATGGAGCTTCTGGACACACTTCTTGCTGGCGTGCGCTTGGCCTGTGCGGCGTTCCCTCACTGAGGTGGCCCCGGGATTTTGGGCAGGGTGATAAGCTGGTTCCGCTTGAGCGAGAGACGGGACGAGATGGGCAAAGTGACACGCAAGCGCTACGGGGCTGAGTTCAAGGCCAAGGTGGCGTTGGAAGCGATCCGGGGCGAGCAGACACTGGCGGAGCTGTCGGCTAAGCACGGCATCCACCAGACGATGATCGCGGCCTGGAAGCGGCAGGCGATTGAGGGATTGGCTTCGACGTTCTCCGGCAAGGCGGAGGCGGTGCAGGCGACCGGGGAGGCGGAGCTGACCCGGCTGCACACCAAGATCGGCCAGTTGGGGTTCCGAGGGGTTCTCTGCAGCCTCGTGCGTTAAAGAGCCACGCGTTTTGGGTGACGGCAGGCACTTACCTCCCATTGGGTGTGATGCGGCGGCGCCTTCGTGGCGGGGCGCCCTCAACGGGTGTGGCGGTCAGGACGTGCCGTGCATGACCTTCGCCTCGTATTCCTTTTCGGTGATGGTGCCGCCCTCGGCCTCGGCCCTGCCCTCGTCCTCGGGGCGCAGCGACCCCTGCAGGCCGTCGATCCGCTTCCACGCGGGAAAGGGTTGTCCGCCGTTCGCGTCGGGAACGTATTTCGATGTCTCGATCCGTGCATGTTTGTGGATGTAGCGGGCGCAGTTGTAGAACACGGACGTGATCTCGACCTCAACGATCATGTTGGAGCCGGGGAACCGTGCCAGGTGGCCGGCGTCCCGCGTCAGCCGCGCCTCGCCCTGCACGCGGACGCGCAGGGGGGTCACCATGTCGATGAACAGCAGCCCCACCTTCGACGTCGCCGCGACGTTGCCCATCGACAGGAACATGCCGTTGCCGTCGTAGTTCGGGAAGACGATCCTGCGAGGATCCACCACGTGGGCCAGCCCGACTGGCCCGCCTTTGTAGGACACGGTCGGCTCGCCCTTCTCGTTGATCGTCGTCAGGAAGAAATAGTCAAGACTGCCGATGAAGCCCGCCTGTTCGGGGCGCAGCTCGTCATCGACGATGGCATGGGCGACGGCGTCGGCCAATTTGCGGCTGTCGTTCTCGTCCTGAAGCCTGCGGTTGGACGCGGTGTAGAATCCATCGGGAGTCGGCATGGTCGGTCTCCGGGATCGGCGAGACGGATGGAGCGGCCCCGCCGCACGGGCGGGGCCGCGGGCGCTCACTCGGCGGCTTCGACGATTTCAAGCTTGGGTACGTCCGGGGCCAGGTCGGTCACCAGGCCCGACGTTTCGTCGAAGGCCATAACCGGGCGCTGCGGCTTCGCGTTCAGCATCAGGCGCGTGACGTCGGCGCGCGAATAATGGCCCGCCGGGTCTGCGGCGGCCTTGGCGTAGGCGATCGTCGACAGGTCGATGTCGGCCGTCACCAGTCCCTCCTCGGTATGCGCGATCCCGGTCCCGATGCTCTGGCCGTCGGGCGCGTAGATCTTGGTGTAGCCACCGCCGACCGGGCACAGCGCCTCGCGCGCCGGGTCGCCAGCGCACAGGATGTCCTGCTGCTCCTTCGAGACCAGCGCACAGGCCGCGACAACAAAGCATCCGCCCTCGACCGCATAGATCATGCTCGCACCGTTGTTCACCTGATGGCCGAGCGCATAGGCAGTGCCCTCGTAGAGCGCCAGGTTGGGCCAGGCGGCGCAGTGGATTTGCTCGTTCTGGGCGTACATTGCGTATTTGCTCAACGGCTGCAGATGCTCCCAGCACGAAAGCTGGCCGATGCGGCCGATCGCCGTCTCGCTGACCGCCAGGTCGCTGCCGTCGCCCTCGCCAAAGACGGTGCGTTCCACATGCGTGGGCTTCAGCTTGCGGCGGCGCTTGATGATCCCGCCATCCTCGCCGTAGTGCCACTGCGCGATGTAGAGGCTGCCGCCCGCGCGCTCCGACAGGCCCATCGAAACCTGGATGTTGTTGTCGCGCGCGGCCCTGGCGATAGCGCGGTCATGGTCCGACCCGGCAACGACCGAGTTCTCGAAGTAGCGGCCGACGAACTGCATCCCCCAGGCAACCGGACCCAGCCAAATGTGGTTCGGATACCCCGGCAGCCAGGTTTCCGGAAACACGACGAGCTTGGCGCCCCCCTTCGCGGCCTCCGCGATGTATTCGACAGCCCGGCGGACCCCAGCCTCAATGTCGAGGAATGACGGCGCGGCCTGCACCGCGGCGACCTTGAACGTTTCAGACATGAGGCTCTCCCTTGAAAAGACTGGCCGACGCGCGGCCTCGCCGGCCACCACCCTCAATACGCGACCGAGAAGCGTGCGCGGTGATGCTGCGGCCGTTCGGCCTCGTCGAGCATGGCGACCGCGTAGTCCTCAAGCGAGATGCGGCTCTGGCCATCACCATCCGTCATGAGCTGGTCGCTGCCGACGCGATACTTGCCGGTCCGCTCTCCGGGAGCGAGCATGGCGGCCGGGCTGACGAACACCCAATCCAACGCCGCCTCGCCGCGCAATTCGTCCAGGAACGCCGCCGTCTTGAGCGCGCCCGCCTTCCATTCCTCGGGGAAGCCGGGTTGATCCACCACGCGCTCGCCGGGCGCGACCTCCAGCGATCCCGCCCCACCAACGACCAGCAGGCGCCCGACGCCGGAGGTCTTGACCGCGTCGATGATCGAACGCGTGCCCGTGCCGCTTTCGTCCTTGCCCGGGTTGAAGGCGCTGATCACCACGTCATGCCCTGCCATCGGCCCTGCGAGATCCGCGGGCCGGGTCACGTCGGACGGCACCGCCGTGAGATGCTGATGCGCCGGCAGGGTTCCGGGATTGCGGATGATTGCCGTGACCTGGTGCCCGCGGTCGAGAGCCTCCGACAAGATCCTGCTTCCGGTCAAACCCGTTGCGCCGATGATGACGATCTTCATGATGCATTTCCTTTGACCGATGACGTGGCGGACGCGGCTGGGCTCAACTCCGGCACGTGATCCCTGAGTGCCTGATGGCCGATCCCCTCGGCCTCTAGGGCAGCCTTGACCGACTCCCGTTGCACAAGTTCTCGGGCGAAGGCCGTGTAGCGTGGGCAAGCGTCCGACATGTCGATGCCGACGCCGTTCCCCCAACGGTAGAAGACCAGCAGGTATGGATCGACCGCCGTGAAGCCGTCACCTACCGAATAGGGGGTCATGACCTTGCGCTCGATGAGCTGGAAACAGTCAAGGATCGTACGCCTGCCCTTGGCCCTGATGCCGTCGAACGCTACTGGGTCGTCGGAGAACCGCTCCAGCCGCCAAAGCCCGCCGAAGCCCTGCCCGTGCAAGGTGCCGGACAGCCAGATCATCCACTCATAGACCCGTACGTGGTCGAGCGCGGTCCTGCCCATCAGGTGCCGCTCCGGCGCCAGGTTCGCGATGGTGGTGGCGATTGCCGGCACCTCCGTGATCACCTCCCCGTCCAGGGAGAGCACGGGCAGTCGCTTCTTCGGGTTGATCCGGGCGAATTCGTCGGTCAGGTGCGCGCCCTTCACGAACGACGTCTCGATAGGGTGGAAGGGGATGCGGATTTCCTGGAGCAGGACGTGCGGTGCGAGCGAGCACGCTCCCGGTGCATACCAAAACTTGATATCTGCCATATCGGAGCGCCCTCGCATGTTAGATAGACCGACTTACCTATATACTCATCCACTTGTCAAACCGGAGACAACATGTCGCACGATACGGGTGGACCCCGCGGGTCAATGGGTCGCGACCGCCTTCTGGCGACGGCACGGGAGTTGTTCACGCGCCACGGCGCGTCCAACGTCGGTATCAACGACGTGACCGGGGCGGCGGGCGTCGCTCGCATGACGCTCTACAACAACTTCGCCTCGAAGGACGCGTTGACCGCGGCCGTGTATGCGGACATGGCGCATGCGACCTTGCAGGGGTTGAACGCCATCGATTGGTCGGGACGTTCGGACGAAGACAACATCCTGGCGATCTTCGACCACTTCGACATCGCCAGCAACGGATCCGACTACCGCGGGTGTCCCTTCATCCATGCGAGTCTTCAGACGGCGGAGGCTTCAGGCCCCATCTACGCGATTGTGCATTCCTATAAGCGTGGCTTGCGTGAGCACATAGTCCATGTGCTCGACGAAGGCCGCCGGAACCGCACCGAACTCGCCGACCAGATTGTCCTATTGCTCGACGGCGCGGTTACCGAGGCTTACCTGAAAGGCGTGGCGGACCCGGTGACCGTGGCGAAGCGCGCGGCGGTGACGTTGCTTCGCGCGACTCAATGAGCGCGAGACCGCGCTTGCTTCCTGGGCTTCGAAAAGGCTAGACGTCGGCGCTCGCAATCGAAGCGGCCTATGCTCGCAAACGGTGCCATGCTTACGCTCACCGCCAACGCCGCTGCGGTATGGAACCCTCCACGTATACCCCCAAATCTATGCGGCAAGCTGTGTCGGAATGAGGCATGGTGCGGAACCCTGCTTCATGAGGTTTTCCGCACATGCTGGTTGGCTACATGCGCGTGTAACTTTTCGATGATGAGGGTGCTGGGAACGGCTTCGACCGGAGCGCGAGCCGACTGAGACAAAGCCATGCGTGTAAGTACCGTGAGGTTCGGTTTTGATGAGGGCGCTTCCCTGGTCAACGCGCGGCGGTATGCTCGGCGCGGTACGCCCGGGGAGACACGCCGAACGTGGCGGTGAAGACGCGCGAAAAATGCGCGGGGTCCGAGAAACCCCAGCGCCAGCCGATCTCCGCGATCCCGCCGTTGCGTCCCGCCCGAAGGTCGGCGGCGCAGCGGGCGAGGCGTTCGGCGCGAACATAGGCGGCGAAGGTGTTGCCCGTGCCCTCGAAGCTTGCGTGCAGGGTGCGGACGGACATACCTAGCGAGCGCGCGACGCTGGTCGGGTTCAGCCCGGGTTCACTCAGTCGCGCGCGCACGTGCACCCTGATCCGGTCCATCGTCGCGGCGGGCGGCCTAAGGTGGCCAAGGGCGGCGTCGAGCAGACCGCAGACCGCGCCTTCCAGGGATGCGGCGTGCGGGCCGAGGGTCGTGGCGTCTGACCAGATCGCGCGCATCAGCGCCGTCGTGACGCGGGTCTCCGGCCGAGCGCCGTCGATGCGGCCGGGAAGCGCCCTCGCGGCCAGGCGCGCGCGGGGCAGGCGCACGCACAGGATCGCGAAGTCGTCACAGGATCGCGAAGTCGTCGCGGACGTCGATCTCATAAGGGCGCGTGAGGTCGAGCAGGGCGCAGTCGCCAGGCCGCAACAGGTGATCGCGGCCCCCTTGCCGGGTCGCGCAAGTGCCGGCGAGCTGCAGGTTGACGAACACCGCCTCTTGCGGGTCGCGCCGAATCTCGGGGGGTCCCCGGATAACCCGGTGCGGCGGGGCGTGGACGGTAGCGTACCGGATGGCCCCGACGCCGGCGAGGTTCACCCGGCCCTGGAAGCCGGGACCATCGGCAGCCGGGCGCGGGTCGAGGGCGGCGAACGCCTCGCAGATCACCTCGCGCCAGAAGGCGAACCGGTCCCCATGGGCGACCGCCGCCGTGTTCCAGATCGGCATCATGCCTCCGCACGCATAGTCAAGGGATTTCGCGCGGCAAGTCAAACGGTCCGAGCGCGGGCGAGGTAACGTCGGCGCTGGTTTCATGACGGAGCGCCCCGGATGCCGATCGACTTCACGCTGACCGACGACCAGGTCCGTCTCCGCACCGAGGCGCGGGCTTTCGCCAACGACGTGCTGACACGCGTCCACGACGCGACCTCGCACCTGCCGACGCCGATGGCGCGGTTCCTCGCGACCAAGCCGTTCTACGAGGAGACGGTCGCGGCGGGGTTCCTGAAACGCCTCGTGCCGATGCCGCTCGGGGGCGGCGGCACGGGCGTCGTCGACATGGCGGTCCTCGCCGAAGAATTTCATGCGGCCGACGCGAACGTCTCGCTCACGCTGCTCGGGACGATGCTGGGGCTGTTCCCGCTGATCCTCGCCGGGCGGCCCGACCAGGCGTCGTGGTTCACATCGTTCGTGAGCGGGCGGGGCGCGCCGCTTGCAGCGTTCGCGTCGAGCGAGCCCGGCGGCAGCGCCAACTTCGGCGCCGCCGCGCCGGCCGAGGGCGTGCGGACGCGGGCGACCCTGAACGACGGCGAATGGCGGATCGACGGGGCGAAGCGGTGGGTGTCCTCCTGGGAGGGGGCGGGTCCCGACGTCTCGACGGTCGTGTGCCGAACGTACCCCGACGCGCTGCCGGAGGCGGCCATTACGGTGCTGGCCGTCGCGGGGCCGACCCAGGGCATTGTGCTCGATCACGCGATCGAAGCGGTCGGTCACCGCGCCCACCTGCAGCCGCACTACCGCTTGACCGGGGTTCGGACGGCCGAGGCCAACGTGGTCGGCGCGGTGGGCGGCGGGAAGGCGCTTGTGGAGGGGTGCTTCACCGGCACGGCGCCCATCGTCGGGGTGTTCGCGGTCGGCCTGATGCGGGCGGCGTTCGACGCGACCCTTCGCTTCGCGCGCACGGAGAAGCGGGGCGGCGGCGTGCCGATCATCGAGCACCAAGCGGTGGGCTACGCACTCGCGGACGCGAAGATGCAGATCGAGGCCGTCCGGTCGCTGAGCTGGCGCGCGGCGCACGCGGTGGACAATCAGTGGCCGGGCGCGCTGGAGCTGGCGTTGCACGCGAAAGTCTTCGGGTCCGAGACGGTGGTGCGCGTGATCGCCGACCTGATGCGGGTCGTGGGGGTCGACAGCTACGACCATGCGATGCCGCTCGGGCGCATCATGCAGGACGCGCTGGTGCTGCCGTTATTCGATGGCGGCAACATGGGGGTGCGTCGGCGCCAGTTGCACGGGCTCATGGCGGCTCCGGGGTACGATCCGATGACGGCGGCCACGGCGCCCTGAGTGCGACGAGCAATTCTTCATCGAGTTGATGGGAGAAGACCCGATACGCTGCCCCTGCGGTGTTCGTCGGCTGCCTCTAACAAGTTTGGGGTCGAGCTTCGGAGATAAGTGGCGGGATTTCCCCGGCGCTATGTAGCGGGTCTTTGCCGCGCGAGCGTCCGATACACGGTCGGCCGCGACACCGAGAAGAGGTCCGCCAGGTCGCTGACCGAGTAGGTGCCGGTGTCGTGCATCCGTTGCAACTCCCGCTGCTGCTTGCCGGAGAGCTTGGGCTGCTTGCCGCGCAGCTTCCCCTTGGCGCGTGCGATTGCATGGAAATCGGACCATCTATGTGAGACGGTTCGGACCGTGGTTGTCCGCCACTCAGGGCATGGAGAGCTGAGCGTCCGTTGGACGATCCCCTTGCGGACAGGTGCCGTGCGATCCTATCCAAAGTACGCTTATCATCGGCGCCACATAGCATCGGAGGTACAACGCCCTTTATCGCTGAAAGTCACAGCTGGGTGGTTTGGCCCCTTGTCACGCAACCAGCCGTATAAGTGACTGTCCGAGGAGCACGGCTTGCCACTCGACCCGGTTCTGTCCATGACGTAGGTTTGTGGCATCCAACGGAGCCATGCCATGGAACACTATAGGGTCTCAATATCCGCCAATGGCAGGATGGTGCTGCCGGCCAACCTTCGCCAGCAGCTCCATGTCGAAGGGGGCGGACTGCTGGTGATCCGCGAGGACGAAGGCCGCCTCGTGCTGGAAAGCGTGGATGATGCCGTCCGCCGCGCTCAAGTCCTCGTGCGACGGTATGCACCAGCAGCCCAAGATGTCACGGACGAGTTGCTGGCCGAGCGTCGGGCTGATGCCGCGCGTGAGTAACCCTGCTACCAGCGGGCTTGTCGTGCTTGACGCCTCAGCCGTGCTCGCCCTGCTGTTTGAGGAACCTGGCGCCGAGGTGGTGCGCGCGCATCTGCAGACTGGCGTGATCGGGGCGGCCAACCTGGCCGAGGTGCTCGCCAAGCTGTCCGACCACGGGCTGCCCCCGGTGGAAGCAGTCCGCGCTGTCACCATCCTCGGCCTGGAGGTCGCGCCCATGACGGAACGTCAAGCTGGGCGCTCGGCCGAGCTGCGTCCCGTGACCCGCGCTGCTGGGCTGTCGCTTGGCGATCGCGCCTGCCTGGCGCTCGCGGCCGAACTGAGCGCACCGGCCCTGACTGCCGATCGCGGTTGGGATGCAGTGGCCGGGGCAGCAGGGGTCAGGGTCCAGGTCATCCGATGAGGGCGTGTCCATGCTGATCGGCTACATGCGGGTGAGCAAAGCGGACGGCAGCCAGGTGCTGGACCTGCAACGTGAAGCGCTGCTTGGCACCGGCGTGGAGATGGGGCATCTCTACGAGGATCACGCTTCGGGCAAGCGCGATGACCGGCCAGGGCTGGAGGTGTGCTTGAAAGCCCTGCGCAAGGACGACACGCTGGTTGCCTGGAAGTTGGACCGGCTCGACCGCGACCTACGCCACCTAGTCAACCTTGTGCATGACCTGACCGGCCGTGGCGTCGGGCTGAAGGTGCTGGCCGGCCAGGGGGCAAACCTCGACACCACGACGGCCACGGGCAGCTGGTGTTCGGCATCTTTACAGCATTGGCCGAGTTCAAACGTGAGTTGATCGTCGAGCGCACCCGCGCAGGATTGGCCTCCGCCCGCGCCGGGGGCCGCAACGGCGGGCGGCCATTCAAGATGACGCCCGCCAAGCTGCGCCTGGCCCAAACCGTGATGGGCCAACCCGGCACCAAGGTCGGCGAGCTGTGCGTCGAGCTCGGCATTACCCGGCAGACCCTCTACCGGCACGTGGACCCCAAAGGACAGCTCAGGCCGGACGGCCTCAGCCTCCTGGCCCAGCGAAGCACGCCAGGGGCACGCCGATCCCAGCCGCCTGCGACGCATCCTGCCAGCGGGACGCCATAGCAGGCTTAAGCCCGCCAGCGGTGGCCCTCTACTGCAGAGGTCTTCTGATTATCACTAAGCTATCTTCTGAAACTGACACCTGTCCCGTGACAAGGACGGTCTCTTCGCGGTATGTTAAACAGAGTTAAATAAAAATTCGGCGGAGAGCGATTCATCGTGGCCACCTATACTTGGAAGGGCAGCACGGGCAGCTACCTCGACCCGGCGCAGTGGTCGCCCGAGGGTGTGCCCCTGTATGGCGGCGACACCATCGCGACGATCGCCTCCGGCACCGCGACGCTCAGCAATGCGGAGCCGAACGGCATCACGCTCCAGCTTACCGCCTCCAACACGGCGACGGGGATCCTCATCCTCGACAACGCCGCCCTTGGCCCGGAAACGACGCTGGACGCCAGCGGCTACTCCAGACTGGAGTTCCGGGGCTACGACACGAATTACGGCAGCATCGTCGTGCAGGTTCCAGGCGGTCCCGGCTATACCAAGCTCGACCTGTTCGCCAGCGGCTTCGGGCAGCTCAACCAGTACGGCACGATCACGGTGGCGGCCGGGCTGGAGTTCAGCGGCATCCTCAATAATGACGGCCTGATCGACATAGCCGGCGGGTTCTTCAACTTTGACGGCGGTGCGATCATGGGCACCGGCACGATCGCGTTCACGACGCCCGGCAGCATCATGAACGCGCTCGGCCCGATCGGGGCCGGCCAGACGTTGGCGCTGCAGGAGGGGTCGCTCAGGCTGTCCAACGCCGCCACCTTCCAGGGGACCGTCGCCGACTTCACCAGCAGCGCGGCCAGCATCACCTTCGGCGACCTCGTGTTCGACGCCGCCAGCTACGTCGATGACAGCACCGGCGAGCACCTCGACCTGACGAACGCGGGTACTGTCGTGGGCCGCGTGCAGCTCGCGAACACCCTGGCGACGCAATACATCGTCACCCGCGACACCGGCAGCGCGACGACGATCACGCCGGGACAGGTCTATTCCGACGGCAGCATCCCGGGCGTGATCACGCAGGGCGTGGTCACGATCCGCAACGCCGAGCCGAACGGGCAGACGGTCTATCTCAGCGGTGCGACCCTCGTGCTCGACAACGCAGCACTCGGCCCGGACCTGCGGCTGGTCGTCGGCGCGGCGGAGGGCAGGAGCGGGAGGGTGATCCTCTCGGTCGTCGGCTACGATACCAACTACGGCGAGATCGATACGCCCTCTGTGGCCGGGAGCAGCTCCAATCTTGAGATCAAGATCGGCGCCGGGTCGCAGCTCAACCAGGAGGGCACGATCCGGATCGATGCCTCCAAGATCGGCACGGCGCTGTCGTCCGACCTGCTGGTGGACGGCTACGGAACGCTCAACAACGACGGGCAGATCTTCATCGGCTCCGGCAGCGTCGCAAGCTTCAACAGCCCCGTCACCGGCGGCGGGACGATCACGGTCGATCACGCCACGGCGTTCCTCAGCGCCAACCTCAACAGCCAGACGATCGACTTCCTCGGCGGCCGGCTGAGTGCCCGGCCCGACCTTTCGGCCACCATCAAGGACTGGAACAGCCAGGGCACCATAGATTTTCCCGGCGGTCCCACGGGCGCCTTGCTCGATGCCGTCCAATTCAATCAAACCTCCGCGGCTGGCGGCGACCTGCAGCTGCTCAAGGCCGGCGCCCAGGTCGGCGACCTGCACCTGCTTGGCAGCTACACGACGGCCGATTTCAAAATTGCCCCCAGTAGTCCCGGAGGCATTGGTATCACTCTGATCTCGTAAAGGCCGGCGCGGTCGGGCCTCAGCGCCCGTCCTGCGGCCGCTGGATCTCTCGCCACACCGACCTCAGTTCCCAAACCAGCACGTCGAGGACGCTCTAGTAGATCGTTCTCGAATTGCCGATTTGAGTTCAGGCGGCAAGCGAGTTAGCAGGGCGGTCGTTGTGGAAGGACCACTTGGGCACGTTTGGTTTTAGGTTGCACTTTTGGATATAGCGGCCGATGGGCGTTGGTGCACTTCGATGGTCTGAATGATGGTAGGATGCTCTTCCATCTCTTTGGTCCTGACCGCACCGATGCCGCACAAACACAACGCCGACCGCCGTCACCACATCCCGAAGATGTCGTTCAAGGTGCAGAACTGGCCGGAGTACGAAGCGGGGCTGCGTCGGCGTGGCAGCATGACTTTGTGGATCGAGGACGCCGCGCTGGAATGCTGGCAGACTTGTGGACCAGGCGGACAGGCTCGCTATACGGATGCAGCCATCCAGACGAGCCTGATACTGCGCACGGCGTTCAAGCTGCCGTTGCGGCAGACCGAAGGCCTGATGACATCGGTGCTCACGTTGATGGACCTGACGATCTCAGTGCCTGATCATACCACGGTCAGCCGCCGAGCGGTGACGTTGCCGGTGATCCAACCGGCCTCGGTGCCGCCCGGTCCGTTGCACGTGTTGATCGATAGCACCGGCCTGCAGGTCTACGGAGCGGGTCAATGGCTGGAGGCGAAACATGGCGCGAAGTCGCGCCGGACGTGGCGCAAGCTGCATCTAGCGGTCGATGCCGCCAGCGGCATGATCTTGGCGCAGACCCTGACGGATCAGGACACCGACGATCCATCCCAGGTAGGGCCGCTGCTCGATCAGATTGATGATCCGATAGACCGGGTGACGGCGGACGGCGCGTATGATGGCGTGCCCACCTACCAGACGATTGCGGCACATGGCGATGGCATCGACGTGGTGATCCCGCCGCGCTCGACGGCCGTGGCCAGTGGGGAACCGGGCCCGCTCTCACAGCGCGACCGCCATCTGGAGATGATCGCGGAACAGGGCCGACTGGCTTGGCAGGCCGCTACCGACTACGGTCGGCGTTCTTCAGTAGAAACAACAATGGGCCGCTACAAAGCGCTGATTGGACCACGGCTGCGAGCCCGCGGCTTCGCTGCCCAGCAAGCCGAGGCTGCCATCGGCGTGACCGTCCTGAACCGGATGCTGCTGACAGGACGCCCGAAATCCGTCCGTTGCCAGCGGGTCGTCGCATAACGGACCGGGGCTGGGGTCATCTCGCCTTCCATCCACCGAGTGCACCAACGCCGCGTTGGTGCACTTCGATGGTCTGAATGATGGTAGGATGCTCTTCCATCTCTTTGGTCCTGACCGCACCGATGCCGCACAAACACAACGCCGACCGCCGTCACCACATCCCGAAGATGTCGTTCAAG
>JAABUS010005494.1_pt1 | contig 16551 bp, 17 predicted proteins | sample 5560161 | NCBI WGS metagenome assembly JAABUS01 (sample SAMN10711885, study PRJNA513376) | rock metagenome | isolation source: Antarctica rocks | place: Antarctica: Victoria Land, Trio Nunatak nord | collected 2016-01-04
AGAATTTCAACTGTTTTATTTGCTTGATTGGAGAGACAAGGAAAAGCATGGAGAAGGTACTCCCTGGTACCGTATCACAACAAAAGACTTTGTAAATTTTACAGAGCATGGTCAGGTGCTTCCGCGTGGTACTGCTGAAGAACAGGATTTGTATGTATTTACTGGTTCTGCTATTAAAGCTAACGGTCAATATCATATTTTTTATACAGGGCATAATCCTCATCTCAGACAACAAGGAAAACCTGAACAGGCTGTAATGCATGCAGTCAGTAATGACATGCTGAAGTGGAAAAAGATTCCTGGACATACGTTCTTTTCTCCATCTGATACTTATGAACCCCACGACTGGCGTGATCCCTTTGTTTTTTGGAATGATGAAACAAAGGAATACAATATGCTGCTTGCTGCAAGGTTAAAAAAAGGCATACCACGAAGAAGAGGCCTGACTGCTCTTTGTTCTTCAAAAGACCTGGTTAAGTGGCAGGTGAAAGAGCCTTTTTATGCCCCTGATCTTTACTTCACCCACGAGTGTCCTGACTTGTTTAAAATTGGCGATTGGTGGTACCTGCTTTTTTCTGAATTTACTGATTTGGTAGAAACAAGATACAGAATGAGCCGCTCATTAAAAGGTCCCTGGATTGCACCACGCCGGGATAGTTTCGATGGTCATGCATTTTATGCTGCAAAGACTGCTTCGGACGGTAAAAGACGGTTTATTTTTGGCTGGAACCCAACACGCACAGATGCTAAAGATACCGGCACCTGGAACTGGGGCGGCAACCTGGTGGTACATGAGATACACCAGGAGAAAAACGGAGAGTTAACTGTACGCGTACCGGATACTGTTGCTGCTGCTTTTAATAAAACTGTAAAGCATGATTTTACTAGTGGCATCGGTAATTATAACTACAGCAATGGAGTGGTGAACATAAAAGCAGCAGGTACATTCGGAGCCGCATCGGCAGGAAAAATGCCTGATACCTGCAAGATGAATGTAACGGCAGTATTTGAAAAAAATACAAGAGATTTAGGTTTAATGTTTAGAACAAGTGATGATTTTGACAAGTCTTATTATATCCGTCTTTTACCACAAAAAAATAAACTTGTTTTTGATATGTGGCCACGTAACCGGGCAGAAGTAACCGAAATGGTTGAACTGGAACGTGAAATTGAATTAACTCCCGGAGCTCCGGTTACTTTACAGGTTTTTGTTGAAGGAAACAAAGGGGTTGCTTATGTAAATGGCATAGCAGCTATGAACTTTCGTGCGTATGATATACCTGAAGGAAACTGGGGAGTTTTTGTAACTGATGGTAATGCCAGCTTCAGAGATACAAGTATTATGACTTTGTAATAAGGTAATTATAATGTTATAACCTCGTAGAGGTTAAAGGTCGGTAGGGTAAAGACATTATAAAATGATTTAACCGCTCCGTAGGTGCGGAATAAAAGGTAGCACTTTGAAAAGATATTGAAAATAGGAGAAAGGCGGTAAACGAATTGTTTTTGAATGACCGATTTTGTAATTCTTAAATAAATTATTTATGAATAGTAAAACATTAAGAGTTTTTGGATGGTCGATAATTCTTGCTCTGGGAGGATTCCTTTTTGGTTTTGATACTGCAGTCATTTCAGGAGTAGAAAAATCGATTCAGCAACTGTTTAAGCTCTCCCCTTTTTGGCACGGCTTTACTATTTCTTCTGCCTTAATAGGCACTGTTGTTGGCGCTTTGACAGCCGGAATTCCTACTGATAAATATGGCAGAAAGCCAATCCTTTTTATAATTGCATTTCTCTTTGCCTTTTCGGCTCTTGGCAGTGCCTTAGCTAATAGTTTACCATCATTTATAGCTTTTCGTTTTATAGGCGGTCTGGCAGTTGGCGCTTCATCGGTAGTAGCACCAATGTATATATCAGAAATATCTCCTGCAGGTATAAGGGGAAGGATGACAGCGCTTTTCCAGTTCAATGTTATATTCGGAATTTTGATGGCTTATATCTCAAACTACCTGATGAGCAATATGGGAGAAAGTTCATGGAGGTGGATGTTGGGAGTTGGAGGACTACCGGCAGTTGCCTATTTTTTCCTGTTGTTTTTAGTACCTGAAAGTCCCCGTTTTTTAATAAAAAAAGGGAAGATAACAGAAGCACGAAATGTACTGCAAAAAATAGAAACAAGGGATATTGAAGCAGAGATATTGGATATTAAATCAAGCATGGTTCAAAAAAAAGAGAACTTGTTTTCGGGCCGTTACAACAAACCAATATCTATTGCATTTCTTGTGGCTATGTTCAACCAGTTTTCAGGCATTAATGCAATTCTGTATTACGCTCCCAGGATATTTGAACTCACCGGGCTTTCCTCTGCTGATTCTATGTTTCAGCCCGTGATCATTGGTATTACAAATGGCCTGTTTACGATTCTTGGACTTATAATAATAGATAAAGCAGGACGCAAAAAATTACTGATAACAGGTTCTGTTGGCATGGCCATATGTCTCGGATTAGTTGCCCGTGCTTTTTACATGCAAAGTTTTGCAGGCTATGAATTGCTTTTCTTCCTGATGGGATACATTATGTTTTTTGCTTTTTCTACCGGCGCTGTCATCTGGGTATTAATATCAGAAGTTTTTCCAAATAGTGTCAGGGGACAGGGGCAATCGCTTGGCAGTTTCACTCATTGGTTTTTTGCAGCAGTAATTACATTTTTATTCCCTGTAGTTGCCGGAGAGTCTGAAGCCGGGAGCGGTCATGCTTTTTTATTTTTCTCAATAATGATGCTTCTACAGGCTGTTGTTGTATGGAAGTATTTTCCGGAAACCAAGGGAAAAACACTTGAGGAGTTAGGAGATGAACTTTCAACCGGTGCTAACCCAGCAGTTTTAGTATGAATTTAATTGGGTTCTATGATGGGTAGTATGATAATTATGATTAAGCTAAAATTGCCACGACCTTCAGGTCGTGGATAAAGAATAATAAATAATAGGCTTTAGCCTAAAACTAAACACCGCATGCCATACACTAAAGTATTAATACATTTCATTTGGGCTACAAAAAATCGTGAACATTTGATAAGCAAAGAGTTGAAGCCATTATTACTACAGCATATCAAAGAGAATAGTATCAAAAAAGAAATTTTTATTGATACTGTAAATTGTGTTTCCGATCACATTCATCTGCTCGTTTCCCTTGGTACCAAACAAACAATTGCCAAAACTGCTATGCTTATAAAAGGAGAGTCTTCATTTTGGATGAATAAACAAAAGCTGTTAAAGAGCAAATTTGAATGGCAGGATGAATACGTTGCATTATCAGTGAGCTATTCTGCAATTGATAAAGTAAGAGCATATATTTCAAATCAGGAAATACATCACAAAAAGAAAACATTCGCTGAAGAATATGAAGAATTTATAAATGCACATCATTTCGAAAAAGTTTTGGCTAAAGCCAAACATGAATTTTTTTAAACCACCACGACCTGAAGGTCGTGGCAATTTTAGTCACACAAATTGTCATAGAACAATTTAATTAAACCTCCTTATCTCTTCAAATATTTATAACGATTTAATTACAAAAAATGCCATTAAAATCTAACATTCTCTTAATCGCTCTTATTGCTGCAACCGGGGGTTTATTATTTGGTTTTGATACAGGTGTCATTTCCGGAGCCCTCCCATTTTTAAAACAATACTGGAAGCTAAGTGATTCAGACGTAGAATGGTTAACAACAACTGTTTTAATCGGTGCTGTTTTAGGAGCGGTAACCAGCGGTAAGCTTTCGGATTATTTAGGAAGAAAAAAGACGATCATTATTAATGCGATAATTTTTTCAGTTGGTGCATTAGGATGCTCATTTGCAACAAGCATTGGTTTTTTGATTGTAATGCGAATAATTATAGGATTTGCTATAGGCATAACATCTTATGTCGTACCCATGTACATTGCAGAAGTTTCTCCTACCCGCAGAAGAGGCGCCCTGGTTACACTAAACCAATTAATGATTACCATTGGTATTTTAGTTTCTTTTGTTACCGATTACTTCATTTCAAATGATGCAAATCTTGAATCATGGCGATGGATGTTTGCCGTGGGTTTTTTCCCTTCGCTTATCTTATTAATCGGAATGTTTTTTTTACCGGAAACACCAAGATGGCTTATCAGCAAAGGTCGTTGGGAAGAAGGGAAAAAAGTTCTGACACAGGTAGAAGATCCTGACCTTATTGAACATACACTGAATGATTTGAAAAAAGATGTTGAATATGCTGCAAATAATAAAACAAATGCCGGTGAAGTATTTAAACCATGGTTGCGGCCTGCCCTAATAATAACAATTGGTATTTTCTTTTTTCAGCAGTTTTCCGGCGTTAATACTATCATATATTATTCGCCAATAATTTTTAAAATGGCAGGTATTGTAAGCAACACACAGTCCATTCTTCCATCTATAATTATTGGCGTTGTCAATGTTTTGGCTTGTGGTGTTTCCATTGCTTTATTAGACAGGGCAGGAAGAAGAAAATTATATATTATTGGCATTTCCGGTATGATTCCTTCTTTAGCACTTTTAGGAGCCTGCTTTTATTTCAAAGACGCTCTTGGTGCAAGTTTACCGGTATTTGCGGTACTTAGCATTGTCTGTTATATTTTTTTTATTGCCATTAGCCTTGCGCCGCTTGGCTGGTTATTGATTTCGGAAGTATTTCCGCTTAATGCGAGAGGCGTAGGTATGAGTATTGGTTCTTTATCACATTGGGGCTTTAATGCTATTATCGCTTTCACGTTTTTAAAACTTGTAAACTCTATCGGTATTGCTTCTACTTTTTGGTTGTATGCTGTTGTCTGCATTGTTGGTCTCATCTGGGGCTTGTATTATATTCCCGAGACGAAGAGTAAATCTCTTGAAGATATTGAACAGCACTGGCGTAACGGCGGCACTCCCCGTTCACTTAAATGATGATTTAAATTTTTGCTATGAAAAAGATACTTTTATTTTCTTTAATGCTTATTGTGATACATACTTCCTACGCACAATTTAGTGTCAGGTATGATCCATCAAAACAGCCTGTTAATAACCTTCAATATTTTAAGCCTGTTGGCAACAACCTGTTTGTTGGTGATGCCATTCCGTTCTTTCATGAGGGCACTTATTATTTGTTCTGGTTGTTAGATTCTGCCCATCATTCATCGCTCGGTGGTTTAGGTGGTCATCAGTGGGCAGTCAGTACTACAAAAGATTTAAAACATTGGATTAACCATCCTATAGCAATCGGTATTGATGAAGATTGGGAAAAATCAATTTGCACTGGTTCTATTGCTTATGCAGACAATAAGTTCTATGCTTTTTATGCAACAAGACTTATTAATAAAGAAGGAAAAGTAAATGAGCAATTAAGTTATGCTATCAGCAAAGATTGTATTCATTTTAGTAAACAAAAGCCCAATCCTTTTTACACCTCTGCACCAGGTTACAGTGCCAGAGATTTCTGAGATCCTAAAGTTACGGTTGACAGTACGGGCACTTTTCATTTGTTTGTGTCAAGTAAAAAAAATAATTCTTCTATACAAGGTTTAGATGGAGCGCTTGTGCATCTTACTTCAAGTGATTTGAAAAACTGGAAGGTTAACGATCCGATTCTTACTGGTCAGCCTTCAGTACCTGAATGTCCTGATTATTTTTCGTGGAATGGTTGGTACTATCTGATCTATGGCCATAATGGAAATACTTTTTATGTAAAGTCAAGAAGCCCTTATGGACCCTGGCAACAACCTCGTAACCAGACATTGAATGAAGACTGGGCCAACGTTGTAAAAACCGCTGAATTTACTAATGGAAGAAGAATAGCTGCAGCCTGGATACCAAGCCGGAAATATAATAAAGACAGTGAAAGAGAAATCTTCGGCGGCAATGCATTATTCCGCGAAGTGATACAGGAAGATGATGGAACGCTTGCTACAAAATTTCCCCCGGAGATGATTCCTGAAACTGGTCAGGCTGTTGCTTTGAAAGTAATCCCTAATTCATCAACCACCGCCTCTGGTGCTGATAGTTATCTTATTTCTTCCCCTAATGGTGTTGGTTCGGCTCACTTTGAAAACATACCTCAAAACTGCGGAATTACTCTTGAAATTGAACCTACGGGTTAAAACGAAGAATACGGCTTGTATTTGAGATCAAATGAAAGAGCGGCAGGTGGTTATAAACTCAACTTCCTGCAAAATGAAAGAATTGTAACATTGGGCAATACCAGTATTAATGCTGTAGATGGATTAAACAAGAACATAAAAGTGGATATAATTATGAAAGATGATATCATAGATGTCTCGGTAGATAACCGCAGATGCATAAGCAATCGTTTGTCTGAACAAAAAGGAAGCTTCTTATGGTTATATGCAAAGCATGGAAATGTAAGATTCAAATCAATAAAAGTTTCTCCCATTAAAGAACAAAATAAATAGCGATCATTATGTTATTAGGATTTGACATAGGCGGCACCAAATGCTCGGTAACTTTAGGCAAAGATCACGGAAGTGAATCAATAGATATCGCAGAAAAAAAGGTTTTGCCAACAGATAAAAGCGTGTATGAAATGATTGATCTTTTATTTGATACTGGTGAAGAATTATTGGCAAAACAATCTATAAGTAATGAAAACATAACCGGTATCGGCATAAGCTGCGGAGGCCCTTTAAGCAGTAAACTGGGATTAATATTATCTCCGCCTAATCTTCCGGGTTGGGATAATATACCAATAGTTGATCTTACAGAAAAAAGATTTGGTAAACCTGTTTTACTGCAAAATGACGCAAATGCATGCGCAATTGCAGAATGGAAATACGGTGCCGGAAAAGGATATAATAATATAATCTTCCTGACTTTTGGAACAGGTATGGGAGCAGGATTGATATTGGATGGAAAATTATATTCCGGTATAAATGATCTTGCAGGCGAAGTGGGACATTTAAGATTAGCAGAAATCGGCCCTGTTGGCTTTGGAAAGGCAGGTTCTTTTGAAGGCTTTTGCAGTGGCGGCGGCATTGCACAATTAGCGCAAATGAAAGTGCGGCAAAAATTGCAAATGGGTGAAAAAATATCCTTTTGCAATAGTCTCAATGATCTGCCAAATCTTACAGCTAAAATTGTTGCAGAGGCAGCTTATGAGGGAGATGATATTGCTATAGATATTTATAAAACATGTGCTGAATATCTTGGGCGGGGACTTTCATTATTAATAGACATTTTAAACCCGGAGGTAATTATATTGGGAAGCATTTATGGCCGGGCAAAATCTTTAATCGAACCTTTTATGAGAGAAATGTTAGAAAAGGAAGCTATTGATTACTCTTATAAACATTGCAAAATAGTGCCTGCAGGCTTATCAGAAAATATTGGTGACATGGCTGCACTAACATTAGCTATAGAAAGCAGTTTTTTGAAAAAGGTTAATACTGTAAACAGCTATAAATAGTCTCCTTTATCAACTTGTAATCAGGTGTATGTTGATTGGTTTGTAGGTTCTCATAATTCAGGCAGGAGATTTTTTTACCATCTCAGTAAGACTTTTTGCTGCGTTAGTAAATTCAGATGGTATAAGAATTATAGTCGTGGTATTATTATCAATTCCAATCTCAGACAGCATTTGCATACGTCTTAGCTCGAGGGCAATCGGGCTGTCTTCCATTTGCTTTGCTCCCTGTGTCAGTTTTATAGACGCTTCGAGCTCGGCTTCAGCTTTTACAATTCTTGCCCTTTTTTCTCTGATTGCTTCTGCTTCCCGCGCCATTGCTCTCTGCATTGCTTCAGGAATTTCCACATCTTTCATTTCTACCATTTCAATTTTTATTCCCCATGGTTCCGTGGTAGAATCTACAATTCTTTGCAGGGTTCCATTTATTTGTTCTATTTCTTTTAATACTTCATCAAGTGTGTGTTGTCCAATTATATTTCTCAAAGCGGTAACCGAAAACTGATAAACAGCTTTATCATAGTTTGCAACTTTTAAAATTGCATTGGAAGGTTCTATAACTCTAAACCATAAAACTGCATTCACTTTTATTGTAACACTATCTTTTGTTATTGTTTCCTGTTGCTCGAGGTCAACAGTTTTTGTTCTGATATCAACACGTTGTTGTCTTTCAATAAAAGGAATAAGCCAAAATAATCCTGGTCCTCTTATCCCCTGATAGCGGCCTAATCTGAATACTATTGCACGTTGATACTCTTGAGCTATTCTAAAACCTGAAATTGCAATAACAATTAGCAGAAGAACAATTATCCAAATCATAATTTTAAAATTTAAGGTCTTAAGATGGTGCAGTTAAGGTTTGAATCGTTTAAAAGGTGAATATTGTGTTTATGAGTTTCACACACTCATACTGCATATTAATGTATTATTCATCAATATAATATATTAAAAGAACTTTTGCAAGGGGTCATCAAAAAAATTAAATTTTAGGGTTACTTAAAACTTTGGATCAGTTTATGGGATAAAACACTTTGGAGGCATCATGTTTCTATTACCTTATTTGTGTCAGCTATTTTAAGGCTTTTTTTGAATTACTTTCCTAAAATTTAAAAACAATCCGGCTTTTACTTCTTATTTTGTTTATTTGATTACAAGTCGGAATTTTTTTCACTTTCCCTGGATCATTATTATGTCCTGGCCTCTTAAATTTTGTTTTGGCTTATCCTTTAAGCCATGGTCAGTATAGCTTGCGGTAAGAACGAATAAACCTTTTCCTTTTGCAGCCACCGGTGATTTTATTTTAAAGGAACCTTCTGTTCCCCTGTAATAATTTACATCGGGTTCAGTTCCATTTTTCAAAATCCAGGTGGCCATCTCTTGTGTTTCTTCTCTTGTTAATTCCGTGTGTGTCGGCATAGTTATGTTTCCCCATACTCCTGTTGAACCTTCTCTGATACGTTTTACCATCAAATCTAAATTGACTTTTGTAAGAGGATAACGTTTGCCTATTTCATAAAAGGAAGGACCAATTAATTTGGTGTTAAAAGCATGACAATTGAGGCAGTTAGAAGCCTTAATTCCGGCAAGGCCTGGCGAATCGCTTTTTACTGCCTGGTTCAATTCAGCAGATACTTTCGATTCGTCTGGCAAGTACTTTACCTGCAGGAATACTTCATTAGATGAAATCTCCTGAAATTTAGACTCGCCGTCTTCCACATCTGATACACTGATCTCATACTGAATAGGGGTATTCAATTCATAAATACCTTTGTTTTCGGGTAAAACAATTTTGACTTTAGGCGGAGTGTTTTCCTGCTGCACCTTCATTTCTTTAGAAGGGTATGCAAAATTTGCAACAGAATATAAAACAAGAACAATAAACACATTCACGAAAAAATAATTTACTCCTTTTACCATAATTTTTATTAAAATGTTTATTTCAAAGTTAAGCTTGATCAATCTCTTTTGCTACCCGTTGTGCCGAACGAATGCATGATTCCATTCCGCGACTAAGATTGTCTGCATAAGTTCCTGCAAAATAAATTCTTCCGTCAGGCTTCAATATTTGCGGCCAAAACCTAGGCATTTCACCTATAGGAAAAGGCTCCATTTCACATGTAGGAGCATACTTATCCTTCGTCCAATCTACCGTTAAGGCCTGAACTATGGTGTCACGTTTACCAGGATATACTTTTCTGAAAGCAGCTAAAACACGTTGCGGAGAAAGGCCACCGGGTCCGTAAGCTTTTAAAATAATACGGCTTGTGTCAACTTCATTTGTTTCCTGCCAAATAGAAGAAATATCCGGATGTTCAAATTCCATATTAATACTTTTAAGCCCATCATCAACCCAAAATTTCGAACTGGCTTCAAATACATAAAAGGGATGAGAGCTATAGGCCATGTTATCAACGAACGACATATTGTTTTTCGGGTGACAAAGCAGGCGTAAGCGAAATATTTTTAAAAATGGGAAGTGGAATGCAGTTAACGAGAAAATCTGCGCTCATTTCTTTTTGATCATTATAACCATAAGCTTTATAGGTAACACTAACTCCGCTTTCACTACGCTTAATAGTTGTAATGGGATGATTTAACAGAACACGTGCGCCCAACCGTTTGGCAAAAGCCGTCGGAAGCTCCTGATTACCACCTTTAAGATGAAAAGTTTCTCCTTCAGATTGAGGTATCCCGCGAAAACCCATAATTGCTAATCTCCATAATTCATAAAGAGCCGATGTATTTTGCCCGCCTAGAAAACGAATAGCAGCCTCGGATGCGCCTTCTTTTTTATAAATATCAGCAACAGGAACCTTATCCAAATCATCATATCCTACACCAAAAGGCTGATATTCATCTTTAAATTTGCCTATGTAAGATTTAAGAAATAGTGACCTGAAAGCGTACCATGGATTTTGAGACAGGAAAGTCACCTCCCTTTCATTGAAACCAAACTTCCTCAGCAAACCAGAATCAGAAAGTATCTCCCTTGAATAAAACTTTCCATCAATCATTTTGATTGCATTTTTATCTAATGCTGCTTCAGAACCTTCAGCATGTGGATAAGGAAGCACAGTAAGGTTAAATTTCTTTGTGTACTCAAAGAATCGCTCATAGCCAGGGTTAGTAATGTGGTCTGCTCCAAAATCAGCATACAAACCATCAGACAAACCATCCCGGCCTGTAAACACATGTCCTCCATGTCTTCCGTTAGCTTCCAAAATAACTACTTCATGACCACTTTTCATCAATTCATAAGCACAGCATAGGCCGGTAATACCTGCACCAGCAACAATAACCTTCTTATTCTTTTTAAATTCCGATAGGGATTTCTTACCGCCTTCAACCCTCACATTTTCATTGTTGTGAGCTTTAATGATGCCAGGAGTTATCAGAGAAGTACCTACTCCGGCTATCACCGTATTTTTAATAAATTCCCTTCTTTTTAGATTTTCCATTGTTTACTTTTAAATAGTTACCTTTATCTTCTATCTGCTTTCTTAAGAAAACTATAGTCACATAACCAATAAACTTTACACTACCATTTAACGCCAAACAAATCGAAATGGAAACAGAAAAATACAACTCTAATGCTCAATTAAAAAATGGATTTGTGAGAGAGTATTTTCGAAATGGAAAGTTATTAAGTGAAGGTGAATATATTGATGGTGAAAAGACCGGTGAGTGGAAATATTATTTACGTAACGGATTATTAAAAGCTGTTGGGAAAATATTTAAAGGGTAAAATGAAAGGATCATGGAAATGGTATCGCGAAAATGGACAGTTATTGCAGACCGGGCAGTTATAAGATGATAAAAAAACAGGACTTTGGAAAAGATATCATCTAAATGGAGAGTTATATGATGAAGGTAAATACACAAATGATAAAAAAACCGGCGAATGGAAGATTTACGATACGAACGGAACTTTGAGTAAGACTAAAAATTATAAAGAAAATTAAAGTTCACTCTGCAAATGTTCAGGCCGTAGAATTATTTAAGAGAAATGCCGCCAGGGTTGATGTGCGCTATTAATTTCTCTATAACTTATTTCCTTCTTTAGGAAAAACAACAGTTGGGCGAAACTTTTTTGCTTCTTCAAAATCCATTGATGCATAAGAAATAACAACAACTACATCACCTGCCATTCCTTTTCGCGCCGCAGGCCCATTAAGGCAGCAGATTCCCGAACCTCTTTTTCCTTTGATTAAGTACGTTTCCAACCGCTCTCCGTTATTTGCATTCACTACTGTGATCTTTTCATGCTCAATCATATTTGCTGCATCCATCAGGTCTTCATCTAACGTTAAGCTTCCCACATAATTAAGATTTGCTTCCGTAACTACAACCCTGTGTACTTTCGATTTTAAAATTTCAATTTGCATAAATTGTTCTGATAAATCCGTTTTAAGCTTCATCTTCTAAAACTTGCAGAAGAAATCAATGTCAAAGGAACAGTTTTTTATATAAATGAAAGATGAATTACAAGTTCTTTTGCAATTGGAATGACCGGGAATTTTTTATTTTACGGACAGGTCGCGACCTGTCCGTACACCATAATTTTTTAGTTGTAAAATTTATCTTCTTCCCAATTGGAAGGATTGTTTTGAATATAATTTGAAATCCGTGAATGTGATTCTTCATTACGAATAATACGATCATGAAATAATCTTTGCCATTTAAAATCCGGCAGGTCCCTACAGATGTATTTTTTTTGATGTGGTTGTTTTATATGCACCCATTAATTCAGATAATGATTTGATTTTTATTTGTTGTTGTTGTTGTAGGGACAGGTCGCGACCTGTCCCTACAACAACAACAACAATTTCAATAATTCCATGTCTATGATTGGGCATCACAACAAATGAATGTAATACCACGTATGGGTATTGTTTTTCCAACCATTGCCATTGTTGTTCGGCAATTGTGCCATAATCATTTAAAAACATTTCGTTATTCCTGATGTCTCCAAAACAGCGAATCCTGTCTTGTACACAGGATGTTACAAAATACAAGGCACTGCGACTGTAGTCATAACCCTGCAGCCTGTTTGGTTTTCGTGTTGGGTGCATGTACGGACAGGTCGCGACCTGTCCCTAATCAATTAAAACAGCTTTTGTTTGTACGGCATTACCTTCTTCAACTCTTAATATATACTGTCCCGGACTTAAACTTGCGATGTTTAAACTTAATTTATTAAAACCCTTCAGTATATCTTTTTGCATCACTTTGTATAATTTACCGGCAGCATCTAAAAGCTTGATGGATGCTTTGCTATTTTTTTCTGAAGTATAACCGATGTTCATTGTATTTCTTGCAGGTACCGGATAAACAAACAGTGAACCTAAACCTAATGCTACATCTGCCAGCTTCCATTCACTATTCTCAAAAATATTTGCTTGAATACCTGTTGAAGCTACATAATGCAAAGCTGTATTGTTGGCATTGTTATTAAGTTTTGCATTCCACTTATTAGAAGAGGCGTGATACCACGGAACCAGGTTAGCTTCAATATTCGTATTTAACTCTGCAGATCTGTAGGGAAAAGTTATATCAGCAAAGTAATTGCTTCCTCCGGCAGGACGAAAATAAAAATAACGTTTTACAGCTCTTTCTGATAGGGTAGGGTCTCTGTCAGGAACCATATTTACAAGCACGTTAGCCGGCGCGGTACCACCTGTAGTTGTAACTGCCAGATCAGCCTGGTGAAAAATAATTTTACTGCCATTGGCCCAATTTGTACGTCTTACTTTTCCTGTTATCTGAGTGCCTGTACCAAATGTAAAAGTCGCAGAAGCAGGCGCAATTAATTCGTTAGAATATGCAGGATCAGTTGAGAAATCGCCTGCAAGTAAATCAAATCTCCTGCCTATAGTCGTATTTGCTTTTAAAGTAACTCTGCCCCCGCTTATTTTATTTACCAGCAAATTATTTAATATCGCTGAAGCACTGTTTAATGTAACATTTCCTGCACCTGTTAATAATAATGAATCATTATTGTCTATGGAGTTATAGGCGGCTCTGTTACTGAAATTGCCTTGTACTTCTAATTTGCCGTCATTAGTAATTGTGCCGGATGCATTGGTCACATTACCTGTGCAAACAATATAACCTCCATTCATAATTCTGATAGTACCACTATCATTATATAATTGAGCGGTTGCAGCAGTACTAATCAATAGAAAAATAAATAGGCTTACCGGAAATTTCAGAAGCAAATTTATTTTAATTAATTTCATTATAGGGCCTTTAATCTTAAATGACTAATTACTTTCGGTACAAGACAAGATAGGCATAATAGCAGCCGGCATAAGCACCTTCTTTTGTTGACCTGGTACGGGTAACTAATGTTATTTCCTTATCTGGTATTTGATTGTATAAATTACCGGTTTGTAAAAATCCATTTACATTTAAAAGTTGGTTTGAGATAATTTCACTTCCGGTTATGCCCGCCTCGTCGGTTACATTATATAAATCAACAACAGCCTCAAAAGAAGGATCAGAAACATATGGAACAGCAATAAATACTATTGAATCTACCCCGGTAAAATTGCTCTTTTTAAATTTTATAATAGGATCCAGACCTAAATTCGGCGTTTGGCTTATAGACTTTGATCCTCCAAGATGTAATACAATTTGTTTGTCCTGTTCACCGCTATTAATTCCATCTGGGCCGCTGCATACATTTTGTATTTGATCCACTTCATCATTATCAAGCTTTCCATCATTATTTCGATCAATTCCCGAGCGTATTACCACCCCGCCATTTGTACAAACACTTCCAACCGGTAAAGGCTGAACATCTAGCAGGCTCTTTAAGCCTGCAGGTCCATTACAAATATTCTGTGTTTGATCTACTTCTGTACTATCGAGTTTCCCATTATTATTTTCGTCAATTCCGGAAAGAATTACAACGCCGCCATTTGCGCAAGCAGTTCCGGCAGCCAAAGGCTGAATATCTAAAAGACTTTTTAAGCCGGAAGCTCCATTAGGCCCATTACAAACATTTTGTGTTTGATCTGCTTCTGTACTGTCAAGCTTTCCATTATTATTTTTATCAATTCCGGAAAGAATTACAACTCCGCCATTTGCACAAGCAGCTCCGGCGGCTAAAGGCTGAATATCTAAAAGACTTTTTGAGCCGGCAGGACCCTGGGGGCCTAAATCTCCTTTTTCGCAACTAAAAGAAAATAAGATAAATAGAATTATGAGTAAGTGAACTGAAAAGGTAGTTTTGTGTGTAACAAGTGGCATTTGGAAAAATTTAAACAGCTTAAAATAATACATACAATCCTATAATACTCACAGCAATTTTTTTAATTTTTAAATTATAAAGCTTCTAATTTAACTTTCATTATTACGCCATCCCGGTTAAAAACAGCGGAATTCTCTATTATTTCCGATCCCCTTTTCACAACCCTGTCTGGCCCCGGGCCGCTGGGCAATGAGGTGTTTTCGGCAATTATACGACTGTCATTTTGCACAACTACATTCCAAAAACTGCTGCGTGTTTCTACAATACCAGGAATATGTACATTTGTCACTTTCAGAAATGAAAAATCGGTGAGGAAAAAAAATGCTGAAAAATAGGAGTTGTTAAAACCTCTCATATTTAATCCATAACCTCCTGAAACATCAACTGAACTATTGTCTATAAATAAAGCTGTACCCCTGCTTTCTTCAAATCCAATTCCTGCAATGGTGATATTGTGGCAGACATGAAATGCATAACAAGCAGCCCCCCAAACCTGGGAAATGTCTTTACCAGGCGTATTAAACCCATCGCACGCAACATTCCTGAAGCTGGAATACGATAAACCGTATATGTTGAAACCTTTGATTTTTGCTGTTATTGCCCATACATTTGTTAACGACATGGAGGTACCGGTTCCCTGGCCGGCGCCGTCATTTTCAAAACAAATACCATAATCAGCATCTTCAAATAGTGCGTTTTCTATTGTTCCGAACCAACTATCATGAGTTAAAAAACCCCTTTTTGCATGATTGACATAAACGTCTGAAATGTATAAGCGGCTTGCACGTGGCACATAGATGCCAATGTCAGGGTTGTCATCCTTATCTCCAACAAAACCAATTCCAATAATTTTACTGTCATAAGCAAATCTGCTGGCTTCGTGGACAACTGAAATAATGCTATTTACATTGTAGTCATCGCTTAAAGTCCGGCCGGGGGCAAGCACTGATCCAAAAGTTCCCTTAGTTGTTCCTATTTTATACACCTGGGTGAGGTTCTTTCCGCAACCCATAAGCGTTATATCAGGATAGGTAATAATGGGTTTTGTTATTTTCATCTTTCCAAATGGTAAAAGCACACGACCCCCGCCTGCTGCCCTCACTTCCTCTATTGCGCTTTGTATTGCATCAGAGTTGTCTGTTCCTCCTGTAGCATTTTCGGGATTAAAGTCCGCTTTTGCTCCTTTTGATACTGCACTGACTACTACACAATTACATGCAATAGAACTATCATTTAAAGGTGTCCATTGTGAACCATTATAATAAAGAGGCTTATGCAGCGTGCTGTCATATACAATTAATCCTTCTGCCGGAGACTTAATGGCAAGTATAGCAGAGTGAGACATCCTTGGCGGCAGGAAACCTTTATTGGTGGAAGTTATATCGAGCATCGCTGAAGGATCGGGAGGCGCCCCGTTATTATTGATGCTTACCTGAGAAAAAACGCAATCAGAAAGAGTAATCGTAAATAAAAAAAGGTAAATGATTTTTTTCATAAAGTAGTTAGCATTTGACCCAAAGCTTCAAATGTAGGAATTGTATTTGTGTTGACAAAAGGATTTAGAAGCTTTAAGGAAACGTTTTTGTCGCCTTTGCTCATCCCTTGTTAATTCAATTTCTTGAAAACGGAGAGGAATTTTACAAAATTTTTGTGAAGAATCATTATGTGACTTAGAAGTTGGCAGCGGCAATAAAAGCTTTACAAACGTATAATATCAGTTACTTGTATATACATTATTACAGGTTGCACATCATGCGGCTTTGCTTTTTTCATTGAGCTCTATTTGAACTGCCGCTTCATTTTTAATAATTATCCTTTCTTTTTTCAGATACT
>JAABUS010005499.1_pt1 | contig 16539 bp, 20 predicted proteins | sample 5560161 | NCBI WGS metagenome assembly JAABUS01 (sample SAMN10711885, study PRJNA513376) | rock metagenome | isolation source: Antarctica rocks | place: Antarctica: Victoria Land, Trio Nunatak nord | collected 2016-01-04
CGCTGGCAAGTCAACCCTTCGGGGGCGACATCCGGGAATAGAGTCAGCCGCCGCCGACCCGAGTCTGCGTGTCGATCAGACGCCACCACTCGGCCACGATGACAGTGAGTCCGGGAATGACCCCTGAGCAGGTCCACTCGCCCGAAGTCTCGATACCCTCGCGCCGTGCCGGAGAGCGCTCGCGAACTGGATGCTTCCCAGCTCACTGACGCCGAGCTACTCGCAGTGGAGCAGGCGATGTACGCGGTCGCTAGTCGAGACGTTGATCGCATCCGACCAATGCTCGACCTCTCGCGGCATCACACCCCCGAGGACTTCTGGATGTGGGCGGACGACTACGGCGATCAGGGATCGCTAACGCTCGTTGTACCGCCTGGGTCTCCCTCAGCCTGGGACATTTGGGGCGTACGAATGGAAGACGGTGGCCTTGCGCTCGATCTCGAAGTCTGGGCCTCGACCGGCCGCACCGACCTAACGCTGAGTCTCATCCTTCATCACGACGCAGACGGTCTGCCCCGCGTCGAACTGGACGACCTGCACGTTCACTGATAAGCGGCAGCGTGGGCTACCACCCTCGTCTGGGCCCGCGTTCGGGAGTTTCCCCCGAGGCTATCCGCCGGTTTTACTCACGCCGCGATCGAGGGCGGCGGCCCAAAGAAGCAACTCGTCAACGCTCGACCTCGTCAGTCCCGAGGACGGATCGACCTCGACGAGGAGCGTCGGATGCGGTCGCTCTTCCGCCCAGCGCCTCGCCTCGACAGTCACGATGTCATCGATCCAGGCGACCGGATGAGCGCCGACGAACGAGTCGATTGCGGGCACCTTTCCCGAAGGATCGAACGGAACCGGAGGGAAGGCGACGGCGGCCAACTGGGGCAGACCGAAGTGGGGGCACAGCAGCCGATTCGCCTCCTGACCCCACCCCGTAGCCCACACGAGCCTGAACAGCAACGCGAGTTCGTGCAGCCACTCGCCGTGCACTGCCGCCAGGCGCACTGGCTCGTCGTCCTCGGGGAAGAAGTCGTGTTCGGTGAATCCGTCGGGGCAATGCGGATACGGGTTCAGGACGCCGTCGACGTCCACAAGCAGAAGCGGCTTCTCATCCTCTGCGGGCATTCCGCACCAGGATACGGGCGTCGCTTGGTCGAGTGTTCGTGCTGGCGCCTGGTGAGGGGTGGGCGGTCGGCGGGTGTGGACGGGGGCGCGGCTGGCGCGGGGGGCCGCCGGGGGGGGGCCCCCCCCGCGGCCGGGTCGCGGCGCTTCGCGCGGGTGCTCTTCCTTTACTTGAATTAGCAACGTAACTCGGGAGGGCGCGGGGGCTGTGCCGGGCGGGGTTTTGCATCGCCCAGTAGATGCTGGGTTTCGACGCTCCGGGCCTGTGCGGCGCCTGTCGGGGGCTGTCCGCTGTAGTCGCTAAGGTGAGACTAGTGGTGGACTTCCGCTCTGACCGGATGGAGTCGCCAGAGGGCCGTGGGATCGCCCGGCGCGCCTGGGATGCGTACGCGGGGGCGGTTGGCAAGGTCACGACTCCCGCGCTGAAGCCGCTGGTGCACATGTATGCGGCGGGGAGCATTGTCGATCTCGTCGGTTTCTGGGCGGTCTGGCATCTGGAGGGCGGGTTCGAGGGCTTGCAGCGGATGGGGATGAGCCGGGCGAGCATCTACCGGCGGATCAAGCTCTTCCGGATTGCGTTCGGCGCGCATCCGGACGAGTTTGAGATGCCGGGGATCACGCTCGACCTGGTGGCGTTCCGGGAGGGCTGGGCGGCGAAGAAGCAGGCCGCGGCGAAGTCGCAGTCCTGAGACTGTCCGTCCGGCGCGCTCGGCATAGTCTCTTAGATGAGACTACGGACTGAGCCGCTGTGGGCGCTCTCGCTCTATCCGGAGGCGGCCGAGGGTGGCGGCTGTCTGTCGCTGCCGCGGACGCCGGTGGCGCTGAATGGGCCGCCGAATGTGGAGCGGGCGGCGGAGGAGGCGGGGCGGCGGGCGCGGGCGAAGATCCGCCGCTATGCGGCGGCGAACCGGCTGAACCGGCTCGGGACGCTGACCTACCGGGGCGAGGGCTGCCACGAGCCGCTGCGGCTGCGGGAGGATCTGGCTGGCTTCTTTCGCGAGCTGCGCGCGGGGGTGGACGCGGGCCGGTTCGCGTATCTGTGGGTGCCGCAGTGGCATCCGGGCGGGCATGGTCTGCACGCGCACTTCGCGGTCGGCCGCTTTGTCCAGCGCAAGCTGATCGAGCAGAGCTGGGGGCATGGGTTCGTGCACATCAAGCTGCTGGACGGGCTGCCGGTCGGCTCCGGGACGCTCGGGGAGGCACGGCTGGCAGCGCGCTACTTGGCCCGCTATGTGGGACGGGAGGTGGAGGACGAGCGCCGGCTGGCGGGCCTGCATCGCTACGAGGTCGCGCAGGGCTTCCAGCCGGCGAAGATCGAGTGCTACGGCGACTCGGCCGGGGACGTGATCGAGCGCGCCTCCGGCTTGATGCGCTCCGCACCGGAGCGGGTTTGGTTGTCGTCGAGTGTGGAGGGGTGGCGTGGGCCGCCCGCCTGCTGGGCGCAGTGGAACTAACGATCTAAAGGCCCGCGCGCAGGCGTGGGTCGAAGGTACCTGCCTGGTCCAAGGCGTCCCGGTGAAGCTCTCTGATCCGCTGGCGCTCGCGAAGGTCGCGGAGCTGCTTGCTCAGGGCCGCCAGACCGGCGTCAAGCGTGATTCGTCGAAGCGGTTGTAGCCGCGGCGTGCCGGGCCGACGACGACCGAGTCAACGACGGCGGCGACGATCGCGTGTTGCTGGCTAAGGTCGAGCGCGTCCCACTCCGCGCGCAGCCCGTCGCCGTTCCCGATGTAGGCGTCGAGCACGTTCGACCGTGACACCTTCGCAAGCTGCTTCCGGGCGGCTGTGAGCCGGTGCTCGATCGGCTTCCGCGCGGCCATCCACTCCTGCATCGAGATCCCCCGCTGACCGTAGACCTCCGCGAGCTCGTCGAGCTGCGCCTGCGCTGCTTCGGCTTCCTGCCACCACCGCTGCGCGTCCGGCTGCGCCTTCTGCTTTCGCTCCACCGCCCGCTGCAACTCCGCTGAGTCGAGTCGGTGCAGGATGGCTTCGGTGACGAACCGCTCGACGTCCTCGGCGGTGATGTAGGTCCGCCCGCAACCGGCGAAGCCGACGCCTTTCGCGCAGGCATAGCGGCGCTGGCCACCACTGCGGGGACGCGCGACGAGCCGCTCGCCGCAGTGGCTACAGGCAAGGAGGCCGCCAAGGAGGTACCGGCGCGCTGCCTTGTTCGTTCGCCGCTCCGGGTTCGCGAGTAGCGCCCGGATCGCTGCGCCGTCCTCGACGCTGACGATCGCGGGCCATTCCGCCGTCGCGACGATCTCGCCGTGGTGCTCACGCTGCCCGCTGATCCGTGCCGATTGGAGCATTCGCCGCAACGACTGCGGCGACCACTGCCCGCCCGTCGAGGTCGGCACGCCGCGCTCGTTCAGGTTGCGCGTGATCGACCGCACCGGCTCCCCCGCAAGTAGGCGCTTCGCGCACTCGCTCACGATCGCGGCCTCCGCCGGACGCAGCGTCATCTTGTCGGCCTCGTAGCCATAAGGGCGGCTGCCGCCACCGGACACCTTGCCGCTCGCCGCCAACTCCTCATGCTTACGCCGGATGCGGCGGCTCTTATCGTCGCTCTCCTTCTTCGCCACCGCACCGAGGATACGAGCCTGGAACTGCCCGTCCGCCGTCGTCAAGTCGATGTCGCCGCTCACCGACGCTACGTTCGTCAACCGCAACCGGCCGCACAGGTCGATGAACGCCTCCAACTCGCTCGGCTGCCGATGCAACCGATCAAGGTGGTAGACCAGAAGGCCGTTGATCGCGCCCAGCTCGAGGTCGTCCAGGCTCCGCGCGTACTGCGGACGCTTCCTCCCGCTCCACGCGCTCACATCGTCGTCGACGTACTGCTCAACGATCTGCCAGCCCTTCCGCTCCGCCAGCCGCTCGCAATCCTCGATCTGCCGCGCCACACCAAGCCCGTCCCCCTCACGATCAGACGAGATCCGGGCATAGATCCCAGCCCGAACAGGTGCAGTAGCCACTCAGGGAACATACATGAACACTCGCATGGGCGAGCGTCCTCTCGCCTGACGCTGGTAGTCGAGGCGCGCCGACTCGCTTGGCGAGCCTCTCCGACGAAGTTAGGCGCCGCGAGGCAGGGCCGAGTGGCCGATGACGTCGCCGGCTTCGTTGAGCGCTTCGAAGCGACGCGGTTTCTTCTCGCGTTGCTGCGGCGTCATCTCAAAGATGAACCAGCCCGCAACGCCACCGCCGGTCGGCTCTGATGGGCGTGCGATTTCAAGTTGCTCGCTGGATCCGTCGGCGTAGGTCACTCGCGCTTGGCGCGCGGGGTGGCGGATGTGGCCGAGGAAGAGTGAGATCGGCCGGTCGACCGCGAACTCACCGGGATTCATTGGCTGCCAGGAGGCGCTGATGATCGCGTCGCGTCCGCCCTTGAACCACTGCAGGTTGGAGCCACTGACGACCTTGTCGTCGATCGACAGCACCTCGTACCAGTGAGTCGGCGTCTCGCGCCGGACGAAGAGCTCGAGCTGCTCGCCCTTCGAACCTTTGACAGGGAGGCGGGCGACGATCGGGTGCTGGGTCGGGTTGAAGATCTGGTGCATCGGTGCGCTCGGCAGTCGATCGGGTTCGCCGGAGTAGAAGGCGTCGCTCTTGAATCCCATCGGGATCTCGAGGACGGGTCCGTGGTCGCCCCGGACGATGAGCCGCGACAGTCGGCGGCCCGATTCCCAGCGCTCCTCCGGAATCGAGACGAGGAAGCGCTGATTGGTGAGCGGAACCTCCTCGACCTCACCATCCTCGAAGCGGACGTTGAGCGTGAGCCCTTGCCTCACGATGCCCGAGAGAAGCACGGCGACTCCGTCCTTGACGGGCGGCCGCAGGGCGGTGAAACGGATCGGTTGCGGAAGTTCGGCGGGATCGGCACACGTCCAGGTCCAGGTGGTGCCGTCGACGGCAAGTCGGTCGCAGTTGCCGCCGGCGCGCGAAGGCGAGGAGTGAAGCACCGCGCGGCCGCCGTTTGCGAGTTCGACCGTGATCGCCGGCCGCTCCTCGTCGACTTCGGCGATCGGCGGCGTGAAGCCGCCCAGGTTGACTTGTGGGTAGAAGTTCGCGACGCTCGCCGAGGCGACCGGCTTCCCCGCCTCGTCGTACCCGACGAGCTGTGTCGGATGGTCGGTGAGCCGGAGCGTGCGGACGAGATCAACCGCTGCCACGAAGTAGCCGTTTTGGAGGGGGATTTGGTCTCTGCCGCCGTTGACGTAGCGGAGCTCGAGTCTCGTGATCCAGGGTGCGACGCGTCCGTTCAGGTAGCCGGCGCCGATGTCGGTGCCGCCGCCGCTGCCGCCGACCTCGATCGGCTGCTGCAATGTGGCCGGGAAGCAGCCGCTGCTGAACGGGCGGGTCTTGCCGTCAGGTCGTGGCGCCTCGAAGCTCTGGCAGAAGCGATCTCCGCCCTTCGCCGGTGTGAGCCAGATCCGTACTTCTCCGTATTCCGTCTGCCGCTTGTAGACGAGGCCAGTCCTTCCGACGATCGGATGCTGCGCCATGCCGGGTGGCGCGCCTTGATCCATCCGCTCCAGATTCTCGACGACCTCATTCGTCGGCTCGCCCGTCAGCCACTTGATGACCCCGTCGTAGCTGGTGCCACTCAACGCCGGAACCGCCCCGAGAAGTCCAAGCAGCAGCGCCGCCGCGAGAAGTGTTTGCGGACGGTATCGACGACGAGCGCGTGGCCTGATGTCTGACGCGATCGTCGTCTTGAGCCGGCGAAGCGCTGCGTGCCGCGTCTGCGCGCTCGGCTCCGGCACGTCCGTCCAGGCGTCTCGGAATTGCTGGAACTCGTCGATGTTCATGCTCCGTCCTCCCATCCGAGATCAGGCTCGAGCCGCCTTCGAAGCCGCGCCCTGAGTCGGTGCAGCCGTGACCGCACCGTGCCGACCGGCACCCCGAGAGCGACCGCGCACTCCTCGTAGCTCAGGTCGGCGCAGGCATAGAGAAGGAGCAGGTCGCGGTCTTCCTCTGGCACTTCCGCGAGAGCCCTCCTCACGACTCCCGCTCCGACTCGTGCGTCAACCTGCTCCAAGGAGATGTCGTAGTCAGCTTCGAGCGACCCGATGCGTTCCAACGCGTGTTGCTGCCGTCTCTCGTGCCGCCGTGCATCGCGCAACAGGTTGAGGGCGATACCGAACAGCCAGGGTCGGGCGTCAGAGCGTCTCGTGTCGTAGTCGGCTCGACGGCGAAATGCGATCTCAAAAGTCTGGGCCGCCAGATCATCAGCACTCGACTCACCTGCACGCACTTGCAGGTAGCGGTGCAGGAGCGCGAAGTGTCGCTCGAAGACGCCGACGAAGGCTCCTGGATCAGCGAGGGACTTCTCGATCGCCCACGCGTCTGTGTCGGTCGGCGTTTCTTCAGCTGTGGCACTCACTACTGCTACTTGGCCGGAATGGGGTCTCAAGTTCCCGGCATTCTTTCTAACCGCCTGGCTCCGGAGGCTCCCTCGCGGCTCCGTAGTCATCTCGTGAAACGACCTTCCCAGCGGCATCGAGGCCGACGATCTCGCTGAGCGCTCCCGCCGTGGCCGGTCGCGGCGGAATCTTCTCGAGGATGTATCCGCCGCGGCTGGGCGCGAAGGCGTGCTTCGTGCCGTCGCTGTAGCGCAGCTCGACGCGCGTGATGTCGGTACGGGCGCGGCCGTAAACGAACAGCGGAGGCTCACCTGTGGTGCCGATTCGAAGCGGCGCCTCGGTCCAGTTCTTCGGCGTGCAGGAGTTCGTCCGGACGCTCGCTGTGCCGGTGCCGTTCACGAACCAGCATTCGCCTCCCTCCTTCGTGCGGTTCGTGCGCAGTTGCATGGATGCACCTGGAACGGCGACACTGAGTCGGAGGATCGGCTCTCCGACCACCGTCGCCCGTTCTTCGCTTCGCTGGGTTCGCTCGATGCCGATGACGCGACCCTCCGCGTCGTAGGCGACGATCTTGGCCGGGAACCGGGCGAGCGCGACCTCGATCAGATACGCGTTGTCGCGTAGCGGAACGGGGATCCTGTTGCCGGTTGCGGTGAAGACCTCCATCCGCGCGACGTAGTCACTCGCGAGGCCGGCGAAGGTCGCGAACTGGTCGCCGCCCCCAACTGTTCCGTAGGAGAAGGTGAACGGTGTTCGCGGGAACATGTCATCGAGCGGTAGTGCGCTGCCACTCGTCCCTCCTCGCCCGACCAGGAAGAACGAGAGCAAAGGCTCGAGGGTCGCACGGATCGGCCAGCGCCTGTGCTTGGCGGCGGTGAGCACCATCCGCTTCGAGCTGCTCGGATCCGGCGTGATCATCCTGCCGAACGCGGTCTTTGGGACGAGCATGAGCGTTTCCCGGATCTCGTCGTCGAGCGGCTCGCCTCGCTCCTCGCGCCGGGTGAACCAGCCGATCGTGCCCCCCTCGACGACTCGTTCGACCTTCTCCGGCCCACCAGGTTCCCCCGCTCCTCCGCCGAGAGCTCCAGGACCCGGCCCCCACGGCGCGACGCTGAAGGGAACGTCGACGGTGCGGCCGTCATCGAGACGGGCCTGGATCTGTGTCACCCGCTGCCCGACCTCGGGCCGCTCCGCCACGTAGATGAACGCGTTCGAGACGACGGGGACCTGGTGGGAGCCCTGGTCGTCGACGAGCTCGATGCTCTCGGCGCCGTCGGCGGCGATCCCGACCGTCACCTGTGCGCGGGCCGAGTGCACCGTGTCGAACCCGACCTTGGCCGTCTTGTCGCCTCGACCGACCGTCCAGTCTGCGAGCACCACCCGGACCGGGCCGTCGTCGTTGTTGAGCTCGTCGACGGGCGCGCACATGACCGTCGATCCGCTCGCCTCGCCCGAAGCCACCACTCGCGTGCAGAGCGAGCCGGTGCTGCGGAAGCCGAGCAGGTCATAGACGACGCCGTCGACCTCCGTCCGCTGCAGGCGCCGCAGTTGCGGCGAGCCGGGGAAGCCCGCCCACGACTTCTGGTTCGCCTTGTCGAACGCCTGCTGCTCCTCGCTGGAAACCGGGGTGCCGGGCGTGCCCGCCAGCCAGTCCGAGAAGTCCGAGACCGAGCGCCGGATCGCTCCACCAAGCGGAGTCGCGATCGCCAGTGTCAGGAGGGCAACGAGCGTCGCTGCCAGCAGAAGCGTGCGCCGCTTCCGACGCGGTTCATCCAGGCCGGAACGAGCGACGACATCCTGCCAGTCGGCGCTCCGCTCTGGCCGCCAGGTGTACCGGTCGAGGATTCGCGCGACTGACGGGTCGAACTCGAACTCGGTCATGACCTCACTCCTTCGATCGCACCGCGTAGCGTCGCGTGGGCCGCATGCAGGGTCGCGGAGACGCTTCCAACTTCGATCTCGAGCACGTCCGCGATCGTCCGATAGTCAAGATCGGCGTAGTAGCGGAGAAAGACGGCGTGCCGCTGACGCTCCGGCAGCGAACCGATCAAGGCCCGAACAGCGGCGTCCGAATGCGCCGCGCCGTTGGCTGTGGCTTCAACTGCGACTTCGGTCGGGAGGGTTGTCGGCCGCGCCGACAGTCGCTTCGCCTCATTGACAACCGCACGCCAGAGCCACGCCTCCAACGGACCATCACCCCTGAACCCGCTGCGGCCGCGAATCGCGCGCGCGAACGCCTCTTGAACCGCCTCGGCCGCGACGTCTTCGTCGCGCGTAATCGCCGAAGCCACACGGACGAAACGTCGAAACGACGACCGATACAAGGACTCGAACTCCCACAGGGACGGCGAGCTCATTGCCAATCGACCTTATGGGCTCCGATCTTGTTTAGTCGGTCGCGGCTTGTCCTTCGATCCGTCAGGTCGCGCGGCGTTGCGCAGCGCTAGACACCATGAGAACCGTCTCTATCGCACGGTCAACGTCCGAAGGACTGCATCGGCCGCCGCGACCTGAGCATCTGACGGCGCCGCACTGCCGAAGGCGACGCTGAGATAGAAGCTGTGGTCGTCGATCCGGACGCCACGGATGACAGCTGCCGGGCCGCTGCTGTCTTTGCAACGCCCGTTTCCATCAAGCGCAGGATCGAGCACCGCGCGACTTGAGGCCGAGCTTCAAGCGCTCAACCACAATCCCCGTGGCGAGGATTGCGCCGACAATCGCAACGGTGCGCCTGACTTGCCATATCGGCACATACGACCGCAGCGAACAAGGAGGTCGTCCACAGCGGCGACGTCGCTTCGGGCGCGATCCACAGACCACCCCGCCGAGTCTTACCGTCACCTGAGCTGGCTACCCCGAGCCTCCGCCTAACGCCCGAGACAGGAACTCCTCGGTGGCGGTGAGCGACTCGCCTTCCATCGGATCGACCTCGATGGCGAGCACGTCAGTTGCCCTCCTCCCGCGGCCGCGGTGCGGTCTCTCCTAGCTCGTGATTAGCGACCGCGGTCAGGAGCGCCGCAATCTTGAGCAACGACATCGCACCCAGGTACGCCTCCTCGTCGGCAGATTGCAGCACGTCAACGTCCTCGCTCAACTGCCCGATTGCGAGTTCGGGATCAGACATCACGTCATACAACCCAGGCGTGAGCACTGTCCAGTAGTAGTCGGCGTCGATCTCGACGCTCGGGCCGACACTGTTGCGGATCGCCTGCGCGGCACACTTCAAGAGCCAGTCGGTGTCGAGCTTTAGCCGCCACTCAGCGTTCACTGCGTGCCCGGCGGTCGGGAACCGTGCATCGCGCGTGACAAGTGTTCGATCTTGACTGATTCGCGCTCGAGACGCCGGCCATAACCTCCCTTCCCCCATCCCCGCGAATGGACTCGGCGCTTCGCGGCGAGAAACCCTGAAACGTCTCGCCAGGAGTTGCGGTGAGCGTCCCCACTCCAAGCCCGTTGAGCAGCTGACTGTGCGATGTCCCGCCCGGTGGGCGCGTCACGGCTGGGGGACGCGGGATCGTTCAAGCAACTGGCCACGGTCATCGTACGCGGCGATTGCGCCGACAGGAGAAGTCGGGATTCCCACCGGCGTCGCACCACCGTCACGCGGGCGAGTCCGGACAAGAAAGAACTTCAGATTCAGCCCGAGCGCCGCTGGAGCATCGTAAAGCGGTGCTTGGAGGCGGCGGCCATCGGTTAGTTCGATGTCGACGCGGCTTACGTTGGCGGAGGCGACACCCTGGACCCATACGTCGTCCTCAGGTCGTTGTTGGTACATGCCACCGGCGACGAAGTGCTGACGACCTGAAGTCTGCGGAGCACCCAAGACCGGGAGTCCGCAGGTTGTCGCTCCTTCCGTGTCGCCGACCACCACTGACGTGCAAAGGCCGCGTGTGCTTTTCCAGCCGACGAACGCCCAATCGTCTCCGCGCGTAATCACCGCTCGATCACCGACGAGGCGAGGGATGCTGGAATCATTCGACCCTTCATCGAACATCTCGAAGAAACCATCGAAGTCGCGAAGGCCGGCGCTGATGGCGAACGCTGTTCCCGCGGCCGTGAGTGCTGCAAGGATGAGAGCCGCAAGAGCGACGTTGCGCGCGAATGGCAGGCCGAGACCGCCTTTGCGCGTGCTCGGTCGGGTGACTTCCCCCACCAGGTGTGCGTGACGGCGCGTACGAAATGGAACCTCTGCCACATGTTTGCTCGATTGCAAGACCTGACCCCGCCGCGTGGCTGTGGCTCGGACACCATTAATGGTCCGCAGAAAAACTGCGCGGACGGCGATGGCCAGTGCGCGTACTACGCCTTCCACGATCCGCCGCTCAGTCGGGCCGTGGACGTTGCCGAAATCGCGGCGTCCATTGGTCCCTCGTCACTACTCGGATGGTGTTCGCTGTAACGGGGCCGAACTACGGCCAGGAGAATCGTCACGAGACGCACGCGGTAAGCCTACGACAGTCGGTCATGGTTGACCATTCGCCGAACGCGAGCGTCGTGATCCGCCGCAGCGCCGGTCGCGCTTCGGCCTTCGGCGCGCCAGGTAGCGGAAGGGGCCAGCCTCGCCTGGGCCAGCGTTCCGCGATGCACCCTGAGCGGCTAGCGGGATTAGTAGGAGACCTCGATTGCGTGCTGCTCCCCGTCGAGCGTTATCTCCCCGCCGCTAGGAAGGATGAACTGGGGCTCGGTGTGGCCGAAGTCGATCCCAAAGACAAGCGGAACGTCGAGTTGGTACTCGTCAAGCGCGGCGAGAACGACCTTCTTTTGGCCTTCTGTGTAGAGGCTCTTTTCATGTGAGGGGTTCGGCCGGGCGTGTGACCACGCCTTCGGCCGCGCCCAGAGGATCCCGCCAAATCGCTGAAGTAAGCCCCGCTCTCCCATACACGTCAACAGTCGAGAGACGTAGTCCGCCGAAGGGAGTTCTTCCGAGGTCTCGAGGAACAGGATCGTTCCGTCATACGCCTCATCGGGGAGGACATATCGGTTGGTGCGGAGCTGCATGTCGATGATCTCCAGGCAGCCTCCCCATGACCGCCCGGACACCTTGCGTTTCGGCCCGTGCCATGACCAGGTGCTGGCGGGAAACATCGGCGGCTCCGTTGCAACTTGTTCGGCGCCCCAGTCGCCCTCTTCGTCGGTGTATTCGGGCGGCGGCTCGAGTCGGTACGTGTCGTACGTGAAGAGCGCCCGCTCAAGAGATTCGCGAGTAGCCTGGTGCATTGCTCCCGGACGGGCAAGTTGCACCATGACCGCTCCGCCGTAATAGGACACGAGCCCGAGGTTCCAGAGGGCGAGGTGCAGGTTCGTGTTGTCGCTATAGCCAAAGAACGGCTTCGGGTTCTCCTCGAGGACAACCGGGTCGAGATGCGCCAGCACCTTCAGTTCGTCTTCCCCGCCGATGCTCGCGATGACAGCCTTGATCTGGGGGTCGGCGAACGCGGAATGGATGTCAGTTGCACGGTCGAGCGGTGAGGCCTGAGCCGACCGCGTAGTGGGGTACTCCACGGGCATGAGATCGAACTCATCGCGTAGTCGAGCCAGACCCAATCAAACGGCGCCGGGAATCGCGAGGCCGCCCGGCCAGAAGGTGACAGCACGGCGATCGCGTCGCCACGATCCGGCTTCGGCGGATACCTAAATGCGCGGTTATCCATTTGGCGGGAGGAGAAGACGAGGACAGGCGACCTTCGTCTGGCTCGTGTGTCCGCCAGTCTCACTACTGCGGCGATTCCGCGCAAGCACCGCCGCCTGTGCGAGCGTGCGGGAATGACGCCAGAGCAGCCTGAGCGGCGCTCTGAATAGGGTCAGGTCATGGAGGCCGTGGCGGGAACGTTTTCGATCGTTGCCGCGGACCCCGCGGCAGGCGAAGTCGGGTGTGCTGTGCAGTCGAAGTACTTCGCTATTGGGGCTGTCACGCCGTGGGTTCGCGCGGCCGTTGGTGCCGTCGCGACTCAGGCGATGGGTGTCGTCGCGGGGAACGGTCAGCGTGTCCTGGAAGCACTCGGGGCAGGGGTGGAACCTGTCCTGGCAATCGAACGTGTTCTCGCGCACGACGACGGCCGGGAGATGCGCCAACTGGGGGCGGTCACGGCTGACGGCCGGGCGGGGGCGTTCACCGGGGCAGAGTGTGTTGAGTGGGCGGGACAGATCATCGGGGACGGGTTCGCCGTGCAGGGGAACATGCTCGTCAGCGGCGAGGTTGTGGAGTCGATGGCCGCTGCATTCGTGCAGGGACAGGGCCCGTTGGTCGACCGCTTGATTGCGGCGCTCGAAGCCGGTCAGGCGGCGGGGGGAGATCGGCGCGGCCAGCAGGCTGCTGCGCTCGTCGTTGAGCGGATCGGCGACGCGGCCAGGAGCCGCGAGGGAGTCGATCGGATCTGTGACTTACGCGTGGACGATCACCCTGAACCGATCGTCGAGCTTCGACGTCTCGTAACCATCTGGCACGGATGGCAAGAGAGTCGTGCGTAAGACGGCTTCCTCGGCCACAGCGGGCGCGCTAATCCCGCGGCCTCGCGTGGCTGCCCGTCCGATCGCTGTGCCGTCGCCGTCGGCTGGGCGAGCGTGCTCTCGCCTGAGCCGAGCTCTCGCTCCGTGACGCGCCGGCCGTCCCACTGCCATCATCGTGACCGGTCTCCGGCAGCGGCTTTGACTCGATCGGTAATACGCGGTCGCGACCGGCACGCTTCGGTCTGGCCGTGCTCCACACGCGAGGAAACCTGGAGGGAACATCAGCCCGACCACGCGCGTCCACACGCGGGTCACGTCTCGCTGTCTGATCCCGTCGGTTTGCGGATGGTAAGGAGGGGGTCGACGGTTCGAGTCCGTCAGAGCGCTTCTGGTTTCTCCCCGCTAACGGCTGTTTCCGTTGTCGTGACGGACGACGAAGGACCGCTCCGGCGTGCATCCGGCGTCCAAAGCTTGGACGCCGGCAGCCTAACGTCCGCGTAGCTGTCGAGAAGCCGGATCGCATGCTCGCGTCCGTCTCGGGCGAGGTGGCCGTAATGGCGGTCAATCATGGTCAGGCTGGCTCCCATGTAGCGCGAGAGCGCGCGCGGTCCGGGCCGCGACCTCACTGAGGACTTCGATCATCGCCTCGACGGCGGGAGGACGGTAAGCCGATCTCGGTGTCGCCACCGCGACGTGCCGGAGCAGCGGCTGGTCGAGCGGCCTGACGACCACGTCGTCGCGGAGGAGCGACAGGGCGAGCCCGGGAATCAACGACACGAAGCTTCCTGCCGCCACGAGTGCCTGGATGGCGGGGAAGTCGGTGCTGCGGTACGACCCGTCGAGGCCCGGCTCGAAGCCGGCGGACGCACAGAGATGGCGAAAGTCGGGAGCCCACGGCTGACCACTCCCCAGGATCCGCTCGCCCCGCAGCTGCTCGAGCCGCACCACGCGCTGCTGCGCAAGCTCGTGCGCCCGCGGAAGCAGCACGAAGAACTCGTCGTCGAAGAGGTCGATGTAGTCAACGGCGTCGTCCGAACAGCGCTCGACGCCGTCGTACGATTTCCCGGCGCCCCAGCGGTCGAACGAGAAGACGAGCGCGAGATCGAGCTCGCGCGACCGCAGCGCGACGAGTGCCTCGTACGGCTCGGCATCGACGAACAGCGGCTCGATCGCCGGATAGCGGCTCCGGAAGGTTTCGATCACCACGGGGCCGAGACAACTCATCGCCGTCGGAAACGATCCGAACCGCAGATGGCCGCCTCGCCGGCCGGCCAGGCCGTCGAGCTCGGCCACCGCGTCGGCAAGCTCCGCAAGGACGTTGTCCGCGTGGACGAGCAGCGCAGACCCGGCCTCGGTCAGCCGCACCCCGCGGGTGAGACGCTAGACGAGCAGGGTGCCTGCCTCTCGCTCTAGGGCCGCGATCTGCTGCGACACGGCCGACGTCGTGTACGAGAGCTCCTTCGCGGCGGCCGCGAAGCTCCCGGCGTCGGCGCACGCCCGGAGCGTCCGCAGGTGGCGCACCTCGAGCATCCAGCACAGCTTAACGCAGCCTTGGCAAATACTCTCGCTGCTGATCGAATCGGGCGGCCAGAATGGCCTCGTCCTCGTCGCCCCGAAGGAGATACATGCGTTCTCATCGTCTTGCTGTCGTCACGGTCGTCGTCGTCGCGCTCGCGGCCGCCACCGCAGCGGCGCTCGCCCGAAGCGGCGCCGCCTCGCAACACGCCGCCGACCGCGCCGCCCAGTTCCCGGTCGTGAAGCTTCCGCCGGGACTCAGGATCGAAAAGGTCGTGGGCGGGCTCACGTACCCGACATCGATCACGTGGGACGACGCGGGCCAGATGTACGTGGCGGAAGCCGGCGGGCAGTTCCTCGAGGAGCCGCCGCCTGCGCGGATCCTGCGCGTCGAGAACGGCCGAGCGACGGAGGCGATCAACCTCACGCGTGGCGGCGTCGCCGACTCCGCGGCGGGGATGACGTTCTTCAAGGGCGCGTTCTACGTCGTCGCGCGCGACCCGAAGGACCGGAGCGGCGCGGTCTTCCGCGCGACGCCCGGCGGGTCCGTCACGAAGATCATGACCGGCTTCGTCGACAGCCAGTCGGAGCATCAGCTGAACGACGTCCAGGCCGGCCCGGACGGACGCCTGTACATCGGGAACGGCCCGGCTGCGAACGCCGCCGTCGTCGGTATCGACCTCGGGCCGTTCGTCGACCGAAGCCCGAAGCTGCATACGACGACCTGCGTCCCGCTCGTCCTCAACGGGCTCAACTTCGAGACGCCCGACTTCCGGACGAAGAACCCGTCCGACACGACCCAGACGGGCGGGTACGTCCCCTTCGGGACGAAGACTCAGCCGGGACAGCGAATTCCGGCGACACCGAAGTGCGGCGGCGCGATCTCCTCGTTCGATCCGGCGAACCCGCGCACATCGCTCCGTCCGTACGCGTTCGGCTTCCGCAACGTGATCGGCGTCGCGTGGAACGCGCGCGGCGAGATGTTCGCCGGCGTGAACGGGTACGACGTTCGCGGGTCGCGGCCGGTGAACGACGACACCGAGTCCACGTTCCGCGTCCGGAGGGGCGCCTGGTACGGAGAGCCGGACTACTCGCAGGCCCTGCTGCCGGTGTCGCTGCCGAAGTACGACTCGCCCGACGCGCTGCAGGCGCCGATCTTCGTCCGTGAACAAAAGCTGCCCGGCAAGATCACGGTGCCCCCGCTGATCAACCTGCGAGCGAGCGGCCTCCGCCCCCCGGACCGATCGCTCGTCGTTGGCGTACACGAGATCGGCTCGTCGCCCTCGAAGCTCGCGGTCGCCCCGACTTCATGGGGACCCTACGCAGGTCAGCTGTTCGTGGCCGAATGGGGCGACCTCGCTCCGGGAACGAGCCCGCTGCGTAACAACAAGCCGGGATACCGCGTAGTACGCGTGACGCCTGGCAGCGGGGGCAAGGCGGTTCCCTTCGTCCGGAACGTCAAGCTCGGACCCGCGTCCGGACAGGGCGCCCCCGGCCGAGGGATCGAGCGGCCGCTCGACGTGAAGTTCGGCCCGGACGGGGCCATGTACATCGTCGACTTCGGGGTCGCCCGCGTGAACTTCGCACGCATCAAGGCCGGCCAGGTGCCGTACGAGTTCCCACCCAAGACCGGCGCAGTCTGGCGGGTGACGTTTACCGGCCAGAGCGGCTGAGCCGGAAGAACTGCGGGGTCGTGCAGCGCGGCGGCCCCGCAGCTCAGACCCCGGAAGCGTGCGCGTCCTCAGTCTCCCTGGGTCGCCTCGCGGTGCCACCCGCAACGCAAAGCCGGCGAGGAGCACTGCCGCAAGCGGTGCGGTTCTCGCTGAGGCGCCCGCTCGCCCGCTGATCCTGTCGCGAGTCGGGAGTTAGCACCAAGACTCGTCGCGTCCGAGTGGTTCGTGCTCGGACGCGACGAGTAGGCCCGCTCCGAGGTCAGCGGTGAGACGAGTTCGCTCTGATGCCTCAGGTGCTCTTCGACTCGTCAGGCACGAACCGGGTCGCCGCGACCAAGAGCAGGCCGCCGATCCCCAGGACAAGGAAGAAGGTCAGTGCCCTCCCGTCCTCGGAGAACCCGAAGATGAATGGCGCGACGATCAGCGCC
>JAABUS010005500.1_pt1 | contig 16529 bp, 18 predicted proteins | sample 5560161 | NCBI WGS metagenome assembly JAABUS01 (sample SAMN10711885, study PRJNA513376) | rock metagenome | isolation source: Antarctica rocks | place: Antarctica: Victoria Land, Trio Nunatak nord | collected 2016-01-04
GCTCTGGTGCCCACCGGATTTATCCATGTCCCGGTCCAGCACGGAAACCATACAAATCCCTGCCGCACTCCTGCAAAGACTTACGGACACCCTCTGCCATGCAACGTAAAATGCGGAAAGTCGAGCTTAGAATTTACGGACACCAGTAACGTCGGGTAAGTCAGTTTTCGCATCAATGTCGCTGGTCGGCGGGAGCCGATTTTGCAATTGAACCCCGTTTCACCGCGGAGGCCGCGAGACATCTGGCCGAGTTGACGACCGAAAGGTGGCGCTTATTAGCGGGAAAGAATGAAAGCCAGTGTGTGATGGCGTAGTAGCTCTGCCGGCGCGTGACCAGACCTCGCTTGGATTATGCATCAATGCCGCGCGTACGTATATTCTGAAGTCGGGCTATGGCAACGATCTGCGCGGACGCTTTAAGGGCGAGGAGATGGGCCAACCACGGGCGGTCTATGGAGTGGCTTTCGGGATCACTCGCCGGTATTGCCATTTGCGTGCACAACTACGATGTTGCTTACCATGTGGAAGCGAACGCTTCGTTGGTTGGTCCTGGTGCTTGTCGGCCTCGCCTTCCTGGGTGGGACGACAGTGCAAGCCATGCCGCCCAGCAGTGTTGCTGCGGTATCCATGGCGAGCAACCTCATGCCGCGCTGCACCGAGATGCCTATGGCACACGAGAAGAACACGCCCGCTTCGCATAAGGGGATCACGCCGGACTGCGTGAAGCTCATGCAGTGCCTTGGCACACCCGACAGGCCCGTGGAGGCCTGGCTGAACGAGGCGCCCCTCACCTATGCGGCGGTCGCCTACTGGTTCACCGACTGCCGCCTGAGCGGCCTGTCATACCCACCCTCTCCGTTTCCACCCAGATCAGCCTGACTCCGTCTGCGCGCCTTGTGCGCGCAACTTCGGCGTGTCTGGCGTCCAGGACCGATCCGTACCCCGCTTGGGTTATGTAACCCGGTCCTGTCCCAGACACGAAGTCAGTCATTGAGACCCTCCGGCTACCTGGAGGGCGGGAAGGAACATAGCACTATGCCTCGTGAGCACGTTCTATCGAGCGCGGTTGCGCTCGCGTTTGCTGCCATTGCGCTTGGTGGCATGACACCAAGCCCGGCTCTCGCATCGCCGCAGGACTACCGCTTTGAGCTGGTCGGCAAGCCACAGCTCCTGGCCAAGAAGGATGTCGTCCAAGTTCGTCTCGTGCGCGTTTCGGATGGAAAGCCCGTCCCCGATGCCGTGATCTTCGAAACCACGGCTGACATGGGCCCTGCTGGGATGGAGACCATGACCGCACCGGTAAAGGCATTGCCGCCAAAGTCCGGAACCTACAGCTTCTCGGTGGATCCTGGCATGGCGGGCACCTGGGCGCTGCACCTGGCTGCCAAAGTCCAGGGTGAGCAGGAGACCATTCGCGGAACCGTCAATGCCGACCTGGTGAAGTGACGTGCGCCCCCAGTGGATGCGGCTTGGCGCAGGTGGAATGCTGGCGGGCAGTTTGGTTGTCTGGGCACCGCCCCATGCCCAATCGGCCGAGGCTCTGCAAGGCCACCTCGCGGCCGAGCCGTCTTCGAGCCTTAGGCTGCATGCAATAAGCTGCCCCGTATTGACGAAAGCAGCATTCTCGATTGAAGCCCTGCACGAGCCGATCGATGTGGCGATGAATTTCACGTTGTCTGAGATCATGCATCTGGCTGCGCAAACTGGGCGGCGCGGCAACCATAGGCCGCTGGGCTTCAGCACTGCGACAACTGGTTACAAAGTCGTGGTCGAAGCAGACTTGGCGAGTGAGAGACATTGTCTTGAACCGATCAAGATATCGGTTTCAGTAGTGCTTACTGATCGGCATATCGAGATTGCGAAAGACCTGTCGCAAGATGCGAGTTGCCTCACTTTGGTCAGACATCATTACATTCTTCACGCGGCGTCGAACGATGCGGTGCTGACGCAATTCGCCGAGGGGCTCGCCCCCGTTCTGTCACGTCTGACCCTGCCGAACTTGCAGCATGACGGGGCACTCCCCGGCGAGGACCGAGGACACATCGAACAGGTGGTCAGAGCGGCGATCGATCGGGTGTGGCCATCCTTTCAGGCAGCCCTGCGCACTGCGCCGAACGGCGTCGATACGCAAGACGAAGTCGCCAACCTCACTCAAACCTGCCCACCTGCCGGGGGCGTCATCCCTCGTTTCCAAGCTGGAGTGACGCTGTGACCCATTCAGTTATCGGTTGCCCACGTAGGTTGGTTTGTATGCATCTTAGCGCAGGCATAACGCTGATGGCTGGCCTGCTTGCCTATGTACCCGCCCGTAGCCAGCCGGCAGATGTTCTATTGGGCAGGACCGTTGAGGGATTGCTGACTGCCGGGCACCGCCTCAGCCCGGGACTGCGGGCCGCGGCTCTCGACACGGAGGCCGCAGCAGCCAAGGCAGGCGGCGCTGACGCGCTCGACGATCCCACGATCACCGACAGCTATACCTACTACAAGGACCCTGGCGTATTCAGCGCACACACGGTGATGCTGACCCAAGCCTTTCCGCTCTGGGGCAAGCGCAGCCTGCGCCGACAGGCAGCCCTGGCCGATGTCGATGCCAGCCGTGGCCGCGAACGGGCCGCGCAGGACGACCTCGATGAAAAGATCAAGGTCGCCTATGCGCAATATTACCTGACCAGCCGCAACATCGCAGTGAATCAGGAACTCGCTGGCCTCGCGCACCGTATGCGCGCTGCCGCTTCCGCGCGCTACGGTCAGGGTGGCGGCGACCAAATTGCCGTCATTCAGGCGTTCGGCGAGGAGACGACGGCAAAGACCGAGGCGGTGCGACTGGAGGGCGCGAAGAACGCGGCACGTGCGCGCCTGAACACTCTAATCGGACGGTTCGCGGAAGCGCCGCTCGCCGAGCCGTTGCGTCTCAAGTCCCCTTCCTCCTCGGAGCTGGTTCTGACGGTCCTGGTCGGTCGCGCACGTGCGGCTAATCCCACCCTGTCGGCCAGCAACGCAGCGATCGAAGCCGCCCGCACGCGCAGCGTCCTAGCCGACAAGGCTTGGTATCCAGACGTATCGGTCGGCGCGGGGCCGCTGATCCAGACCAACAATCGGCCGGTCGGCTTTGCGGCGACGGTCGGACTAAACATCCCGCTCCCATGGGGACGCGAAGCCGCCGGGCAGCGGGAGGCGGCAGCACAGCTCGGCGCGACGCAGCAACGCTACGACGCCGCACGGCTGGAGATTGAGGGCGCTTTGGGCGAGGCCGTCGCCAAGCTGCGGGCCGCCCGCGCCACGAATGCTCTGTTGCGCCGGGAGGCGATGCCGCAGGCGCGCGCCGCTTTCCAGGCAGTCCTGGCCAACTACAGTCAGGGCAGAGGCGAGCTGACGGCCGCCATCACCGCCGAGCACCAGATGCACGAGGTCGAGCTTCGGCTGCTGCAGACGCAGCTCGATGAGCAGGTCGAGCTCGCCGCGATAGAACGCCTGATCGGAGCAAGCCTGTGAGGCGCTCGGTCCTGTTGGCTGTCGTGGCCATCAGCCTCGCCAAGATTGGCATCATCCACGCGGAGGATGCGGCACGGCAGCCGCTGTTCTACCAGGATCCAGACGGCAAGCCGTTCTATGCGCCCGCCCCGAAGAAGGCGGCGGATGGGCGTGACTACCGGCCGGTGTTCGAGGATGCCCCTGCCACTCAGGCTGCGGCGGCACCGGCGGCTGCGCCCAAGCCGGCGGGGAGCGGAGATCACACCGTTCTCTACTACCGCAATCCCATGGGTTTGCCGGACACCTCGCCCAAGCCCAAGAACGACTCGATGGGCATGGCGTACCTGCCTGTCTATGCCGACGAGGCGACCCAGGGCGACCCGCCCGGCACCGTCCGGATCACGCCCGGCCGCCTGCAGACCCTCGGTGTTCGGACCGAGGCCGCAGCGATGCGGCCGAGAGCCGCACGGAGCGTTCGTGCCACTGGAACGCTGCAGTTCGACGAGCGGCATCTGGCGACGGTGACGACGAAGGTGGCTGGCTGGGTCGAGCACCTGGCCGTGGCTGCCACCGGAGATCCGGTTCGGCGTGGACAGACGTTGGCCGAAATCTATTCGCCCGACCTCGTGGCCTCCGAGGAAGAATACCTTGTCGCGGCCCGGATGGGCGGCGTCATGGCAACCGCCTCACTGCAACGTATGCGTGCGCTCGACATACCGGAAGGAGAGATTGCCAGGTTGCGCCGCACCGGCCGGTCCTCCCGGCGTGTCGCGGTCGTGGCGCCCGCCGATGGCGTCGTCATCGAGAAGCCTGCGCAAGAGGGCATGCGGGTCAACGTCGGCGATGCACTCTACAAAACCGCCGACCTGGCCAGCGTCTGGCTGATCGCGCAGGTGCAGGAACAGGACCTGAGCACGATCGTTCCCGGAGAGCAGGCCCACGCCACCTTCGTGGCGTTCCCTGGCCGCACCTTCGACGGCACCGTCGATTTCATCTACCCGACGCTGTCCGCCGAGACGCGCACCGCTCGCGTCCGGGTGGTTCTCCCCAACCCTGGCGGTGCGTTGCGCGCCGCGATGTATGCGAACGTGGAAATCGATGCTTCGGCGGGCACCGAGCCGCTACTGACGGTTCCCAGCTCGGCCGTGCTCGACAGCGGCGCGCGACAGGTGGTCCTCGTGGCGCGCGACGAAGGCCGTTTCGAGCCCAGGTCTGTGCAACTCGGCGTGCGCAGCGATGAGTGGGTGCAAGTGCTGGACGGGATCAAGCCCGGCGATCGCGTCGTGGTCGGCGCCAACTTCCTCATCGACGCGGAAAGCAACCTCCGCGCCGCCCTTCAGGGCTTCAGCGACGGCGCTAAGGCCAAGTCCGCTCAGCGAGGAGCCACCCCATGATCGGTCGGCTGATCGAGCTTTGCGCCCGCAACAAGACGCTGGTGCTGCTGGCCACGCTGATCATGGTCGGTGTCGGTGTGTGGTCTGTGATCAACACACCGCTCGACGCGCTTCCGGACCTCTCGGACACCCAGGTCATCGTCTATACCGAGTATCCCGGGCAGGCCCCACAGGTCGTCGAGGACCAGGTCACCTTTCCGCTGACGACGGCACTGCTCGCAGTGCCCCACGCCAAGGTCGTCCGCGGCTTCTCCAACTTCGGCCTGTCGTTCGTCTATGTCGTCTTCGATGACGGGACCGACCTCTATTGGGCGCGCTCGCGCGTGCTGGAGTATCTCAACTTCGCGGCCAAGCGCCTGCCGCAGGGCGTCACGCCGGCATTGGGACCGGACGCGAGCGGCGTCGGCTGGGTGTATCAATACGTGGTGCTCGGCGCCCAGCGTACACTTGCCGAGCTGCGCAGCATCCAGGACTGGATCGTCCGCTACAACCTGGTGACCGCGAAAGGCGTCGCCGAGGTGGCGAGCGTCGGCGGCTTCGAGAAACAATATCAGGTCGTGGTCGATCCCAGGAAGCTCCAGGCGTTCGGCATTCCCCTCGACCGCGTGTCCGACGCGGTCCGGGCGAGCAACCGCGACGTCGGCGGCCGTACCATCGAGATGAGCGAGACCGAATACATGGTCCGCGGACGGGGTTACCTGCGCAACGTACAAGACCTCGGCAATGTCGTGCTGAAGGCTGACCCAGGCGGCTCCGGCACAGCGGTGCTGCTCAAGGACGTGGCCCGGATTGAACTCGGTCCGGACGAGCGCCGCGGCATTGCCGAGATGAACGGGACCGGGGAGGTGGTCGGCGGCATCGCGCTGAAGCGCGACGGCATGGATGCCCTGACCACCATCGACAACATCAAGGCCAAGCTCGACGCGCTGCGGCCCGGCCTGCCGGAAGGCGTGACGATCGAGCCGGTTTATGACCGCTCGCAGCTCATCGATGCAGCCATCCACACGCTCAAGCGCACCTTGGTCGAGGAGAGCCTGATCGTCGCCGTGGTCTGTGTCATTTTCCTCCTACACTTCCGCAGCGCCCTGGTCGCCATCCTGACCCTGCCGATCGGCGTGTTGATCGCGTTCGCGGGCATGCACGCGCTCGGCATCGGCTCCAACATCATGAGCCTGGGCGGCATCGCGATTGCGCTGGGCGCCATGGTGGACGCGGCGATCGTCATGATCGAGAACGCGCACAAGCACGTCGAACGGCTCAAGCCCGGCGAGTCGCGCGCGGCGGCGTTGATCGCGTCCGCCCAGGAGGTCGGTCCTTCGCTGTTCTTCAGCCTGCTGGTGATCGTCGCCGCGTTCCTGCCGGTCTTTGCCCTCGAAGATCAGGAGGGACGGCTGTTCAAGCCGTTGGCCTACACGAAGACGTTCGCCATGGCGGGTGGAGCGCTCCTGTCCATCACGCTCGTGCCCGTGCTGATGCTCCTCTTCGTGCGCGGACGCATTATCCCCGAGGCAAAGAACCCGATCAATCGGGCGCTGATCTGGCTATACCGCCCGTTGATCCGGCTCGTGCTGCGTATTCCGGCGCTCGTGGTCATCGCCGCGATCGCCGTGCTTGGCGCTACGGTGTGGCCAGCCTCGCAACTGGGCAGCGAGTTCATGCCGAGCTTGAACGAGGGCACTCTGCTGTTCATGCCGGTGACGCTGCCCGGGTTGTCGGTGACAAAAGCGGCCGAGCTACTCCAAACCCAGGACCGCATCATCAAGTCGTTCCCGGAGGTGGCCTCGGTCTTCGGCAAGGCAGGCCGCGCGACGACGGCGACCGACCCGGCGCCCGTGGAGATGAGCGAGACCGTAGTCAACCTGAAGCCGCCGGGCGAATGGCGACCGGGCACGACCGTCGACGGCTTGATTGCGGAAATGAACGCGGCTCTCCAGCTTCCTGGGGTCAGCAACGCTTGGACCATGCCGATCAAGGCGCGCATCGACATGCTCTCGACCGGGATCCGCACCCCGGTCGGGGTCAAAGTGTTCGGCCCGGACCTGCACGAGCTGGAGCGCCTGGCCACCGAGGTCGAGCACGTCGTGCACGATGTGCCGGGCACGACCAGCGCCTTCGCTGAACGCCTGGAGGGCGGCCACTACGTCGAGATCGAGCCCGATCGGCAGGCTGCGGCCCGCTATGGGTTGTCCATCGACGACGTGCAGAAGGTGGTCGCGGTGGCACTCGGCGGCGAGACGGTGACGACCACGGTCGAGGGCCGCGAGCGCTACGGCGTGAGCATCCGCTATCCGCGCAACCTACGCGACGATCCGCAGGCAATCGCGAGCCAAGTCCTTGTTCCCACAGCAGGCGGCGCGATGGTGCCGCTCGGCCAGGTGGCCAGCGTCCGCGTCACCTTGGGCCCTCCCAGCATCCGGACCGAGAACGCGCAGCCGGTCTCGTACATCTACGTCGATCTCCAGGGCCGTGACCTCGGCGGCTATGTCGCCGAGGCGTCCCGGAAGGTGGCGGAGCAGGTCAAGTTGCCGCCGGGCTATCACATCGAGTGGAGTGGCCAGTTCGAGTACCTGCAGCGTGCCCAGGCCAAGCTGAAGGTGGTCGTCCCGGCGACCCTGGTCGTCATCCTGGTGCTGCTGTTCCTCAACTTCGGCCGTATCACCGAGACGTTGATCGTGATGCTCTCGGTCCCGTTCGCGCTGATCGGGGGCGCGTGGCTGGTGTGGTGGCTGGACTACAACATGAGCGTGGCTGTGACGGTCGGCTTCATCGCCCTGGCCGGGGTGGCGGCGGAGACGGGCGTCATCATGCTGATCTACCTCGACCACGCGCTGACCGAGATCCGTCAGCAGCGGCTTCTCGAAGGCGTGGCGTTGACCCGCGAGGACCTGCAGCAGGCCATCATGCACGGTGCGGTGGAGCGCGTGCGGCCGAAGATGATGACCGTCGTCGCGATCATGGCCGGGCTGCTGCCGATCCTATGGAGCACGGGAACCGGCTCCGAGGTCATGCGGCGCATCGCAGTTCCAATGGTCGGAGGAATGGTGTCGTCCACCCTCCTCACCCTGCTCGTCATCCCGGCGATCTACGAGATCGTCAAAGGATGGCGGCTGCCTCGTCGTTCTGCGACGCCTGTGCCTGCGGGCCAGCAGGCGGTTCTACCGGCCGAGTGAGGAGATCGCGATGCAAAACGGGACGATGATGGGCGGCGCCATGATGTGGGGCATGGGCTTGCTTGGCTTGCTGGTGCTCGTGCTTCTGACACTCGGCATCGCTGCTCTGGTCAGGTACCTGCTGCGCAGTAGCCGGTGACGGAACGGATTGCGCAGCCGGAGTCGAGCTGGCCGGTCTGGCGGCGCCCCGGGCTGCGCTATTTCGGCTGCGGGCTGCGTGGAAATGTCTTCTGGGACACGCTGCATCGAGCGAGCAGGAGGGTGGCCACAAGGCAAAGCCGCGCTCCAAGCTGTACTACGGCAGGCCATACGTGATAGACTGGGAGGCATTGCGCGTGCTCATGCTGCGCGCCCGCGATGGCGACGGTCAGGCGTTGGGGCGGCTGCTGACCGAGCTCAGCCCGAAGCTGCGCGGATACATCCGCCGCCAACTGCTGCGCTGCGGCCAAACCGATCCGGGCGATGCCGAGGACCTGCTGCAGATCACCTTGCTCGCGATTCATACAAAGCAGCACACCTACGATCCCACTCAATCGCTCGGCGGATGGGTGTACGCGATCGCCCGCTACAAGGTAGTAGACCACTTGCGTGCGACGCATCGCCATCGGGCTGACGTGCCCATTGAGGATGCCGACCAACTTACGGCCGCTGATGACTACAAGGCGGTCGAGGCGAGCTGGGACCTCTCGGCTGTGCTCGAACGCGTGCCGGCGCGGACGCGTGCGCTGATCGAAGCGACCAAGATCGAGGGTGTCGGCATGGCCGAGGCGGGCGAGCGAGCCGGTATGAGCGAGGCTGCGGTCAAGGTGGCGGTGCATCGTGGCCTGAAACGTCTGGTCGAACTGTTCGGCCGCTCGGGATCACCATGAGCTTTGGACGGCCGCCGATGTTACCATTCACGCCTGCCCATCGAATGATCTCGCTATGTATGCCAAGTTCTTAAAGGCGATGCAGCATGATCAACGGATCTCGAACCTTGAAGACTGACGACCTGATCGGGATGCTGGCTACCGTGCAGCGGCGCCAACCTCGCGGCGTGCCCTGGGCCACGGTATCGGCAGGCCTCGCTGCCGGTCTTGCGACGGCGCTTTTGCTCATGGCTGCAACGCTGGGCATCCGGCCAGACCTGACGGCTTCGCTTAACGATCCGGTGGTCTGGCTCAAGCTCGGCTTTGGTGCGCTCGTGCTGCTTGCAGCCGGGGCGGCCGCTGGGCGGCTGTCGCTCCCGGGCAAGGGATGGCGCGGGACAGGGATCGCCTTGTTGCTCGTGTTCACCACCGTCGCATGCTGGGCGCTGGTGGACCTCGCCGGTCGCCCGGTGTCCGACTGGGCGCCATGCATCGCCGGGCGGGATTGGCTGACATGTCTGGTGGCGATACCGCTGCTCGCTCTTCCGCCGATGCTGGCGATGAGCGTCGCCATGCGACACTTGGCACCGACACGCCTGGAGCTTGCCGGCACGTTGATGGGCCTGGCATCCGGCGGTGCCGCGGCGATCGCGTTCACGCTCTACTGCCAAAGCGATACCGTGCCCTTCGTCGCGGTCTGGTATGGCCTCACACTCGGGATATCGGCCCTGCTCGGGCGCGCACTCGGACCCACGCTGCTGCGCTGGTGACCAAGCGCGATGCAAACGGCGCGATGTCACGCTCACCAGCGTGTTCATACCTGACCGGGTAAGAAGGTTGAGCATTTCAGTCGATGTAGCGCACGTCCTTTGGACCACTCGTCAGCATTGAACGTCCCCAAGGCGAGATCGCTAACCTGACCATGGGCGTTCAAGTCCGATGCAAGAATTCGCAGCTTTGCCGAGCGGCCTCAACTCCGTGCTCGAAGTTGTGCGCCATCACCGAAAACGAACGGGGCGGTGCCTTCGGCATCCGTCGCCTGCATGATCGTTTGGCTGAGGCTGAAGGTTACTGGGCTCCGTAAAAATATAGTCTGGTCGCATGTCGTTACCGGCTCCGCGGCGGGTCCGAATAATTGGGCAAGGAAGGCAGCGATAGGCAGCCAGCCTGCCCCGGCGGTGGAGCCGGGGTGACCCAGTGAAGGACCAGGACCATGACAAAGAAGAGTGCTCTGCTCGCCGCCACAGTCGCTTTCGCACTCACGGCAGGCTCGGCGTATGCGCAAAGCAGCCAGTATGCGTTCGGCTCCGCACGGTCAGCCTATCCAGCGGTCATCGCCAACGGCTCCGCACCGAATGCGCTGGCGATCCCAGGCAGCAGTGCAGCGCCACTCAGCGCGCTGCTGCGAGACTGGGACCGAGCCGGCTTCAGTGCGCCCAGCAAGCCCGCACAGGCTCGCGTTTATGGTCGGGATGGCATCACGACCAGTGGCGGCGAGTATCACGCCATGGTCTCGCTGATCCAATCAGCCATCAGGGCCTCCGCTGAAGGTCGTGATCAGGACGTGATTAGCAAAATCGAGAGGGTCAGGACCTTGCTCGTCCATTAAGCCGGAAGAGCGGCTTTTCCGCTTCGCATACGGCGCTTGCGGGTGAGCAAGCCATGCGGCTGCTCACAACTGACTTTATTGTAACGATAGGTTCCAAGGATACTCGATATGACCTCGATCCCGAACTCGCTCGCGACGTCCTCCTCGCCATCCGGCCAAGCTGGCCCGGTGATGGTCGCCAGGCGTTACCTGGAAGGCCGTCGCGGCCTTTATGCGCTCGCCTTGATGCTCGCGGCCGCTGCGCTTGTCTTTGGCGGGGCTTGGTGGGGCTTCGCGGCCGTCCTGCCGCTGCTCTACGTCCTGCCATGCGCGGCGATGATGGCGATGTGCATGAGGGGACATGGCGGTTCGGGGCAGAGCTCCAATGCCAAGCCGGGTTCTTCCTCAAACCTCGGGGGTGGTCCTACCCCCGGCGAGGCTGGGCCTAACTGACGCCCAGCGTGAGCCCTGCGAGTCGGAGGCGCCGCCGGCCGCTACTCGGCGCCGTGACACGCACGAACAAAGGATCATCTGTATGACAACCAAGCATCGCTTTCTCCCTACCCTTGCGGTTCTGCTCGCCACTGCCGTCAGTGGAACCGTGGCCCTCGCGCAAGGAGGCCAGACCCAAGCGCCGCCAGTGCCAACACCTCAACCAGCGCCCATGACCGGACAGGGCATGATGCAGGGAGAAGGTATGATGGGCAAAAACGGCATGATGGGTCAGATGGATATGGCCCAGATGAACAAGATGATGGAGAACTGCAATCGCATGATGCAATCCCCTATGGATCGGCAAAACCTGGAGAATCCAGGACAGCAGCCCTCGGGCAACCGGGGCTGAAACTGCAGCGCTCGTGGTCTGGTGCCAACGCCCGCTTCAAGGCATTGGCTGAATCAACCCAGCAAATCAAGCTAGTGGACTGCCGCAGACTGCTTCCTTTGCTCGCGTCAGTGCACTAGGCCGCGATACAAAGTCTTGCGAGCAATGCCGGATGCGCGCTCGTTTAAAAACCGCGTCCGGCCGTTTGTCTGGCAGTGGCTTTCAGCTCCGCAAGCTTGCCGGCTACTCGACTTTAGCAGGCGGCCGTGGGATCGACCAAGAATGACCTTCAAAGATAAACGAGTGGGCCTGATGGGATCAGCGAGTCCTGCTCGCCAGCGCTGGCTGATTATGGTGCGCCCCTACATCGCTACGGTAACGCTCGGCAATCTCGTCTGGGAGGTGGCGCAACTCCCCCTCTATACGATCTGGCGCACCGGCACGGCCGGCGAAAATGCGTTCGCCGTCGTCCACTGCACTGTTGGCGACGTAGTGCTCGCATCGAGCATCCTCGCGGTCGCATTGCTCGTTGCGGGCAATCGCGACTGGCCGGTCCGCAATTTTTGGCCCGTGACCATCCTCACGGTGCTGCTCGGTACCGGCTTTACGATAATCCTCGAATGGCTCAACGTCGTGGTCTGGAAGTCGTGGGCGTATTCCAGTCTTATGCCCGTCCTGCCAGTTCTCGGATTTGGTGTCGGCTTATCACCGCTCCTGCAATGGATTGTTGTTCCTCTGCTCGCGCTTTGGCGTGCCGGTCGGCATGGGATCGTTCTCGAACGGGCGGGTGCATGATAAGCCTGGGTAAGAGCCCGACCATCGACGTCCTGATCGGCTCGGGTTTTGACTCAGGTCTCGCCACAACCGCTCTGCCGCAATCACCTACGATGGTGGGCGTCGTTCAGAGTCCGTCGATTTCGGGTTACACGAGGCGTGCGGCGAGCTAAGCGGCGACCGGGCCCAGCACGTCCCCGACGTTGTGCCCCGCGTCGATCAGCAGGGCGAGCGAGTGCGCCCCGAGGCTGTAAATGACCTCCGCTACGACATAGGCGAGGTTGAGCGAGATGCCGATCGCGAATGCACGCCCAAAGTTCGCGGGCGCATGGACGTGTCCGCTGACGTGGGAGTGGCCCGCGTGGTCGTGATGGTCGTGCCCATGGTCAGCATCGTGCTTGTCATCATTGGCATGGTCGTGGTGACCGGTCATCAGTGGACCCCCGGCGCAGCGAAGCGCCAGCGCAGCAGCCGCAGCGCATTGAGCGTCACCAGCACGGTTGCCCCCGTATCCGCCAGGATTGCCGGCCACAGCCCGGTGATCCCCGCCAGCGTGGTGACCAGGAACACCGCCTTCAGCCCCACGGCGACGCCGACGTTCTGCCGGATGTTGGCGAGCGTCGCCCGCGACAGCGCCACCAACTCGGCGACACCCGTAACCCGCTCGCCCATTAGGGCGGCGTCCGCCGCCTCCAGCGCCACGTCCGTGCCGCCGCCCATGGCGACGCCGACCGAGGCCGCGGCCAGCGCCGGGGCGTCGTTGATGCCATCGCCGACCATGACCACCGGACCCAGGGCCTTCAGCGCTGCGATCTCGCGCAGCTTGTCCTCTGGCAACAGCCCTGCGCGCACGTCGAGACCGAGCTTCCTGGCGATGGCCCGCCCCGTCCGCTCGTTGTCGCCGGTCAGCATGACGGACCGCACACCCAAACTTCGCAGCGCCATGACACCCGCCGCCGCATCAGCGCGGGGCTCGTCGCGCATGGCAATCAAGCCATACGGCTCGCCGTTCAGCAGGACGGCCACCACGGTCTTGCCGTCGGCCTCCAGCGTCTCCGCACGCGCCAGTGTCGTCGGGTTCAAGCCAGGGCCGGCCTCGGCCGCATAGCGCGGGCTGCCCACCGCGACCCGCCGCCCGCCGACCGTGGCCTCCACGGCACGCCCCGCCACGGCGCGCGCATTCGCGGCGGGCGGCACCGCTACAGCCCGCTCCTTCGCGGCTGCGACGATGGCCCGCGCCAAGGGGTGCGCCGAGCCTTCCTCCGCGGATGCGGCGTAAGCCAGGACGCGGTTCTCATTGGTTCCGTCCCGCAATGGCACCACGTCAGTGACGCGCGGCTTACCCTCGGTCAGCGTGCCCGTCTTGTCGAACGCTACTGTGCGCGCTGCGCCAATCGCTTCCAGCGCCGCACCACCCTTGACCAGCAATCCGCGCTGGGCGCCCGCCGACAAGCCGGAGGCGATCGCCGCCGGCACCGAGATCACCAGGGCGCAGGGACAAGCAATCAGCAGCAGGGCAAGGCCGCGATAGGTCCACGTCCACCAATCTCCCCCAAACAACAGCGGCGGAACGAGAATGACCAGCAGGGCAGCGCCCATCGCCCCCGGCGTCCACCAGCGCGCGAACCGCTCGACAAAGCGCTGCGTCGGGGCGCGCGAGGCCGATGCCTCCTCCACCAGGCGCACGATGCGCGCGACCGTGTTGTCGGCCGCCGTCCGCGTCACCCGCACTTGCAGCACGCCGTCGGCGTTGATTGAGCCTGCCACTACCGGCTCGCCCGGGCCGCGTGCGACCGGCACGCTTTCGCCCGTGATCGGGCTCTCGTCCAAGGCCGATCGGCCCACCACGATCTCGCCGTCGCAGGGCAGGCGATCACCGGGGCGTACCTGCACTAGGTCACCCAAACGCAGCGACCCGGCTGGCACCTCCTCGATCTGTCCGCCTAGGCTCTCTCGCCGGGCGGTGGGCGGGATCAATGACGCGAGTGCCCGGATGCCGGCGCGGGCCTGGCCGGCGGCCACGTTCTCCAGCAGCTCGCCCACGGCGAACAGGAGCACGACGACAGCCGCCTCTTCTGCAGCACCGATGGCCATGGCCCCGAGAGCGGCCGCGCACATCAGGGTCTCGATCGAGAACGGCGTGCCGACGCGGGCCAGCGCCACGGCCCGGAGGCCGAACGGGAACACGGCGGCCAGGGTCGCGGCGAGGTAGATCCAGTAGGCCTCGTGCGGGAACAGATACGACATTCCCCAGGCTGCCGCGACCAGAACACCCAGCAGGGCCACAAGGCGGGCCTTGCTGGTGCGGAACCAAGGCGCGCCGGCCTTCTCCCCTGCTTCGCTGTGCGCGTGCACGGAACCGGCGACAGCGCCCCCCTCGGCATAGCCGTCATCGTGCGACGGCCCTTGCAATACGGCGGCTGCCCCCGTGAGCCGGCTGGTGCGGTAGCCCAGAGCGCTGATCTGGCGCTCGACCGACGCCGGGGTGGCACCGTTTGCCGACCGGCGCAGCGTCAGCCGCTCGGCCATCAGGTTCACCTCGACGTTCGAAAGGCCGGGCAGGCGCTCGACCGCGGTCTGCACCTTGACGACGCACGAGGCGCAATCCATGCCGTCCACCCGCCAGGCAAGCGTCTCGCCATGAACATCATCGCTGTTTGCTGCTGCGGATACACGGTCCAGCATGGAGGCTTCCTATCGGTTCCTGTTGGTATGGGACCTACAGCCACTAGAGGTTCAAGCCCTTCGTGCTATCTTCCGGGTATGACCGCATCATCCCTGAGCATCGGCGACCTGGGCCGCCACACGCATTGCAAGGTTCAGACGATCCGCTGGTATGAGCAGGTTGGGTTGTTGCCGCCGCCCGCGCGCACCGCTGGCGGGCACCGCGTGTATGGGCCGCAGCATCTCGCGCGTCTCGACTTCATCCGTCACGCCCGCGAGCTCGGGTTTCCGCTCGACGCCGTGCGCGCTCTGCTCGTCCTTTCCGACCGCCCCGATGGTCCTTGCGAGGACGCCCACGCCCTTGCCAGCAGCCAGCTCGCCCTAGTGGAGGAGAAGCTGCATCGGCTCGAAGCCTTGCGGGTCGAACTTGCGCGCATGACCGACGCTTGCCGCGGCGGGGTCGCGGGTGAGTGCCGCATCCTGGAAACCCTGGCGGATCATAGCCACGCGCACTGCGGCGGCCCGGAGCATGCCGCAACCGACGTCCTGATTAAAGCAACTGCGTAGCCTCCTCAAACCCTGCGCGGAATGGAAGGCCGCCTTGCCGTCTACGTCCCTCTCTCCTTCTAGCTTCCGTATCTATCGCCATCTGTTCACGGCGCAGGTGATTGCGCTGCTCGGCACCGGGTTGATCCACGGTGCCCAGTCCATACGGAAGTCGGGCCGGTAGCGCGTCCGGCTCGGTCCAGGCCGAGAACAGCGAACGCATCGCTGGCCATGGGCGCAGACTACTACCGTGACCCGAACTAGGACGTGCCGGCCGATTTCGACGGGCGACGAGACGGCTAATGCGTCGAACTTCTACGATATAGCAGTTCGAGAAAAACCTCCTCGAGATCCGGCTGATCCGTAGTGAGATCTGATATTCGCATGCCAGCAGCCTGCACTGCCCCGACTATCCGATCGACCGTATCGCTTCCCCGTCCGTATCGAAACACTAGTCGCTGTGGTCCGGCCAGCACCGGATTAAAGACGCGTAGTGCCTCGGGAATGGTCGCAAAGGGTAAGGCGAGCTCAATCGTCAGAACCTTTACGTCTATTCTCCCCACGAGGGCATCAGTGGTGTCGTTTGCGCGGATCACGCCATCGGCTAGAATGGCGATGCGGTCGCACAACGCTTCAGCCTCTTGGAGGTAGTGCGTCGTGAGGAGCACGGTCGTGCCGGAACGGTTGAGAGTCCGGACATAGTCCCAGAGCTGCTGCCGCAGCGCGACATCGACGCCGGCGGTCGGCTCGTCGAGGATGAGGACTTGCGGGTTGTGGACCAGCGCCTTGCCGACCATGAGTCGTCGCCGCATCCCGCCAGACAGACTTCGGGCGGGGGCGTCTGCCTTGTCTGCCAGGCCGAGCACCGCGAGAAGTTCGTCCGTGCGCCGGGCTGCCTTGGGTATGCCGAACAGGCCAGCCTGGAGGTCGAGTGCGGCGCGCGCCGGGAAGTATGGGTCGAGCGTCAGTTCCTGTGGCACGACACCGATGACAGCGCGTGCCGACCGGGGCGCGTCATCAAGATCGATGCCGCAAACCCGCACGCGGCCGCTCGACTTCCGGACGAGCCCGGCCAGGATATTGATGAGGGTGGACTTACCGGCGCCGTTCGGCCCAAGCAGGCCGAAGATGCTCCCGCGCTCAATCGTCAGGTTCACCCCCTTGAGGGCATGTTTGCCGGGCCGCCTGCCGGCTTTCGGATAGACCTTGTCGAGCGCCACGATTTCTATGGCAGCCGGCAACTCACCTCCT
>JAABUS010005505.1_pt1 | contig 16518 bp, 13 predicted proteins | sample 5560161 | NCBI WGS metagenome assembly JAABUS01 (sample SAMN10711885, study PRJNA513376) | rock metagenome | isolation source: Antarctica rocks | place: Antarctica: Victoria Land, Trio Nunatak nord | collected 2016-01-04
CGGCGGGAACGCGCGTGGCAGCGCCGCCATGCGCTCGGCGGATCAGGAGCGTGTACAGCGTTGCCGCTTCACTGGGGGCGGGCAGCCTGAGGGAAAGGCGATGAGCAACACAACTGACCCACTAGTCCTTGCCGTTGCCCTTATCCTTGCCGTTGCCATTTCCTTTGCCGTTGTCATGCTCCGGCCCTTTGTTGACGGCTGGCGCAGACTGCGGTGCGGGAGCAACGACGATGGGCGCGACCTGCCGGGGCGGGGCGGCGACGGGAGGCTCGGCGGTTGGCGGTGCGACCGTTGGCGGTGCAAGCGCGGGCGTCGGCGTCGGTGCCCGTGCGAGCGGCGTGGGTGTGGAGATGCCCGGCGGCAGCGTCGCGACGACCGATTGTTCGGTCGGGGCGGCGAGCGCAGCTGTGTGCGACCGACCCCGCGTCACGCCAAAGACGACGCCCGCAACGAGTGCGATCAAGGCGAGGACACCGTACAGCGCGATCAGGCGCGTGCGGCGATTAGGCGGCTGTGTCGTCGCGGGCCGCTCAACTTCGTCGATGATCGGTGATGCCGCCATAGAATCGAACGCTCCTCCGTGCCGCGTGGAAAGATGGTATGCAGGAGCGATGCCACGCGGGCGGAGCGAGCGGAATCAGCCGGTGATGCCACCTTGATCGCCGCCGTAGTTCAGGCTTGCCTTCCACTCCTTATCGAGATCCTCGATACTCTCCTTCAGGACTTTCTGGACCACCTGATCGTACGAGAGTTCGTCCTTGAATGCCGAGACGAGCGCGCCGATGTACTTGCTCCCATAAGCGTTGATGATGAAATTAACGACGCTCTCGCTCTCCGCATACGACAGGAGAGCCTGCTCCTGACTGAGCGGGAAGGGCGAGTTCAGCGCGCGCACCGGGATCAGTTTCCCGTTATCGGCCGCATCTCGGACGAGCGGACGGAAGCGCACGTCCGGTGTCTCCTGATTGTGCACCGCAAGCCCTTCATCGAGCCAGAGCGGCGGGTGGTTGTACGGGTTCAAACTCGCCTGGTAGACGATCATGTGGCTGATCTCGTGCGGGATGACGCGGCGAACCTCGGTCGCCGCAGATCGCCCCGGCCCGATCGCCGCCTGGATCAGCCCCAGTTCGGTCGAGGCGTTCCCGCCGATCCAGTCCGCGCTGTTCGGCGGCAGGGCGACGCGAAGGTCGCGCGCGCTGGCGTAGATGAGGATGCGGATGGCGCGATCACCGTTGACGTTGAAGGTCTTCTTCAGCGTGTCAACGGTGCGCGTGGCGATATCTACCACGTCCTTGCCGAAGGCATCGTCGCCGCTGTACCAGTAGACGGTGATCTGCCCGCTCGTCGTCTTCTTCCACTGCTGCTGGTCGTCCATGTAGAAGAGCGTGGCCGGGTCGGTGCGGTACTGCGTGCCGTCCGCGAGCGTGAACGCCCAGCGGTATTCCACGTCGATACCGGGCGGTAGGAAATCCGTCTTTGTATCGAGCGCGTAGTCGAGTTGGGCCCGTTGCCCGCGCTCGAATGGGACCCGCACGCGCTTGACGACCGGCGTGTTGGCCGCGTGATACAGCAGATTGATGCTCGCGATCTCACCGAGCACCGCCGTCGCCTCCAGGTGGAACCCGATCGAATCGGGGAAGTGCGCCTGCGCCGTGCTCTTCGTCACATTCACCGTCGCGCTCGCCGCGCCGATGGGCGAGAGCGCCGACGTGAGTGGCGTCGCAATCAAGCAAAGAAGTAACGGCAGCACGACAAAGGCCCGGCGTCTCATGCGGCGTCCTCATCTCCGGCTGCGGGGGCATCACCCATATGCCAGCGCAGATAGGCGTTCATAAAGCCATCAAGGTCACCATTGAGGACGGCCTGCGTGTTGCTCGTCTCGTGGCCGCTCCGCGTGTCCTTCACGAGGTTGTACGGGTGGAGGACATACGAGCGAATCGCGTTGCCCCACCCGGCGGCGACATGCTCGCCCTTCAGCGTCGCCTGCTCGTCGGCCCGCTCCACCTCGCGCCGCTCGGCGAGCCGGGCGCGCAGAATCTTCATCGCTGTCTCGCGGTTCTGGGTCTGCGACCGCTCATTCTGGCAGGTGACGACGACCCCGGACGGGATGTGCGTGATGCGGATCGCGCTGCTCGTCTTGTTGACGTGCTGACCGCCCGCGCCGGACGCCCGGTACGTGTCCACGCGGATATCGTCGTCGTTAATGACAATCTCGCTGTCGTCCTCAATTTCGGGGAGCACCTCGATGAGCGCGAACGACGTGTGCCGTCGCTTGCTCGCGTCGTAGGGGGAGATGCGGACGAGCCGATGGACGCCGCGCTCGGCCTTCGCGTAGCCGTAGGCATAGTCGCCGCGAATTTCGATGGTCGCACTCTTGATCCCCGCTTCCTCACCCTCGGTCAGATCGACGATGTCCGTCGCGAAGCCGCGAATCTCCGCCCACCGCAGGTACATCCGCAGCAGCATGTCCGCCCAGTCCTGGGACTCGGTGCCACCCGCGCCTGCGTGGATGGCGAGGATCGCGTTGGAGGCGTCGTGCGGCCCCGCGAGCATCAGATCGAACTCCATCTGATCGAGCCGCGTCTGCAACTCCTCGACCTCGGCATGCAACTCAGGGACAATGGATGCATCATCGCGGGCGAGGCCCGCCATCTCGGATGCGTCGCGGATTTCGCCTGCGAGTGTGCGCCACGCCGTCACCTGCGTTTGCAGGGTCGTCATGCGCCGCATCACGCGCTGCGCGCTCTGTGGATCATCCCAGAAGCCCTGCACGGCGGACTGTGCGCCGAGTTCTTCGATTAAGCGCTCCTTGTCGGTGAGGTCAAAGACGCTCCTGCGCGACTTCGACGCGGTCGCGGAGGTCTTCGAGAATAGTCGTCAGTTGGTCAAACATGGTGGAAACCCCTATCGGTCGCCGCTGCTGCGGCGTGCATGATCAACAACACCCCTAGTATAGCAAATCGCAGCTGAGGACTGACAGCGGAATGGGACGCACAGACCGTATGGTACACTTCCTGCGGGTGGGGAAGAGTCTCGTGTACCGATTATGACGTGAGCGAACGCGAATTGACACAGTCGCCGGAACAATCCATCCCACCACCGCAACCCGCGCCGGAACTGGATATACCAGCCGCGTCCCCTGATGCAATACGGGGCGTTCTGGAATCATTCCAAGCCCTCTATCCGTTTCCATTCGACGCTTTCCAGGAAACCGCCATCGTGCATCTGACCCGTGGCGAATCAGTGATGGTCGCCGCGCCGACGGGGACGGGCAAGACCGTGGTCGCGGAGTTCGCGGTGCGCGCGGCGTTCCTGCGCGGCGGCCGCGTGCTTTACACCACGCCGATCAAGGCGCTCTCCAATCAGAAATTCCGCGACCTCCGCGCGCGCTACGGTGAGGCCGTTGGCCTACTGACCGGCGACGTGACGGTCAATTCCCGCGCGCCGATCCTCGTCATGACGACCGAGGTTGTCCGCAATATGCTCATCCAGACGCCATGGGAGATGGACACGGTAGAGGCGATTGTCTTTGACGAGATTCACTTCCTGGCGGACCCGGAGCGCGGCACGACATGGGAGGAGGCGATCATCCTCTGCCCGGAACATATCCAACTCGTCTGCCTCTCCGCGACAGTCTCCAACGCGCAGGAGATCGCCGCGTGGATTGGCCGCACGCACCGCCCGATCCATCTGATCACCCACGACGAGCGCGCGGTGCCGCTCGCGCTCTATTACTACCTCGACAGCACCCTGAACCTCATCATCGACCGATCCGGGCGCCAGGTGGCGGAGTTTCCCGACATCGGCGGGGAGGGACGGCGCGCGTTCCGGGGGCAGTCGTGGGAGGAGGACGCCTACGACATGCCGCCGGAGCGCGACGAGCCGACGCCGACGGAGATCGTGCTCGCCCTCGAACGGAGCGATTTGCTGCCCGCGATCTACTTCCAGTTCAGCCGCAAGGATTGCGAGGTCTGGGCGCAGCATCTCGCCGCCGCCGGGGTCGATTTCGTCGCGACGCGGCGTGACCGGGTGGAGGCGATTGTCGAGGCGCATCTGAGCATGTTGTCGCCGGAGGATCACCACCTGACGCAGGTGGCGCAGACGACGCGGCTTGTGCGGCGCGGCATCGGCTACCACCACGCGGGCCTGCTGCCGCTCCTCAAGCAACTCGTCGAAACCCTCTTCACGAACGGGCTGATGGGTGTCGTCTACGCGACGGACACGCTGGCGCTCGGCGTCAACATGCCCGCGCGTACCTGCGTCATCGGGCGGATGAGTAAATGGGACGGTCGCCGCCGCCGCCCGCTGATCCCCAACGAGTTCCAGCAGATGGCGGGGCGCGCCGGGCGGCGCGGGATGGACCCGCTGGGGCACGTCGTCACGCCGTACAGCCCGCGCATCTCGTTCGCGGAGTCGTTGCAGATCGCCACCGGGCCGCTCTACCCGGTGCGGAGCGGCTTCTCGGTGCGCTACAACACGGTGCTGAACCTCTGGGACCCCCCGGAGGGGAGCCGCGTGCGCCAGTTGCTCAGCCAGAGCCTTCTCCAGTACCAGACGAACCGGCGCGTGCGCGACACCGAGTTGGATCTGATGGCGATTGAGGAACGGATCGCCAATGTACCGAAGGGGTGCCTGCTCGGCTACGAGGGGGGCGATGATCTGCTGGAGGAATATCGCGCGCTCGGTCGCGCCAACAAATTGGCGGAGACGCAGGAGCGGCGGGCGCGGGATGACGAGTCGCGCATCCTGATGATGACCGATGACCGCCCGTGGAAGGAGCCGACGCGCCACACCTTGCGGCAGGTCTTCCGCACATTGCCCGTGGGCGCGCTGATTCATGTGCGCGACCGTGGCTGGGGTATCTATCTGGGGCGACCACACGACGCGGCGCGCGCGGCGATCGGGCGATTCCTGTTCGGCGTCGCGGAACCGGACACACCGCCAACGATTGATGTGGTGACGGAGTACCGGCAGATCGATCATCTGCCCTCGCCCGACGCCGCCGTTGCCGTGCCGAACGCCATCGTCGCGTCGCCGATGGATTCCGGCAATGCCGACGCCCTCCTGTCGCGCGCGGAATGGATCGACCTGCGTTCCGCGATTGGCGCGCTCGGGTTGCCCGATCTCGATGGGTGGTTGATGGAGTTCCGCACCGCGCGCCGGAGTATGCAGCGCGAGGAATTGGAGGCGGCGCGCGCATCCACGCGCGCAGCGCACGACGCCGTCATTCGCCTCGACGGGCAGGTGCACGCGCACGTCTGCGACGCCTGCCCGGTGCGCGATGAGCATCGCCGGAATGTCAGCGTCGTCGAGCGGCTCGGGCGGGAGCGGCAGGCGCTCGCGGAGCGGGCGGCGCGGGAGTCGCAGGCGGACGACGCGCAGACGCGCAACCTCATCCGGGGCATCGCCGCCGTCCTGCACCAGTTCGGCTACTTGCATCGCGGGTACACGACGCCCAAAGCGGACCTCCTCGCGGACATCTTCGACACCAATGGCCTGGTCCTCGCGGAACTCGTCGATCGCAACTGGCTGGACGAGATGAAGCCGGAGGATGTCGCGGAGGTCTTCTCGTGGTTTGCGTACGACCGCGACGCGCGCTTCGAGAACACCTTCGAGTTGCCGCGTCACCTGACCGTTGTGCGCGAGCGACTCGACGATCTGACGCACGGCGTGCTGATCGCGGAGCGGCGCGCGGGCCTCGCGATCACGACCGGGTACCACCCGCTCTTCTACGGCGCGATCCGCGCGTGGTGCCGGGGCGCGGTGCTGGAGCGCGTTGTGGAGAAGGTCGGCCTCGGCGAGGGTGACGTGGTGCTCGCGTTCAACAAGACGCTCGACATCATGCATCAGGTGCGGAGCATGTTGCGCACCGTCCGCGCGGACAGCCCGCTGCGCGAACGGCTCGAACAGGCGGAGCGTATGGTGCGACGTGGCATCGTCGAGCAGTCCTACACCATCGGCATCATGCCGGTGCCCATTGCGGATCTGCCGCCGGACGGACAAATCGATCAGGAAGGGGCGTCGTAGTGTCGGTACAGGTGGGGGTGACGGTGCTGATCGTCGGGCTGCTGCTCGCGGCGTTGCTCGCGGTCGTCGTCAGCCGGTGGGCGCTGAAGATGGATCGCCGCGCCCGCCGCAAACAGCAGAACGCCGTCCGCAAGCGACGCCGGGTTGGTGGCGTCGACGGGCGCTGAGGATACCCGCAAGGACGCCGGGAATCGAACACAGAGGACACGGAGCACACAGAGAGCCCAGAGGGATGAAAAAGAGAATCGCTCTGTGCTCACTGCGGACTCTGTGATAAATCCCCATCCCTCTCCTGGCTGATTGATCGGTTCAGAAGGTGATGAACCCGCGATCCGTCACGCGCGCTGCGGGGATGACGGAGAGTGCGAGGAATGAGAGCGTCGCGAACGGGGCGGGGAGGGGCGATCCGAGCGCGTGCACCTGTGCCGATAGCGCTTCCAACTCGCGCGCGACAACGCGGGCGGGCTGATCGGAGAGCAGACCGGCAATCGGCAGGGCGAGGCGTCCGCGCACGACGCCATCAACAACGAGGGCGAGGCCGCCGTCCATCCGCTCGATCTCCCGCACGGCGGTTGCCATATCCCCATCGTTCGTGCCGGCGACGATGATGTTGTGCGCGTCGTGCGCCACGGACGACGCAATCGCGCCCACACTCAGCCCCAACCCGACGACGAGACCGACGCCGACATTACCCGTTTCCCGGTGCCGCTCGATGCACGCCAGTTTGAGGATGTCCCGCGCGGGGTCAGCCTCCGCGTAGCCACCAATGACGGTCGGCTGCACGCGCACGCACGCCGTCACGATCTGCCCCGGCACGATGCCGACTGCATCCATCGGACCACCATCCGTGGGGAGCGCGAGGCGCGCGACGCCGAACTCGCCGATGTGCATGGTGCGTCGCAACACGTCGGGAATCTGGGTGGGCGTGTCGAAAAGGGCTTGGCCCTCCGCCGCGACTTTCGTGCCGCCATGGTACGTTTCGAGGACGCGAAAGTCCGTCAAATCCTCCAGCACGACCATATCCGCGCGGTTTCCCGGCATGATCGCACCCTGCGTGCGCAGGCCCCAGTAGTTCGCGATGTTGACGGTGCAGAGTTGGATCGCCCGGACAGGGTCGAGGCCGCCCCGAACCGCGCGCCGCAACGTTTCATCCATGTGCCCGTCCGCGACGAGGGTGGAGCACTCGCGGTCGTCGGAGCAGAACATGATGCGCGGCCACGTCTTGTCGGTGACGAGCGGCAGGAGCGCGTCGAGGTTGTGCTCCGTCGAGCCTTCGCGGATCATGACGAACATGCCGCGCCGCAGTTTCTCCGCCGCCTCATCGAGCGTAACCGATTCGTGATCGGAGCGCGGGCCACCCGCGATGTACGCCTGGATCGCGCTGCCGCGCACGCCGGGCGCGTGCCCATCCACCGGGCGATTCAGCCGCTCGCTCACCAGCGCGCGTGCGAGCACATCCGGGACGCCCTCGATCAGCAGCGGGAACGCCATCAACTCGCCGAGGCCGATGACCTCCGGCACCGCCAGCCCCGCGGCGATCTCGTCCGGGCCGAAGGTCGCCCCGGCGGTCTCCCACGGGCTGGCGGGGACACAGGACGGCATCGTGAACCGGCAGGTCATCGGCAGGTCGCGCGTCCCCGCGATCAGGGCGCGCATTCCCGCCACGCCGAGCACATTGGCGATCTCGTGCGGGTCGGAGACGGTGACGCTCGTGCCATGCGGGATGACTGTGCGGGCGAACTCCGTCACCCAGAGCAGGCTCGATTCGAGGTGGATGTGCGCGTCCATCAAGCCGGGCGCGAGGAATCGCCCGCGCAGATCGACCGCCGTCTCGCCCGCGTCGTAGTCTCCGACGCCGACGATCGTGTTATCCACCACGGCGACATTGCCCGCTTCAATCTCGCCCGTGTGCACGTTGACGATCCGCGCGTTCGTGAAGATCAGATCGGCGGGCGTGCGCCTGGCGGCGACATCCACGAGCCGTGCGCGCCGCGTCAGGTCATGCGCGCTCACCGCATCCATCATCGTGCGCCTCCCGTCGTGAAGGATGCATCCGCATCCAATGGCCAGACCGGACGGCGGAGCCGGTGGAACGTGAACCGCTCCAGGTGCGGACTGCTAATGCCGGGTGTGTCCACGTCGACGATCGCGGCGGCAATTGGTGCGAACGCCGCGCGGAAATGGACGCTCGACTTGACAACAATCGCGCGCGCCACCGTCGGCTCGATGCCCACGCTGCGGAAGAGCGAGAGGTCGAGCGCCTGCACGCGCTGCTCGGTGACGATCACCCGGATTCCTTGTAGGGCGAGGACGGCGGTACGGCCCATCCGCGTCCGGCCCCCGGTGCCCATCGGCCCGGTGTTCGTGAAGACGCCATCGGTGATGCGGACAACGCGCGCAGCGGTGTGCAGCGGCGTGCCGTGGCGATCATCGGTCTTTCCGCCGAGGCGCACGGCGATCTCCGCGTTCTTGCCCGCCGCGACCGCCTGCGCCACCGTCTCCGGGTCGCAGATCACGCCGACGATGACATCCTGGATGCCCGCCGCGTGGAGCGCGTGGAGCAAGGCGGTGCCGTCGCACGGCGCGCCCGCACCGGGGTTATCGCCGCTGTCCGCGAGCACGACCGGCGTGTGCGTCGCCGTTGCCACTCGATGCACCGTCTCCGCAATCGGCGTGAGCGTGGGGCGGAACTCCGCGCGGCGGCTCCACGCTGCATCCGCCAACCGGGCGGAGATTTCGTGCGCGAGGGCGGGGTTCGCCAGCGTCGTGACAAGGACGCTCAGTCCCGCGTCGTGCACGTCACTGTAGGGAAACCCGCCCGCGATGCTGATGTTCAGGACGTCCGCGTGCGCGCGCTCCCGGTTCGCGATGTCGAGCAGGGCGCGCATTGGAGACTCGACCATCGTGCATTGCGGCGGGAGGGGCGCGAGCAGCGGCGGCGCGCGCAACGCCATCGTGGCTGGTCGCCGATCCTGCCAGAGACGCCCGAGGATTTGCGTCGCCTCGAAGCCGCGCTCGTAGGTGTCGATGTGCGGATAGGTGGTGTACGCGACGAGCGCATCCGCCGCGTCGATCATCGCGCGCGTGATATTGGCGTGCGAGTCGAGCGTCGCGATGATCGGCACGCGCCCCCCGACACTCTCGCGCACGGCACGCAGCAGATCGCCCTCGGCGTCCGGTGTGCCATCGACGACCATCGCGCCGTGGAGCGCGAGGAGCACCGCATCCGCAGGCCCGGCGACGCGGATGCTGTTGAGGAGTGCGGCGCGCAGTTCCGCGTACGCCGTCCGGGTGACGATGCCGCCCGGCGTGGCGGAGGCATAGACGAGCGGCACGGACGCGGTGCTCAGCGTCGCCGTGCCGTCGAGGAAGCCGCCGAGGACGGTGTGCGTGCCGGAGAAGCTCGCGACCATCTCCGGCCCCGTGATGAAGACCCGCTGCCGGAATTGGTCGAGGTCCGTCGGCACGCGGCTGAAGGTGTTCGTCTCGTGCGCGATACCACCGATTAGGATGCGCCGCATTGTCCGCGCGCCGTTCCGTCGTTCCACACGCATAGTGAGGGATTCCTTTACTCGTCGTTGTCGAGGGATCGCAGGATCGAAGAATTAACAATCGCGGAGCGCGCACCATCGCGATTGTAGTATACGCCGTGCTCGGTGTGTCCGGGCGTACGGACACCACCGCCGACGGATTCGGGTATACTCGTGCCTGTGGTGTCTTGTGCCGTGTGTTTTCGCCGACGGAGGGACGCGGGTGACCAATTCAGGCCTCTTTCCATTTACGGAGTTACGGGATGTCGCGATTGCCGCCGCGCGCGAGGCGGGCACCGCGATCCGCGCGGTCTCCGAGCGCGGGGTGCGCGAGATCGTCTTCAAGGGTGAGGGGAAGCGCGACCTCGTGACGGAGGCGGACAAGCAGAGCGAGCGCATCATCATCGACGCGATCACGGGCCGCTTCCCTGACCACCGCATCCTCGCGGAGGAGGGGACGAGCATCGGCGGCGGCGGCGAGTACCGCTGGATCGTCGATCCGCTCGACGGCACGACGAACTTCGCGCACCGCTACCCGCTCTACTGCGTCTCCATCGCCGTCGAGCACGCGGGCGAGCCAATTGTTGGCGTCGTCTACGCGCCGTACATGGACGAGTTGTTCGTCGCGGTGCGCGGCGAGGGCGCGACCCTCAATGGCGTCCCCATCCGCGTCTCCGCCGTCGGTGAATTGATCGGCGGCCTGCTCTGCACCGGGTTTCCGTACCGGCTGGATGGCCCGACGAACAACCTGAGCAACTGGGGCAACTTCGTCCTCCGCACACAGGCGACCCGGCGCGACGGCGCGGCGGCGCTCGACCTCTGCTACGTCGCGGCGGGGCGGTTCGACGGCTTCTGGGAACTGAACTTGCAACCGTGGGACATGGCGGCGGGCGCGCTCATGGTTCGAGAGGCCGGGGGCACGATCTCCGACCCGTACGGCAATGCGTACCGCGTCGATGGCAACGACATTGTCGCCTCGAACGGGCGTCTGCACGCGCCGATGCTTGACGTGCTGGCGATGAGCCGCAATGGGCACGGCGCGGGCAAGCCGAATGTGGAGACGGAGAATCCTGCGAGCGATGAATCATCCGCGCGCTGATGGAGTATCCGTAAGGTCGCAAGGATCGAACGTCGAACAGGGACGAAAGGATGATGGGCGGTGGATAACGCATTCAATGTTTCGAGTGGCAAGATCATTCGCGCGCTCGCCGAGGCCGAGGTGATGAGCGTCTTCTTCCCGCGCTTCCGCAAATCGCTGATCGTCGATACGCGGCACGACGCGGAGCATGGCCCCGTTGTCCTGATCGACGATATGGTTGGCTCGGCGGAGGAGCGGCTGCAATCGATTCGCCGGTTGCGCCCGGAGTTCACCGAGATCGGGCAGTTGACGCTCGCGCCGTGGATCGGCTCGACGCGCACCTTCGCCGACCAAGGGGTCATGGAGGCGATTGTCGAGCGGTTCCATGCTCTTGGCTACCACGACGCGGCGGACGATGCCACGGCGGTCTTCCAGGAACTGCGTCGGCACGAACGCCAACTCCTCCAGGATTTGATCGTCGGCAATCCCCAGACAACACGAACTCTCTGGGTGCGTAGAGCGTAGTTTTTCCATCCACCTCCACCCGATGAAACGAGGCCAAGTCCATGCGGGCGTGATCTCTTTATTGTGCACGTGAGCGATGCGCATGTCAGCACGGTCGGGTGGATTTCTTGACATGAAGTGACTCATTATGTATGATGTGCATGTGGCAGTGACGCCGGGGCTTATTGATGAAATGGAGGTAGACGATGAGCATCACACGTTGGGACCCCTTCCGGGACATGGTGACGCTGCGGGAGGCGATGGCGAATCTGCTTGAGGATTCGTACGTCGCGCCGCGCGGCGGGCAGGACGCGACGCCGACTGGCCTCCCATTGAATGTGCGCGAGACGCCGCAGGAGTTCGTCATCACGGCGGCGTTGCCGGGCGTCAAGCCGGAGGATGTTGATATCAGCATCCTCGGCGACACGCTGCGCATTCAGGCGGAGACGAAAGAGGAACGCGAGCAGCCGCAGGGCGACGGGAAGAGCCAGGGGCGTTGGATTGTCCGCGAGCGGCGGCACGGAGCGGTGCAGCGGATGATTACCCTGCCCACCCAAGTCAAGGCGGATCAGGCGCAGGCGAATTTCGAGCATGGCGTCCTCACACTGACGCTGCCGAAGGCCGAGGAAGCCAAGCCGCGCACAATTCAGATCAATTCACAGTCCGCAATCGGCAGCACCGCCTCGAATGGCGGCACGCAGGCGGCCCAGCCGGAGTCCCAGTCGCAGGAATCCAGGCGATAAGCGATACATGATGGTGCGTTGAGCCAGGCACACGCCTGGCTCTTTTTGTGTGAGTTGCGCGGCATCACATGTGTACGTACAATGCTTCTCAGTGGCAATGGTTATCTGTGCACGTACACCCAGCCCCATAATTGCCGCAAGGCGGTTATACTAGGCCGGAAGAGGGAAGAAGCGACATGTGGGGACGCTGTATATCGTGGCAACGCCGATTGGCAACCGCGAAGACATCACATTGAGAGCCTTGCGCGTCCTGCGTGAGGTCGCCATTGTCGCGGCGGAGGATACCCGGCACACGGGCCAACTGCTCGCGCACTACGGCATCCCGGCGCACTATCTCTCCCTCCATGGGCACAACGAGCGCGACCGCGCCGCCGCGATCATCGACCGATTGGCAAGCGGCGAGGATGTCGCGCTGGTGAGCGATGCCGGGACGCCACTCATCGCGGACCCCGGCGCCTTCCTTGTCGAAGCGGTCGCGGCGGCGGGCCATCGCGTGGTGCCGATTCCGGGGCCATCCGCACTGCTCGCGGCGGTCGTCGCGTCTGGTGTCGTCAACGGCCCGTTCACCTTCGTTGGCTTCCTGCCGCCGAAGCAGCAGGCACGGTGCGCGGCGCTCCTCGCGGTGCGCGATCTTTCGCACCCGACGGTCTACTTCGAGGGGCCGCATCGCATCACCGCGATGCTCGCGGACGCGCTCGCGGCGCTCGGCGACCGTCCGTGTGCGATCTGCCGGGAATTGACGAAACTGCACGAAGAAATCGTGCGCACGAGCCTCGCGCAGGTGGTGCGGGACGGCCTGCACGAGACGCGGGGCGAGTTTGTTGTCATTGTTGACGGAGCGCCGTCGGCAATTCCGTCGAGCGACGAAGAGACGATCACCACGTTGATCGCATCGTTGCTCGGGGCGGGCTACGCGCCCTCGGCGGCCGCGAAAGAAGCGGCAAACCAGACGGGCGCGGAGCGCGCGGAATGTTATCGTATCGCGGTCACCTTGAAACGGCGACCGGGAAAGGTGTAGTTTCAGGGGAAGGCCCGTTCTGTGGAGGGGGCGGGGAGGTTTGCATCGGGAAGGGGAGTCGCAGGGCGCGGCGTGCGGCCTGCATGTGCGCCGGTAGCTACGGGAGCGGTGGTTACCGGGAGGGGAATAGTACGGTATGAGTAGATTCGACACGATCGCGACCAGGTATCCGCTGCTGGCACTCAAGAACATTGTCGTCTTTCCGCAATGTACGACAACAATCCTGGTTTCTCGGCCACGCTCGCTCGATGCGATCGAGGAGGCGATGGAGCGGGGCCACTACCTCGTCGCGTCCGCGCTGAGGGACCCGAACACCGATGAACCGACGCCGAGCAATGTCTACGAGATCGGCACCCTCTGCCGCATCAAAGAATCCGACCGCGAGACGGGCGGCACGATTCAAGTCTCGCTCGAAGGTCTCTGCCGCGTGCGCATCACGGGCACCGAGGCGACGAAGCCATGCTACTTCGTCAGCGTCGAGGAGATGTACGAGCAGGCAGGGTTCGAGCAGGAGAACCGGGCGTGGGCGCGGCAAATCCGCGAGTTGCTCGGAAAGTACGCGAAATTGCGCGGGCACGCCGCGAACGACCTCGTTGACGCAGCGAACAGCGCCACGGACGTCGGCCACCTCGCGGATGTGATCGCCGTGCTCGTCAACGACCCGAAGGAGCGGCAGGGGTTGCTGGAGGAATCCAACAAACTCCAGCGACTGGAAAAACTCGCAATTGTGCTGTCCGGTGAGTTGGAAGTTGTCGATCTCGAACAGAAGATCAAAGACCGCGTGCGCGAGCAAGTCGATAAGAACCAGCGCGAGTATTACCTGCGCGAGCAGTTGAAAGCAATCCACGACGAGCTTGGTGAGACGACGCAAAACGACATCGACATGCTGCGACAGAAGATTGACGAGCGCAATTTCCCCGCCGATATCGCGGATCGGATGCGCCGGGAACTTGCACGCCTCGAACGGATGCCCGGCGTCTCGGCGGAAGCGACGGTGGTGCGGACGTATCTCGATTGGGTGCTCGGGCTGCCGTGGAATGAGCGGACGACGGACCGGCTCGACCTCCCGGTGGCGCAGCAGGTGCTCGATGACGACCACGACAGCCTCGAACACGTCAAGGAGCGCATCCTCGATTTCCTCGCGGTGCGGAAGCTCGTCGCGGAGCGGGGCGTCGCGCGGCAGATGCCGACGATCCTCTGCTTCGTCGGGCCGCCCGGTGTTGGCAAGACCTCGCTCGGGCGGTCAATTGCGCGGGCGATGGAGCGCAACTTCGTGCGCGTCTCGCTCGGTGGCGTGCGGGATGAGGCGGACATTCGCGGGCACCGGCGCACCTACATCGGCGCGTTCCCCGGCCGGGTTATCCACGCGATGAAGCAGGCCGGGACGATGAACCCCGTCATCCTGCTCGATGAGATCGACAAGATGAGCGCAGATTTTCGCGGTGATCCCGGTTCGGCGCTGCTCGAAGTGCTCGACCCGGAGCAGAACCACACGTTCGTGGATCACTACCTCGACCTTCCGTACGATCTCTCGGACGTGATGTTCATCACGACGGCGAACTACCTCGGCAACGTCCCGCGCGCCCTGCGGGACCGGATGGAGATCATCGAAATTGGCGGGTACACCGAGGAGGAGAAGATCGAGATCTGCCGCAAGCACCTGCTGCCGAAGCAGGCCGCGAGCCACGGCCTCGACCCGGATTTTGTCGAGTTGACGCCCGCCGTCATCCGCCTCATCGTCCGGCGGTACACGCGCGAGGCGGGCGTCCGCTCGCTGGAGCGCCAGGTTGGCGGTGTCTGCCGGAAGGCGGCGCGCTTCGCAGTCGCGCAGACGGAGAAGCGCCCCAAGCGACTGAAGGTGACGCCGGTGAAACTCGAAGAATACCTCGGCCCACCGCGCTACGGCACGGAGCATAGCCTGCGCGAGAGCCAGGTTGGCGTCGCCATTGGGCTGTCGGTTTCCGAGGTCGGGGGCGGCGACATTCTCCCCGTTGAGGTGGCGACGATGCCGGGGAACGGCCACATGACGATCACCGGCCAGGCGGGCGACGTGATGCAGGAGTCGGCGCGCGCCGCGCAGTCCTACGCGCGTTCCCGCTCCGCCGCGCTGAAGATCGACGCGGAGTTTCAGCGCACCACGGATATTCACATCCATCTCCCCGAGGGGGCGACGCCGAAGGATGGCCCGTCGGCGGGCGTCACTATGGTGACGGCGCTCGTCTCCGCGTTGACGAAGCGACCCGTGCGCAACGACATCGCGATGACAGGTGAAATCACGCTTCGGGGCCGCATCATGGCGATCGGCGGGTTGAAGGAGAAGGTGCTCGGGGCGCATCGCGCCGGTATCCGCACCGTGATTGCGCCCGCCGAGAACCGCAGCGATGCCGTGAAGATTCCAAAGGACATCCTGCGGGACATGCGGATGGTCTGGGTGGAGCACATGGATGAGGTGATCGCCCAAGCGCTCGTCTTCGACAGCCCGCCCGCGCTGCCGGCGGTTGTTGAACCCCTCATCGCGGCGGGTGAGGACGCCGAAATCCGGCAGGAGCCGCCGCGCGTGGACATTCAACAGGAGATCGCGGTCACGCTCGACGAGACGTAGTAGCGTCATGCGGCAACGGCAATAGATGAAGGGGCGCGGGGGATGCATCGATCCCCCGCGCCCCTTCGCATTGACCGCCGTGATAGGATCGCCTGCAACACAGGGAGGGAACCGCATGACCGATGAACGACCGCTCCTGCCGCACGAGACCGCCACCATCGGCGCGGGCGACTATCGCTGGTTTGCCGATGGCAGGCCGCTCCCGATCACGGAACACTGGCAAATACTGCGTGCTGCTTCGGGCTACCTCTTCGAAACCGTGACGGATGCGTCGGCGGCGAGCGAATTTCGCCATCACTACCGCGCAATCTTGTCGCTCGATGCCGACGCACGCACGACCGGCCTCGCAATGACCGTGACGAAAGGCGAGTTAACCGTCGAGGTCGCCGTGCATCTGGCGGCCGATGGCGCGGTGATTACGCGCGCGCGCACGAATATCGCCGAGGGGGCGGTGCAGCGCACGCAGACCTTCCGCATGGAGGAAGGGGCGACGCTGGAGGCGCACCCGGTCCTGTTCGATGGCTTGCATATCGCCGCGTGCGACCGCGCGATGACCGGGCCGTACCGCCGCCCGTGCCTCTGGCTCGATCTGCTGACCGATGACGCACAGGGGCTGATGGCCGCGCGTCCGACCGTCTATGTCATCGACCGCCGCGAGACGATGTCCGGCGAGACGTACGCGTTCACGCGGTGGGGCAACGACCTGGAGATGGCGGAGAGCCTCATCAGCGTCAAGACCGTTGGGCGGTGGATCGTGCCGACGGAACTGCGCTTCACGATGGCCGGCGTGCTCTATTCGGTCTACCTCGTCAATGAGCAGTGGGAGGAATAAAAGGACGCGCTTGCTCAATCATTGGCCAGAAACGCCCTTGTACAATCGCAATCAACCTAGGACTTACGCAGTTGTAGGGAGAGTGAGCCACGGATGCGCCAGATAGCGCCGTACCGCCGGGCGGATGATCGCTTCTTTCGCGCGTCCCCAACTCACTCCCGTCCGCAGCCGATGCCATTCCAGC
>JAABUS010005506.1_pt1 | contig 16517 bp, 23 predicted proteins | sample 5560161 | NCBI WGS metagenome assembly JAABUS01 (sample SAMN10711885, study PRJNA513376) | rock metagenome | isolation source: Antarctica rocks | place: Antarctica: Victoria Land, Trio Nunatak nord | collected 2016-01-04
TTGTTGTGGGATGAGAGGCATAGGGGTGGGAAGGTGGGGGGGCTGGATATGAGGAAGGCGCCGGAGGTGGTGGGGGTGCTGGTGGAGATGGAGGCGGCGAGGATGGTGAAGGGGGGAGGGGATGGGAAGGGGGAGTTGGAGGGGTGGGTGGAGAGGTTGGTGGGTGTTTGGGCAAGGGGGGATATGGGGCTGGTGGAGGGAGATTGGAGCGATGCAAACCAGAAGCTTTTGAGGTGGGCGCCGGTTTGGCATGGGATGGTGCTTGCGAGGCGGGTGCTGGGCGAGGAGTCACGGCTTGGAAGAGAGCTGGGACAGCTGGTGGAGAAGGACTTGGAGCCGATGTTGAACAAGGCGCGGGAGATGTTGGCGGCGAATGCACCGGAGAAGGGGGTAAGGAGGGGGTTGAAGATGTATGAGCAGTTGATGTTGGAAGGCTTCTCGTAAGAGGTTGTGCCATGTTTCATACTATTGCCGCTCAATATCAAGCCTTGCTAGCCCCTGCACGCAAAGAATCAAAGAACCGAGCATCCATTCAGCAATCAGGCCCTCCTTTGATGGTCTGTAACCCGTTGAAACCTGCCCATGTCGACAAGCCCGCCCGCCGTCCCGAGCTCTGGCTCTGGGACATGTATGATAAATGATATCAAAACAGACTGCGGTCCCGCAACGGGCATTTCCATCGAAGAAAATATGTATACATACCCATTCGCGCCGTCTCATCCTATGTCTTTCAAGCCAGCTGTAATGTGGTTACCACTCAAAAGACACCGTTATTCAAGGATTCAGTCGGCGGATATGTGGACGGAGCGTCGCGACGAAGCGAGAACGTGTACGAGTGCGTATCGGTGTCAACGACGAAATGGTTTCCGTGACCTGGAACGCCGTACTGGAGCTGGAAGTTGGTCATGGCGCACAATTCCCGCATGTGCTCACGGTCCGAGTGCCATTCTGATACGAGAACCCAATTGTGGCCGAAGCTAATGGGCTGAGGCGCTTCTTGTTAGTGATAGTGTTTATATGGTCTTGAGAAAGATTGGTGGCTAAAGTAGGGAGCTTACTAGGAAGTGTAACCAGTATCCGAAGTATGACACGGGCGTGCGGACGATGATCTCCAACTCGCCTTTCTCTTTAATGATTTTCTCCCTCAACTCGCTCAGGGGAGAGATGACGGACATGTATTGTAGGGGGATGATGGGAGTGTCGTCTTCGCGGTCACCGAATCCGAGATCGATGCTGATCTTGAGGCCAGGTCCATTGTGTGTAGCAATAAAGATGCTAAGCATCTCGACGTTCTGGGTCACCTTGCTCCTAAGACGGATATACCGAACGCTGTAAATCTAAGAAGGAATTGGTGTAAGAATTCTGATCACTATTGCCCGTGTCATGCCTTAATATGATGCTCAGGAGCAATACGTACCGGGATGTCGATCACGAGTTTCTTCAAGGTCATTAACCTTGCAGATGGCAACGCAAATACGTTTTGCAGCATTTCGATGACTGGATCGCCATGGAACAAGTGTTGCGAAAACCAGAAGATATTGTCCTCGTAAAAGAAACATGATGACTCTGAGTGTATCTGCTTGCTGGCACAGAGAAGACCGGTATTGGATATCGAGAACGATGCATGACGGGAGACTGTAAACTTCCTCGAACTGATGAGCACCTCTCGATAAATCTGATTCCTTATCTCGGCCGGCAGATCTAGGAAGGGCAGTGGCTTTTTCTGCATTGGACAAGCCATCGAGGGTGGCAGGCTGTACCTTGATAGCTTAGATGGGCTTTCGTCAATGGTCCTCCAGTTGGGGCGCTCAGGAACTTTTGAAGATGGTGGCAAAACGTAGTCAATAAAGTAGAGTTGTCGAAGATAGACGTTATGCCGAGTATACGGTTTAGTGGATCCACCAACATCCAGTCCTGTTCGTAGAAGGACGCTTTCTGGCTGCTTGCCAACTGCGGACAAGATCAAAGATATACAGTTGACAACTGCAAAGTAAGAAATTTTGAGATCTATGCTTGGTAACAGACGTGTCTGTAATGGTTGTGCATGGTAACGAGTTGCTTCACGAGCCAGCGCCACTGCTGTCACTCACACTGGATCTCGCCGTAGCCTCATTTCTCCAGGGCGCTACTGTGGGTGGAATGTGGTATTTGAGGCAAGGGAAGCAAGTCCTCTGTACCGCCCAGTAACTCTGCCGCCTCGGTGGATTAATTCCCACAACAACACATTGAAAAGTGTTCCCAGTATGGCGCGTGCAAGCACATGGTATACGCGTGGAACGCCATTTTCGCCACCTAAGTCTTATGATTGTGTCACGAGAAAGAAGTAGCTCATGAATATCTTTATTCGAAGGGGACGGCTTGGGGATGACTTTGGGTGGATTAGGAGCAGATTCAGGTATTGGAAAGGTGCCACGCCGTCTTTGCAACCTTCCTGCCATTAGCTTAGATAGGGCTGTCTACAAAGCGTAGGACAACGTGTTCTTCTCTGTCATCGTCATGGGAGATTTAACAACCGTTTTCCCGTCGACCACGGCAGGACCTTCGACAACTAGCCATCCTGCTGAGCCGCTATCGTCGGTCACCTTCCGGTCAGGTGAATCGATCAGCTTCAGCTCGATGCAGCTCACTGGTGGGCCGAAATGTGATGGTCGGTCGCCATGCTCAACAGAATGACCGTAATCGTAGACGTTCGTCTGGCTGATAGCGCCTGCAACAGTGTGATCCGTGAATGCATACGCTACGCGCGCGCCCGTCAAGACCTTCAGATCGAACATCTGCGCAGATGTCAACGGTGCTGAGTATTTGATCGAGGGGTCATAGGCAAATATTAGGCGGGGAGATCCGGACACCTTTGCCTTGGGCATGCTGCCTGCAGCTAGTGTCCTGGCCCTGTTCCAGAAGTCCACCTTTTCAGATAGGCTTGTGGAAGCGCCTGCCCGTGCATCACAGAGTCTTTTGAGGGTTGGCGATGTCGCGACTATCACCGTTGGCGTTATCCCTCTGAAGGCAGCAAGGTACGCCGCTTCTGGACCAGCGACAGACGTCAAAGCCAAAGAAGAATTGGAGAATAGGGCTGTCAGTGCAACTACAAGCGCATATTGGTCAGTCAGTGGAGCGAGTAGTGAGACAGTATCCTGGTGCCCGAGTCGTTGAGCCTTGGGGAGCGCGAAAAGCTGGGCGGCTACAGCGGCAGCAAGATTCTGAGACTTCTGTAAGCATGTCAGATAGCATCAAGGAACAAGAGTTCGATAACCTTTTGAGTGAACGCGACCATGTTGTAATCAGACGAATCTGGTCTTTTGGACACAATGACTATACTCGGCAGTTCTTCTCCCGGCATACTGGCGGATACATCAGAGACGCGAGGATCCCCCTTCTCTTCAATGATCTCATGCCATACGGCAATCTCAGCTTTGCCACCGACGCCTTCGGGAACTTGGTTCCATTCCATGTGGCGGCTGCTGCGCTCTGCGACCCAGACAACTTGTTGCAGGCCAGAGTACTGGCTCAGTACTTTCTCCAACGAGACTGAGCCTGCTGCAGCGACGAGACAGTCCGCATTATACTCTCGAAGCATATCGACACCGAGTGTGGTGTTGTCCTCATATGGCAGCAGGATGGGTGTAAGACCATAGAATGCAGAAGCTGGATCATATGTTTAGCCACTCGGCAGCATGCCGCAACCGGAAAACCTACCAAAAAGCGTAACAACCATCTCGACAGAATTTGGAAGGTAGATGGCGACACGCTTGCCTCCGTGATTACGGAGGTGATGACCTACAGCATGCAAGTCTTTCGTGAGTCTATCCCAGTCGTGTGTGATCAATTCTTCTGTTCCCAAAACGGTGAAGAGTTTCCCCGTTTCTCCAGCCTTGCTCCCATCAGGAGGGATAGGACCTTTTGCAGCCTGCTGCCAAATGTCTTTGAGATTTCCATCTCTTCCACTAGTCCACTTAGGAGCTCCCGGATCCTTCACGTTCAATCCACTCCTGAGCGGATACCCGTGCGGAGTGTCTAAGGAGCGGTATGTTGCTGATTCGCCCGGCTGCCGTACGTATGAAGGCGAAGACTGACGGGCGAGGAAAAAAGGATGCAAATCAGGTTCACGAGAATAGAAAAGAGGATATGCTACGAAGAGCACGAGGACCCCGCATATCAAGGTGGTATAGAGGTTCCAATCGCCAAAGAGAGCTTCGAGCTGAGCATCGAACCGCTGGAGGATTGATAAAGATCTAGCCATCGCTGATTGAACCACTTGTGGACTGAAAATTGATGTAATATAGCCTGAGGCTGACCGTTGGACGTGGAGTAAAAGTACCCAAAGCGGCTACCTGGGCCGTCGGGCCGACCCTCAGCCTTAGTCGGGCAACAAAGGCGCGCTACGCGGGTTCTTTAATGCATCAAACCTCTTTACTTCATAGCGATCATGAACCGACTTATCATGCTTGTGTTGCAGTTCTGCCCTTATTCTTCGGCAACGCTCAGTGAGCAAGTAACCAAATACTAACCCAATTGAGAATAGGTTTGAACATCGGAATCCTTCGCCAGGAACGCTTCATTGATATATCGAAGAACTATAACCGAGCTATGGCGACCCCAAACGGCTACGCAACTCCAACAAAACAATTATCGCAAGCCTCAGTATTAACGCCCTCACCGGGTAAATGGCGACATCCAAAGTTCGATGAGATAGCAAGGAGACAGAATGCGAACAATTTCGATGATCGTAGCATCCGACAGGTTACTTGGAATGGCGGGGTCTTGTTACTGATATGGCTCGTCAGCACCAATTTCGGGATAGGGTGAGTTCTGTGTTAGCATCACGCAGCTACGTCCGCTGACGACACGCTTATGTAGCTGGTTTAGCATCATTGTACCTACCAGCGCTCAGCAATACATGCCCCATGCGCGTCTCCTGATAAGCTGCCTGTTGATATACAACATCATTCTCGCAGCCTTACCAGCAGTGAGATCGAAGGACGAACTTTCGGATATACTCTTGACCCCGACACAACGAGGGCTTCTGGGGCTCGACCCTGGTACGACATCATCACCTATCCCAGGAACTCAGTATATTACGCCGCCCCGATATTCACCGTCGCCAACTCCGCGGAACAGCTCCCCATTGAGCCGGGCAAGTAGCAATGGAAGCTCGCCAGGTTCAAGGAAAGGTAGCCCTGTTCCTTCGAGACAGCTGAGCGACTCGCCGTTTTCCCCTTCTCCCAGTCCCCTGTGGCACAAAGCTGTTGGGAGTGGTCGAGATAGTTCGAGGAGAAACAGCTATGGTTCACCATCACCATTGGGCCCCAGTAACGGCAAAGATCTTGGCATCTTGGGAGCACCTAGTACACCTAGTCCATCAACCGGCAGAGGGACAAGTGTTGGACTGAACAGCAGATGGCTCTACGAAAAGGGGAGAAACAGTCCACATGGTCGTAGCATGTACACATGAAATGGACATAGACTCTGTAGTCCTTGTTGCCTTCATTCGACGTGACTATTGAGAAAATGCCAGGCCGAATAAGTTTCGCAAGCTCGGCATCGCAAGTTGACTCTGCTCGGTACGTTCGCTTTTACACTAATGTACGCGTACAAAACCAAGTGAAGTTTTAGCTGAAGACCTGTGACACACTGGTGACTGGATCGTCCACTAAAGCAGTGCCAAGACGCCGGACGCCAGCCCTACCGGGCGACATTAGGTGCCCCAGATCAACGTTCTGCACGGCGATAGTGTGGCCTTATAGACATACCAAGCTACACGAGGACATGCAGCTTGTCGGCTAAGCTAGGTCGTCAACTACTGAGACGGATCGAAGGTATGGGAGCCTCAGACTCAAAGCTTGTCTTTAAACAAGGCATCTTCAAATTATCCGAGCCAACGAGAATACCTGTAGAAGACCGCTATTGGACTGGTGTGAGCTCGCGTTACCTTGATCTCGAAGAATCGCCGCTGACCAGCTCAGTTCTGGGAGCTCCCTGAATCCGTTGAAGATGTCTTCTCTCTCTTCTCCCCTACCGACATCCGCCGAGCTCGCGACAACTCCCTCGGGAATATCGAGACTCTCATACATAAACTCACTTCACGGCTGATCGAGTTACGTCACCTTCGAGCATTCCCATACCCCGAGCTTGCGCCGGAAAGCCATGCTCTGAATTGCCTTCGAGTGCTTACTAGGGTATTGCCTTTCCTATTTGAAGCCGAAAACCTCGAGTCATGGAGGGAGAAGATCTTCTGGGAAAAAAGGAGGAGACCGACCCGACAGAAGATTAGAGCAAAGGCCGAGGTGCTGTTTGACGAGGGCCGGCAAGAAGATGCGCCTGGGACAGATACCGAGGAGCAGTTCGAGACCGTTCAACCTCTAGGGGAGGAGCTGGTCGATACATTAGTCGACCTCCTGTTCTATACCAACTTCACGTTACCACCAGATGAGCGCACAAAGAACAAGGTCACTTACTCAATATGGCAGAAGGGTGTGGGGTGCAATTCGCCCATCGGCTCTAGCGCTCAACTCGAAAGCAACAGATGCGAGGTTATACGATTGCTTCTAACTATGTCAAGTGAAGCCTTGTATATGTCACCTCGTGCGGACATGCTATTCCTACGGCTAAGCACTTGCTAACATTTGCCAGAGATACTACCCTCGAAAGGGGTCAGGACGATCACCTACTTGGCATCGTGTCCCGACAAGCAAGTGGTGCTTTCGCTACTTTGCTCGCAGCTTAACACTGTATGTATCAAAGAGATTTAATATGTTAAATACACCTAACTTGTTAGGTGTTGAATTACAGTCCCGCAAGCTGGAGGGTGCCGTACGACCACATGGTTTATAAAGACCCGAAGCAGGTATTGGTCTCGCACTGTCTGCAGATGCTCCTAGTTCTTGTACTCTACCCGATCCCTGAAGAGGGTCGGGGTCCTCCACACAAGAATTACTTCCGGCATTTTCTAGGAAGGCTTCACCGTCTGCAAGATTTTCAATTTCTTGTAGATGGCATGACTAGGATTCTCAGTCAACCGGTAGTGATCCCTGTCTTATCTCAAGCGTCGATTTGCTGATCGCACAAGATGCAAGCTACCTCCTCGTACCTGCCTGGCAGTCAGAAGGTGTTCAATTGGGCGCCTGAGACGATCATGCTTTTCTGGGAGACCTTGCAGTGCAACAGGCGCTTTCGATCGTTCGTCATCGATAGTGACAAAGGTTATGAGTTTACAATCCTTGTGCTCTTCTATGCTTTGGAGTATAAGCTTGATGCCGCCAAGCAGGGCGTGGTTCGCATGTGTGTCTTTGTTCTCCAGACACTGACCACAGAACCGAACTTTGGCAAGCGGCTTAATCGGAGATTCACGTCTCAAATGTCTCTACCGCCAAGTATACGGTTAGCAGATTTTGACGGCACCTATGCTGATTTTTTGATCATCGTGAGTGAATGGACCGGTCGGATGTAGACCAGCATTGACCTGATTCAGTCGATCCACATACTTTTTACAACCAGTCAGGGCAAGCTGGATGCTATATTTCCTGCTCTACTCGCCACAATTAACAATGTCGCCGCGTATTTGGATGATCTCAGTGCGCAAGCTAGTTCACGATTATTGAATCTATACACTACCATGTCCGCACCAAGCTTCCTACTGGCTAATGAAACCAACTACACACTACTGCAGTCTCTGCTAGAATCGATGAATGCCGTTATCGAGCATCAGTATAGCAGTAAGTGCATCATTCTCCGATGCGCTGTTAAGTACTGACAATACCGAAAGGCAATCCACATTTCATACGGGCACTCTTCAAATCCCGAAAACGCTTCGAATCATTACGATCATTCACACTGGAAAGCGGACAAGAAGAAATAGAACGTCAGAAACAGCGCAGAAAGGATCTAGCGAGCGGTTCAGCAACCGCAACCAGTCCGACGCGTCAGTCTCGCAATGGTTCGATAGACAGCATCCGAAGTCCGCAGAGTGCACGCACACCCTCGCTAAGCAATGTCCCTGAAGAAGGCGGTGCTTTCGCCATCGGAGACGACGAAGATTCAGACCACGAAGAAGATCAAGACACGCTACCAACACCCCCACTTTCCTCGCCTTCTGGCCAAACTTCTAGAACGCCTTCGATGGCTTCTTTAGTCGATGAACCACTTCCCAGTCAGCTTCGTGGAATGTCCGAAAAGGCACGCGGCAAGATGCCTGCTGGTCAGCCTACGTTCTTGCGACAGAACAGCAGTACCAGTCTTAGTAGCCATTATGCGAGCCTCATGTCACCAACTGGGACTTTCGAACCTTCTGCTCAATGGGTCGGTCTTTTCGTTTGTCTGGCTTTACATCCCGAGTCGATAGCTAACATGACTTTGCAGATCGACACCTGGCTGCCATCCCTCGCCCTGCACACCGTCCTTACTCTCCTCTCCCACCCCTCTCCCCCATCTACCCTCCCCTCAACCATCGAACCATCTCCCCCACGCATCCAGCTCTTCGAATGGACGCCCCTCTCGCTCGGATGGTACGAGTCACTGCTCTGGGGCTTCATCTTCGCCTCCGAGATGGTCGTTCAGAAAGGCACCGTCGGCGTCTGGAACGGCACCAATGTCCGCCTGTTCCGAGTGGAGAAGGAAGCAGCAAAGGGACCGAGTCTTATGAAGCCCATGGGCGCCGTAGATGCGGTGGGTAGTAATCTGGTGCAGAGGATTGGGAGCTTGAATCTTAGGGAGGCGGCGCGGAGTGTAGGAACTGGAAGGGGGACGGTGAGGGATGTTTGATGGCTTTCATGATTATTCTGCAGGGGACGCCGGGGATGTTCTGGATGCAGGATATATGATGGAATAGGGCGTATCCGAGGTCCATGGAGAATCGTCCTTTAGCGGCACCTCACCAGTGGATACGCTGAGGTGTCGTGTACCAAACAAGACGATTGATGAAGACATTGAACATCCGTGTCATACGTACATCAATGTCAAGATTCGAGTGAGAAGCGTGGTGACCGCTGCTTTCCGAGACACTGTTCCTGGGCTTTATCCTTGGTTGGGCTACAAAAGGCAGACTAAAACAGAGGAAAACCTACCCCATGCACTGGTAAGTTAGCGTGCACCAATGCTTTGAAATTCTTAATCAACGCTTTGATGGAGTAACGATAGAGTGGCCGACCAGGAGTGACCGATCGCAAAAGAGGGAAACCGTGAGTTCACTATTCCGCGGAACAGAACGAATTCGGGAGATGGCAATACATCAGGGGCGAAGACTCTCCTCAGCCAACTTCATCAGTCCTGCCAAAGTGGCCTCTGCCCAATGCAAGGGATAAAAAAGAAGAGCTCAAAATCATGGGAGATCATAACGATGCTTACAGGATTCTAGAATTTCATGTTCACAGAGACGTTCACCTACTGCCGACGAGGACTTCTGCCGAAAATTCGAAGACGGTGGAAGCTTGCAAGTTCTGACACGCCGGCGCATGGCACCATGACGTTGATAATCGCTTTAATTCCATAGCTACACACAAAGCAATCATACATAACCTGTCTAAACCATTAGCCTCCCAACCTACAACAAATCACCGCAACACTTACCTTTCCTGGCTCCCTGAAAGAAGAACCGCACAACAAACACCTGCAGCCCCGCCATACAAACCATCAACGCGCTCTCCGCAAGCGAGAAATTGAATATCCTGCCCTCTGTACTCTTCACCGTGCTCATATTCCGGTTCTCGCGTGTTCGGAAATACTTCTGGTTGCGGTTGATGGTGGACAGCGAGTTGGAGACTTTGTAGATGGATTCTTCAAGCGCGGTGGTTTGTTCGGGGGAGGTGCCTTGTTTGGAGGGGAGGGCGGCGGCGCGGGACTCGTTCTCGACCTGTATGTGGTGTTAGTTGTGGTGTTAGTTCTGGGGGCTTGCGCGTTTGAACAGGGCAATGAGAGGGGAGAGAGGCGCAGAGGGCTGATGGATGCTGACGTGGGGGCAAGGGGAGGGGACATACGGCGATCTCGAAATCGACCATCTTCTCGACCCAGGTGCTCATCTCGTTGTTGAAGCAGAAGCGGTATTCCCCTTGCTCTTTCGCTGTGAACACAAAGTCACCTTGGCGCTCCTTCGAGCCCTCCATTATTATCTTGTCATTGGGGCCGACTACGCTGTAGTCGACGTCGAAGGAGCCGCCTGATTGCACCTGTTGTTAGAACGATGCGTTAGTCCGAGGTTTCGTGAGATAGCTATAGGAAGATCGTACGGCGAAGTAGAAGGCTAGCTTCTGGCCCTTCTGGTCGGCGTAGGAGTAGAAGCAGGCCTTTTCATTTGGGACGAGCTTGTAGGTCAGGGCAGTGGCGGTAATGGATGGCAGAAGCCATGCGAAAAGACCATAGAGGAAGATTGGTAGTCGCATAACTACTGTGGGCCGGCGAAGATACGTCGTGGATGCGGTCGAAAGATTTGATACTCCGTAGAGGTGCAGCGAGTCAGACGGCTTGACGTCTTGGCGTTTCAATGACTCCAGCAGATATCGACACTTGACTGCAGACGCCACAGACACATTTGCAATACTACGTAAACGTTACCGAAGTCCTCGTCGGAAGGAACAGGGACAAACTCCAAGATCTTATGCTGGTGCAGCCTCACATACACCACATGTGATCAAAGCATCACGAACGCGCTGACCGAATACTATTATATCGTCCTGTAGTCATCACGATACGCTGTACGTTCTCTGCATGTTCATTCAAATGCTCTTGTCATTTGTGACCAGCTCTATCAGCAATCATCGAGCTTTTTCTGATTGAAGACTGTGTGGCCAGCCCATATCTATGCCAGCGTGATTGCGTTTACAAAGGGACATATATAGTACCCGAAGACCCGGAGCTTAGCATACTCGCTCATTCGGCTTTGCACGACAGGACCTTACCGCCCAGAACTCTGCTCGTTACTTATCGCATCCGGTAGCATAGTGCCTCCGTAGGGGTTCGTTCAATCAAATATCTGTTTCAGTGCCTTCTCTGGAAACTCTTGTTCGGTGTTTTGATAAGCAAGGCGATGCTTTAACGGTTTGCCTTATTAGCTGTGGAACTCTATTGGTTATCCAGCCCTTGTGAAGCCATCAATACGGCTTTCGTATAGAAAACCAGACGTGGTGAATCATTCTCTGTTACTGCATAGGATAATTGAAATCAAATCGACATCTGTACGCAGGTAAGGTACAATGATGGTTATCGTCGCGACGGTAATCACATATGACTGTTGTTCAGCTTTTCCGATACCTTCAATTCCCATCTACCGATATGTGCGTCATTCACTACCACCTTGCTTTTGACTGAGGGTTTCATCGAGTATGATCTCAATCTACATCATGATAACTCAACGGCGACTGTGACCAGCACCAATACCTATCAGCCTTAGGTTCTGTGGACCTTTGCTTGGAGCCACTTGTGACCTCCTCCACCTGATTGTTTCGTCAACGTTCCATGCCGGTATCTCGCAAGTCAAAAGACAAAGTAGTAGCACATCCTTGGGCAAAACCTACAGGCAGCTATCTGATCAGCAACATGGGAACGAGCACGGAAGGCTATAATGTAATTAAGGTCTCAATATCTCTCTTTCACTGCCAGTCATGCGACGTGTCTTGCTAAATCGCTATCAGACAATCGCTGTCGGACGTGATGACGCCTCCCAAGGCCTGACCTTTGATTCATTACCACGTGAAGTCCGGGCCATGATCTTCGACCAAGCCCTCGTTGGCGCGTGCCCTTTGCGATACGACAAGCATACTGGTCTTTGGCCTAAAATGGCTGTAGACAGGCACGTTATAGAAGATCTCAACTTTCTGGAATATGGCATTATGCCAACGTTTCAGCTTACCCATGAAGCACGTGCTGTCTTCTGGACTTTCAATCGTTTCCAAGTGGACTGGCAAAATCTCTGTACTTTCGCCCTAGGCTTTGAGGAACCTTTGCACAACCGCGCATTGTTTCTTGTTCCTCACGATCATATTCGAAGAATCAGGATCAACATTAACACCGAGGGCAGATGTCTAAAGCGCGAGGACAAGTACTGGAAGGAGAATTTGAGTCGTACACTACGGCGGCTTATCGGTTTCCCAGTACTTCAAAAGGTCGAGATAGTTATTCGCATGCCCGTGGTATCATACAACGACAAGCTCATTCGCCACCAAGTAAGCCAAATCCAGAGCGTTTGCAGAAAGCTGAGGGAGAAATTCGGAAACGGCTTTACAGTCCTGGCAGAGCGTTCCGCGTTCGAATCCTATGAAGACGAGCCCTACCCATGGGATGCATCTACAGTATTCAGGCAAGACGTTGAGGACGGGCCTGAGGCGCCACCGGTCCACAGCGACGACGAAGACGACGACACAGACAATGCCGACAGCGATTTTGACGACGGATCCGATGACACTTCCATAGTGTTTCAACGACAGAACCTGTCCTGGATCTGGATGCCGCCAACAGAGGAGACCTTGAGGAACGTGGCGAAAGATGAAAGTATGTGGATGGAAAGGACCAATGTGCATTTGTTCGAAAGGAAACCTTCCCATGAACAGAGTGGCGATCCGCTGTATGTAAGCGCCCTGGAGGACACCGTATTTCCTTGGTCTCGGTAAAACGTTGTACCGTGGAAAAGTGCTAACATTGCGTGTTCAAGAACAGTGGGCCACTTGCAGACGAAATAACATCATAGTGCAAACTCGAGACTCGGGGCAGCGTTGATGGCAGCAGGATGGCGATTAGCGAAACCTCTCTCTGAAGCCATCTGGCTCGAGATTGTGGAGGGTGACAAAGCAGCAATCGCAGCGAATTGTCCCATATCTGGCACCTATTACAATAGGCCTAAGGCAACATCACATCTCCTTCTTTATCTCGCGGCCTATCGCGCCACTAGCTCTTGCGAATGCAAGATTAATCTCATGGTATGCTTCATAGAGCACCCACAGTGGAACTACCACCCACAGCATATTAAAGAAGAATAAATAGACCCACAGATACACGAAATTGCTCGTATCGAGATTCGTACTCCCAGATAGCCATTCCGGCGCAAATGTCATGAACCCTATAACGAAATACCGATTAGCAAATCACCCTTAGACCAAGCGCCAGTCCTTTGCCATGCCAGGACTAACATACCGCCATAAAGCTCCCCCGTAGCCAGCACGCTGCCCCAGAACCACAACCTCCCCCTCTCACTCCCACCCCTCCTGATCAGCTCACAAACCCACACCGCCAACGGTCCCGCTCCAAAGACAGTCAGCAGCTCCAGGCTGATGACCGTCAGATCCGCGCCTGCCCACCGCTTATCCGCCTTCGCGTACTCCTGCCACAGCTTCGCAAAAGGATTGCTCCCATACTGGCTCCCATAAAGCCGATCTGCATAACCAAGAAAATGTCCCACTGCAGATATAGAAGCAGGGTGTGGATAGTCGCTGGTGTGCGGGATGGTGGTGTAGGTGAAGAAGCAGTTGTAGAGGAAGGAGCCTTCGAGGCAGAAGTGGATTAGTGCGTCAAAAGCGTGCCAGATGAACAGGACGCGGAGTTTGGTGGTTGTGCTGTTGGGGAGGAGACGGAGGGAGAGGATGTAGGCGGAGAGGAGGAGGAAGAGGGTGGAGAGGAGGGAAAGAATTGTGGTGCGATCAATAACGAGAGAGGAAACGGGCGGAACTGTGGTAGCGTCCATTGTTGCGATTGACAACGTTTTACACGTGGTAGGCTGGTAGAGTTGGAATCTGGGAAGACCCTTGCAGCTTTAAGCGCTATGCGTAAGCGCGCGGGACTGCTGTTTTAGGAAGTTCTCTCAACGGACGTCTGGGCTGCTGGAGGTATCCTTAGCAGTCAAGTTGTCCCGACATTCATCATACGGTCAATTATAGACTAACCTTGGAAGGCGGAGAATTGTGACCTCGGAGAGACCATAGAAGCGATCAGTGTGAAGAACCATCTGTCGCTGTAGTATACCTCCATGGTGAGCTATTGGCTACTGCACGAATAATACAGTGAGTATATGTAGTAGAATGCTCTGTATGGCGTTCCAACGTGGTGAGCGACTTTCTCTTATTTTCGGGGTAACGTGTTGTCTCATGGAATTTCCATTTGAATCTACCCCAAGGAGGCCGAGCCTGGCGAGTACCGAGATCACGTGTGCGCAATCCTTGTCGGCTTCGTGATGATCTGGCGTTCCTGGTACTTGCTCTTCTACCGACACTCGGGCATGCTTCTCTATTCTCCGATGCTGGAGCGCTCCGCAAAAGAGTCGTTACTGCTTGCTTGGGAGGAGCGATGAAAAACCAAAAAATCAAAAATATAAGTGGGGCTCCTGCGTCTCGAACGCTGAACCTTCCGAACCTTTCAATTCCTGCTCCCCCGCTAGCGTCTCCTCAAAGGTCTCCCCCCTTTCCTCCAACCCCTCCCTTCTACAACCATTTCAATGGGCATCAAAGGAGCAAAAGGGCAAAACAGTTCAGTACCCCGTTCGGTACTTATGAGAAACCTGGCTTTCCATGCGTTTCGTCTATCGTGAGGTCGCCCAGTGGGTTAGCTACGTGAATGGCGGCTCGTAGCCCTTTACGGTTGATAGAAGGAGAACGCAATCCTAAGCCCCGGCCGGTAGCTTCGGATTGCATTCCCACTGCGCCAAACCTTCCTCCTGAAAATTGCAAGAAAAGATTATCCTTATCAACATTGAAAATCTGCATTGCGCTCACCATCACTCTATCGACATATAACTTGATTACTCAATTATGTTTGGACTAAAGCAGCACGAAATGTCAGATGCACACGCCTCTAACGTGGGATTACCTCAAGACGCTTTATGATCATTGCTATCTGCCTAATCTGACCTTTTTAGGTGGAGAAGCATTCGACTCTTTATCCCCATACCACCCGACACACCGACTTTGCACGAAGAAGGCCACCAGATGAAAATCGTAAGCCATCAGTTACACCCAGTTCCTCCTCAAGACAAAAGAGCCACCTTAATTAATGAGTATGACCTTTAAAAAGTCTCGACGATCGCCCCTGCATTCATCTGCAACATTTGTAGCCACTCCTAAAATACACAATGGGACCAGTCGCTTGGCCTTGATAGTAAGCCCCTCGCGAATAAGCACAAGGTTTGCAGCTCAAGACTCATGTTTCTGTCTGAATTGGCCATCTTAGAGCCGAGGTAATCCTCAGAATGCGCATATGATAAGTCCCCCTCGTTGTCGTATCTATATGTCTCAATCTCTACAGCTCCTTCATGCGACAGAACAGCGAGTAGTGACTCCCCTTTTGATAAATCTCGTCTCTCTTTTTTCCTAATCCATTGATTTCCCGTCCTATCTCTGAACTAGTCTCTTCTCCGCTCTGGTCATTCCGTCTCCTGTCATTGTCCTGAACTGTTCATTCGTTCACAGCTAACCCCTTTGACCGTCGACCGCATCATCGCGAAGTTGTCAATCTAAACACCCGATCGACTAGATAATCGCCCGTCCAGAATCCTCAATAGGTAGCCGGGGCGATACTGGGTGTGTGAAAAGTGCTGTTATGACTGATGCTATGGTGGCCCTAGCCCCACTCCAGCTGCTCGAAATCGGTGGTGGGTTTAGGTGACTGGGTACGAGGAGATACTTGTTGCATACCGAGCGCTTGAAAGGCTTGTACAGTGGAGGCTCAAAATTCACAAAACAACAGTAGGACAGTGAGGGAGGGTTGTGTGGCTGCCTGGACACCCTTGGGTACTCGACAGAGAATTAGCCCCTAGATGGTCCTTACATTAGAATCAGCATAACACAGAACACAGGCTCAACCTCCACCTGACCATCCTTCAAGTATATACGAGCATGCTGCATGCTATCAGCCATCCCCAGCCCATTTATCATACAACCCCGATGCCCGCGCCACCATCCCCACCTTCGCCATTCCTCCAGCCTCCCCCATCGCCCCGGTCAACCCCATCACCCTCACCCTACCTCGCGCCCACCCCCTCCTTCGCCGCTCCCGGCCTCTTCACACTCCCCCCCGGCTCCCTCACCCCCACAGCCCCACTCCTCACCAGCCTCCTCGTCCTCAAATACCCCTCCACCACCCCCTCCACACTCCCCACATCCTTCTCCGGCTTCCTCAAAAAGTACAACCGCGCTCTCCTTCCCCTCCTCTCCGCCCTGCGCACCACCTCCACCCCCTGCACATTCGGCGAAAACACCTTGACCCACATCTCCACGCCCACGGGGCCGATCTTGTTCCGCAGCAGAATGCCGGTGTCGACGCCGCGGCGGCGGATCGAGAGGCAGACCCCGGCGAAGGGATCGCCCGTGCGGAAGGTGGTGAGGAGGATGTCGCCGGGGCGGGGACAGTCGGGGTTGAGGCGGTCGAAGAGGCGGCGGCGGGAGGAGGTCGGGTCGAGGGTTTGGAGGTGGGCGGTTGTGACGGCGGTGAGGGGGAAGGGGTGGAGGCGGGGGGCGGAGGGGGGTGGGGGGTAGGTTTTTATGCGTTTAGGGAGGGCTGATGGGGGAGGATGGGGGGTTAGCATTGATGGGTTATGGAAATGGGGGTGT
>JAABUS010005509.1_pt1 | contig 16512 bp, 16 predicted proteins | sample 5560161 | NCBI WGS metagenome assembly JAABUS01 (sample SAMN10711885, study PRJNA513376) | rock metagenome | isolation source: Antarctica rocks | place: Antarctica: Victoria Land, Trio Nunatak nord | collected 2016-01-04
TCGCCAGTTTGGTGTTCTACTAACTTCGCGAGCACGGGGCTGGAACCTGCAAATGGGGTCAGCCGGTTCCCCGCACTACCCTACCGTAAGTTCTCCCAGAAAAAGGCCAGAGTTTCGCGGCTCTGCTCGATGGGCTTCACATCGCCGGGATATTCCCATTCGGGGGACGAGCCTCGCTCGGCGCCTTCGATGGTGGCGGCGATGCTGTCCGTGAGCGCGGCCAGATCGTAGCCGCCCTCCATGACGAAAGCCGGGGGCGGGGCTTCGAGCTCACGCATGAGCGCCACGAGCGAGGCGGCGAAACGACCGAAGCTCTCAGCTTCTAGCGCCATTCCCCCGAGTAGATCGTCCACGTGGGCATCGAAACCAGCCGAGACAATGAGACAATCCGGACGATACTCACGCAAAATCGGAAGGAACACATCGGCGAAAGCCGCCGCATATGCATCCTCGCCGGAAGCTGCGGGCAGCGGCACGTTGACATTGAAACCCTGACCTTCGCCCTTCCCCACGTCGCGGGCTGCGCCGGTGCCGGGGTAGAACGGACTCTGGTGGACGGAGAGATAGAGCGTCGCCGGGTCGGTGTAGAAAATGTCCTGGGTTCCGTTGCCGTGGTGAACGTCCCAGTCCAGGATGGCGATTCTCTCCGCACCGAGCGAACGGGCGTGCGCTGTGGCCACCGCGACGTGGTTCAGGAGGCAGAATCCCATCCCGTAGTCCCGCCCCGCGTGATGCCCCGGCGGACGGACTATGGAGAAGGCAACATCGCCGGAGAGGGCGCTCTGCACGGCGGAGCAGGCAGCCCCGCTCGCCAGCATGGCAACGTCGAATGAACCAGCGCCGAAAGAAGTGTCAAGGGTGAGGTATCCGCCGCCCGCGGCGGACATCTCCCTCAGCTTCCGTACGTAGGCGGGATCGTGGACCGCGAGCACCGCCTCCTCGGGTGCGGCCTTGCAGGGGTGACGCTCCACCGTCAGCCCGGCTCTCTCCGCAGCCTCGACGCCTGCCATCGCCGCAGGGAAGCGTTCGGGGGCCTCGACGCGAGCCGCATCGTTGATGTGGCGTTCGGAGCTGGGATCGCTGTATACGCGCAACGCCTAGTCCTCGTCCTCGCCCACGTCCTCCGTGACCCTCTCGCCTTCCTCCACGGTCTCCTCGGGATAGACACCGACGCCTGAGGTGACCGTCGCATCCTCTTCTATCTCCACCCCGTCACCCAGTGCGCTGCCATTCAGAAGCTTTGCCCGAGGTCCGACGGTACAGTCCTTCATGATCAAGGTTCCATCCAGCTCCGCATCTTCACCGATCACCGTGCGCTCGTCCACGGTGCTGCGCGCAACAGCCGCCCCAGACCCTATGCGCACGTCGTTGGCTATAACCGAGTGCGGCCCGATGCGGGCTCCGGGCGCGACCTCGACGTTTTCGCCGAGCACTACGGGAGCTTCGAACTGGTCATCCTCTATCCTGGTTCCCGCCCCGACGTGGACGCCGGGTTGGATCTCATCACCCGGAATTCGCAGTCCTTTTATGCCGCCGTCCAGCGCGGCCTTCTGGGCGTCGAGGTACTGTTCGATGTTCCCGATATCCTCCCAGTATCCATCAGTCACGTACCCGTACACCGGGCGTCCAGCATCGAGCAACTTCGGGAACAACTCCTTGGCAAAGTCGTACTCATCGCCCTTCGGGATCTCATCCAGAACGCCGGGTTCGAGGACGTAAATGCCAGTGTTCGCCGTGTACGAGAAGACCTCGTCCGGGTCTGGCTTTTCCAGGAAGCGGGAGACGCGACCGTCGTCTTCGATCACGACGATCCCGAACTCTGAAGGGTCATCCACCTTCTTCAGCACCAGCGTCGCTTCGGACCCGCGCTCCTCGTGGAAGGCTATGACCTCGGTAAGGTCGCAGTCCGTCAGGGCGTCGCCGCTCACGATCACGAACCGCTCGTTCAGGCGGTCCTCGGTAAACTTCACGGACCCTGCCGTACCGAGCGGCTCCTCTTCCACCGAATAAGCCATCTTCACGTCCCAGTCGGAGCCGTCCCCGAAGTAGCCCTGGATCTCCTCCGAAAGAAACTCAACGGTGACCACGATATCCGTGAGCCCGTGGCGCTGGAGCAGGTTCACGATGTGCTCCATGCAGGGCTTGTTTGCTATCGAGATCATGGGTTTTGGCTGGTTGCTAGTCAGCGGCCTGAGCCGCGTACCTTTCCCACCGGCCATGATGACCGCTTTCATACACCCACCCCTTTTCTGTTCATAACACCCTTCTTTTCCATCTTACCCGAGAGCCTGATCTGCTACCGGGACCATATCCCCCAGGCTGCTTATATAATCCCGGATCATGCAAGAGTTCATCTTCAACTCCTTCGTTACGCTGGTCGTGGTCGTGGACCCACTTGGTCTCGCCCCGATCTTCGCCGCGCTCACCAAGGGATATTCGGCCGAACGCCGCCGCGAGACAGCCATAAGGGGTACGATCCTGGGCTCCGCCATCCTCTTCGTGTTCGCGCTCGCCGGGGACGTTCTGCTCGAAGCCCTTGGCATTACGCTCCCAGCTTTCCGTATAGCGGGCGGCATGCTGCTCTTCCTGCTTGCGCTCGACATGATCTTCGCCCGCCCTTCAGGCATGCGCTCCAAAACCATACGCGAGCAGGAGGAAGATTCCTTCGAGGGCGACGTCTCCGTGTTCCCGCTCGCGATTCCCCTGATAGCCGGACCCGGCGCTATCACCACGGTCCTCCTGTACACGGGTGGCAGAACTCCAGCGGAAGTGGGCGTATTCGCGGGCGTGCTCCTGGTCGTCCTCCTCCTCACGCTTGTCTCCCTGCTCCTCGCCTCCCGTGTGATGGGACTGTTTGGGGAGACTGGAGCGAACGTCCTTTCCCGCGTGCTCGGCGTCCTCCTCGCCGCCCTCGCCGTCCAGTTCGTCCTCGACGGCATACAGGCGAGCATTGTCTGAGGGAGAAGTCGGGTTCTCTGCGTGGGTATACTCGTCAGCATGGCGGGCGAACCCATAGTCGTGGTCGGCGGGGCGACGTGGTGGCCCCGGAGCTACAGAGATTTTGCCAGGATACTGGGAGAAATCTCCGACTCAGAGGTATACGTTGCCAGGATCACACCGCTCGACTGGGCGTTGGGTGCGTTCCGGGGATATGGTCAGTTGGTCTTCGAGGTCGCGAGCGCCGTGGATCGAGCTTTGCTTGGGAGCGAATCGAAGAAGGTGGTTTTGATCGGGCATTCCGCGGGCGGCCTCGCTTGCCGGGTATACCTCGGTGGAGATCCTCCATACGGCGGACGCCGGTACTCCGGGCACAGGCGGGTGTCGGCCCTGATCACACTCGGAACGCCCCACACTACGGAGAAGAAGGGACCAGCCCCCATCACCCTGGTCAACGATCTCTTCCCCGGCGCACTGCACAAAGACGGCGGCATACGCTACCTCTCGGTCGCCGGAGACGCGATGGACGGCGCATCTTCGCCCAAAATCAGACGTCGCTACGAACGTCTGGTCGAGGACGGCCGGACAGCGGGAGACGGTGTAGTGCCGGTGTCAACCGCGTTGCTGCCTGGCTCGACCCCCGAGGTCATCGAAGGCGTCCATCACAACCGGCGACTGGGCCGCTGGTACGGCTCGGATCGGGAGACGGTCGAGTTGTGGTGGCCGGGAGACCTTGCGGAGAACCCAGATACGTGAAGGTGAACCTTGTTGGGTAGACTCGCGCGTAGTAGCCTGCTGGCCATCGTCGAGGCAAGTTTGAACGGGAGCGTCCTGGATGCCATCGGATAAAACGCGCGGCGCGGACAATACGGGGTTCGGGGAAGCCAGGGGGGCCGACCCCGACGCCCTGCGCGCCGCGATGAGCCAGTTTCCGACGGGCGTGACCGTGGTGACCTCGGGAAGGGAAGAACGGGCTGAAGGGATGACGGCGAACGCCGTGCTCTCCGTCTCGCTCGACCCGCTGCTCTTCCTGGTGAGCGTCCACAAGGACGCCCGCCTGAACCCCCGCATCCGGGAAGAGGGGTACTTTGCCGCGAGTATTCTGGCCGACGATCAGGAAGGATTGAGCAGGCTTTTCGCCTCACCCGAGAGGTCCAGCGGTTTGCACGCCGTCCACTCCCTGGGCGGCGGCTACGGCACTACCGGCGCCCCACTCGCGGCGGGCGCCCTGGCGATAATAGAGTGCGAGCTGGAGTCCGCCTACCCTGGCGGCGACCACGACCTGTTCCTCGGACGCGTCGTCGAGGTCAGGCTGGGAGATACGCGCAAGGGTCCGCTGGTCTTCCACGAGGGCGACTATCCGATCATCAAAGCAGCGCCTAGAGCCGGTGATACGGGAGCGTTCGTTGATTCGGTGCGGGGCTTCGACGTGAGGATCCAGCGGGCGCGGGACCGCAGGCGCCGCTAGAGGAGGTATCGGGATGGAGAAGGTGGATCTCGGGAAGGCGCTCAAGCACCTTTACAAGCCCTCGGCGAAGGAGGTTGTCGAGGTCGAGGCGCCGGAGATGCGCTTCCTCATGGCTGATGGAGCAGGAGACCCAAACACCTCGGCGGAATTCAGGGAGGCGGTCGAGGCGCTCTACGCCCTCTCCTACGCGCTCAAGTTCATGGTCAAGAAGACCGCTGAGGTGGACTACGGCGTCATGCCGCTCGAAGGACTGTGGTGGACCGATGACATGAGCTGGTTCAGCGTGGATGACAAGAGCGGCTGGAAGTGGACGGCCATGATCATGCAGCCCGAGGAGTACGTGACCCGAGAGCTGGTAGAGAAGGCTCGCGGCCAGGTCGAGAAGAAGAAAGCGCCCCCGGCCCTTTCGCGCGTCCGATTCGAGCCCTTCCACGAAGGCCGGGCGGCGCAGATCATGCACCGCGGTCCCTTCTCCGAGGAGGGACCCACGGTGGAGAAAGTCCATCGTTTCATCGAGGAGCGCGGTGGCGAGCTGAGCGGCAGGCACCACGAGATCTACTTGAAAGACTTCAACCGAACCGCGCCGGAGAACCTCCAGACCGTCGTCCGCCAACCCTTCGCATGACCAGGCAAGACTCAGGCAAAATTCTGAAGAAACCGCCGGACAGGGCACTGTACTAGATGTTCCGGCGGAACCTCCTCCCCATCGTGCGTCCCCGTCCATCCGACACAGAAGGGCTCGTCTACGTCGAGGGTGTGGAGGAGAACGGGGAGATATCGGCCGGTAAAGTCCGCTCACCCGTGACCGGAGACGAGTACAGGATGAGGTACGGGTATCTGGATCTCCTGCCCCGCAGCACCGGCGCGCACAACGTCGCCAACCTGACCAACCTCCTCCCCGGCGCAGGACGCGGATACGAACCCCTGTGGCGCGTTCGGTCCCTGACCCTCCTGACGGGCGAACGTTTCCCGAACGGGCGTGAAATCGAGATCATCTCGGATCTCATCCACTTGCAACGCGGCGGCCTGTACCTGGACCTTGGATGCTCCGGCGGTCTTTATGCCAGGGAGATGGCCCGCGCTCTGGACGAGCGGGGCGCGGTCATAGGGGTGGACATCTCACCCTCCATGTTGAGGGAGGCGGAACGCCGTTCCCGCAAAACCGGATCACCCGTCTCTCTGGTCCGGGCTGACGTCCACAACCTTCCATTCGCTGACGCCGCCTTCTCGGGGATTGTGTGCGGCGGTACGTTGAACGAACTCGGGGATCCGGCACGCGCCCTCCGCGAAGCCAGACGCGTCCTCGAACCTGGCGGCAGACTCGCCATCATGGGCATCCTGCGGGCAACGACGGCCCGCGGACAGCGGATACAGCGTTTCCTCTCAGGCGGCGGCATCCGGTTCTTCCAGCGGGAAGAGTTGCACAGCCTCCTGGACCACGCGGGCTTCGCCCCTGACCCGCCACAAACGTACGGTCCTGTCGTCTTCGCATCGGCGACCCGCCGATAGCGTATTCTCCAGGCAGATAGACCGTACAAAAGAGCCATTCTTCCAAGGCAGTCCCAAACTGTATAATTTCGCGCAATGTCACCGTCGAGCGGGAGGTATGCCGTGCAGACCGGGGATGAAATGGGATTCGGGAATCGCTGGGAGTTGACTGCGCCCGAATCCTACGCGCTGCTGTACGGGCCGAAGGATGCGCGCCAGATCTTCAAGCTGGCAGTGCTGGAACTAGTGGCCCGCAGGCGCCTGGAGCTGGCCGAGATCGAAGATCCAGGAAGGTCAGGGCGACCTCGTAAATATGCAGTTCTGAGATATGGTCCGAACCGTGAGCGACCGGAGAGCCGCCCGCTTGAGGCAGTGTTCTCGCTGTTCACTGGCCCCGTCGCGAGCCCAGCGGGAGGACGCCGGACGGAGATGGCGGTTCCGGATCTCGCGCGGTCAGCGATGAACCGTTATGGAACTTTCGAGGGATACGTGGAAGCCTGCATCATGACGGGCCTGCAGAGCCGCAACCTCTTCGAGCGCAGGACGCGCCGCAGGTTCTGGATCTTCCAGACAACGCGATGGGAGCCGACGCACTCAGGCGAGGCCGCGAAGGCCGAACTGCGTGGCAGCATGACGCTGGGTGAAGAGCAGTTTGCCGGATGGGTGGATGAAGAACCATCCAGGGCGCTCCAGTTCCTCGGCCTCGCGGGTTCATCTGTACTCCTCATGCCTCCCCTCCACCGCGACGTCCGTCGCCTCCGCGAAAACCCGGAGTACCGCCGGTCCAGCGACGACTGGGTCGCTGCTGGCTACTTTCCCGTGATCGGCGCTACATCAGTTGGCGATCACCAGGATCATCAACATCACGACGACCCAGGCGGTCTGGACCTCGACGCCATCGGCCCTGGCGGCTTCGACAGCCACAGCGACGCCTCATCCGCCATAGATTCGGGGCTCAGCGGGGGCGGTTTCTGGGGAGATGGTGGTTCTGGCGGCGGCGGTGATGGCGGTGGATCAGGCGGCGATGGAGGAGGCGGTGGATGGGGTGGCAACGGAGGTGGCGGCGGTTTCGGTGGTGGCGATGGAGGCGGGGGTGGCGGTGGTGGTTAGTGACGCCGGATCTTTAGCCCCGTCACGCCTCCGCGCTACATCGCCTCTATCTCAGCGTGGGTCGGAAGCGAGCCCTGCGCACCTTCCCGCGTGACTGCCGCAGCGCCTGCCCGCGCGGCGTAGGCAACCGCCTCCTCCAGCGGCGCGCCCTGCGCCAACCTCACCGCCAGCGCCCCAACGAAGGCGTCCCCCGCGCCAGTGGTGTCCACCACCTTCGCCAGCGGGGCGGGGAGATGACCTGAGGAATCCCCTTCAGCGAACACCGCGCCCTCGGCCCCAAGGGTGACGACGGCGGAGCGTGGTCCCAGCTCCAGCAGCCTCGGGGCGGCGGAGAGGGCGCCTTCCACGCCTTTGACTTTCTCACCGAGCAGGAACGCGGCCTCGTGTTCGTTGACCACGAGCGGGTCCAGTTTCGCCAGGAAAGCCCGTCCCACCTCGAACGGCGGCGCAAGGTTCACCAGAACGCGGGTTCCGACGCGGGCGGCGACCTCGATAGCCTTCGCCACGGTTTCGGGGGAGACTTCCATCTGGGCGACGAGTATCTCCGCCTCCGCGATGGCGTCCGCGGCGGCTTCTATGTCTTCGTCCGAAAGCCCACGGTTGGCGCCGGGGGCGACGGTGATGACGTTCTCGCCGTCGGGGGTGACGGTGATGAAGGCAGATCCCGTCTTCCACCCTTCCAGCCGTTCGATGAGGCTGGTGTCCACGCCCTGATCCCGGAGGTTTACGAACTGCGGTTCGCCGAACTCGTCTTCGCCAACCCTTCCGAGCATGATGACCGCGGCCCCGAGGCGCGCGGCGGCGGCGGCCTGGTTCGAGCCTTTCCCTCCGTGGTGGGTGGATAGCACGGCGTCGGTGACGGTCTCGCCCGGCTCGGGGCGACGCTCTACTTTAAGGACGAAGTCCTGGTTTATGGAGCCGACGACGAAGACTTCGGCCATCTTGGGCTATCCCTCTTCCCTCAACTCAGGAGCGTCGGGACGCTTGGGTCCACGATCACGTCCAGCAGGTACGGCCTTCCGGCGTTAAGACCCCGCTTCAGGGCACCCTGGAGATCATCCGGCTTATCGACGGTCTCCCCCGAGACGCCCAATCCCTCGGCGACCTTGACGTAATCCACGTCGCCCACGTCAAGGCCGGGAACGGTGTCGCCGATGCCTACGGAATCGCGGAAGGCTTTGAGGATCGAATATCCGCGGTTGTTCACCACCACGACCAGCACGTTCGCGCCGTAGCGGGCCGCGCTCCACAGCGCCTGCACCGAGTACATGATGCTGCCGTCCCCGATCACGCATACAACGGGACGCTCCGGGCTTGCCAGCTTCAGCCCGACGGAAGCTGGCAGGCAAAACCCGAGCCCGCCTGCCGCCGAGGTAATGTATCCACCTGGCTGGGAGGGATGTATCCACCGATGAAACGCGGGTTTGCTGGATGCCGACTCGTCGGCGAAGATCGTATCTTCAGGGCAGACGTCGGAGATCGCACGCATCACGTAGTCAATGGTCATCGGCGTGCTGGCCTCCGGCTCCGGCGGCGGCCCCGGCGTGTCCGGCGCTTTTCTGGTGGTCCCGGACACAAGCTCCGTGAGATTCCGGATCGCCAGCTTCACGTCACCGACTATGCTGGTTCCGGCAGCGGCGCGATGGGCCTCCGCTGGATCGTCGGTCACCTGAAAGAGTCGCGTCCCATCCTGGACCACGGGACCGGGAACGTATGGATAGTACTGGAAGACCGGCGCGCCGATGACGACCACCACGTCGTACGGTGAGAGAAGCTCCGAGACGGGTTTCTGCGCAAGCACGAGATGCCCCCGGAAGAGCGGATGATCCTGCTGAAACCCGGAGAGCGGGGAGTTTGGTTCGGCCCATACTTCGGCTTCGAGCTTCTCCGCGAGCGCCACGGCGTCGTGGAAAGCATCGGCGCGGGCGATGCCTGAGCCCGCCACGATCACGGGTCGCCTGGCTTCAGCGAGGGCGCTGGCGACGCTTTGGAGGGCTTCGGGGTCGGGGGCGGAGCGATGGGAGATTTCGCGGGCCGTGAAAGGCTCGGCCTCGGCGTCCCAGTCGTTCATCGGGATGGAGACGAAGACGGGACCGCGCGGGTTCTGCATGGCCGTGTGGTAGGCGCGGTGGATCTCCCCCGGAACGTCCTCGGCGCGGTACGGCTCGTGGCTGCGCTTGACGTATGGCCGCGCCAGTTCCACGAGGTTTCCGGTGAGAAGCGGTTCGAGGGCGATGTGGCGGCGATCCTGCTGTCCCGCGGTTATGACGAGCGGGGTTTTGTTGTGCCAGGCGGTAACCATGTTGCCCATCGCGTTTCCGAGGCCGGGTCCAGTGTGCAGGTTGACGAGGACGGCATTGCCTGTGCCCCTGGCGTATCCCTCGGCCATCGAGAGGGCGCTCGCCTCCTGCAATCCCAGGACGTAGCGGAAATCATCAGGGAAGTCCTTGAGGAAGGGTAGTTCCGTAGAGCCGGGGTTACCGAAGACCGTGGTCATATTCAGCTCGCGCAGGAGATCCAGGGTTGCCTCACGGACCGTCGTCATCGCGCCTCTCTTCCCATCGTTTGCCTGATGGGACAATATATCAGGAGCCTCGTTCGGGAGGGGCTATCCTGGCGGAGTTCCGGTATTATGGAGGCATGCAGGGAACCATCGTGGACAACCGCTACAGCATACTCCGGGCGCTTGGTGACGGAGGCATGGCCAGGGTGTATCTGGCGCACGACGAGGTCCTCGACAGGGACGTGGCGCTGAAGGTTCTGTGGGAATACTTCGCAAGCGACGAGGAGTTCGTTGACCGCTTCAAGCGCGAGGCCCGCAGCGCCGCCTCCCTCTCGCACCCTAACATCGTGCAGGTATACGACAGGGGAGAGACCGAGACCGGGGCCGCCTACATGGCGATGGAGTACGTGCCGGGCGGTACGCTCAAGGAGCGCATCACGCACGAAGGCCAGCTCTCCCCCGAGGACGCGGCGGGGCTTGCCATCCAGATAGCCGAAGCCCTTGGCGCGGCGCACGAGCGCGGTGTGATCCACCGCGACATCAAACCGCACAACGTCCTCATCTCGGAGTCCGGCGGGGCGAAGGTGGCTGACTTCGGCATCGCCCGCGCGGCGGCAGCCACCACGGCCACCCGCACGGGAAGGGTGCTCGGTACAGCAGGATACATGTCCCCGGAGCAGGCGCTCGGGCAGCGCGTGGACCAGAGGACCGACCTGTATTCCCTCGGCGTGGTCCTCTTCGAGATGTTGACCGGGAGGCTGCCGTTCCAGGGTGAGAGCCCCATCACCGTCTCCATGAAGCACGTAAACGAATCGCCGCCGCCCCCGAGTGGGATCAGGCCGGATCTCCCTGACGGCGTGAACGCACTGGTACTGAAGCTCCTTGCCAAGAACCCAGACGACCGCTACGCCGACGCGTGGGACCTGATCGAAGACCTCCGTAGAATGCGGGCTGGTCTCCCCATAGCCGTCGCCCCACCCCCATCAGGGCCGAATGGCAGTGCCCCCACGACGCAGCCAGACAGGCCGAGCCCACCCCCGAACCGGAGGCCCCCGCACAACGCCTCGGCCAGTAGGCGCCGCAGGCGGAGGGTAGTGCCGTGGCTGCTGCTCGCGTTGCTGGTACTGGCTCTCATACCGCTTGGCGTCATCGCCCTTCGCGGCATCGGGGTCAACGATCCCGGTGGGAACAATCGCCGTCCTCCGGTCGCGGGCAAGGTGAAGGTTCCCGACGTTCGAGAGATGCTCCAGCAGAGGGCTGAGGCGAAGCTCCAGCGGGCTGGCCTCGAAGTAGGCATCATAGCCAGGTCCAAGAGCGACAGGATCGCACCTGGCCGGGTCATCGCGCCTGGATATCCTGTCGGGAAGAAGTTGGATCGTGGCACCGCAGTGAACCTGACCGTCAGCTCTGGACCTTCTGTGGCCCCGACTTCCTCGGCCTCCTCATCCGCCACGTCCTCAGCTACGTCTTCTGCCACATCGTCGGCTAGCTCCTCGGCCTCGTCGCAGCCGACCGAACAATTCACCCCCGCCTCGAGCGCATCGTCGAGCCCGGCAACCAAACCAGGGAACGCCAAATCGAAGAGCCCAGCCGCGAGCCCCGCGAAGCGCACCCAGACCCAGGCTGGAGGGAACTCGGGCAAAGGGAAAGTCAGGGTGAAGAAGTTCCAGGTAAACGGGGCTGGCAACGTCGATAACGGCGGCGCGAAAGGCAACAGCGGCAAAGGCAACAGCGGCAAGGATTAGTCGCCGATTTTCGGATCATCTGCAACCACGGAGGAGGAGAAACTTGAAAGCTATTCGGGTAAACGAGACCGGCGGGCCGGAAGTACTTAGTTACGAGGACGTGGAAGTTCCAGAGCCAGGCCCGGGTGAGGCGCGGGTCAGGCTCGCCGCATCTGGCGTGAACTTCATTGACACCTACCAGCGGACCGGGCTGTATCCGTTGGATCTCCCGTTCACCCTCGGCATGGAAGGCGCGGGAGAGGTGGACGCCGTCGGCGATGGCGTCGAAGAGCTTTCACCAGGCGATTACGTGGCGTTTGCCAGCGCGCAGGGATCCTATGCCGAGTACATCGTCGCGCCGGAGGAGAAACTGATTCCGTTCAACGTCACCCTTGTCGAGGCGCGGGTTGCGGCGGCGGTGATGCTCCAGGGCATGACAGCCCACTACCTCACCCACAGCACCTTCCCCATCCAGGAAGGGCAGACCGTGCTCATCCACGCCGCGGCAGGCGGCGTCGGGCTGCTCCTTTGCCAGATGGCGAAGATGCGGGGCGCGACGGTGATCGGGACGGCTGGCACCGAAGAGAAAGCACAGCTCGCCAGGGGGGCTGGCGCAGACGAGGTGATCCTGTACACCGAACAGGACTTCGTGGCGGAAACCAACCGCATCACGGACGGCGAAGGCGTCCACGCGGTCTACGATGGCGTCGGCAAAGAGACCTTCGACGGCGGCCTTGATGTGCTGCGGACGCGGGGCTACATGGTCCTCTTCGGGGCATCCAGCGGCCCCGTGCCACCCCTCGACCCGCAGGTTCTCAACCAGAAGGGTGGCCTGTTCCTCACAAGGCCAGCCCTGGCGCAGTACAGTGCGGATCGCGAGGAGCTTGAGTGGCGGGCAGGGAGTTTGTTCTCCTGGATCGGGCAGGGCAACCTCGACGTGCGCATCGGCGCGACCTACGCCCTCGAAGACGCCGAACAGGCGCAGCGAGATCTCGAAGGCCGCAAAACCACTGGCAAACTACTCCTCATCCCGTAGCATGTCACCCATGCAGCTCGACGCAAGCATTGGAACCGGGAGAGATTACCTGAAACGGGCTGGCGCATCGGCCCGCGCCATCGAAGAACTCGGGTTCTCCGGCCTGTGGTCGAGCGAGACGCAGCACGACGGCTTCCTGCCGCTCGCACTCGCGGCGGAGTCTACGGAGAGTATTTCGCTAGGCACCTCCATCGCCGTTGCGTTCTCCCGCTCCCCGATGGAGACGGCCCAGACGGCGTGGGATCTCCAATCTCTCTCGAACGGACGCTTCATCCTCGGCCTCGGAACCCAGGTGAAGGCTCACGTCACCCGCAGGTTCTCCATGCCATTCGATAGCCCAGCCGCCCGCCTCAAGGACTACATTCTGGCGCTGCGGGCCATCTGGCACTCCTTCCAGACGGAAGAACCCCTGAAATACGAGGGCGAGTTCTACAGGCACACGCTGCTCACGCCGTTCTTCGATCCAGGTCCAATCGAACAGCCGGAGATCCCGGTCCACATCGCCGGGGTGAACGAACGTCTCGCGACCGTGGCGGGTGAGGTCTGCGACGGCTTCCACGTCCATCCATTCCACTCCCCCGAGTACGTCCGCCGAACCGTCCTGCCAGCCATCGAGCGTGGCGCGTCGAGCGCGGGACGCGAGCCAGATGACGTGGATCTCGTCGCCAGCGCCTTCGTCGTCACAGGCGAGGACGAGCGTGAGATCGCAGAGCAGAGGGAGACCCTGCGATCCCAGGCCGCTTTCTACGCCTCCACCCCCTCGTACCGCGTGGTCCTCGAAGCGCACGGATGGGAGGATGTTGGGATGCGGTTGTCGAGCCTCGCGCGGGAGAAGAAATGGAAAGAAATGCCAGCGCTGGTCACGGACGAGATGCTATCGGCCTTCGCCATCGAAGCTGCCCCGGATGAAATAGGAAATGTATTGAAGGAAAGGTACGAAGGGCTCGTGGACCGCATCTCCCTGTACGTACCTTTCGTGCCAGCCGAACGCGATGATTTCTGGCGAACTATCGTGGAGGGTATGCGTTGAACGGGGCTTCTGGCATCAAGACAACGGACATCTGCGACGAATTCGCGGGGAGCGTGCAGGTGTGCGAGCCCATGTTCACGTCGTTTGGCGCCGTGAAGGGTTTTCACGGCACTATCTCCACGGTCAGGGTCCACGAGGACAACGTGCTGGTCAGGGATGCGCTTGAGGAAATCACGGCGGGGCACGTCCTGGTGGTGGATGGGGGCGGCTCAATGAGGTGCGCCCTCGTCGGAGACAAACTCGCCGACATCGCGGCCTCGCGGGGCCTCGCCGGTATCATAGTCAACGGGTGCGTCAGGAACGCGAGGGAGCTGGCTGGGATAGAAGTCGGTGTGCTTGCGCTGGCCAGCCATCCGCTGCGGAGCCGCAAGGAGGGCGGTGGCGGCAGGGACGAGACTGTGGAGTTCGGCGGCGTCACCTGGACGCCAGGGCACCACGTCTATGCGGACGAGGATGGGATCGTCATTGCTAGCCAAGAGCTACACAACGGCTAGCCGACAACCGGGTCGGCGATCATGCCGCTACGGTTTGAGAACGCACTTGATGGCGCCGTCCTGCTTTTTCTGGAAGATCTCGTAGGCGTGCGGCGCATCGTCGAGGGACAATTCGTGGGTCTTTAGATCCCCGGTGCCCAAAGGATCCTCATCGGTCAGGAGAGGCAGGATGTCGCCCACCCAGCGCCGGACGTTGGCCTGTCCCATGCGAACCTGTATCTGCATGTCGAAGAGGTCGCCTAGCTGGAAAGCCTGGATCGGGCCGGTGTACACGCCGCTGATGGAAAGCGTACCTCCCCGCCGGATGGAGGACATGCATTCTCTGAGCGCCGTCGCCCGGTCGAGCTGGAGCTTGGTCGCCTGGAGGAGGGAACCTATGGCGGAACCGGACGCCTCCATGCCCACGGCGTCTATCCCCGCATCCACGCCACGGCCTTCGGTCATCTCCAGCACCACGTCGCGCACCCGGTCCACGGCTCTGAAGTCCACCGTCTCCACGCCGTAGCGGGCGGCCATGTCGAGCCGCTCGGGGACGTTGTCCACCCCGATCACACGCCCCACGCCCTGGTGCATCGCTATGCGCGCGCACATCTGGCCTATGGGTCCGAGGCCCCAGACGCCCAACGTTCCGCCCTGCGGCGTGTCCGCGTAGGCGACGGCCTGCCAGGCGGTAGGTAGCACATCCGAGAGATACAGGAACCGTTCGTCGGGCGTGTCCTCGGCCTCCTCCGGCACCTTTACCGGCCCGAAGTGTGCCTGTGGAACGCGAAGGTACTCGGCCTGCCCGCCCGGTACGGCTCCGTAAACGTGCGTGTACCCGAAGAGGCTCGCGCCCTTGCCCCGTCCGAGCAGGCTCGCAGCCCGGGCGAGCTTGCCGGTATCGCGGGTGGTCTCACACTGGGAGTAGAGTTGCTGGTCGCAGAAAAAGCAGTGGCCGCAACTGATGTTGAAAGGCACTACCACCCGGTCTCCGGGTTTGATGTGCTCCACGGCGGAGCCCACCGCCTCCACGATCCCCATCGGCTCGTGCCCGATGATGTCGCCCGCGCGCATGATCGGGGAGAGCTTGGCGTAAAGGTGGAGGTCGGAACCGCAGATGGCGGTGGACGTTATGCGGACGATGGCGTCCGTGGACTCCTGGATGACAGGGTCCGGGACGTTATCCACCCGTACGTCCTCCTTGCCGTGCCACACGACGGCCTTCATGGCTCCCTGCTCCCCACGCCGGTCAGTATCTCGCGGATGCGGAAAGGCCCGCCGGTCTGCGGAGAGAGCGGCGGCGTGTCCAGGCCAGCGCCCTCAGAGAGCCCGGCCAGCACGTCGAGGAGGGTATCGCCCGCCGTGTATTGCGAGGTCCAACCTAGTTCGGTGCGGGCGCGGGTTGTGTCCATGACGGGGATGTTGAGCGAGAGATCCAACCAGTCAGGAGGCACCGGCTGCAGCCGCAGCCTCCACGCCAGATTCGCGCCCGCCCGCAAGGTTCGCGCCGAAAATGGGAAAGGCCTTGCGTTCAGGATGCGCCCGATCTCCTGGGCGTCCAGCACCGGCTCTGCCGCCAGGTTGAACGCGCCCCCCGCCTCCCCGACGACCGCCAGCCGAAAGGCCTCCCCGACGTCGTAGGAGTGGATTACCTGCGAGCGCAGTCCCTCAACCTCTGGGATCAGGTTGATAAGCTCCGGCCGCGCCAGAATACCGGGGAAGAATGGACCCGCGAACAGGCGACGAATACCCTGTGACGCCTCCTTCTTGAACACGAGGCCGGGACGCATCCTGACCACCCGCACGTCCGGATTCTCGGCCTCGAAGCGATCCAGCCTCCGCTCCACCTCCGCCTTGTGCCTGGCGTAGTACGAGGTCGAGACGCCGTTTCGGGGCCAGTTCTCGTCCACAGCCTGATCCTTTGGCCCCGGCGAGTACACCCCGACGGAAGAGGCGTACAGAAACGCAGGCACCCCGGCCTCCCTCACGGCGCGCATAATGCGCGAGTTGCCCTCGACGTTGACCATCCACAGTCGGTTCAGGTCGCGGGCTGGCTGTATGAGCCAGGAAAGCGAGATTATCGCGTCCGCCCCCCGAAAGAGCGGCGCAAGCTCATCCGTCGCCACGTCCGCTGAAGTCCACTCGACCTTCGGCATGGCGAGGCTTGGCAAGCGACGCGCCACCCCGAGTATGGACTCAACCTTCTCCTCGGCGGCGAGCGAGCGCAGGACGCTGGTCCCGACGTTCCCGGTCGCCCCCAAAACAACCACCTTCATGGCGCGCCCTGTACCCACGGAATGAAGTTTAGAAACGCTTAGAGGTGATCACCTCTGTTTATGCCGTATCGTTATTCGCGAGACGGTTCCGATTCCGGAGACGGGGGGTCATCTGGGTGTCTCGATTCGCCATCACACGTCTTTCAAGATTCTTACCGTTGTTGTTGGCGTTTGCTTGCTACCCACTTTAGCAGCCTAACCTCTTTGATGAGTTGGGTACTAGTCGCTCCGCTAGTCGAACAAACCTCCAGATTTCAAATGCTTGCTATGCTGTCGTAGGTCGGATACGAAACAGAGGAGGTTCCAATGAAGGTACTGGTGACTGGCTCGAGGGGCAAGGTAGGCAGGGCAACGGTGGCGGCGCTGACCCAGGCCGGGCACGAGGTGCGGGCGACCGACCTCATGCCGCCTGTCTTCGAGCGCCCCGACGATGACGCCCCGGCCTATGTCCAGGCTGACGTGACGGA
>JAABUS010005511.1_pt1 | contig 16509 bp, 10 predicted proteins | sample 5560161 | NCBI WGS metagenome assembly JAABUS01 (sample SAMN10711885, study PRJNA513376) | rock metagenome | isolation source: Antarctica rocks | place: Antarctica: Victoria Land, Trio Nunatak nord | collected 2016-01-04
TCTTGCCGTGGTCGATGTGCCCGATCGTGCCCACGTTGACGTGCGGTTTGGTGCGAGTGAACGTTTCCTTGGCCATCGTAACTCCCTGCTCACCTGTACTCGACTATGCTCGACGCCGTTTCGGCATCACCGAGGAGGGCGGGCGGAAATCCGCCGTACCCTCGCCCCTAGGGGCGTCGCTACGCTCTGAAAACCCGGGCGAAACCGACCTCATAGCTGCCGCTGGGATTTGAACCCAGGACCTCGTCCTTACCAAGGACGCGCTCTACCAACTGAGCCACGGCAGCATCGGACTTCAACAACTCTGCTCGACTCCCGAACACTCAGCCCCTTCGGACCTACGATCCCAAAGCGGGTGATGGGAATCGAACCCACGTAGCCTGCTTGGAAGGCAGGTACTCTACCATTGAGTTACACCCGCACACGGCCAGCCCCACGCGACGGCACGGCTCGACCCTGAGTTCCGAGGTCGGGGCGTTTGGTTGGAGGTCACTTGTTTCCGGACAAGAAGACCGGATCCCTTCCTCTTGAAACTACGATTCGCAAACGACCGGAGTGGGTGGAGCAGGATTCGAACCTGCGAAGGCGATGCCACCAGATTTACAGTCTGGCCCCTTTAGCCACTTGGGTATCCACCCATATCGGAGGAACGCCCACCGTCCCGGCACTTGTCGGCAAACTGGTGCTTTGTCCGAGACCGAGGCTCAATCTCGCTCGGCAAAGCTGGCGGTGAGAGTCGAACTCACAACCGTCGGTTTACAAAACCGGTGCTCTGCCGATTGAGCTACGCCAGCGACCTCGAGGCCGTGAAACTACCGAATATACCTACGAAATGCCCCATTGCAAGGGTTTTTCCTTGCAGTGCCCAGAAATAACCGTCCCTATCAGAGGGTTAGGGGAACGGGCAGTTGGCGCTGGAGGCGAAACAGACCGGGCCGCGAGATTCAATCTCGCGGCCCGATTGATTGTAATGAAATCGGCGGTAAATCATCAAGAGGGTGCCACCCATTCGTTATGGGCGGATCGCTCCGTTTCAGAGCATGGGCAAGTCGAGTTTCGCCTCATTGGCAATCTTGCGGAGCTTGTCCTGGGCGCGCGACTCGATCTGGCGGACCCGTTCCTTGGTGATCCCAAGCTCGCGGCCGAGCTGCTCGAGCGTCTGTTCGCTCGCCCCGTTCAGGCCGTAGCGGCTGATGATGATTCGCCTCTCGCGATCGTCGAGGTGGCCAAGCATCCCCTTGACGGCCTCTTGCATCCGCTTGAGGGCGTTCTCGTACTCGTGTTCATCGGTCCGGTTATCGGCCGCCGCCTCAAACATCTCGTCGTGGCCCGTGACGAATCGGTCGCGACGATAATTCTCCTCGGGAATCGTCCGGGCAAAGTTCTTCATGATCGCCCACGAGGCGTAAGTGCTAAACTTGTTGCCGCGAGAGAAGTCAAATTTTTCGACGGCGCGGATCAGGGACATATTGCCGTCGCTGACCAGTTCGAAGAAGTTATTGGTCGGGCCGACGTGCCGCTTGGCGATCGACACGACTAGGCGCAAGTTTGCGCGGATGATCTGATTCTTGACCGCCAGCGACTCTTCCTGGAGGCGTTCGATGACATCGAGGTCCGCTGTTTTGGCGCGACAGGGGTCGACCTGCTCACGGGATTTATTGGCCTGATGTTTCAGGTAATTCATCTTCCGGAACAGGTGCATCTCCTGCTCACGTCCCAGGAGCGGCACCTCGTAGAGGCTCGACAAGTAGGGGGGGAGCCCCTTGGGGGCCTTCGCACGCCTCGGCGCCTTGCCCCCGGGTGGCTCGGGCATGGGGCCGAGGATGGTCGCGGCGGCCTTGGCATCGTCGAAGCTCTCGTGCGGCATATATTCGAGCTTGACGCCGAGTATTCGCAGCGCACGCATCTCGTTGACGACGCGGTAGATACTGGATCGTGTCTTGCCGAACTGGCCAGCCAAGACATCGGCCGAGACCCCTCGGCGGTAAAGTCGATATATTTGACCCTTGGCCGCCTCGTCGAGTGGGGCAAGCGAGGGGGGAAATATGGCCCGATCCGGGTTTTCGAGGTCGTAGGCCTTCAACGTGGATCGGACCGTTTCTGTCGAGCGTTCCATTTTTCGTGCGATCCTCCGCGCGATCTGGACCAGGCCAGCCTGGTCGATCTGCGCCATGCGACGGGCGCGGCGGACGATTTCGTCTCGTTCCGCGTCGGTCAGTTGTCGAAACCGAGTCCCCCGATCGACTTGCTCCCGGTGGGTCGTGACAAAGCGTGTCAAACTCGACTCCAGGAACCCGACCTTGGTGCGACCATCGATGATGAATCGGCGGGCCACCAACCCCTGCCGCCGCCACCGAGCGACCGTCCGGGTCGACACCTGGAAGCGGAGGCTCACCGCGTTGACCGTCAGGACGGGCTCGGCCGCATGCTCGGCCTTCTGCCCTACGGTCGCCGACAAGTCCTCCACGAACATGCGAAGATCGTGCCGGATATCGTCACCGTCGAGCACCAGATCGGGCGCCCCATCGGGACGGAAGCCTGTGATCCGGTAACAGAGATACTCATACGGATAGCGCCTCCCGGTATCAATCTCCCCAAGGAGCTGCTCAGCCCGATCGATCTGCTCAAGCCGGCGTTCCCGAGGGGCGAACCGCGCCTGCTGTTCCTTCAGTTGCTTGAGCGCGGGGTGACGATAATGGCTCCCCATTCCCGCCCCTCCCCCCGGAACCATGCCATGCCCCGTCAGATCACATCCATTCGTTGAGTTCCCGACAATTCGAGCCCTCCGGTGACGAGCGCCAGCGGCTCAGAGACTAATACCTCTCTACCCTCTGCAATCCTTCACTGAACCCAAAACTTCCATCCGATTTTTTGGCCTCTCTTCCTTGAGACTCACGAGATGGACAAGGTTCGCTGTTCCAGAGCATTACGAAAACCACGACATTTTGGGTCGAAAGATCGGTCGATTTTGTCACCAGCTACATGGATGGCGGCTCTAGATTAAAACGCTTGTTTTAAACAGACGTTTCACTGCGTTTTTTATTCGGTGTTTGCTCATCGGCAACTGCATTTTCTCGAGTTAGCTCATTTCGGGCCGAGATCTCGGAATTCCAGTCGCACTGTTGCGTTTTCGCCACGCTGGGGGCCAGTCTAGAGGGTATCACAGGAGCACGTTGTGTCTCGTTTCCCCCGATGGTGTTGCCAGCCGACCTATCGAGAGAGTTCTGGATTCCATGAGTGCAAGGCTGGCGTGTTGGTTGAATTGTGGCCGTACTGACCACAGGCCGGCCCGGATGCCCCTTGGTCGAAGAGATGTTTGCAGTAGAAAGCTCAGGTAAAAAGTAGTCGCTTACATTACGCAAGAGTGGGGGGGGTCGCAGGACGTCCCCAATTTGCAAAAGCAAAATGGACGGGCGCCGCACCTGCTCCGCCAGATGGCCTTGCATCTGTACCGGAAGGAAAGCAGGAGGGAGATCAGGCCGACGTCTGTCCTTGTCACGGCTTAGCGGAGGAGATTTCTGGCGAGAGACCCAGGATTCGGGCACGGGCCGAATTGACAGTTCCGGGGAAGGCTCATTAGATTGAGGAGTCGAGGCGCGGGGAGGTCGGCTACGGAAGGGTTTTAAACATGGACGTGATCAAGGCTTGCGTGGTTGTCCTCGCCGCGGTCAGTATTGAGCCGCCGGCGGGCACCGCAGAAGCTGTGGCGTTGAGCGAGTCGGCGGGGGTGGGCGAGACGACAAGGGTGCTAATCACACTCTCGGCCGAAGGATTTTATCGGCCGAGTCCGCCGCCGTCCGAGGCGAAGGCACAGCCCCTCAAGCCTCTGGCACTTCGCGTAAAGACGAGACTCGACTTCGCCGAGCGGGTCATCGCGGTCAATCCCGAGGGGGAGGCGCGGCGGACCCTCCGTAGGGTCGTGCAGGCAGCTTCGGCCATCAATGGTGAGATTCGTCCACAGGCCTCGGCGCTCCGGCCCGAGGTTGCGCTGTTGGTCGCCGAGCCACGCGAGGGGACGGTGTTCGTCTGGAGCCCGGGGGGGCCATTGACCCGGTCCGAACTGGAACTTGTGCAAGCTGCGGGGGATCCGCTCGCCCTGACCGGCGTGTTGCCGGGCAAGCCAGTCGCGGTGGGTGACCGCTGGAAAGTAGGAGGGAACGCCGCTCGCTGCCTGAGTGCCTATGACGCCCTGGCTGTCAATGCGTTGGAGGCGACGCTGGAGGGGCTGGACAACGCTTCGGCCACGATACGCCTGGCGGGAGAGGTCCGCGGCGCGGTGCTCGGCGGCGAGGGGACGATCACCTGCTCCGGGTCGTTGAGGTTCGACCGGAAAGCGGGCCGGATCGACCGCTTGAACGTTGAACGGTCGGAGACCCGCAAGCCGGGTCCGGTCGAGGCGGGCCTGGAGATCAAGAGCACGCTGTCGATCGAGCGAAGTTCTCTCCCGATGCCCACCGAACTCTCGGAGGGCGTCCTGGCCGGTGTGCCGTCCGAGCCCGGCCTTAAAGGCGAGCGCCTGCTGCTCGCGTCCCCCGATGGTAAATACACCCTCTTGCACGACCGCGACTGGCACACCTACTGGGACGACAACCGGCAGACGGTGTTGAAGCGCCTCGACAGGGGGGAGGTGGTCGCGCAATGCAACCTCGCGACCGGGCCTCGGGCGGGGAAGGGAAGGCACCAGGATCTGGTGCAGCTACGCGACGACCTGCGCCGTGCCCTGGGGCGTCGGTTCGGCCAGTTCCTCGGCGCGGGCGAGGTCGACGGTGACCCGGCGGGGGGCTTCCGTTACAAGCTGTCCGCGCAGGGACGCGAAGGGGACCTGGGCGTGCTCTGGTACTATTACCTGGTCGCCAGCCCCGAGGGCGACCAGTTGCTCGTCACGTTCACCCTGGCCGATTCCCAAACCAAGGCGTTCGGCGACCAGGACCTCCAGTTGATCGGCTCGCTCCGGTGGAAGACCCGGCCCGAATCGCCCCCCCAACCATGACGGGCTCCGGAATTTGCCGCGGAAGGAACCCGAAACGATCCGCAAAAAATGAGGGACGTCCCATGAGGCAATGCCGGTCAATGGCGGCGGATGGGAGGGGGCGTTCCCTCCTCCCGCGTCTTGAGGTCACCGCGGATCGGTGTGTAGGCATCGCCGTGGTTCTCCTCTCGCTCTGCCGGCTAGCTGTCGGGGCCGAAGCTCCCGTGCCGTCATCCACCGCGGGGAGCGGGCCGGCGAATGACTCGACCACTCGCTATCGCTTCATCGAGCGTTACTCGCTGACCGAGGACGGTGACAGGCCTGAAGTGATCACTCAGTACCGGGTGGCCATCCGCGAGACGATCAAGACGAGCATCGACAGTCCACAGGGGACGCCCCAGCGGAACGAGACGACGCTCCAGACGATCTCGAGCGAGCGGCCGGCACAGGTCAGCGGCACGGGCGTGGTGACGGCCGTGGTCCGGCGCTACGAGACGTTCCGGATCACCCCGGTGTCTTCGGCCGCCCCAACGGGGGGACGACTGCTGGAGGGGCTGACCCTCTGGTACCGGCCTCGCGCGGGGCAGGCACCCCAGATCCTGAGCCTGACCGAGAATTCAACGCTGCGCGACGTCGAGTACAATGTCGCGGCGCGGCAGGTCTACCTCCCCGACCTGACCGCAGTCCTGCCGGCATTGCCGAGCCGGATCGGCGAGCGGTGGAAGCTCCCCCTGACGGCCGTCCAGGCCATGCTGGGGGAGCGTCCGACGCGCGGAGTGCCCTTGACGGCCACGCTCCAGGAGGTGAAGGCAGGCCTCAAGGGGCCGCTGTTGGTGGCCGTGATCGGGGTGGCGGGCCGGGTATCCTTGCAGGGCGGCGAGACTCTGGTCAATGCCCGCATCCAGTTCGCGTTCTCGCCGCCGACCGCCGCCGATTCCGGACCGGACCGGGCTCGAGGTGAGGCCGGGACGGTCGACGCGCGCGGGTCGATTACCGGGATGAGGCTGGCTCTATCTACGACCGTGGGCTTGGCCGCCCCCGACGATCGTTTGCAGCGGACCCATACGCGAGAACTCGTCCTCGAACGCCAGCGAGGGACGGGCGGTCCGCCGCTTGCCGTCCCCGAGTCGCCGCCGACCGCGACCGAAGAGAACTCGTGGCTGACCTATGACGACCCCAAGGGCCGGTTTCACTTCCGACATCCCCAGGACTTCCGGCCGGCGCCGCGGTCGGGAACCGATTCGATCGACCTGGTCCAGTTCCATCCCGAGGGGCTGGGTGTCGTCACGGTGCAGATGCAGCCCAGGGGCAACGACCCCACGGTGGAACGCCAGAACCTTGACCCGGAAACCCATCGAGCCCGGCTGAACGCCGAATGGGCCGGGCAGCGGCTCGACGTCAAGCGAGGTCCCATGGGCTGGCTCCCCGAGGCCGACTGGGCACAGTCGGGGCTGAAAGTGTATCGGATCGAGGCGGTCTTGAAGCCCCTCGGTGATGCCGCGGCGGGCGGGCAACCTCGCTATTTCGATTATTACCTCGTCCTCTCCCGACGCGCCGAGAGCCTAATCGTGACGGCGATGACCGTCCAGGATCCATCCCTCAGGTTCCGGGATCAGGTCGAGGCCCAACTCAAGACGTACAAGCTCGGCCCCGCGCCCGGCCGCTGATCCCTCGAAGCGCCGGACTTGCTCGATGCTCACGCCCTCGCCCGAGACTGGAGGGACACTGCGATCCGGCCGGCAAGCTGGGCGTTGGCCACGATGAGCGAGCGGTTGGCGTGGAGGCTCTGGCCTCCCGTCGTTCGGCGGATGTGTGCGAGCAAGAAGGGGGTCACGGCCTTCCCCGAAACCCGCTGTACACGGGCCTCGTACAGGGCGATGTCCAGGGCGGCCTGCATCACCTCTCGACCGACCGCGTCGGACTCGGCGACTGACTGCGCCAGGATGATGGCTCCGGGAAGCCCCAGCGAGCGATGTGCCTCTACCAGGGCCGCTGCCTCCTCCGGCGACTCGACGCGGGCCTCCAGCGACAATCCGCTGGTCACTTCGGTGAACGCCGCCAGGTCCCCCGTCCGGTATCCGACGACGGGGACCCCTCGCGTTTCCAGCGCGTCGAGGGTGGCCGACAGGTCGAGGATCGACTTGAACCCCGAGCAGACGACCAGCGATCCGTCGCTCCGGGCGAGCTCGTCGAGGTCGGTCGAGACGTCGAAGGTGGTCGCCGCGTCGCGGTGGACCCCTCCGATCCCGCCCGTCGCCATCACGCCCAGCCCGCACGAGCGCGCGATCCAGAGCGTGGCCGAGATCGTCGTCCCCGCGTCGAGCCCTCGCGCGACCGTTATCCCCAGGTCGCGACGCCCCGCCTTCAGGAAGTCCCGCCCGCGCGCGATCTGCTCCAGGTCCTCGGCCGATAAGCCGACCCGGATTCGGCCCCTTATGATCGCGATCGTCGCCGGCACGGCGCCCGACTGCCGCACAGCCTCCTCGGAGTTCCTGGCCGTCTCCAGGTTATCGGGCCAAGGCAAGCCGTGCGTCACCAAGGTCGATTCCAGCGCCACGACCCCCCGGCCCTCGGCTCGCGCCTCGGACACTTCATCGGCGATGTCCATTGCGGTGGTCATCCCTTCTCTCTCCTGTCTCTTCCCGATCCGCCCCGATTCCGAACATCAGAAGTGGCCCACAGCGATCCATCTCCCCACTCGCGGAGCGTTATCCACCGGAATCCAGAATGACTCGACACTGCCCTTATCTCTGGCGCACGCATGGTTGCGTTCATGTGGGTGGCCGCAGGAAATTCTCCGTTTTTTGATCCGGTTTTGGCTGCTCGGTGGCACAAAAGCGCATGACTCCCGTAGAGAGCGTTATACTGTGATCCTTGATGACGGGGAACGATGGGCAGGAGGCGAATGCGAGTCATCTTGGATGTCTTACATGGCCCACGCAAGGGCCGCACGTTTGTCTTCGACAGCCACGACACGTTCGTCGTGGGGCGGTCGCGGTTCGTCCATTGCCCGATCCCTGAAGACACCGCGCTTTCACGGGACCATTTCCTGATCGAGATCAACCCCCCGCGTTGCGAGCTTCGCGACCTGGGGAGCACGAACGGGACGTTCGTAAACGAGCGCCGGGTGGAACGGTCCCGGCTCGGTTCGGGCGATCAGATCGTCGCCGGCCAGAGCGTGTTTCGGGTGCAGGTCGACGGGGTGCCGACACACGCCGGGGAGGTCCTCTCGCCGACGGGAAGTCGGATCGATATGGCCGCGCTGGCCTTCGACGGGTTGCCGATCACTTGCGCCGGCTGCGGCATGCTCGCGCCGCCCGACCTCGACGTGGCCAGCGACTCGGGCGAGGAGATGGCGGGGGCGATCCTGTGGTGGTGCGACCTCTGCCGCGCCCAGGTGGCCGCGACCCCGCAGCCGGTCCCGCACTACACCACGCTCCGCGAGCTGGGCCGCGGGTCGATGGGGGTCGTCTACCAGGCGAGGCACAATCAGACCGGGCGTATGGTCGCGTTGAAGTTGATCGTCCCCGAATCGGCCGCGGCGCGGACGGCCATCGAACGCTTCATGCGCGAGATGTCGGTCATCGAGCAGTTGAAGCACCCCCACATCGTGGAGTTCCTCGAGCAAGGTTCGACCCGTGGCCAGTTGTGGTTCGCGATGGAGCATGTCGCCGGCACGAATCTGGAGGCGATTGCCAATGCGAATAAGGGGAAATACCCGATCCCCCAGGCGTGCCGGATGGCTTGCCAGGTCCTCCGTGGACTGGAGCAGGCCCACATCATGGGGTTCGTCCACCGCGACATCAAACCCGAGAACATCCTGATCGGCCGGACGCCCGAAGGCCTGGTGGCGAAGATCTCGGATTTCGGCCTGGCCAAGAGCTACCGTAGTCTGGGTCTTTCGGGGTTGACCTTCTCGGGCGAGATGCGGGGGACGGTCCCGTTCATGCCCCCCGAGCAGATGCTCGACTTCAAGACGGTGCTCCCTTCGGGCGACCTGTATGCCTCCGCCGCCACGCTCTATTACCTGATCTCCGGCCAGTTCATCTATGACCAGGTGGCACTGGGGGGCGACCTGATCCGCGCGCTCCTCGAAGAGTCGCCCGTGCCGATCCAGCAACGCCGGACCGACGTCCCCGATGGGCTGGCCGCCATCCTGACGAAATGCCTGTCTCGCGACCCGCAGGCCCGATACCCGACGGCCTATGCCCTCCGCCAGGTGCTCCGCGAATTCTGTTGAGTGGGCCTGCGACTCGAATGTCCGCGTCGGCACGATCGCTCCGGCTCGCTTCAAGGGGCGGAAGGGCGATCGTCGCGCGTCTCCGGCACGATCACCCGCACGGCCGCGGCGACGAGCTGCACCTGCACCGGGGTCTCGCCGATGATCTCGCCGTCGGCCTGCACCGGTAAGGGGCGTCGGGTCTCGATGTCGATCTGTCGCCGGGCGCGCAGGTAACGCACGTTGGCGCTCTGCTTGTGCTGACCTCGCACGACGTGCCAGCCCAGTGCCAGGTAATCGACCACGGTCTGGGCCCGGACGATGCAGACGTCGAGCTGGCCGTCGTCGGGCTCGATATTCGGCCCCCAGCGGAAGGGCGGCTGGCCGAGGATACCGCAGTTGGCGATCACGATCTGAGAGACGCGGGGGCGTTCCTGCTTGTCGTCGGCCTTGATCAGGAACCGCCGGGGCTGGAACCCCACGAGACTCCTCAAGGCCGTCCAGATGTAGGCGATCCGGCCGAACCGCCGCTTGTCCTCGCGCGTGGTGTCGCGGATCATCATCGCGTCGATGCCGATGCCGACCTGGGTGAAGTAGTGCTTCTCGCCGACCTTCATGGCGTCGATGTTCGTGACGCCATGCGCGCCGGCCAGCAACTGGCACGCCCCCTCCAACTCGACAGGGATGCCCAACTCACGCGCCAGGACGTTGGCCGTACCCAGCGGGACAATCCCCAGCGGGGTCTCCGTCCCCACCAGTCCTTCTGCGACCGCCGAGACAGTGCCGTCTCCGCCCGCGGCGACGACCATGTCGTACCCACGTCCCTGGGCCTCGCGGGCGATCTCTTCGACCGCGTCCCCCTTGCCCGTCTCGTGAACCTCGCAAGTCGTCTCGCCGGGTACGAAATGGTGATCGAGGGCCCGCCGGACGTCGTCGACGACGCTCGTCCCCGCCATCGGGTTGAGGATGACGAAGATTTTTTTCGCCTGGACCGTCGATCCGGTGGACATTGCGTCATCTCATTTCGCAGGGAGGAGAGCCGGCCGGCGGCACCGAGGCTGACGTTCGGGACCTTCCCGCCGCCACCTCGTGTCGTTTGGGCCACGCCTCTCGCTAGCAAATGACGCACCGCATCTGCATACCGGAACGCATCGCCGGAGGTCGGGTCGGAATCTCGCCCCTCCCCCTCCGGTCCAGCATCGCGTCCGGCGCGGTCCCGGTCATCGACATTACCGGCGATCTTTGGCCGGCATGGAAGGGTCCAGGATGGCGTTATCGTTCATCCACTCCGCGAGGCGTTGGGGCCAATGCTTGAGCGTCTCCAACCGGGACCGGTGGCCCATGTTGAACGCATGGCCGCCGCGGGCGAAGACGTGAAGCTCCACGGGAGCTCCGGCGTCGCGGTACTTCTGGAAGAGGCTGGCGACGACGCGGGACGCCCCACGGTCGTCGTTGGCCACGAGCAGGAACGCCGGGGGGGAGCCCACGGGGACCTCTTCCGGGATGCCGAGCGGACCGGGGTAGATGAGGATTTGGAAGTCCGGACGGCCGTTGAGGCGGTCGATCGGGTCGGCGGCGTCGGGGTCGCCTTCGCCGGGGCTATAGACGACCATCGAGGCGACTTCGCCCCCCGCGGAGAAGCCCATGATGCCGACCCGTTTCGGGTCGATACCCCATTCCGCAGCCCTGCTGCGGACCAGGCGCATGGCACGGATGCCGTCCTCGCGGGGGTGGACCTGGGGCTTGTAGGGTGAGCCCTGCTCGCGGCCGAGGCGGTATTTGAGGGCGAACGCGGCCACGCCAAGACTGTTGAGGTAGCGGGCCGCTTCGGCGCCTTCCGCGTTGAAGACCAACTCGCGATGGCCCCCGCCCGGGCAGATAATGACGGCGGCGCCAGTCGCTTTTTCTTTGGGCGGAAGGAAGGCCGTGACGGACGGATTGTGGATGTTCCGGACCCTGTAATCCTTGGCGACCTCCGGCTCGTCGCGACGGCTCTCGAAGCCAGGAGCCCCCTGCGGCCAGAGCGGAATCTGCTCGGGCCTATCCCCGCCTGAAGCGGCTGTGGCCACGAGGCAAGCGAAGGTCGTCAAAAGCATCGTCGGGTCCGATCGGGATGCGGGACCGCCCCTCGCTTCGTCACTCACACGTCGCCGAGCCGGCCGGCAGAGTCGCCGAAGCGGTGGAGGTCACCGAGCCCGAGGCGGTCGGCCATGGTCAGATACAGGTTCGTCAACGGCTTGGAGCCGTGCCTGACGTAACGTCCGGGCGTCAGGGTCCCGCCGCCGCCGCCGGCGAGTACGACCGGCAGGTTGTTGTGGGTGTGGCGGTTGCCGTCGGCGTTCCCGCTGCCGTAGACGATCATGGAGTTGTGGAGCAGGGATTTGCCGTCGGCATCTTTCGTCGCCTGGAGCTTCTCCACGAACCGGGCGAACTGGCGGACGTACCAGAGGTCGATGTCGGCGACCTTCTCGATCCAGTCCGGTCGGTTCTGGTGGTGGGTGAGGTCGTGGTGCCCCTCGGAGATGCCGATGTGGTCGAACGAGCGGTTGCTGCCGTCGTGGGCGAGCATCAGGGTCGCCACCCGCGTCGAATCGGTCTGGAACGCCAGGACGAGCATGTCGAACATGAGCTGGACGTAATCCGCGTAGTCCGTGGGGACGCCTGCCGGCGTCTCGACGGCCGGGTCGCGGACCTCGCCGAATTGCTCGGCCTTCTCGATGCGCGTCTCGATCTCGCGGACCCCGCCCAGGTACTGATCCAGCTTCTTCGAGTCCTCGGCCCCGAGCCGACGCTGCATCGAGCGCGCGTCTTCGAGGGCGAAGTCGAGGATGGACCGTTGCGCCAGGCGGCGGCGTTGCAGGTTCGCCCGACGCTGGCCCGGCGCCCCGGTGCCGAAGAGGCGTTCGAAGGCCTGCCGTGGGTTGGACTCCGGCGGCATCGGCGTCGTCGGCGAGCTCCAGGACAGGTTGTATTGATAGGCGCAGGAATAGCCCGAATCGCAGGCCCCGGCCTTCCTCCCCGAATCGCACGACAGCTCCAGCGACGGGAATCGCGTGAGGTGGCCGACCCGACGCGCCATCACCTGGTCGATGGAGACCCCGGCCCGGACCTTCGTGGCGCTCTTGTTCAGGCGGACGCCGGTCAGGAACGTCCCGTTGCCGCGCGCGTGGTCGCCGGCGCCGTCCGCATCTCCGTCGGCCGTCCGATGGTCCAGGCCGCCGAGGACCTGGACCAGGCCCTTGAGCGGCTCCAGCGGCTGGAGGGTCCGCTTGAACTGGAAGTCGGCCCTCTGCCCGTCCGGCCACCAGTTGGCCGGGATGGCACCATTGGGGAAGTAGACGAAAGCCGCCCGCAACGGTGCACCCGAGGCGGTCGTGGCCAGGCCACCGGCCCCCTCCGCGGCCAGCAGCCGGGTCGTGCCCAGCGACGCGAACGCCGGCAGCACGATGGACGCGCCCAGCCCTCGGAGGAATCGGCGGCGGCTGAGGTCGTCCGGGCGTCGCGAGGCGGAGGGGTCGAGTCCTACGGTCATGATCGGTTCCTTATTGGGTCGGGTCGGACGCCCGGCCGGCGTCTCGGTCCGAGAGGTCTGCGGTATCGATTTTGATCGGTCGGCGGCGTTTCTGGAACGGGGTGGATTCGATGATGCCCGCGATCAGGGCCGAGGCGCGGCCGTCCCCCGACTCGATCCGACCCACGATCGTGTCGACGGCCTGTACGTCGTGCGCCTCGAGGCCGCGCCCGAGCGCGTAGGTGAGCAGCTTCTCGGTCAGGCAGCGGTAGAAGTCGCGGCGGTGCCCGTCGACCAGGATACGCTTCAACTCCCGGATGTCCCCGAACGACTCGCCCGTCATGAGCTTGCCGGAGGCGTCGACGGGGTCGGCCCGCTCCTTGTCGCGCCATCGCCCCAGCGCGTTGAAGTTCTCCAGGGCCAGGCCCAGCGGGTCCATCCGCGAGTGGCAGGAGGCACAGGAAGGCTGGCTGCGGTGCAGGACCATCGACTCGCGCAGGGTTGGGGGCCTGCCGGAGATGGCCTTGCCGGCCTCTTCCAGCGAGGGGATGTTCGGCGGCGGCGGCGCGGGGGGCGAGCCCAGGATGTTGTCGAGGATGTACAGGCCCCGTTTCACCGGCGAGGTCCGGTCGGGGTTCGAGGTGACCGCGAGGACCGTCCCTTGCGTCAACACCCCGCCCCGCGGGCTCCCCGCGGGCAGGTCCACCCGGCGCATCTGATCGCCCTGGACGCCCTCGATCCCGTAGTGCTTCGCCAGGCGCTCGTTGAGGAACGTGTAGTCGCTGTCGAGGAGCTCCAGGAGGCTCCGGTCCCCCCGGACGATGTGCTCGAAGAGCATCTCCGACTCGCGCCGCATGGCCTGTCGGAGGTCGCTGGTCAGTTCGAATTCGCGGAAGCGGCGGAACGACCGGCCGAATGTCTTGCGGGCGGCTTGCAGTTCCTGCTTCTCGGCGTCGGTGAGCTCTGTCGGTGGCGTGCGGATCAGCGTCCGAAACCGCGTACGCCGCCGCTCTGCCTCGGGGTCGGGCGGCTGATCGCGGGAGATCACGGCGGACGCGTTGATGAGGACCGTCTCGATGTCGCGCGCCTGGAGCCACTGCCCGACGAAGTTGCGGACGAACTCCTCCGAGCGCGGGTCGGCGAGCATCCGATCGACCTGGGCCTGGAGGCTCCCGCGGAGCTTGTGCTCCCCGGCCAGCCGGATCAGCTCGGCGTCGGGCATGGACGACCACAGGAAGTAGGACAGCCGCGAGGCCAGGGCGTATTCGTCGACCGGGGGATACCGGCCCGACGCGCCCGGCTCGGCCGACTCCTCGCGGAAGAGGAACCGGGGCGAGGTCAGCACGGCCCCCATCGCCTGGGCCACGCCGGCCTCGAAGGTTTGCCCCTCCTGAGAGGAGATGGCCTCGGCGAGCGCCACCAGGCGGTCCTTCGTCGGGCCGTCCACGGGGCGTCGGAAAGCCCTCTCGGCGAACCGTCCCACGAGCTGGCGCACGTAGAGCCGGCGTCCGTCGGCGTCGCCGGGCACCTCCCCCGGGAAGAAGCGTTCGTAATCCGGCGGCCGGACCCAGTACCGCTCGTCCATCGGCCCGCGGAGGGTCGCCGACTGGATGCGGATCGAGAGCGACCGGACCTGCTTCTCGTCCGGCGTGAGCGGCTGGACCTCGACCGTCAGCGCGTGCGGCCCGGCCTTCCAGTCGCGATCGAACTCGAAGCGGAACGGCTTCCCGTCCTGCCGGACGAAGTCTCGACGGACGAGCTCCTCACCGTCGGCGCGGAAGACGAGCCGGCATCGGTTGTAATCATTCACCCCGTCGACGTAACGCTCATTCGCCGTGAGGTCGAGGACTAACTTGTAACGGCCGTCGTGCTCGACCGGGACCGTGGCCGAGACCGTCGCCGGCTCGTAATAAGACAGCGAGAGCGGGCCGTTCCCGTCCGGTGCGCCGCCGTCGCGTCCGAAACCCCGCCCCGAAATGACCCTCTGCGCGACGACTTTCGGCACGGTCGGCACGGTCCGGGAGATGATCTCGTTGGCGGCCGCGAGGTACTTCTCCAGCAGCAAGGGGGAGAGCGTCAGCACGTCGCCGATGTTGTCGAATCCGTGGCCCGTGTCGTCCGGCGGGAATTCGGAGGTGGTGTCGTAGTCCACGCCGATCAGGTCGCGGATCGTGTTGCGATATTCGACCCGGTTGAGCCGACGGACGGTGACGCGGCCGGGGTCGGGGTCTGTCGGGTCGATCCCGAAGGCCCCGTACTTGATCCATTCCTCCAGGTGCCGCCGCTCCTCGTCGGACGGCTGCGGCTTGTCCGCCGGGGGCATGATGCCGGACCGCACGTTCCGCAAGACCCCGAGCCAGAGGTCGCGATCGTGCAACCTGGCCGCGTCGACCTCCAGGCCGTCGAGGTCCACCCCGCCCTTCTTGATCCCGCTCCCGTGACAGCCGTAGCAATACTCCTCCAGGATCGGCTGGACGCTCTCGGCGAACCGCTCCGCCACCGGGTCGGGCGCGGCCGCGACCTCGGGGGCCGGCATCAGGGTCGAGAGGAGGACGGCGATCACCTGCCACGCGGTGATCTCCCGGAGGGGAAATGTCGGCCGGTCGGACCGTGCCGGGCGATCGAACCCCGAGCGGGCGAAATGAAGCATGAATTGAATCCCATCTCTCGAGGCGGTGTTTCTTCGCACGTCTCACGACCCATGCCGTTGGGGAATGTTGATTTCCCATGTCTCCGCGATATCTCTACCGATCGGGCCTGCTCCCGGGATTCAGCGACCGGCGGCGGGTTTGTTGAGGCCCGGCCGCGACGGCGGGTCGATCGAACGCAGGCCTGCCTGATCCACCACCCCGACCTGGCCGGTGAGCTTGGACCCGGAATGGACCCGGACCCGGACGGCCTCTCCGCGCCTCTCCAGGATGACGACCTTGACGCCCGTATCCAGGCGCAAGCTCTCCTTCGGCGCGGCGGCCGGCCTGCGGGTCACCGAGTCCAGGGCGTCCCAACGGACGTGGAGGATCGTCCCGGGCCCGGCGATGGCCGCCAGAGAACCCACCTCCAAGGGCGGATGGACGACCTTCGGGACCAGCCGGGCGACGGACGATTCGGGCACGAACCAGGCCTCACCCGCGTGGGGGCCGCCCAGGACGCGGACCTCGAGCGGGTATCGGCGGCCCGGCTCGCGGGCATCGGACGGGGCGAGATACCTGAGCACCTGCACGGGGGCTTTCCCTGCCAGCTCGACCAGCTCGCCCTTGTCGATCATGGCGCGCAAGTGGTCCGGGTCATCCACCTTGGAGGAATTGGCGTAGTCGTCGAACAGTGAAGCCCGCGAGAAGCCCGGAGTCGGGTCGGCGATCAGGTGCACCCGGTCGCCCGACCGGGGCGAGTAGCCGACGTCGGGGACCATCTCCACCGCCGGGGCGGCGGGCTTGACAGCCTGCGCGGTCGCCGGCAGATCGGCCAGGCCCAGAACCAGGATTGTCGCCAGTATCGGGCGCAACATCGTCCGTACCTCCGACCAGCGATTCGCCCGTCGCGTCCGGGATCGCCCGGATGAAGGCAATCCCCCCCCCCGGAACAGGCTCTTCGATTGATCTAAACACCGGGCAGGATTGAAAGTATCACGTAATATCATAGGATTTCGGACCTGGATCAACCAGACCCGCGTACGCAAACGAGTCTCCGAAAGTACGCACACCGGATCGGGCGACCGGGGCCGTGGGGGCATCACAACCCCGACGGACCGGGCCATTCATGAGGTGACACGTGTCCGAGGACAGGCGGGTCGGGGGTGGGTCGGAGGTGGGT
>JAABUS010005512.1_pt1 | contig 16508 bp, 17 predicted proteins | sample 5560161 | NCBI WGS metagenome assembly JAABUS01 (sample SAMN10711885, study PRJNA513376) | rock metagenome | isolation source: Antarctica rocks | place: Antarctica: Victoria Land, Trio Nunatak nord | collected 2016-01-04
GGAGGGCGTGAAGAAGGGGGTCATTGTGGGAGGGGGAGAGGAGTTGCTGGGATGGGGATGGGTTCTAGAGGGCAGGGGATAGGCATCCCGAGTGTCGAAGCCTAGCTTGTCCGGGAGGGATCGATTTTCGACTTTCTTTCCTCCATGGCATTCATTACTATGGGCAATGCAGATGGGCAATGAAGAACGTGCGGCGGAAAGGCAGGAAAAAGGCTTGGCGCTGGTGGACCGAATGTACTAAAGCTAAATCCTACTTTACCTTTGGGAGAAGTCTCCTCCACTTCGTACATGTAAAATAGAACTCAGAGGTGATATCTGGCTGCGTATAGTATTGGTATAATGGGACTAACATACATATCATCGTCATCGCTGTGGACCGTCGTCTCATCCTTCATTCCAGTCGTCCCATTTATCTCATGCCTGACCTTGACCTCAACCACTAGGCTCCAATAACCGTGGTAACCCATATCAGCCGTGATTTAAATACCAACAGTACCGCTTCGAAACCAGGGAACTTCCAAGATTCGTCGCCCGTTCTTCTCCCATTCATGCAACCCAACCTCCTCTTCCTCCGGCTCGTCTAGGTTGTTCCTCCGTAAACCGTTCTTCTTCCGCTTCAGTCCGACTGGCACCATTTCATGCTCATCTGAGGCCTTTCGTGCATGACTCTTCCGGGGCAAGAGGTTACGAAGAGCCGACCTCGAGTGTGGAGGATACCAATTCGAGCGTCCGCCGAGAGAGGGGATCCGATGGGATCTTGGGATATCGTCCGTGGTGATGGGTGAGCGAATAGCTTTCAGAACCGTAGGCGAAGGAGTGGGTAGCTGAACAGAATCATCAGAAAGCGTGGCCTTACTTGAACCTGGCTGTTTTGAGCCATGGTTCATAGTCGAGGCCCCTCGATAATGGTAGCGTTTCTCCGCAAAGGCGTTCTGATGCAACCCACGCGCGGCGACAGCCATCAACTGATTGAGAACGATGAATTCTAGTCGAAGCTTCAGGGCGTAGGCGAAAGTCTGGATCGGATGGCTAATGCCTGTTCGGTTCACATAAACCAGGATAATGTTGAGAACATCAAATGTCGTTGCCAATGAGACGACATAGACGAGATCCAACATGACTCGGCGCTGTTTGACGTTGGACTTGAGTCTGAGGATTCGTACCAGCGACACCGCATAGATCATGTTGATGGTCACCTCGACGATTGAGAAACCAATTTGGGCGATCCGCTCCACAATCGCCTCGGCCGCTGACCAACGATCAGTGACCTTGGGATCAGGATCCCATGCAGGCCATGTCGTGATCCAGTCGGTAATGATCAGGACTGGACTGACAATTACGATCATGTAGAAGACCCGCCGCTGGACCTTTTGGCTGTGAGAGACCAAATGAAGCCTGCTGTACAATACTGTCAACTGGGCTACAGTGTAGGTTGCCCAGCCCACAGTCGGCATCAGCGTATACAAGACCCAAACGCGACTTGCGCCCGGGACCAGATATCTCAAGATCATGGCCAAGGCATCCAGGGTGCATCCAATTATACCGATTTGCATCGCCCAGAAATAGATCCCTTGTCGCCTTTTGAATACCCGGTGAATCTCGATGTTGACTTCGACGATAAGCAGGAAAGTCATCGCTATGAAGCCAGTGGCAGCGGGCTCTTCGCCGGGGAGCCATTTGGGCGTTTCCGCTTCGTGCACTGAGTAGATTGAGTACTGAGAAGGCATGATTACAAACCTGCCCAAATAGAATCTCAACCCCAGAAACCCGGCTCGGGTACCTTGTGTAGCGTATACCTGGCAGTCCCACGAGCGCGCGACAAGAACGAGATTTTCTTCACGAGATAGATCAAAGCATGGCCGAGAGAACCGTGGAATTAGAGGAAGACCTACTCACCCCCACTCTATATCACTACTCCGATTTGCATTGGGGATCGCATGGCATCATAAGGGTGTGCCGTAGCTCGGAGAAGATATCTTGGACCGTCCATAGAATTAGCAATGCGTGGATTTGTGTGGCGGTCTGTCGCATTGGTAGGTCGATGATCAAGCCATTCTTGTTTGAACATCGGCCTTGAGGTCGAGGACGGCAGCTACCTAATCCGCTGGTTGGCGCGGTAGATGTATGATATGGCTTTTCCGACCCGTGTGTGAGCAGATCACTACCTTGTAGCTTGGCGTTCCGTGCATATGCATGTTCTGAAGCTTCTCTATACTTTATCTTCCATCCATCTCCTCCTACTTAGTGCGGTCCTGAAGCCAATCAGAGTCGCTGCTGGAGGTCGTGATCGGTAGCGCGTGGGTCAAAAGTGCGACATTGCAGAACAGGACGTCATTAGCTGCGGGCATACTGTTTCATGTACCTGACGGTAAGCTACATCGAAAGTGGAGCATCTACGACTGCGCTGCCGAGCCAGCTTTTGAGATGAGCGCGCTCGAATATTGCGGTGCTCTGGGAGGGTGAGTTGATCCCAAGTACTGCCCGCCTTCCTGATCTGGCTATTCGGTCTTTTCCCATGCCGCGTGTGCATGCTTGGGCCCGATAAGTTGCATCCGGCGCCGTTGAAGTATGAAAGCCTACTGAACTGAGGGTGGCAACAATGTCGACGATTTTTTCTACCGTTGCAGCGAGAGCCATGGAGTGGGTGGAGGGTTCAAAGAGACCGCGTTTAAAGGGGGGGTTCCGTAGGCGGCCATCTATTCGCCCTCTCGCTTTCACTTCTTGCGTTAGGTGTCCTTTTGATTAGAATGGATAAGATTCGACGAGAGGAGCCAGACACAGCAAAATATAATCAAGTATATTGATACAGTAATGGTCTCCCGTACCCCAGCGGTAGCTAAAATCATTTCGGATACCCGACGGGCCGACGCAATCACGCCTTGACGTGTAGGCGATCTTACAATTAAGAAAGACAATAATTGACAATAAAAGTATATACGAGAACTCTTTATCGAAAGAAATTATCGTGCAAGAGTAGCATATTAGATTTGATAACATTTTAAAGTTGGTTGATACATTGCTAAATGGATGTCCACGAGCAATATCGTCAATACGATTGCGTCGGCTTGTTGGGTATTCGAGATGGTTTTAGCTGCCGCTGGTATGGGATACTATTGCCGATATTGATAATGCCAGAAGTCTAGAATGCACATGTTGGCGCTTGCGCTCCGGCTTTCCCCCGTTGGACGCCCCAACACACCCACTTCGGGTTACATTTCTTCCATCCCTCCCACTCCTGTATGTTGACTTTATCTGTGTAACGACGCGCTTGCGGCGGTTCACGGACTTATCGCGATGCTTCGGTTTCTGTCATTAAATCCAGAACATGATGGCTTGGATAGGGTCGGACTTGTCGGGGCCAGTCCGGACATAAGCAGGAGGAATATACCACCGACCACATTTACTATTTCTATATAACAATCGGCCCATTTTCTTTCATCTAGGGATTCCCTTACCTCTCTCGGCACTCTCGCCTAGCAACCGTAGCCATGGCCGCATTCCTTACATTCCTTCGGGAGCAATTGTTTGCTACCATTCCAGTGCCAGAGGAGAAGCACACGGGCCAGACCATGATCGTCACTGGCGCCAATGTTGGCCTTGGTTTCGAAGCGGCCCGGCACCTTACGCGCCTCGATGCGAAGAAGGTAATACTCGCCTGCAGAAATATCGAGAAGGGGGAGGCAGCCAAGAAGTCCATTGAGGAAACCACACAGCGTCGGGGTGTCGTGGAGGTCTGGCAGGTGGACCTATCCAGCTATGAGTCGGTCAAACAGTTCGCCAGACGTGTAGAGGGTCTGGAGAGGCTTGATGCCATCATCGAGAATGCTGCGATCGCCACACAGAAATATCAAGTCTTCGAAGGCAACGAATCAACATTGAGTATTTGACGGCAGTCTCTGGTCCGGGTTGTGCTTACTTACGAACGATAGCGGTCAATGTGATCAGCACCTTCCTCATGGCCCTTCTGGTCCTGCCAAAACTGCGAGAGACCTCTTCGAAGTTCAACGTTACACCGATGTTATCGATCGTGAACTCCGAAGTCCACGGTTTCGTCAAATTCCCTAAGATGGATAGCCAGGATATCTTCGAAAAGTTGAACGACAAAGGAACTGCCAACATGAGCGAACGGTATAGCCCACATCTTAGCAGCGCGGAATCAGCTGACAATATGCTTTATAGATATCCTATGTCGAAATTGGTCGGGATACTCTATGGCCGAGAGCTCGCAGCGCGTATCGAGAAGAACAACAACTCAGCTGTCATAATCAACTTCCCAAACCCTGGCCTTTGTCATTCCGAATTGGCACGAGAGGGCTTGATTTCGTTGAAGATAATGAAATTTTTTCTTGCGAGAAGCACAGAGTGTGGCAGCCGCACACTTGTGAACGCGACAGAAGCAGGACCAGCGTCTCATGGCCAGTACCTAAGCGCTTGTCGTATCTCTCCGTATGTAAATTGTCACTTGAGACTTCCTGCTGCTGATGATGTTTAGGCCATCACCGTTTGTAAGGAGCGAGGGAGGTGCAAAGGCGCAGGCAAAGGTTTGGGCAGAGCTGTCGAAGAAATTGGAAACCATCCAGCCTGGAATCATGAGTAACGTCTGACAGTCTGCGCGAGAAGCCGCCGTCACTTGGCGCCAGTAATGGAGGACTGATACGGTGAGCTGACTGCGGTGCCTTCTGCAGTCTTCCACGTGACATTCTTAGAGTGGTGTAACGATTGCCCTGTAATTTGGCTGAGGACATTTATTTCTTGAACTGCATAGGCATGGATTTGCTCGCATTGAAAGCCACGGCGTTTGCTGGCCGCTCTTGGCGTCTTCCGTAGCCGATCTTTGGGGTATTGCAAGCATGCTTAACTCCAGTGAGCCAAGGACTGACTTCGCTTTTCTCTCCGATATTGCGTCTCTTAGTAAGTGTATCGAATCTCCTAAATAAGTTTTTAGGCTACTGTCCGGCCAAATGTCGTTAAGACCCGTCTCAATCATTTGCTCGGCGCAAGCAGTCGATGCTGACTGCAACTCGAATGTATGGGGATTGACATGGAGCGCATGAGGTCGATTCGTTGATTCAAGTCACCTAATTACTTCGAACACCTGATCATGGCCTACTGGCCATAGGGAAGGACGACGGCAAGGTGGACATGGTCCAGAGCAAGTGGAGAGCTACGTTGCGATGAAGGATTTCTCCGATGTCACTGATGCAGGAAAACTAGCAGGGTATGGCCTATCAGCATGCATCACTCAAGCTTCGTCATTGCCGCGCGAATATGCATTAGGCGCCTCGGCAGTCAGACAGCTGCTTTCTTATGCCGAGTCTGTCTGTACTTCAAGGTGACTTGCGACATACCTTATTGGACAGACATTAGATTTCGATTCGAGCAAAATCGAGCTACTGCGGAAATCGAGCTTGATACCTGAGGCCTCGGTGAGCTCCACCAGCTACCAATCTCATGGACTAATGAACTCTGCCTTTGATCTATAGGATTGCTTCTCGATAGCAGGTTGGGCTAGAGGCCGCTACGTAATAGCGCCCTGCTCACCTACACGCCTTCAAAGCAGTGGACCATGGAGCATCCACCTTGCCTCTGACTCGACCGCTCAACATCACGCTTTGGAAGCGATTGCCTCTGTGCATACACGTTGAATGACCGATTTATTGGGCAATTTCAGCCGAAAAGCCGTATAGACCATCTACCTCACTCAGGAGCACCGCTCTAACGAAAGCTGGCCTGCTGTCCAGAGATCGTAAGCAATCTTTACTGGGGCTTGCAGTCATTGATCGCCGATCTAGGCGCTTCCTCCCACGGAGATTCCCCACTGGGTGGCGCCTCGTGCTGATACTCTGCTACAGCGTGGTCACATTCTTTCGGTTAGTTCACGCCGCCATCGCACTTACCACTTGTGTGTAGAAGGGGAGATATGTTTCTCCAGGGCTTGGAATTACCTGAGTTCGGCGACTACCTGCGCGATTCAAAACCCACGACGATGCGCTCAAGGATGCAATTCCACTTGCTCAAATGCGATGGTTCGGCAGTTTGAGAAATCAACGTTGAGAAATCTACACTGATTGTAGACAGTGACATGTTTCTTGCCATTTCAGATCTGGGTATAGCTATCGAATGGTACTCGTATGTACATGAATATTGCCCCAGCGAGGAATGGAATGAAGCTCTTCCCCGTCCCAAAAACAAGCGCCTTCCGCAATGCATATCTATGATTCTCGGTAATCGTGGTATCGACGCCTACAACTGAACATCATAGAAAGCCTTCGACAAGACCCTTTTTCACAACCGTCCCAGGTGAACCCACGACCTCGATAGCTGATCGAGAGCAGTGCTTTGACGTCTTATCGTGATTGCATAAGATCGCTTGGCTCCTGCCAAGGTGCGTACAGCATTCGCATGCGCATTGCCGCTGGCGTCAAGGCCCGAAATAAGATAGCGACCGGAACGCCGTAACCATCTAAGATGACCAATAGGGTGCTGAATATTTCGTCCCTCGTCCAGACCTTCCCCAGCCGCAATGGCCTGTCTACTGAGTACGTCTCATACTCCTTCTTCCCGTGTTGATCCCAGCTCCCTGTGCTGCCAATCTCCTAACATTGACGTCGTTTTTAATTGCCGCAGCCTGGTCAGTAGTGAAGGCGATCGGGACTGAATAATTGAAGTGAAGTGGTTGCGACGTGATGCTGATGGTTTGAAGGCCTTTGGAGAGGTAGTAGGTAGCAATAGTCTGGGAGCTGGTGATGCCGGTAGTGTTAAGGGCATAGACGCTGGGCGGCAAGCTGGCAATGAAGCATGTCGACTGACTGTTTAGCGAGAGTCCTTGTGAGGTCTCTCCCAGTATATACTCGCTCACGTTCAAGTTGCGAACGTAGGATCCTCCAGGAGGTATGTCTTGGAAAACGTCATCGCTTAGGTTCGGTGGAGTATACTCCGTTCCGTTCAGAGTCAACTTCGCCCCCGTCAGGTTGGTGATGGTAATGGGCCTGTAGGCCATCAAATTTTGTCGGTCGAAGAGATTGTTGGTTCCCGGTATCGTCAAATTACTCTGAGACGGGTTCTGTATGACTACCTGGAGGGTTTGTGCGCCGTCGAAGGTAATACTCCCGCTTAATTGGGCCAACGTAAAGCTGGTGAAGAAAGCAGCGGTGCTAAGAACTTGAAGTAATAAAGAGGCAACCATTTTGTGGAATGGTCGAAACTGGATATGGAATGGATGATCTCTAGAAAGAGTGTTAGGCAATATATATGAGAGTGGAAAACATAACGTTCGCATGGCAATGCGCTACAACATGATAGGGTAACAAATAGAGAGTATGCGGATGGGGGATGCGCTGAGGTTGAGACATGCGACTACATGCGCGCTGACTTAGCTCCTAGCAGGGCAAGACTTGACTCGAGATGGCAAGAAGGCGATCAAACATCTACAAGCGCTGACGCGCAACAGCATCCAACGGGACAATGGGTACTCAACGCTCAAGCCTCAGAATTGTTATTGCACCCACGCGCACAAATGTCAGCAAAGGCCTCCAAAACTAAGCTTGCGCCACTACAGACACCTGGGAAAGAAAGAGTCAAGAATTTTCCCTCCGAAAAAGCCCCATTCAGGCACTGACGCCTACAGGGTGGAGATACAAACCGCCGTCCTTGCGAGATTGCAGGCAACAAGCACATAAGTGTTAATCTGGCGAGTGGTATCAACTCCGATGTTTGGCTCAACCAGACGAACCACGATATCAGCTGCTCGCGGAGTCTACATGCCATGTCCTTGACGGGTTTCCTGCTAGGCCCCGGCTACCATGAATGCTGCGTCGATGCGCGGCATTTGTGAGCTCGGTGCTCGCGGAAGGTACACGGCAACGCTTTGACGTCTTTAATATTGCGTAGACAGAGTGTTCTCGCATGCTTGTATGCTTGGCCAACGGTTCCGCCCTGTGAGGTAACTCGTTGCGTTGTCCGCCACTCAAGTAATTCACCGTTCGCACCGTCCCTTGAAAACATCACTAATACATATCACTATTGGCTATCATGTACGAGCCTCGTAGGCTACGACCCCAGTGTTTAAGGTAGCCATACAACTCCCTCCAGATATGTCGCTTTGATCATTTGAGACTCGATGGTCAGCCTGAACATGGTTGTCTCCTTGTCAGCAACACAGACCTCCTGATTTCTTGTCATAATCTTTCTCGGTCACTCGCAACGTACGTTTCCGAGGAGAAATCATGTCTTTTCATCTCGCCTACCGACCAGAAAGAATAATCTTCGTCAGAACAGTTGGTGGTTGAGTCTTGGGCGTTGGCGATGACTCTCTGTTGGTCCGAGCTGGAATCCACCCTACACCTTGTCATATATGTCAGCTTTCCCTAAGATCGATAATTGTCCGCTCAGCTAGGTACCGTTGAAAGAAAACCAAACGCAAGCAGGCAGTAGCAGTACTTCCGCCACCTGTGTCACGTCCTTCCAACAAGGGTTACTTTGGGCGTCGCTTTGACGCCATCAGTCGGTCCCCCGGCTGCCATACCCTTTTGCTAGCCCGGACCTCGGTTTCCGCTTGTGCGTCAGTCTCTAATATCGCATCATATCAATAGCATCTCCAGTGCACGTTGCGCTCTACCTCCGCTTCGTACACTGTCAAAGACAGTGGCCTGGTAGCCATAGGTCATGAAACGCCAGACGATCTCGATTTATTTCATTGTACAACTTTGGCACTCACTTTGGCACAGGCCTCTAGTGTGCAAGACTCAACGACGCATCAACCGTGCATGTTCTTTTGAAGAGGTGACAGCAGATGTTACCTTATGCTACACGCCAGATCTAGGACAATTTCAACTAACACAAGAAAGGTTTTACAGCTCCCATGAAATGGAACAGCTCGGTGGCACAGTGTCTGAGCCTCTGTTGCCGGGCAGTCATCAAAATACGATTTCGTGGGAGCCTCGACATCTCTAAAAGGATCATAAAAGGACTGTGCTATTGCGGATGTCGCCTGTCCGAGCCATTACCCTTTCCGAGAGACCAATAATACTGTGAGTTCAAGTAGCCCATCAGCTCCTGGTGACATGTCGACCCATGGACAAGTTCTTCCTCTCCCGTTATTAGAGATCCTACTAAGTTGACCGTCGTTATGCACAGTTTTCTTGGCTGAGTGGGAGGGAAAAAAGGATAGGGCAGTACGAATCCGGTTTGAATTTGACCATGGATTTTGAATATGCTTGAGAATACAATTGGTATTTCCCAAAAATAGTTATCCAACATGTTCTGTTATGGTAGATATCTACTTCGTAGTCACTAACCCTGCACTCTGGTTGGTGCGGCTAAATTGAGGACGCATATGGCGAACCCTGGGCCTGAGGCTCTTGCAGATCTAGTTCCTGCCTCCAAACCCCCACGGATCCCACAATGCCTTGAATTACTGCTCGAGTACTCTCGTTTCCTGCCCGTTAGCAAGAGCAGGAGGCCATTATCGTCATTCTCTGCCACCGACCGCCACAATGGCCACAATGCTGAGATGGTATACCCCTACCTCGCTGTCCAGGTCGAAACCTCTACATCTGGAACCTCATGCGCTGATCGCATATCGTGTAACAGGTACCAGCTGAAGCTTGCGCAGCGGCCCATCTTGACACAGTCCATTACCACGGCTGTAAATTCGTGTCTCACCTCCGCTCGCCCCTAACTCAGTCGCTGATGCCGGCTCACACAGGTCCTCTTTGCGACTGGGGATGTCATGTGCCAGCAGGCTGTCGAGCGAGTTGGGCTTGAGAACCAGAACCTGGCCCGGACGGGAAGAATGGCACTCTATGGCGGAGGTATCTTCACACAGGGCCGGATCATGAATTGAATAGACCATACTGAAACCCCTACCAAAGCGGTCTTTGGCCCCGGCGCGACTTTTTGGTACAGGTTCCTCCAGAAGAATATCAACCTCAAAGGTACCAATACGACTATCGCTGCCCGCGTTCTGGTTGACCAGACTGTCTTCGCTTCGACGAATCTATTCCTCTTCCTCAGCAGCATGGCGTACATGGAGGGCACCGATCCGAAAGAGAAGCTGAAGAGTACATATGGGACAGCTCTGCAGAAGAATTGGATGGTATGGCCTGCTGTGCAGGCGATCAATTTCAAGCTGGTGCCATTGGAGCATAGGGTGCTGGTGGTCAATATCGTTTCGCTGGGTGAGTCCTGGCCTAAACTTAAAGCATTGGGCAGCGTAACTGACAAGATTCCTAGGGTGGAATTGCTACCTCAGCTACATCAATAGCAAGAAGAATTGATCGTAGAAGGCTCCTTGATGATACGAAGCTTTGCTCAAGAGCGGTAGCACTGTCTATGAAGCTCGCCTAGCTGTCCATGCAGCTTATATAGATCTCGATGAAGCATGCAGCAAATGATGTGCTGCTCTGACCCCTTGATAGTTGCTCTGTATCTAAAATTTTGTGACTTCTCCGTCCCGTGCCATATGTATTTATTCCTGCACGAATCGGGATTGCCTGTTCTATTATCTAGAATTCCCATAAAGAACATTGATATGAGGCAACCACGGCGTATACTACAAAAGTCGAAAGAAAAAATCTCCCATGTACCTCATTCTGATTGGTTGACATATCTCGCTGAAAAGATGAAATGCGTGTCAACATCGAACAACCTCATCGCAGGAACGACTGAGCACCTTCTCTTTTACACCCCCGTAATTGACAGTCTGCCTGGAGCAGCCCCCGCTTCCTTCCTCACTAGACCGGTGGTTGCTTCATCTGCGTCCAGTGCCCCCAACCTAACCCCTTCACTCTCCGCCGAGGAATTGTCAGCTTCACCTCACTTTCAGCAGATATCCTTGCGTCGGTCCCGCAGCATTCTTTCTCTTCAACTTCAGGCACACAATCATGGCTACAGATACACTGCCTACCCCGGTCAACGCCGACACGCAGGTCCCTCTTGATACTATCCCCATCTCACCAGCAGTAGATGGAGCTGGTGCCCATGGCCAAAACGGAGAGCAGGGTGACAACGCTAACGAGAACGGTACTACGAGGCCATCCGACGACGAACAGATCACCATCTTCCATGACAAAGACAACTTCAACGTCAAGCACCCCTTGATGAACGAATGGACGCTCTGGTTCACCAAACCTCCGAGCGGCAAGGCATGCTATACCTGACACGCTGTCCGAAAGCCTTTTTACTAACATATGTGAAGGGCGATAATTGGAACGACCTGCTCAAAGAAGTCGTCACCTTCGACTCCGTAGAGGAATTCTGGGGCGTCTACGTAAGGGCCCCTCCGCCCCCCCTATCCCCCTCCCAGGACCACAGCTAAGATCTACCACCCTCACAGAACAACATCACCCCCGTCTCCGAACTCGCCCTTAAGTCCGACTACCACCTCTTCAAGAAAGGCGTCCGCCCCGAATGGGAAGACCCTCAGAACAAGCACGGCGGCAAATGGTCCTACAGCTTCAAAGGCAAGGCCGCCCCCATCGACAACCTCTGGCTGCACGTCATGCTCGCCGCGATCGGGGAGACGCTCGAGAGCGAGGGCGACGGCGAGGTCATGGGCGTCGTGGTCAATGTCCGCCGCGGCTTCTACCGCATCGGCCTCTGGACGAAGACGGTGGGCAAGAGCGTGAATGGCGGTGGGGAGGGCGATATCGCGGGCGGGAAGGGAAGAAGCCCGGAGAAGAGCAAGGGCATTCTGGAGGAGATTGGGCGCAAGCTGAAGGAGGTGCTGATGCTGAAGGATAGTGAGGTTGTGGAGTTTACGGGACATACGGACAGTGCGCATGCGGGGAGCACGAGGGCGAAGCCAAAGATTACGGTCTGAAAAGGCTTTGGCGTGCTGAGGTTGCGTAGGAAGGCGGAGGTGCATTCGGGGCTTATGGCACAGTGAGCGAGGCGATATCCTGTGCTGGGGCCCATGCTGCTGATTGCTTGCGTGTTGCTAGATGATACCACATAAAATTGTACTTTGCATCACTAAATGTGGTTGTCCGTGACTACGACGAGCCGTTATGCCTGTCAATCTTGTGATCGGGCCAAAGAAGAATACAATTAAAGGCTCAAACTCTGCGTCAACCCTGTACATCCCACAAACCCTTCAATATCACAGCGTGCTACTCTACTTCCGATTTGATTATCAACTCAAGTAGAGTTTCTCAGCTATCCGCGATCCTTATCGACAGTCCTGCGCCTCTGCGGTATACAGAGCATAATGTCGAGCCCCAACAAGCTTACAATGAAGGACAAACACCCAGAGCTCTTCATGCCACAAACAAACATCGACCGGCGACAATGTAGATAGACGTGTGGTGCCCATGGAGGTGATGAATCTTGGATTTCCACGGACTGGTACAACGTGTAAGTCTGGTGGTTCATAATTTTGTTATGTATACGCGTTGATAAAACTCGTGTCGATGTCTTCCCAACGATTACTAACCGAAGTGAATCGTTCGGGGCACAGCAATTCAACAGCCCTGAATATCCTGGGCTACAACTGCTACCACTCCTCCGTCTTCTTTTCCAACATCCGCGACTGTGATATCTGGAATGCGGCAATGGACGCCAAATACCTGGGCAAAGGCACACTCTTTACACGGACTGACTGGGACCAGCTGCTGGGAAGCTACAGCGCCGTGAGCGCTGACCCGCCCGCTGTCGCCTTCGCCGAGGATCTGGTCGCGGCGTATCCCGAAGCGAAGGCGATCCTGGTGGAGCGTGACATCGAGTCGTGGTATCGGAGCTTTGACACCAACGTGATCGCGGCGCAGTGGAGCCTGATGATCAGCATTGTCTCTGAGCTGGACCCGTGGTTTCTCCGCCCCGTAAGACGGTGCCACCGTCGCTGGGCGACAATCTGGATGGAGTCGCACAGCCAGGCCGAAATGCGGGAGAAGGCTCGGCGGGCATACCGAGACCACTATGCGCTTGTCAGGCGTGTTCACGCCCAAGGATCGCTTGCTTGAGTATCAGCTCGCAGACGGCTGGGGCCCCTTGTGCGACTTCTTGGGCAAGCCTGTGCCTGACGTGCCGTTTCCGCGCGTCAATAATTCCGAGGCCTTGCAGGAATTGCTCACGATCATCATAAAGAGAGGGCTCTACGATGCTTTCAAGCGCGCAATCAGATTTGCTCTGCCACTTGCTGTGTTAGCATTGGGTATTTGGATATACTATAGAGGCTCGTGATCGAGACTCCATCCCGAAACCATGTTATAGATAGTACCTCTCGGCAACTCCTGATGAGTCAATTGGGTATATCGATTCCCGCTCAGATCGCGATGGGTATGTCTCAAAGTTGAGTGACTGGGCGATGCGCTGGGTGCAAAGACTGGGGTGATGGACGAAAGACATTAATGGCGGAGCCTTGTAATGTTGAGAGCGTATTTTGCGCGCGAGCGATCTAAGTGGAAATAACGTCATTACCTCAATATCCAGAATTAGTGTCGCCCCCCCGAATTTTGGAAAATCACTTTTCATTTTCGGTCCGGGATTGCAAATATCATCAATTCCTCAACATCAACGCTATTTTTTGATCAAAATTTTCTCTTATATAGAATTACTATATTCACAAATACTGCTATAGATTTTCAAGATCTTAAATCAGCTTGCGAATTGCGATCAAAGTTACATGCGTAATTGCGATTTTGAACATTTCGTTTCGACATTATTCCTATCAAGCTCTATCAAGCCTTATCAAGCTCCATCAAGCTCTATCAAGCCTCACCAAGCCTCGCCAAATGCGCTTATCAAAATTTCTCTACGACAATAGTGAGATATAACGGTGTTCGTAATGTTCAAAATCGATACAAAGCGATAAATCAACTATACGTATTACTTTATCAAACTTTTGAGTATTTTACACGCGAAAATGTTGGAGAATTGGTGATATTTGCAATCGACGGTCGAAAATAAACAAGGATTTTCCAAAATTCGGGGGGGCGACACTAATTCTGGATATTGAGGTATCCGCACTGTCGGTTCAAGTGACTTAAAAGAAAGTCGAAATCACAGAGATCGTGAAGAAGAGTATACTTCAAGGCATTTTGCAATCTGCACGTGCAGGCTGCTCTGCCAAGGAATATCGTGCATGTCCAGCCTACATATCTTCATTCTCAGACCATCCTGTCAGGCTGTCACATTGTGTAAGTGGACCCGTAAGGAGTACGGAGTCGCACAAGCTAATGTCGAGGCTCGCTAATGTCAGACACGTCGAAAAGTCTAATGTCGCGGCATGAATATTTGATTGGTTCGGCCCGCGCCTTCGTGCCTGAGCCGGACTTCAACCTTCCCTATTCGGGACAGCTATCCTGATATCAGATATTGAGCCATGCAGCCCATGGGGCCAAGTCGCGCCGACCTGCTCCCAAGCCTTCACACGGTGGGGGCTGGGAATTGGACGAAGTATGGCGCATGCTCGTGACCGTCAAGGCTTCGCTTCCCTAGGATCGAGATTCGAGATATGGAGAGAGAAGAGCTGATTGAGACTAGTCGTTTGGGCATGAAGTGGGAGAGTGTGCCAGGTGTGTAGCCTTGTCGGACGAGCTTCTCTTAAGGACGAGCTGCCCCCTCTGCCAGCCCTGCCTTTTGGTGTTCTCTCTGTTGTCGCCCTTCCCACCTCTCTAGTCCTTACTCTTTTACTCTGTCTGCCTTGCCACTACGATCGTGAAGATGCTGGGCTTTCCAATCTACACTAGGGACAAAACCTCTCCCCGCGCATTCCGCTGGATCTGGTTCATCCGCATCCTTCAGATCTTCGTCACACTCGTCATTCTTGCTATCACTGCTGCCAACACCGCCTCGTTCGGCAATGCCTCCTGTGGTGTCCCGGGCAAGCTGGCTTGGAATCTCGCCTGCGTACGTCACTCTGCCCTACACGCACCTCTTCCTCGTACTTACTCTCTCCCCAGGCAGTCCTCGCTCTGATCGCCCTAGCTTACTTCCTGCTCTCCACTGGACCCACCACTATCTTCAAGGTTCTGCCATGGTGGATTCTCCTCCAACTCGGTCTTGATGCGTTGATGTTCATATTCTGGCTCTCGGCTGCCGCGACTTCGCGCTATAACTGTGACGATCTATGCAATGCATGCTCCGGCCGGGATTCTGTCTCCTTCGATGACTTGAGCTGTTCATGCTTGGGCAGCTATTATTACTGGTACAAGAAGCGCAGCATGTCGCCTAATAAAACCGGGCTGTTGCAGCCAAGGCGGACCGGTCACTCAAACCCAACCGGAACCTACGGAGCGAAACGAGGGCTTGATTCTGTTATGGTGTAAGTATCCTTGCCTGGCCCATTGCTAGGGCCGCTATCGAGTGCTCACATTTTCGCCGAATTGTCTGACCCAAAACCATAGCGTCCTTTTCTTCATCACTCTTGTCAGCACCATCCTCTGGATCTTCCAGAACCGCCGCGCCTCCCGAAACGGCACCACCACCGCCCTAACAGGCGGCCCCGGCCCTCACCCAGAAGCAGGCGTCCAGAATGTCCAGAATGTCCAGACCGAGCAGAAACAAGACACCTTGGCCTACCCCCCAAACGCGCAAATGCAGCAACAAGGAGTCTACCCACAGGTCAGTCCGCAAGAACAATATCCATCTCAAGGACAATACCCTCCCCAGGGACAGTACCCACCACAGCAGTATCCCCCACAACAGCAGCAATACCCGCAGCAGGGTTATCCTTCACAGAACCAGCAACCCCAGCAGGGCTATCCTCCCCAGGACCAGCTGCAGCAGCCCATGGGCTACTACGGTGGGCCTAACGAGGGACAACAGCGAGAGGTCCAAAGCCAACAGCCGCCGCAGATACAACAGGGACCAATGGCGCATCAGCAGCAAGGCGAGCACGTGCCGAATTACCCGACGCCGACGCCGGAGATGCAGTCTGAGCGGCGAGAGACGTGAGAAGCTTCCCCGTTGGATTTGCGAGAAGCTCGTAAACCAAGCCGCGCTGATTACGCTGTCTCCCATCGAATTTTGTCATGATCGTCTTTTTACTCGTTCCTAATACCCTATGTATGCAACGGCAAATCTTGTGATGATTGGAAGGTCTCAATGGAAGTCCATTTGTAACGGTCCCGCAAGGCAGATATATCCTATCCGCTAAAGTATACCAATTTGAAGTTTTTACTCCCCACCTTCTGTCTGATCCCACCGTTAGCACCTCCTGTCTTCATTGCTGGCCGTTCAAAAACCTCTCATTGCATTCCTCAACCCGAAATATCTCTTCCACTGCCAAACCTCCCCAACTCTTCCTTCCCTCCCAGTATGCCTCTCCAACCCCAAATCGATTTTGCTCGACCCAAACCCCGCAGCATCAATCCTCCTGCGCGCCGTAGCGCCAGCCGCGCACACGCATTCCCTTGGCTGCACACCCCCACCACCGCACGATGCCCCCCCTTCATCGCCCAACCATCCAATCAAGTTGCCACCAAAGCCCCCATCCCCACGCAGGAACCCCCCCCCCACCTCCTTGCTCCTAGGAAAGGATCCAGGAACGGAGTTCTTGGCTGTTCATC
>JAABUS010005513.1_pt1 | contig 16507 bp, 17 predicted proteins | sample 5560161 | NCBI WGS metagenome assembly JAABUS01 (sample SAMN10711885, study PRJNA513376) | rock metagenome | isolation source: Antarctica rocks | place: Antarctica: Victoria Land, Trio Nunatak nord | collected 2016-01-04
TGCTCAAACCCCCCCCCCTTCAAAGTTGCGTTGAATAAACTCAATATTGATATCATTGGCTTTTCGCTCAGCTACAGCGCGAACGAATGCGCATCTCACCCCCTACGAGCTTCAGTCTGTGTGTCCAATGCTGCTAACCGTCAAATCAGGGCCAAAAGATGTTTTCTCCTGCATGGCTTTCACTCTGCTTCCCGACACTTGAAAGCTCACGACGACAAACGAATGTGGCTATTGGTATCATGCATGGGGAAGTCGGCGCGACTGATGCAAGTGAAGGCTACACCTTACATGATTGAACCAGACTTCTTTGATCTATTTTGAACAAAGTATTTCATGCTGTCTAACCACACTCGCCCACAAATTAGCCAGGAGCCGTGTAAGGCGTCACGCTGAGGTCGACGATTTGTGAGGACCTCTGCGGTTCATAACGGGATCAAGAATAATCACCATCTGGTGTTCATAGCATGCTGTTGCTTCTGAAAAGTTTTGCATGAGCTCTAGATATCTTTCTGTCTGTGGCTGACGCTCATTTCATACAATCGATCACCTCAATACATAGCACGTCAACCCCTAACGATAACGCCAGTATGACTCGGTGTTGTGGCGCTTCCACGTCTTCCTCCTCCCTGCCGTTGTCTTGTTGAACTTGTGGCCCTTGCCCAGACCACGAGACTTCTTGCCAGTAGCCGTGAGACCTCGAGATTCGCGGTGCTATGATTTTGTCAGTACAAAGAGCGTGAATTTGGCTGGGCCACAGTCTCACCTTGTGGACGGGCTTAACAATCCAGTTGATGCGGGCATCGCGACGAATGGCCTTGTGCTGGGGGTCGACGAGGATAACCTCGAAGTATTTGTAGGTAGAGTCTTGGTTGATCCAGTAAGAATTCAGGACTCTGAGATTGGCGCAGCGACGTCCTACACGCTCCTCTGCCGTAGATTTGAGCGAGCGTTGGTACTTCAGCTGATTAACACCCTGATTGGTGGGTTTGCCTGCGACGCATCACATATTAGCACTACTCCAGCTATAGAGGTACAAAACCTAACTGACCGTAGGTAGCACCCTTGGGCACTGGCTTCTTGCGCCCTCCTCTACGTACGCGAATACGGTAGATGACATATCCTTGCTTGGCTTTGTATCCCAGGCGGCGAGCTTTATCTGGGCGAGAAGGACGGGAGGCGCGGTGGATGACATTCAATTGTCGTAGCTATATTGATGCACTCTCAGCAGTGTTCAATGAGTGTATAGCAAGACACATGTAGTGCCACATTGGGTATTCCACCCCCCACATTGTAGGGTGTAGATGGTGTAGAGCCTCATTGGAGGTCTTGCGAGCGCTGTCTTACCTCCCAGCAGCGGACTCGTAGTAGGAAACGGAGGATATCGGACTGCTTCTTCTTCTGAAGCTCTTCGACGTATTTGAGGGCGCCCATCTGCGTTTGCTCTGGTCAGCCATTATCCGTTCCACACGGAGTCGGACACGATTCCCATAGCGCTACATGCATCTCAGTAAGGAATCAGATGTGTAGAAGCGTACCTTGACTTCCGGTATCGATTCGTCGTTGTCTTCGTAATGTGGTAGAGGAGCTTCTTGCTTGTGGGCGGAGTCGAAGTTGTGGAGCGGCTGAAATTTAAGCGACTCGCTGACTCATCTAACGCTATCTCTCCACGCTCTCCTTCTCCTATCTCTGAAACGGTGCATACAATCTTGGTAGGATTTCATCTCTTGCAAACTTGTTTTGTGTTATGCTGCTCTCAACTATATAGAATCCATAGCAAGACCCGGCGCTCAAAGCGGAACTATAGCTTTCAGCGACAGCAAAAAAGTCTCAACCACCCCCCTTTTCGTGATCACCATTCGCTCTTCTCTGGTATAGGTATATGCTTGACCATGTGGTGTACACTTCTTCCGACTCGTTTTGCTGCTACTCCCCATCCATCGAATTCGTCCTCGCCGACCTTCCCAACTTCCTGCTTAGATGGAACCACAGCGAAAGGTTTCCACAGATCATCGTCCTCTTCTGGTAATATCACACCCGCCGCTATATCGCTCGAGGACTTGCTACTATTATGGAGAAGATGATGGACTTCGAGTTTCGTCTTCTCTGCCTGTTTGTTGACGACTCTGTGTACCGTTTGTCTGCCTCCCTCCCAATTAGACTCCGTTCTCAGGCTACCGTGTGTAGATGCGACCCGTTGACACATCCTATCGTAATGCTCGAGGAGCTGGCGCGAATGAGCGATCCCCGACTTGGCATTGTAGAAGATACTGTGAGCTGCGAGTTTGGTTCTTGTTGTCTCCTTAGCTCCCATCGTAGTCTTGTCGATGTGTTGTCGTTGACTCTCAGTGAGAAGTGTAATGAGTGAACCTTGTAGCCGAGTGTCTCGTGTTGTGCTGCACATCCAATTAGCTGAAAGGACCCGCGTTGTGACAGCGGGGGTGTTCATTTGTACATCTCCGAAGCGTTCTGATCAAATAGTCTGTATAGTGTTTGCTTCTGCTGCTCCATCGCTTCTGTGAAGTTCGCAACCGCCGTGTTGCTGCGTTTTGTTGTTTCCTTCGCCACAGCCAGGAATTGTCTGACAGGTCTGTGAGTCTATGGTCGCAACAACAAGTTCTTGAAGCTGGTCTTACACGCTCATTGAATGACCAGCATCCTCCTCAGAGTCAAGTACATCGTCTATTTGAGCGGCTTGCTGGCTGGTTCGGCTGGACTTGGACTTGTTCGTTTTCTTGAGATCGAGGTCTGCATCAACTAGATAACAAGGATCAGCTGGATCTAAGTCAACAGATTTCCGGTGGGTTATTCTACCGTTTGATCGTTTGCCAGCTTTAGCCATGGCAATTGGTAGGCTTCAATTCTTCCTGAGTAGGTATCTTGTTGCACTGCTACCCTCGTTGTTGCAATTTGGAAATGAAAAACCGCTAGAAATGCTACTACGTGCTGATGACTTATGGTCAAACGGAGCATCACTACAGCGAATTTACATTAAAAAATCGTAAAAAGCATTCTATCAGGCACATTCACATTCACTCCAGCTCATCAGTGCGCACTTGGAAATGCTACTTTTCATGACAAGGTTATGCAGCGAGAAGCACACAGCGTATTCGAGTTGGTCTTCTTCTGTGTGCTGTTCTAGCTAATAGCCCAACTATGAATGAAATCATCTTGATATCTGCACTCGTAATGTCTGTGATCTACCTGGAGGTGTCCAACTAGCATTCTGGGTCGCTGCTATAATCCCTTATATTCCGAATAGTTTGGAGCATGGACACTATTCTATGCGGTCGTGTCGTCAAAAAGTCATTGGCAGTCTCATTTCTTCAGACGCCTGTATCGGAGTGGATATAGAAGCCATGGTGTATGGCAAAGGTTCACTGCAAGCCTGGAATTCTAAACCCCCCGAATGTCTGCAGAGCCCTGAGGGTTTCGCATCTAGTAAGTTGTAAAGCCTGGAGGAAAGTTTTGAAGTAACTTTGTCCCAAGTCAAGTGACCACACTCTACTCGGCACCTGACCATGCCGCTCGTGAGATAGGTGAAAAGACCTGCTGATGATACGAGAAGCTCTCAAGGACCTAGTGATAAACCTTGCATAGCTTGATTCCAGTCTCTGCCAAGTAAGCATGATGGCTGGACTCCACCATTGCTACTATCAGGCCTGGAGGTAAATGAGGAGGAGTGACGAAGATCGGGCATGGTGTAGTCAGGAAAATTGAAAGATGACTGCATATTGAGCATCTGCTGGACTCCTTGACGGTACTCCAACGGATATTGTTCTAGCTGTCGCATATCAAGACCTTGCGGAGGATAAGGTTGTGCATAGAGCTGGGAAAAGGCCATAGCGTTCATAGCATTACCATCGTGACTGGGGTTCCAGACATGGTCGAAACCGTCAGCGGCAGCCTGATTTGACCCAGATGATGCAGAAGTCGGCTGCTGTCGCTGTTGACGACGATGAACGTAATTGTCGACATCACCGCTCAAGGCACTCGGCGCTGCACTACCAGGAATCTGCAGTCCTCCAACAGGTGTCTGGAACGATGCTGGGTTTATAGCAGACATCCAGATCCGGGTCTTGTATATCTTGAAGAGATCTGTAACAAGGGAATTGAAGTTGATGTACTCGTCGGCGAAGTAGTAGAAGGTCAGCTTCTTCCAGTCCCTATGAGCAGCTGATTAGTACCGATCCTCAATCTTCTTTGGATCTGCGTCACTCACATTTGGAATTCAGATTCTAGGATCTCCATATTAAGCCGATGCTCAACCACTTTCTGCTGACATACACGCTTCGCCTTCGCCTCATTGCCCTCTTTGTCTCTCAAGGTTTGGATCTCATGAGCTTGTGCTAGGCGCTTGATCATCTTCGGCTTCAGTTCGCCGCCAGGCAGTTCTTGTGCGCCAGTCTGACTGGGAGAGCTCCCCATGCCTCCCATCGCACTGTTCGAATTGTTAGGCTGGCCATTTGGATTTGGCCCCGCCACGGTTCCGTTTTGACCATGGCGAGAAAATACCATCAGCCAGGTGTAATGCTCCTGCATATACTTGTCTTTCAGCTCCTTTGCCTCCGCGAATGGTATACTCTCGCTGGCTACAGTTCCTAGGTCTGCGCCTCTGTCTGCTTCGACAATGACCAAGTCGCCTTTTCTGACCTGGAGACCAGTACCTTCCTGGACGTAGAACACGTCGGCTCTCTGGGCCTTGAACGTGACCATATAAAGTAACTGACTAGGTCGAGGCTGGGCATGGCCGAGGTGCTGCGGCCGACCATACTGACCCTGCATATATGCTTGGTTTATGTTGGTCGCAGCGAGCGAAGATCCGTGATTTTCTGCGGTACGCAGAGAAGGGTCTCGGGAGAAATAGGCCACTGCAAAATGACGATTGCGTAAATGTTCGAGTTCCAAAGAATGCTCCTCCATACGCTGGGTAGGGTAGAATTGAGGCGAATGAAAAGGGGTATACTCACTACCATCGCCTTGGGACGGGCGGGTCAATACTTCTCCATATCCTCCAGGGCTTCCATACCTGCCATTGGGCCTGGGACCAAGGTCTGCAGCAGTGGGACCGTTCGGAGAATCGCCCGCTGAGCTGACAGAGTTCTGGCGAGTTGGTACGTCTGCGAAAGAATGACGGCGGCTTTGTGGCGCCTCTCCGATGCCGCCGAAGCCAAGTGAGCTCTGCCAGTGTCCCTTTTTGACGCTTTCCACAGTCCGGTTTTCTGGGATTCCAGGGATGGCATACTGTGTATTTGATTTAGTAGCGTACTCACAAGATCTCCTCCCATTCAAACCTTCGTATTTGAACAGCCTAGGGACATCTGCATCATCTACTTCGAATAGAGCGAAATCGGATTCTTCGGGCATGTTGTCCCTCATGCGCTGCTGATAATTCTGGCCCGTGCTCCGTGGCGCTTTTGTTGCAGTACTGGTCGTCGCTGTTCGGTTGCGATTCGTAATAGTCCCTCGTTCAATTTGATCCGCAGCTGCTTGGCGGAGCATCGCATTTTCCTTGGCGAGCTGCTCGATTGTACGGGCCTGTGTCGTCGAAAGCTGGACGCCAGATCCGGAACCATTTGAGCTCTCACCATCGTCATCAACCTCGCGAAGCTGTCCTAGGAGAGATGGGTCATGACTCAACTCACCAAGCATGCTTGGGCGCGAAGGTCTATGCTGTAGGCCGGCGTAAGAGGAACCATTGCGCTGACGTCCGTAAGCCCCATACCCATTGTGATTAGTAGGGGGGACAATCGAAGACTCTGGATCCAATTGACCAACGGAATAAGACTGTGACCGGTACGTTTTCAGTGTTGGCTGCAGCGGAATGGCAAATGGGATTGCAGACTCCAATGCGTTGTCTTGACCAAGTGGAGGGCTGCGTAATGGGTCTTCGCTGTAGAACCCAGCGGATCCAGGAGGTACCATACTCGTCGGTGATGGCAACACCTCTGTCAAGCGCTGTGGTGGCCCTTTTTGGTTATCATTGTTCCAGATAGTGTTCCCCCATGGAAAAGATGTGCTGGTGGAGTGACCTCGACCAACATTTGGTCCTGTACTAGAGCCGTTGTTACTGGCCCGATGCTCGCCCGTTGGTGCTGCCGAGCTAGGGCTCGCAGGTGAGAAAGTCCCATTACCACCCAAAGAGCTTATGCGATTTGGGGCTTGCTGTGATTCGGTCAGCCATGACGCACGGCGCGTAGGCTTTGGCCCGGGATTGCTGGTAACCGGACGTAGCTGAGGGAGATGGTCCAGCTCGTCATCAGAGGACGCAAGTGCCTCCGAGTCCGGTGTGGAGCCACGGATGCCAGCCTTAGACCTGTCGAGAAACATTGATGCACTGCCACCAGGAAAGCCCCCGAAGGAGGTGCGCTTTGCTTGACCAGCTTGGGCCTGCGATGTCGGATTGGATGTCATCGTTGCAGGGTACAGGTGATCGTCGATACTAAGTGATGTTCAAACCCTTGAGATCATCCTCTGGCCAATTGTCTAGTTTCTGTTAGGTCAAGAATGTAGGACAGCGCTTCAAGTCAGACGACAAAGGAAGGTTTTGGTGAGGGAAAGGAGTAAGCGAAGCTAGTTGGCCCAAAGTAGGTGGATGAATGTGTGAGGTGAGGGGAATCCGACGCCTGCGCACACGTGATGTAGAATCTCCGAGAGTTTGTACACAGAGGCCTGTGCACCGAGTAGTGAATATATCAGACCCGGGAATAAGGTGGGGTAGTAGGACTGCAAGGCTGCCGCGGAAGAGGGATACTAACAGTGAATATCTCAAGTGGCTGTTAATCATTGAGATACGAATCAGCGATGCCACCCACTTCTTGAGGTATAGAGACTGTCGGTCATTGACTTACGCAGTAGCTATCCTACCAAGAAGTCGCAGAGCCGACAATCAAGACAGGCCTGACGACGCGGTTTTAAGACGACAAGTAGTTCGAGGGTCTGGTGATTTCAGCAATTCGTAGATAGATACGAGAACAATTCAAGAGGTAGTGTCTAATTGACGAAGACCTCTCTATAGATTAGTACCCTCCTGGACAAACAGCTTAGTTCGTGGTTCTGAAAGGCGTGTGGGAAAATAGAAAAGTCTTCCGTAGTGGAGGTGTATCGGTCTATGTCGTAGCTTCCCTGATTACAGTCTTCGGGCACGTGTTAGTATTGGTTATACAAGATACACAGCAGAAACGTTTTTCTGGTAGCGCAACTTGTGCTTGCAGTGGCTCATGAATCCACAGCCTCATGAATTTGCCCCGGATGAACAACATGGCCCCTACAGCAATTCTCCTGCGCCTCGAAAGAATACTAACGACAACCATGGAGGATGCAAGAGAACACTTGAGAGCGATCTATTCCGGGAGATAGTGATAGCTCACCTAGTCGCTATAATTATGCACAATGTATTCAGGTCCCAGCTCTTATTAATGTACGCGAAATGAGTCGAAGGCGAAAGCTGGAGGGCACTGAATACCTTGGAGTAATCAGCAATCAGAGTTCGGATAGTGAAATCTTCTAGAACATTGTAGGAACCCTCAATGGCAAAGTTTTCAGGAGGCTGGGGGGGCTCACCATGTAAGAATGGACATGGAAAGTATGAGAAAGTCTATGTGTACATGGGTAGAGCCGAAAATCCTCGGGGGACGTCTTTTGTGCTCTTCTAATCTCCCCTAGTCTCTATTGCAGCTCTGAACTGGGTCCATGCGACTGTTGTGCCGACGGTCACTGTGCCTCAATCTTTGTGTTATTATTCGATCTTCTCGGTGGTGGACAGTCTCGAGATGCCGGAGGATGATCCTGTACGTTCGTCGCGAACACTGCGTAGACGCTGCACTCGGATAATCAGGTGGCTGAAAGTGCGAATGCAGCGAGGGTAGAGGAAAGCCTGGCTTGGGTTCGAGAGTGTGAAGGATTCAGGAGAGCAGGATTGGATCGGATTTTCTGGCCGTTAGTGGTCAAGCTTGGGTGGGATGGTCTATCGCCAACCCAAGAAGGCCAAGATGCTTCGACATATGTCTCAAGCGATTTAATAGCCTCGACTGCGGATTTGATGGGAAAGATGGTTTGATGTTGGGCTTGATGTGGGAATGTGAATATGAATATGAATATGAATATGAAGGTGAAGGTGAAGGTGAAGGTGAAGGTGAAGGAAGCGATTCCCCGACCTTTGGTTAGCTAAGGCTAAGGTAGGATGAACAACATGGCCCTGGCGACCCCGCAAAGTTGCAACGCTAAAAACGGAGGCGTACTTTAGGCCCTAAAATTGCGAAATTTCTGAGAAGAACTTTCCCAGAACTATACGAGTAGCGGCGATCATCGAGTTCGGTGCTCACGGTGCTTTGGTCTATACTCCATAGGTTGCGTGTCTTTCTTTGGGTCTTGGAATGTATGCAGTGCAGGTTACACACGGGGCTACTTTGCCTCGAGGGGAAACGGATCATGTGCACAAAGGCTCATTAATATTGCCTTACTTTTCTGCATGATGCTACGCAACTGGCAAGTTCGTGGCAAGGCACTAAAGAAACACCACGGAAGGGTCTACCCCACTTCAAAAAGCCATCTTCCAGACGACCTGCACCTCAATCCGCTTGAGCTTTGAAACGGAGTGCTGAAGAAGATCGACGAACAACTCCCTCTACTCGTAATGTTAAGTGATTTAGTGTGTTGGCGCCCAGATACTCGAGAGCGCATAGGCTCCGATGGAAGCCGCTGTCGGACCCTATTTCAGACCCAGTCAATTGGTATGTGTGGGGTACAACAAGCTAGGGACCATTACATGCAGCAAGTACCCGAACATGGAGCTATGCCATTTTCGAGCATCTTGCATAAAGTACCTTATTTGACAACCAAGCTACCAAAGTCCGCAAGTCACGCGGAGAGCCACGTCTTGGTATCAGGATCAGTGATCGCGATGCAAGGAATACTGACTTTCTTCCGTCTTGGGGGCGCAGAATGAATTCCTGATGCCTTCTTGTTGTAGCAGTATCCCTTTGTAGACCGAGCGCCATGCAAATCACCAGCGATAGAATTAGCCATACTGTCAGATTTGCCTAACTTTTCACGGTGTCAAGGCTTCCTTTACCCACCGTTGCTGCGATAGCGTCAGGTCCTTTCTGCTCTTTCAACTTCGCTTCAAACTTGGCGAATTCTTGCATAGCAATTTCTTCCTCTTGGTCAAGTACTTGTGTTACCCCTCTGACTTCTTCGATCTGCGAAGACGCCTCGTCAGTACAAGGGTATTCGACCAATGCGGGTCAAAGTAGACGTACGTAATGCATCAACATGCTCTCAATGCCATTCTTCAACGTCACAGTGCTCGAATCGCACGTCCGACAAGCTCCGCGGAGCTTGAGCATGACATTCCCGTTTTCGAAACCACGAAATTCAATGTCGCCTCCATCTTCCTGGATTGCAGGTCGTATTCTGGTCTCCAGAAGCTCCTTTATCATCCCTACCACCTCACTATCCTTCTCATCATAACCAAGCGTATCTTGCTCGCCTCCTTCTTGGCCTGCATCTGCGGACTTGTTCTCAACTGTGTTGACTATCTGTTCCCCGGAGGTCACTGCTTCAGTAATCAGGCTAAAGACCTCTGGTTTCACGTGCGCCCAGTTCGCATCTCCAGCTTTGGTAACGGTGATAAAGTCAGAACCATAAAATATCGACGTGATCCCGTCGATATTCAGCAGCCGCGCAGCTAGAGGAGAGGGATGCGGTGGAGCCAGAGTAGATCTTGGGGAGAGGTATTCGAGGAATGGGGACGACAAGGTTTCAGGCAGGATAGTGTGGTTCGGAAGAAATTTGAGTGCCTTCGATCTTTTAGCAGCTGGTTTTGGTCGCATTGGTTCGGATGCTCACATCAGCGTTCGGCGTGTTTTCTGTTTGTATGAAAATTGTTCGTAAACTTCCAGCGATCGCATTGGCCTGCAAGAAGGATCTTGCTGTCGACCGCCGCACGAGCGGCCTTGTCGGTGTCCTGGAAGGAGTGAGAGTATTCGATCTTATGCTTTGATGGAATGCTCTGTGGCATTCTAAGGCTGCTTGCGATATTCTTCTTGCGTTGCGCAAAGCTCTCAGAGGCAGAGAAGCTTGAGGTATCATACTCGACATAATTGAGGATGTCGTCATGGATGTCGATGCAATGGGTCGAAATGGCGGAGGGTTTGGGGCAAAAGGACAATAAACTCGTTCGACTCGGTACGTCATCCTTTAATAATGGCATTCCGGGCCGCTAAGCGATCTTACCTTACCGCCGTTCCCTTGCCAAAACACTTTAATTGCCTGGGGGTTTTGTGACAACGGGATCGTGGAATTTTTGAATAATGAGTCGCCCGTTTGGCTGCTAGTCCGGTGAACAAGTGCGAAAATGGTCAAGGTTTGTGGTGTATGCAACATTCAACTTGCTAAATACAAATGCCCATCATGTCTGTTGCAATAGTGAGCACAGCCAGTCCATTATTCTGGACAAGGACAAGCTAAAAGACTCGAAGTTGCTCAATTGAATGCTACCAAACCCATCAGATCGCACACCCAAAGGGCGCAAGTCTGGCTCCAACGCAGCCACTGCCGAATGGTCTACCATCAAAGCCTCCTCCAGTGGCATTCGCCTATCCCCCACCATCGCCCGGCAGTAATGGAGGACGCCCATTGACTGGCGACATACTACTTTCTCTTCAATCCTCAACCGATTTTCAACGTCTATTCTCTCGATATCCTCATCTACGCGATCAGCTGAGAGAGATATATGATGCTATAACACAATCTCCAGACGAGAATCCCGACAGCCACCAATACCCAAACGGCAAGCGATCCTTTCGAGCTCGGGGAAGAGGCAAGAATCGAGGGCGAGGTCATGATCGAGGATCAGGAGCGCCGTGGTCTCAACAGAGAGGCTTCAGAGCTGGCCTCCACCAAATGAAAAGGCTGAGAAATGCCACCGGAGTTGACGGGGACGGACTCAGAGAGTTTTCAAAGCTTGTGACGGATTTGAATGCGATCAAGTCTACGGGGGGTCCATAAGCTTACAGGTTTCGTATCATTGACGGTGTCCGCCGAATGATCGCAATGTCAAATTATAGCAAGAGCCGATGATAAGCTTCAAAACTATCAGGCCGTCATTCTCCGATACATCCCTTGTTTGCTATCTACAGTGGTAAGGTGTTCCTCCCAAGACACCGCGAACGCCTCGCTAATGCTCTGTGAAGGCTGCAGGTGCTGGCCTTGACATTCAATAACTCCTGGTCTGTGACAGTAAATACACGATGATCACAAGATTCCAAAGACTTTTCCGTTAAATGCGTCATCCACAATCCTTGGTGAGTTGTAAGCATCCTCTACGAATGTAGTACGTCATAAATCATAGCTTTCATCGTTGAAACCAATTGAACCGCTTCCTGTTTGTCTCGCCGGCATCTGGGGCCTCCAACTGTGTACTGCGTTCGTAGAGTCGCTAGAGTTCGCTTGTCAGCAATTTTGAACGTGAAAGCAGTTTTAGTCCTTGAATCCAAGAAGCCTGAAGCATCCAAAGTAAGCCTGAGGTAGGAACGGAGAAACTCACATCGTCATCTTTGCAAAAGCGCCCATCAAGCACTAGTCGCTGGATCTCTTCATTCCGACTAATGTTAGGGTAGACTACTTCCTGGCTTTTTCGGATGCCGTTTATCACCTCGCCCATGATCTCGAATTTCTTCCAATTAATGCGTTCGTTGTCCTCGAGAACGTAGGTGCGATTCCCTTGCTCGGCGAGGACAAGATCACGGCGGTGCAAAGGCAAGAACGGGATACGCGGGAATGAAGTGTTCCCATACGCCAGTCGATACGCGAAATGGCTTTTCTGAGTCCCCATAAGGATCTCGAGTCGCATGAATTGTTTCTGTGCCTGTGGAGGGACCAGCTCTCGAGTCTGTGCCAGTCGATGTACGGCTGTACCGTTTATGCCGGCTATAATGGCGCCCAGTGCATTGTAGTTGTTGAGATAGCGTAGTTGCCACGCCACACCCATGAATCTTTCGAGAGTTTTCGCCCTGTGCTTTGGCTTGTCACGGAGTAATATCATGTTAGCGACCCAAAATGCAACGTGATTGAAATGGTGGATCATAAGATTGACGTGTTCCAGACTCCTGCATTCCCTCTTTTGCTCGGTGGAGAGGCTAACGTGCCTTATCAGGTCTCGAGGTCTGATCGAGCAGAACATGATCCAATCAACGCGTGTGAGTTCTCGGGCAATCTGCTCTTCCGGTATTTCCATGAACTGATGCCATTGAACCTTTGTTAGCATGTTGCGAGAAGTGGGCATCAGAAGCTGCGCTTGACGCTTTGCATTCTCAACCGTGTTGACCAGTGTCTGAAAAGAGCCGGTGGATTGACTGTCAGATCGGCTGATCCTAGAGGTCGAAGATGGCGTTGCAGAGATTCTCGAAGGGTGGGATGTGGTACCCGTCTCGGAACTCGCATTGTCAGCTATGTCTTCGGTAGAAGAATCCGCAGTGAGCGTGGAAGAGTCGGCATTGAGTGTCGAGGCCGTGCTCCGGACTGACGACATTGTCAGAAAGCTTTCCATGGTGTTGGCCCTGGTTCTGCTCCTGTCCGAGCACGCCCACTCGGTGTCATCATCCTCAGACACAACGCCGAGATACGGATTGATCTCTTTGCTAGCAACAGCATATTCTTGAGATGCCTCGAGACCCTGCACAAATCCCGCCATAGTCCGACGAGTCAAGGGGTGAGCAAAGTCTCCAGGGTAATTCGATATCCAGTCCTTGAGAATATTCAGATACCTCAACTGTGAAGTCATACGGGTTAAATACGGGATGTTTTTGTCATCCAATTCCTCGAAATGACGGATGATAATAGTGATCAGTGAGTATGGCGCCGCGAACTTCCTATAAAGACACAGAAAGATGGCTGCAAACTTCGAATCGGATTTCGACTTTGGCCGAGACAGCAGCCGATCGACAAGCTCTTCAAAGGTGCTGCCCGATTCTTTAGCTCGATCGTCGTCTGTCGCGGGCGTCCTAGCTTCCATCTCGTCGAGAGGGTCGATATCAGCGATGTACTCCCCTTGGTTTCTACTGTGCTTGGAGACAGGGTCTGCAATCGTACCCAGCGGATATGAGGAATTCGAGGCATGAGGCCTGAGAGGAATCTCAAAGTCATTGGACAGATTTTCTGCGCCTTGACCTTCGATAGTCTGGCCGGTCGATGCAACCTCATCATCCCTGTCTTCTAGGCGAAGTCGTGTTTCGGGTGAAGCATCGGAGTTCCCTCGATATGTTCGAAGAGCCTCTGAACGATCAGATTGAGGGATCTCTGCGGCGGCTTGGCCCAAGGATTGATATGTTGGTGCAGCTCCCCCCGCACTCCGAACAACACAAGCGAGCACTTCAGACGCAGCTCGAACATGTTTACTCTCAGCTTTGGGTGGAAATGATTCAGGGTCACCGTTAGACTGAGTACTAGTCAGCGCGCGAGGGCGCGACAGGCGTTCTGTCTTGGCAGCTTTTTCTTGGATCTATTAGCCAGGTCACATGGGGCTCTATTTGAGAAGTCGAGAGGTTCAAGGCAATTATGGCCATCTGAGGACTTACGACGCCTTTCTAACATGATATTCCGCAAGATAACTGATATGCATCTCTTGTGGGTTTCTGGTGCCGAGGCCGACGTTTGAAAAACCTCGGTTTGAATGCTGTTGCAAAAGCTCTCTACCTCTTCTTGGTCAACCTCCCATGACTTGAAAGGATTGTCACATTTTGCAGAGACAAGGACAGCGGGCAGGGAATCAATGGATAGCGCTTCTGTATTAGAATGCGTGATGTTAGCCTGAGTGCTTTGTATATTGCGTCAAAAAAGAACGCTTCGGAACAAACACGACAGATTCCCACGAGTATTCATGTGGGACGGCGGGAGCAAAGGAAATACCGACCGACTCACTTAGTAGGCTAGGCATTCTAGCTGTACTACTCTGATCCATCACATCATACAGAACCAACACGCCATCAACGTCCGGCATCTTTTGATCACCCAGTCTTTCCGGCCAATGCACACCTTGTTCTGCAGAAATATGTATATCTTGTAGGCCCACTTCGAGAAGTCGGACGATTGATATTTTGCCCTCTAGCGAGACCTTTTTACTAGCCACGGGCGATACAAAGGCAGTCTTAAGGTCCAATGCACAATGCACGAAAGTTGACTTGCCCACAGCGCGGGCACCGAGTATTGCAATCGCGACCTCTTGCACTTCATCCGAGCCTCCAGCCTTCACATCGATGTTAGCACGAGATCCACGTAGCCTCTCGGAGTCGCTCTCGCGCAGTAGTTGAGGGGCATGTTGTTTCGTAGTCGGAGACCAAGGAGAGAAGATTGGTTCTCGAGAAGAATCGGAAGCCTGGATCTGTCTCCTGAGCCTTTCCGTGGCTGATTGCTGAGAGCGCCTTTGCCGCTGTTGTTGCTCTACAGCTTGCGGGACACCCAATGGGGCCGATCTTACATGTTCCTTGTACTGTGGGCGGCCCTCAGGATTGGGAGTGGGAGAAGTCTGAGAATTGCGCGACCCCTTCGGAGCCCCTCCAAAGGACCTGGTCTTCTTTGACGACCTTCCCAACTCCATTTTCAGATTAGGACTGGCATGATTTCGAAGATACTATCGTCTATCGAGTCCGATGAAGACACCTGGAACGCACAGCAAGGGAGGCATTGAGCCTTGGCACCGCAAGCCTAATATTTGCACACATGCATAGCCATGCCGAATAGAGTAGAAATTGGCAGTAACTCCTGCAACAGTACACTGTATGAGGACCCGGTGTGGTCTTGCATAGGGCGAGGCAGAGTTTCGTGGATAGCGCTCCTCGGCATTCTGGGGTAGGTAGCATTGACAGTAGATTATGAAACCATTGATTTTACGCGCTAACCGGATGGCCCGCACACCTTATTTGGGTGGGGCAACCACCAACATCATATAGAAGAGTACTTTATGTAGACCTATTATAGGGCCAATGACCAGTATATAGTAGAGTTGTAGACCGGTATATAAAAGCTTTATATTAGGGTTATAGATAGGGGTATAACGGAGCTATAATATTATAAATAATAGAGTTATATATAGACTATAAAGTAATAATAAAGTATATTATAAAATAATAATAGAGTATATATAGCTCTATTATTTCTGAAAATAGAGTCTAGTAATAACTCTATTTATACCCTCGTATATAACTCTATAATATACTCTATATTATACTCTATTATTATTTTATAATATAATTTATTATTACTTTATAATATATTTTATTAATACTTTATAATATACTTTATTACTACTCTATAATATACTTTATAATATATTTTATTATTACTTTAGAGTATACCCTATTATTATTTTATAATATTATATATATATAATTTAATCTATATTTCGGGTTAATACCTTATAGGGTAGGATAAAGATCGAAGTATAATCTCTACTCTAATTTAATATAGGGATCTATTAATATAGAGCCTAGAGTAAAGTAGAGTAAAATAGAATTTTATTAAAGAATCCCTATTACGTTAAAACGAATTTCTAGTAATTATTATAATAATCTTAGGGACGTATTATAACTATTATTATCTTTATAAATATATATATTTATAACTACTACTATCTTTATAGATATATATATTTATAACTACTACTACCTCTATAAATATATATATTTATAACTATTACTACCTCTATAAATATATATATTTATAGTTATTATTATTTCTATAAATATACGTATTTATAGTTACTACTATCTTTATAAATATATATACTCATGGCTACTACTACCTCTATAAATATATATACTTATAACTACTATCATCTTTATAGATATATATATTTATAGCTACTACTACCTCTATAGATATACGTATTTATAATTATAACTACTACTACTTTTATAGATATATATATTTATAGTTATAATTACTACTATCTTTATAAATATATATATTTATAGTTACTACTACTTTTATAGATATATATACTCATGACTACTATTACCTCTATAGATATATATATTTATAACTACTACTACCTCTATAGATATATATATTTATAACTACTACTATCCTTATAAATATATATATTTATAGTTACTACTACCTCTATAGATATATATATTTATAGTTACTACTACCTCTATAGATACGTGTATTTATAGAATAAATACTCGGACCTAATAATTATTTAAGTTAATATTAAAATTAAAACTATTATTAATTTAAAGTTAAATATAACCGAAGGTTTTATTAAAAATATAATTTAATTCGTTTATTTTAAAATTAAGGGGACGTTTAAATAATAATTTAATTTAAAATTTAAAATTAATAGTCTTTCTAAATATTTATTAATATATTTTAATATTAATATTTTCCTTTAGATTTAATATTTTATTTTAAAGAATATTTCGATTTAAAATTAATTAAAAGATAAAGAGTAAAGAATAATAATAAATATTAATTATAATAATTATTATAATAATCGTCTCTCTATAGT
>JAABUS010005514.1_pt1 | contig 16506 bp, 19 predicted proteins | sample 5560161 | NCBI WGS metagenome assembly JAABUS01 (sample SAMN10711885, study PRJNA513376) | rock metagenome | isolation source: Antarctica rocks | place: Antarctica: Victoria Land, Trio Nunatak nord | collected 2016-01-04
GAGGTCGGGATCGATCCGGACGCCGTGATCGCCGACGTCCTCCCGGCCGACAAGGTCGACGTGGTCAAGCAGCTGCAGTCAGAAGGCAGGGTCGTTGCCATGGTGGGAGATGGCGTCAACGACGCCGCCGCCCTCGCTCAGGCGGACCTCGGCTTGGCGATGGGCACCGGCACCGACGTGGCGATCGAGGCCAGCGACCTGACCCTGGTCCGCGGCGACCTGCGGGTCGCGGCTGACGCGATCCGGCTCTCGCGGCGCACGTTGGGCACCATCAAGGGCAACTTGTTCTGGGCGTTCGCCTACAACGTGGCCGCCCTCCCGCTTGCGGCCGCGGGCCTCTTGAACCCCATGCTGGCCGGTGCAGCGATGGCCTTCTCCTCGGTGTTCGTGGTCAGCAACAGCCTGCGACTGCGCGGCTTCAAGCCACTGACCGACACCCACGACACGACGACGGGCCTGGGATCGTCGCCGATGAGCCCAGTGGGAGCGAGACGATGAGCAGGCTTCCGCTCCATGCGGCCGCAGACCTCCGTTGGCGCCGCGCGGGAGTGTTGTGCTTGCCCTTCGGCCGGTCGTAACGGAAGCCGGCGTCCCCGAAACGCGACGCCCTACCGTGCCCGGCCTATCCGCTTCGGAACATCGGCGAAGGCGTCCCCTCGAGCGTGCTGCCGTTGCCGCCGCCGCGGCGCGTCAAATCCGACCGATTCACCTCCTCCTCGGCGTACTCGAGGCGCAACAGGGAACGGTTGCGCGCGCGCTCGCGGTCGCCGGAGTTGAACGCGCTGCCTTGTCCGAACAAGTCCGCAGCGCCATCGGCCGCTGATTTCGTAGACGTCTACATCCCGCACTCGAACGCACGCACGTGCCGCACTGCGCGAGGAACGCGCCACCATGCCGCCGATCGCGCGCTTGTGCAGATCAGTGCGCTCGTTGGGCGCGTAGCGCTGGTGCGAGACGGTAGGTAACCTGCAAATGGTCGCTGTGGCACGTCACGCCTGGATTGACGAGTACGTCATAGATCACGCGCGGGGGGCCTGTCACGACGGACTAACCAGTGAGCATGCGGACAACCGCGAAGGGATGACACCGGCGATGGGTTTGAAGACTGTGGACAAGAATGATGCGCCTGAGGCAGTGCCTCCCATTGCGGAACGCGCTGGATTCGACGCTGCTCTGACTGAACAGGTCGAGCGCGAGAAGGAGGTCACGCGCCACGGCGACCGTGTCTCCGCAGCACGCCGCCGGCTGCCCATGGTCGAGGTTGAGAACTACACCTTTGCCGGCCCACACGGTCCGGTAACCCTCGTCGATCTGTTCCAGGACCGCTATCTGCTCCTTGTGCAGAACGTGATGTTCGACCCCGGCTGGGAGGAGGGCTGCCCAAGCTGCACCTGGGCGGTCGACAACCTGCCGGCCAACATGGGCCGGCTGGCAGACGAGGGCATCGCCTTCGCCATGGTCTCCCAAGCGCCGATCGAGAAGGTCGAGGTATGGCGAGCCAAGCGTGGCTGGGACCATACCTGGGTCTCCTCCTACGACACCTCCTACCACTACGACTGGGGGTGGACGCGCACCGACGACAACGGTGAGGAAGGACAGTTGCCCGGCTACTCCTACTACCTGCTCAAGGACGGGAAGCCGTACCTCACCTATATGACCACGGCGCGAGGCACTGAGCCGATCCTGCCGGTGGCGCACATCATGGATCGCACCTGCTATGGCCGCCAGGAGGACTGGGAGGACAGTCCCGACGGCTGGCCGCAGTACCCGACGTACGGCTGATCAGCCCGTTGAAGGTCGGTCCGGGTGCTTGTCAGTTCGGTGCGCTCTGGCGACCCGGGCAGCATCCCTCCTGCCGGGGTCAGATCTTCCCCAAACGTCGGCCGGTGCGGTGGACGCTCACTTTCAGCCCGGAACGGGAACCCCGCCAGGGCCACTTTGGCTAGAAGGCGCTATGCAGCGCCGGCCCCCGGCTCACGCGCAGGCACAGCAGAGATCCGGATGGTGAGCGTTCTAGGAGATCTGCTCTCCGCTGCTCACGTGGACGTGGAGATGCTTTGAGTCCTGATAGTCACCGAGGTTGGTGAGGACTCTGGCGGCGCCATGTTCCCGTTCCAGTCGTGCTGCTACATGGGTGATGACCTTGAGCAACTCACGGGCCATCGGTTCGTCCGCGCTGGTCAATGTCGTCAGTGATTGCACGTGAAGCTTCGGGACCACGACCACATGCGTCTGCCAGAACGGCTTGGTGTGGTGGTACGCGAGAACGCCAGGTGTTTCCGCTACAACATCAAGGTCGCCGACGTTGCCAAGGGCGACGTCGCAGTAGAAATCGTCGCCCGTGTAAGCGGCGTGCCGAGTGTTCATGATTCGAGTCTTGCAGCAGCGAGAGAACGCGGCCGCATCGCGGCAGATCCTCCGCGCGCCACGTTAGCGTGGACTGTTGGCAGGAGCGTGTGCTCGTTCAGGTGTCGACCTCGACGCCAACGCGTCGCGGCCGCGCATGAGCAGCACCGACCGGCATTTCCGGCGCGGCTGGCGGTCATCCTTAGGATCAGGTCACTTGTGCCCGGTCATCTTTGCGCGGAGCCATCCGCTGGAGGGGTGGTGCTGTCGGTCTAGGTCCGATACGACTTCGCGAAGGTTGTACGCCACGCTCCGGAACTCGATGGCAAAGCCCTGCGCAGTAACGGAAACGAGAGCCCAGCGGGCCTGGTCGTCAGGATCGCGGGGGAGGCTGACTGACCCAGGGTTCACGATGTAAGAGCCCGCGGCTCGTCTCTCGCCCGCCACATGGGTGTGCCCTACGAAGATGAGGTCGGCGACCTCTCCGGTGAAACCGAGGTGGGCTAGCTCATCGTCGCTCAGGTCAGGATGCATGCCCCATCCGTCGTCACGCCCCGGGGAAGCATGGACCAGCAGTACACGCATTCCGTCGGGCAGCGTGATGCGCTCTTCGAGCGGCAGACCGCTGAGCCAGGAGTACTGGCCCGACCCGACCAGACAGCCCCGAGTCCACGCGAACGACTCCCGCGCATCCGCCAGTACTCGATGCTCATCGGGAGTCCGCGGGTGGTCAATCGGCGGGATCATTCCGCCTACGTCTCCGGCGAGGACGTATCGGTCGGTGTTCCCCCGCACGCACCTCAGATGGCTGAGTCTGCGTACCCGCTCCAGCACCTCGACGGGCCGAGGACCGTAAGCCACTAGGTCGCCGAGGAGCCAGTAATGGCTCACCTCGTGCTGCTCGGCGTCACGCAGCACCTCGTCAAGCGCTGCAACGTTTCCGTGAACGTCGGAGATCACTGCGATGTGCATCCACCAGGTCTACCAGTGCGCAACGACCATGACCTTCAATAGCATTGATGGCCGTCGAGCGAGCCAAGCGCACCCGCCGTCTAGCGTTGTGAGATGGTGCGGTGAAGTTTGTCGAGCATCATTGGCGCATTGTCGAGGTGCGCGCCCGCACCTTCTTCTGGCGGGCGTCGCCAGGTCGAGAACTGGATTCTGGCGTTGTAGGCCGTGATCCAGCTCGCGGCGGCCACGGCCAGGGTCTTTTCAGCCGGGGTGAACACCCGACCGGCGGTCTGTTGATAGTCGGTGAGGAAGGCGTCCTGCTCGGCGGCGGTTGGTGCGTCTCCCAGCCCTGGTTCGGATCGGGCCGGGAACACCGCGGACGCCAACCCGACGATGACGCTCTCACGTTCGACCACGAGACTGTCCCAGTCATAGACCATCTCGAGCCGATCGTTGTCGAAACGGAGGTTCTGCGCCTCCCAGTCCGCATGACCAATGACCGACGAACTCGTCTCTCCGGCGGCGCACAGGGCACTCTTCGAGACACGAGCCAGCTCGTCAAGGACTTCGGAGCCTTCTCCCGTCGCGGTGAAGTCGGCGTCGCTGTGATGCGAAACGGGCCACGGGTCGCCACTTGTGTAATCAACCCACGCGGGGCGACCTAAACCGAGACGCGCCCGAGCATTCGGCGTGACCTTCGTGCACATTCCGATGAGCCGATGCAGTTGACTCGCCATCTCGCGACGGTGCTCATCAAGGTGACCATTCGGCATCTCGCCGACATCACGAAGCTGCTCGACAAAGGCGATGCCGTCGCCCAGAGGCGAAGGGGCAGCGAGCGGCACAGGTGCTGGGAAACCGTCGGCGACGAGCAGACGCTGAACTTCCTGCATCGCCCACAGACGTGCAAGAGGCTGATCGGGGCGCACGACCTTCACGACAACGCACCGGCCGTCGCGCAACTCAAGGCCCGTGACCCTTCCCACGCCTGCCACTGAGAAGAGGTCGCGGCGCACCGGCGAACCCAGCATTCGCGCACACCAAGAGGACAAGATCCGCGCGTAATCCCCAGCGTCTCCGCTCATCCAAGCCCCAACCGGGAACGCATTGCCGCGGCCTGCTTTGCACGGATCTTGCTCGGTGTCGTCTCGACCCACTGCTGCGGTGGCCAATCCTCGTACTGCTTGACGGGAATGACGTGCACGTGCACATGCGGGACGGTCTGCCACCCAGGTACACCGTTGTGCTGCTGGACGTGGATCCCGTTGGGATCGAACTCGTCACGCACTGCTGCGGCGACGTCGCGAACCATGCGCATGAGATCGGTGCACTCGTCGTCGCTGAGGCTCATGATCGTCTTGACGTGCCGCCTGGTGCAGACCAGTGTGTGGCCCGGCATGCCGCCGAGCGAGGCAGGGGCCATGAGCACGTAGAGGCGGTCGTCCTCGAACACCACAGCAGGTGGACCATGTGCTGGTACGACACCTCTGAAGTTCGCACAGTACGAGCACTCACCATCCGGGACCTCGATCGGCATCACGTCACTCTAGAGGCGAGCCTGAGCCGTCGATGATCCCAGGAGCTAGGTTGTGCGCTGCCGGTTCTGACTAGGGTGAGCTCGCGTCGGCGAGGACGGAGCGGGCTATGACGAGACGGCTTGCGCACCGATCCGGCATCGTGGCCCAGTAGTACGGGAACGTCATGAGGGCCAGCGACAGAGCCCAGGCGCGTCCCCTGAGCCAGGTCTCGTCATCAGCTCCGACGGCAGCACGAAACACCTCGCGTGAGGCAGCGTCCAGGACCTCCCAGGCCACGATCAGGTCGATGGTTGGATCTCCGACAGCCAGGCCGCCGAAGTCCAGGACCGCGGCCAGGCGACCGTCGCGCACCAGTAGGTTCTCGGCCAACAGGTCACCGTGATACCAGCGTGTCGTTGCGGCCCGCTCGATGCCAGGAAGAGCCATGGCCTGTTCCCACACTTCCAGTGCGGCGTCCAGGTCTAAGGCCAGCTCGGAGATGGACCGGCAAAGCTCGACACTGTGCCGCGTGTGAGCATCCTGGGCCCCCAGCGGGGCTCCCCGGTACCAGCGCAGCTCGGGATCGGCGAGAGCACTGGTGGGAATCTCGATGTTGCGCAGAGCATTGACCATGCTGGCGAGGTCCGATGCGAGGCGGCCACCGGTCACTGTGGTCGCGGGCCCGTGATCATCAACCACGGGAACGGTTCCGTCGATCCAACGCACGACCGACCATCGCTCGGGGTAACCCAGACCGGGCTCGCCGGTTGCGACAATCTCTGGTACCGATACTGGCAGCCGCGGACCGATCTCCGGTAACCAGCGTGCTTCTTTCTCGATGGTTGTGGATCCTCCGGGTTGTCTGGGGAGTCGGACCAACAGCTCATCTCCGAGTCGGAACAGAGCATTGCTGGACCCCGAAGCACGCAGCGGGCTCAGGGGAAGCGACGCAAACTCAGGCAGGCTGCGGTCGACTAGAGCCCGAACGAGACGTACGTCGATCGAGAACTCGTCGTCGTGGAAGCGATCGGCCACGGTGCCGATTCCATCGGTTACCGAGCCCGATGTCGAACGAGATTCGACCGGCGCGAGTACTGGGTTCAACCTCCCTCAGTGCGGCATCAGCGGCCCCATCACGGTTCTCCGCTGGGGAACTGGCGGTCGCTCCGTCTTCACGGGGGCAGGGAATTGGAGCACGCCTCATGCGTGGCGTCGTGCAAGACCTGCCCTACGCTACGGCTCTCCTAGGTCGCCATCCGATAGCCGTCCACGCGCGGACGCTTCTACCTAGCGCTCGGCTGGGCGCTCATCACAGACCAGGCCCGCATTGGCTCGGGCACCCCGCGTTGGCTCATGGGGCTCGACCTACCCGCCTGACTACCTACTCGGCGTTCCGACCGAGGGCAGGAAGCGCGATGGTTCCGAGGAGGGGCTAGGCTCGTGACGTGGCACGGAGCGTTCTCCAGCGCATCCATAATCCGCGTAACCGCCAGTGCGGCTGTGACCCGGACTGCTGGTGTCGTCGAACAGCGGTTGGCCGAGCCGTCAAGTGGTGGTTCCCTGCGAGGCTATTCGGCCTGCACCACAAGAACGACGCTCTGGCCGCCTGGAAGCAGGATCACGACCAAGGCTTCTAGCCCCGTGCAAGAGACCGGTCGTCACCGAGGACGCACTGATCAGGCGCGTACGGCGCGGACCGCCGCACGTCAGTGCGCTCGCACTCGACCCCAGTCCTCCGCGGTGATTGCGAACTGACGATAGTAAGTCGGCTGGTCGAGGAACATGCTCTCGACTCCTCTGCCGGTCTCGCGTAGACCAAGGCGTCGGAGCACCCGCACCGAACGCTGGTTGGCATCCGCGGCCTCAGCCCAGATCTCATCCAGGGCGAGTTCACCAAAGCCATAGTCGAGGCCAGCCGCCCCGGCCAGGCGTCCCAATCCACAGCCCCAGTTGCCCCGCTCGCCGACGACGAAACCGAGCTCGCGTCGGTGCGGCTCGTCTCCGTGAAGATCGACGTAGCCAACCAGTCGGCCGCCGCCGTGGATCGCTCCCAGCCTGATGAGATCTCGTGGCGGTGACTCGATCAGCCGCTGGTGGAACCGCCGACGCTCGACAAACGAGAAGCCGGAGGGCCAGTCCGCCGCGCGGCAGAACTCGAGATCCGCCGCCCATCCTGCGATCACCACGGCGTCCCGCACCTCCAGCGGCCGCAAGGACAGTGGGAGGCCCTGTTCGATCACGTCAAGAGACTAGAGCGGGTGCATGCGCACAGCACTCCACGTCCGCTCCTTCGCCACTGGTCGCCGCCAGAATCTCCGGCGGACACACCAAGGAGGTCGACTCCATCCCGCCCACCGACCCCTCGGTCCAGGCACATGTCGACGATGCCTACGCCGCCGAGCACGGCGGCAGCCCATCCCTACCACCCATACTCGAATGGGCCCCTGCGCCACCACGATGCGGATCACTCCAACTGCCGAGGCATGTGACACGCGCTGGGCACGACGAAACAGACACGAGACACCACAGAAGGAGAGGAACCGATGGAGCTCAAGCCCGTCAACAACACCATGAAGGCACCGGAGAGCAACTTCACCGGGGATGTGTACGTAACCCCGATCAAGCAGGCCGAGGAGCCCTCCCGGTTGATCGTGAGCCTGGTGCGGTTCACGCCGGGCGCCCGCACCAACTGGCACTCCCACGCCGTCGGCCAGACCCTGCACGTCACTGAGGGCCGAGGGGTTGTGGTCAACCGCGACGGTACCGTCATCCGGATGCGCCACGGGGACACGGTCTGGACCCCGCCGGGCGAGGAGCACTGACACGGCGGCACCGCCGAGACCTTCATGTGCCACCTCGCCATGCTCGAGGGCGCCAGCGACGGCGACGGCACAACCTGGCTCGAACCGGTCTCCGACGAGGATTACACCGGCGCGAACGCTGGACCTTTCGGCTAGCGCCTCAGATCCTGTCGTCTCAGGCGCTGTAGACGGCCACTTCGCTTGCTTTGACGGCGAAGAGCACCTCAGCGCCGGGGACGAGGTCGAGCTCGGCGACTGCGCCGGCGGTGACGTCGGCGCTGAGGTGGGCAGATCGCACCCGGATGAGATCACCCCGCGGCTCCATCTCGGTGATGGTGACCGGGATGACGTTCCGGATGCTTCCACCAGGTGGGTTTCGGTAGACCCCCACCGCGCTGGGCCGGAAGACCGCAACCGCGCGTCCATACTCAGCAGCGCTGGGGTCCGGCACACCCTGGATCACCAGCCCTGCCTCATCGCGGACTCCGCTGCCGTCGCGGTCTCCCTGGACCATGTTCAAGCCGGCGATGCGCGCAGCGAAAGCGCTGCGGGGCCGAGCCAGCACATCTGTGGTCAGTCCGTGCTCGACCACCTTGCCTTGGTCGACCACCACGACGCGGTCGGCGAGGAGCAGTGCGTCCAGAACGTCGTGAGTGACGATGATCGCGGATTGCCCGCGAAGCACCCGGCGGAGCATCTGTCGGATCGAGGGGGCGATGGCGATGTCGAGTGCCGCCATGGGTTCATCGAGCAGGAGCAGACGTGGTTCGGCGGCCAGGGCGCGGGCCACTGACACGCGTTGAGCCTGGCCGCCCGAGAGCTGGGCGGGCTTGCGCTCGGCGTACTCCAGGGCGTCCACCTCTTTGAGCCAATGAGTGGCCGCCGACGTGGCGCGGTGTCGAGACTGTCCTGCACAGCGTGGCCCGAAGGCCACGTTGTCGAGGGCGGTGAGGTGAGGGAAGAGGAGGGGTTCTTGGGCAAGGAGGGCCACTCCTCGATCGTGCGGGGGGACCCAGACTCGTGGTGTCTTTGGGTGGCCGACGTTGAGAAGGGTGCGGCCGCCGAGCTTGACGTGGCCGCGGTCGGGTCGGAGTAGCCCGGAGATGACCTGCAGGACCGTCGACTTGCCGGCGCCGTTGGGTCCCAGGATCGCGACGACCTCGTGATCCGCGAGCTCGATGGCCAGATCAACATCACGTTGCTCGATGGTGGCGCTGAACTCCAGGGTCACGCCGCCCCCCGTCCGCCCCGCGCCAGGCCGACGACCACGACGGCGACCACGACGAGCACGAGCGACAGTGCTATGGCCGCATCGGGGTCGGTCTCACGTTGGAGGTAGATCTCCAATGGCATTGTCCGGGTGACGCCTTGGAGGCTGCCGGCGAAGGTGATGGTCGCTCCGAACTCACCGAGGGATCGCGCGAACGAGAGAACCGCGCCCGATGCGAGGCCGGGTAGGACCAAAGGGATGGTGACGCGGCGGAAGACCGTGCTGGGTCGCGCTCCGAGAGTGGCGGCGACTGCCTCGTAGCGCTGACCGGCAGTCTGCAGTGCGCCTTCGAGGCTGACCACGAGGAAGGGCAACGCGACGAACGTCTGGGCAAGGACGACGGCGGTGGTGGAGAAGGCGATCTGGATGCCCAGGACGTCGAGGGACTCACCGAGCAGCCCCTTGCGCCCGAACGTGTACAGCAAGGCGATCCCGCCGACCACCGGTGGCAGCACGAGGGGAAGCAGGACTAGTGACCTGAGGAGACTCTGTCCGCGGAAACTGGTCCGGGCCAAGATCATGGCGATCGGGACGCCGAACATGACGCATAGCAGGGTGCTCGCACTTGAGGTGCGCAGGCTGAGAATCAGTGCCGCGGTGGAGGAGTCTGACGTGATCAGGCTGAAGAACCGGGACCACTGGACCCGGGTGAGCATCGCCGCAAGCGGGAGCACGACGAACAGGGCTCCCGCAGTGGCGGGGACGAACACCCAGGTGGGCAGCCCGTGATGTGGGCGGCGTACGACCACCACTAGGGCTTGGCGAAGCCGGCGTCTGCGAGCACCGACTGCCCCTTCTCGCCGGTAACCAGGTCGACGAACTCCTGGGCCAGGTCACCGTTCTGGCTACCGGACAGCGCCGCGATCGGGTACACGTTCACGGCGGCGTCCGACTCGGGGAAGGTGATGCCTTGCACATCGTCTCCCGCACCGATCACGTCGGTGACGTAGACCAGGCCGGCGTCGGCCTCTCCGGTGGCCACCTTGTTCAGGACGTCGGTGACCGATGCCTCCTCGCTGACCGGCTGGATGTCGACCCCGGCGCTCTCCTCGACCTTGGTCGCCGCAGCACCACAAGGCACCTCGGGGGCGCAAACTACGACCTTCGTACCCGAGGTCGCGAGGTCCTGGAGCGACTCGACCCCGGCGGGGTTATCGGGTGGGACGGCGATCTGCAGGGTGTTGGAGGCGATGTCCACGGGCTCGCCCGAGAGCAGGTCGTCGGAGACGGCCTTGTCCATGTTGGCGGTGTCCGCCGAGGCGAACACGTCCGCCGGGGCGCCCTGCTGGATCTGGGCAACCAGGTCGGAGGAGCCGGCGAAGTTGAAGGTCACAGTCACGCCCTCGTGCGAAGCCTCGAACTGCTTCCCGAGCTCGGTGAACGTGTCGGTCAGTGAGGACGCGGCGAAGACGGTCAGGGTCGTCTCTTCGCCGCTCGAGGTGCCAGCGTTGGAAGGGTCGTCGGCTCCACAGCCGGCGACGCTTGCCAGCAGGAGCCCGGTTGCTGCCATCCCAATGTGGCGCTTCATGACTCTCCTTCGAGGGTTTCGACGATGACCGTCGTTGATTTCACGACCGCCACGGCGACCGACCCGAGCTTCATGTTCAGCTCGCGCACGGCGTCGCTGCTCATCAGCGACACCACCCGGTACGGTCCGCACTGGAGCTCGACCTGAGCCATCACCTCGTCGACGCGGATCTCGGTAACGAGCCCCACGAACCGGTTGCGGGCCGAGCTGACCACTCCGAGCGGGTTGGGCACGGTCGTGGCCTGCGAGCGCGCGAAGAGCGCGAGCTCGTAGCCGTCGACGACTTTGCGTCCGGAAGCGTCATGGGCGGAGGTCAAAGATCCTTGATCGATCCAGCGGCGGACCGTGTCGTCACTGACGCCGAGGAACCCGGCTGCTTCTCGAATCCTCATCTGCGGCATAAAGGAGACGATAAACCGGCACCTTCGGATTGCCAACCCCGACTTGCCCGGGATATACGGGACAGGAACCCGTCGAGCCATCGGTCGGAAACCTCTGTGCCGAGCCGACGGCAAGGGGACGGCCGCCTGCTTACGGTGGGGAGGTGACAGATCCCCGCGGCGACGACCTCATCAGCAACCGACTGACGTGCGATGTAGCACTGGCTCACGGTCGGCGGTTAGTCGCCCGGCGTAGGTTCCGCGCCTTGCGCAGGGTGGCTGCGAGAACCACGAGCGCGAGCATCTGCACGACGCCTGTGATGGTCACGAGTAGAGGTACCGACGCTTCGTAGAGACCGCCGGCGAGCGCGCCGCCGGCTGCGGCCGCAAGACCGAGGACGGCACCGAACACGCCGTAGGCCGTGGCCCGCCGTCCGGGGCCGACCAGGTCGGCGACGGTGGCTCGCAACGTCGACTCCTGTACTCCGAGCGCTACACCCCATGCCAACGCCCCAACGATGGCGACGGCGACCGTTCGGGAGAACGCCAGAGCAGGCACGATCGCTGCGATGAATGGCAGTATGACGAGGATTCCGGCGCCGTAACGGTCGTAGGCGAGGCCGGTGGCCACCGCCGCGAGCGCATCTACGACCATCGCGGCGGCGTACAGCACCGGGACCGCCGCCGCCGACAGCAGCCCGGCCGTCACCAGGTGGTAGGACAGCACACCGAACGTTGAGAACCCGACCATCGTCAGACCGGCGAACCCGGCGTACGCCCAGAACGCACCGGGGAGTCGACCCGTCGTGTGGGGGGCGACGGCCGCTGCAGCGCCGTCCACGTCCGGCCCGGTGTCCGTCAGGTCGAGCTCGTAGCGGGCCGGACGTGGCACCCGGAACCGCAGCCACACCACGAGCACAAACGCGACCACCCCCGGGGCGGCCAGCACCAGCAGCGCAGGCTTGTAGTCGTTCCCGGTCGCAGCCAGCACCGCCGCGACGATCAGCGGGCCGGCCAGTGCGCCCACCTGGTCCAGCGCCTCGTGCACCGCGAAGCCGCGACCGCGACCGGTGACGGCCGTCGCGTGCGAGAGCAGGGTGTCCTTGGCTGGCGACCGGACCGCCTTCCCGACGCGCTCGGCGATGACCAGCCCGGACGCGACCCACAGGGCCGAGGCGAGGCCAAGCAGCGGAACACTGACCAAGGTGAGCCCGTAGCCCGTCAGCGTCCAAGCCCAGAACCGTCCCGTCCGGTCGGTCAACGGACCGGACACCAGCCGCAACATGAGGGCAGCCGACTCACCGACCCCGGTGACGACGCCCACCAGCAGGGCGCTCGCCCCCAAGGAGGCCAGCAGCGGCCCGGTGATGGATCGGGCGCCTTCGTACACGACGTCGGCGAACATCGCGACGATCCCGAACCAGACCACGAACCGCCACGCCGACAGGGGGGACGGCGCACCGGCCGCCATCGGGTCGGACGGGGTTGTGTCGTCCTTCATGACGACGAGTCTGCCCGGTCGGAGCTCCCGACCCTCCGGGCCCTTTCTCAAGGACGTGTCCGGGGTCACGGCGTAGGGCTTGTGGGCTTCATTCTGGCGTCACGTTGCATCCGTAGCGTCCGTGACGATGAACGTGCATCCTGAGCTTGGCCGCGCAGAGACACCTGGTGATATGACTGTCGTCCGCACGGCCGTCCTTCGCCGTGTGATGCTCGCTTATCGCGTGTTCGGACGCCGGGCGACAAACACATACTCCCGGCTGTCGTCGGTGAATGGTTCGCGGGCGAATCCGCCGTACAACGCTTCCAGTTCGAGGCCGGCGATGTCGAGCAGGCCGAGCCATTCGTTCTTGGTTGCCCACCACAGCGAGCTCGTGGCGCCGTCGTCGCGGGTGATGTCGATCCGGTTGTCGCCTATTGAGTACCGGATGGTGTGCGGTACTGGTTCTTCTTGGTGGGCACCGTCGTTTCGGACGGCAACGTGGTGGTCGAAGGCGAAAGCGTTCCAGGCGAACCGCCCATCCGGTCGTAGCGAGGCAGCGATGTGCTCGAAGGTGCGGCGGCGGTCGGCCCAGGTGGCCAGGTGCAGCAACGCGCGGAACGGGCAGTAGATCAGCGCCGCTGGCTCGTCGACGTGGAAATCGCGCATGTCGGCCTTGTGGAGGTCGAGTTCCACGCCCGCGTCGGCGGCGCGGATACGGGCCTGCTCAAGCATCGCAGGGGATGAGTCGATGCCGATCACTCGCTGCCCGGTTGCCTGCGCGACCGGGATCGCAACGCGTCCGTTCCCGACCGCAAGCTCGACGAGCGGCCCGTCGACCTCCCGTGCGAGCTCGACATAGAACGCGACGTCCGCCGTCATGCGCGCCGACCATTCCTCGTAGCGGTCGGCGAATCCCTCATCCCAGCTCATGAACCGAGGCTGCCATGCCACGAGCAGGCAGAGCCAGTCAATTCCGCACGACGGCTTGGCGGCACCCGGTCCGTGTCCATGTAGATGGTGAGGCCCTCGCGCTTCGCTCGGAACGCCATGCCCAGGCCGGTGCGTTACCGATCAGCCGAGCGGCGCTGTGCCTGTGGAAGGATGCTGGCAGATTAGAGGCGATCATGGTCGAATACCCGCAACTGCTGCACACCGCCGTCGACACAACCGATGCCCGGGCCCTCGCTGAGTTCTATCGGCAACTCCTGGGACTGCAGTACCGGCAGGGCGATGCTCCTCCTGCGGATGGTGATGCGGACGATGCGGACTGGCTCGTTCTCATTGACTTGAACGGTTCCCGCAAGCTGGCATTTCAGCAGGTCGAGCGTCTGGACCGGACGACATGGCCCGAGCATGACGTCCCCATGCAGATGCACCTCGACTTCACGGTTTCGAGTCTCGAGGAGTTGCAGCGGCAGCGGGAGCGGGCTGAGTCGCTCGGAGCGCAGCTGCTGCTAGACCGAACGGATGACTCGGACGAGCCGCTCTATGTCCTGGCGGATCCCTCGGGCCATCCGTTCTGTATCTTCGTCGCCTGATCGAACGAGCACGTTCACGCCGACAGGCACCTCCTCCCGCCGCTCAGGGGTGCCATCCGGTCGGAGGATCCTCGCCGACGACGCCGTCCACCGCCTCGCGAAGCATGTCGGCGTGCCCGGTGTGCCGGCCGTACTCCTCGATCAGGTCACAGACGAGCCGGCGCAGGCTGGCATGGCGACCGTCGGGCGCAGAGACGTGGACGAGCTGCTCGAGTCCGCCGTCGACCAGAGCCGCGTCGAGCCTGGCCCGGGAACGTTCAACGGCTTCGTCCCAGAGCGCGTACAGCTGTTCGGGGGTGTCGTTGGCGGCGGAGGTGAACTCCCAGTCGTTGTCGTCGTCCCAGTCCGTGGTGTCCCACGGCCTCCCGATCGGCTCCCCACGCAGCTTGACGGTGAAGATGTAGTCCTCTACTGCAGCGAGGTGCTTCAACAGCCCGGCGAGGGTCAGTGAGGAGGCGCCGATACGCGCCTGCAGACCGGCGTGGTCGAGGCCCCCGGCCTTCCAGCGGAAGGTCGTGCGCAAGCGGTCGAGCGCACCGACGAGGTGCTCGACCTCGGTGTCGGCGAGCGGGGGCTCCCACGGCTCAGGAGTCCAGGAGTTGTTTTCGCTGTTTGTCATCGCGCCACCCTAAACCTCGTTCCGGACGTTTCGCGTCCGGAAAACTGGTGTGGGTTCCGAGACCAGCGCTCAAAGCTGCTTGCCTCGGCCTAACTCGAAAATGAATGGTGACTGGGTGGCTTTGAGCTGTCGGATGTGGTTGCGCTTCTTCGCCTCCATCACCACCCGCTCGACCCCTAGCTCGACCAGCCGGTTGGCCAGCTCGCTCAACGACCGGGTCATCGTCGAATGCGTGGTCACCTCATGGACCCGGCGCTTCTTCCCCAAACCTCGGCCGGTGCGCGGTGTGGCCGCCCGAGGAAACCACCAGGGCCTGTCCGATCGCCTCATCACTGCGTTGCTCGTCATCGACCACACCAACCTGTATTGGCAGTACGAGACCTTGCCCGAACGGCAGGGCGGGACGGTCACCACCGATTCTGTCGACTTCGCTACGGCCGGCTGACGGGGAGCGGCTCGTCGGTCGCCACGCGTGTCAACGCGAGCAAGGCCCTGCTGCTCACCGTTGTCGGCCGGCCGGAGCCGTAGTATCCGACCATGATGACGCTGGGGGCATCCACTGCTGCGTTGGCGATGGGCGCACGCCCTTGACTGCTACGGGGAGCTCGGCGTCGACCATCGTTCGCGACGCCCGCATGCGTGAGTACCACTGGTTGATAGGTGTGTGGGCCGTCATCGCGGTGTTCGCGCTCATCACGGCGTTGTGGTCGATACATGTAGGGGTGCCGCTCAAAGACCCCTACGGGGTGATCTTCAAGCGGCGGTTCTTGTGGGCACTGGCACTGTTCGGCTTCTTGATAGTCGTCGATGCGAGCATGAGATCGGGCATCCGCTCGTGGACCGTTGCAAAGACCAGCGGTGAGCTTCGCCGACGCTGGCCGAACGATCGCCTGGTGGTCGCGCTGAGCGGACTCCTGGGCTATCACATCGTGTACGTGTGCTATCGCAACCTGAAGAGCTGGGACGCCTTCAACCGTCCACGCGACGGCGACCTGCTCAGGCTGGACTCCTGGCTGTTCCTCGGGCACAGCCCGGCCGCACTCCTGCACGACCTGCTGGGCCAGGGCCTGGCGGCCCATGTGTTGGCGGCGGTCTACGTCTCGTTCACTCACCTGGTGCCGCTTGCCTTGGTCTCGGGGCTGGTGTTCGCCAGCCGCATCCGCGACGGCTATGTGTTCTTGATGTCGGCGATGTGGGTGTGGATCTTGGGCGTCGCGTCGTACTACCTGATCCCGACCCTTGGCCCGTTCGCATCCGCACCGCACGACTTCGACGCGTTGGCACACACGTCGATCACGAGTGGACAAGCGGAGTATCTGGTCGAGCGCGCACACCTGCTACAGCACCCTCAGGCTGAACACTCCTTCGCGAGCATCTCCGCATTCGCCAGCCTGCACGTCGCCTTCACGTTCATGGTGCTGCTCATGTTGCGCTACTTCGGGCTACGTCTGGCCGCTCGGCTGCTGGGCGGCTACCTCATCGGCGTCATCATTGCCACCATCTACTTCGGCTGGCACTTCGTCACCGACGACGTCGCCGGCCTCATTCTCGCGTACCTCGCCGTACTCTTTGCCCGGCTGATGATCTATCCACATGGCCGGCCGACGCACGTGGACTCAGCAGGTCACCAGGAGCCGGCGGTCACTCGGGGCAGCCTTCGGCATGGGACGGAAAGAGACGCATCCGGAGCGTGATGGGCCCGGTGGTGAGGGGCTGGAGTCTCGTCCAGCCGGCCGCACTCTTGCTGATGCAGCCTTGTCCCCGGGTGACGATCAGATGCGATGCGTAGCGCATCTTCAAGACGACCGGGGCTGTGCTGAAGACCTCGAGGCGCACGACGTCACCGGCCATGGCGACCAGACGAGCCGAGCCCGTCACTAGGTCCGATGTGCCGATGACCTCGTAGAGCTGCCAGTGCTCGTTGCTCCACGCCTCGCGCAGGTAGGTCGCGCTCTGCGCCACGTCGGCCTCATGCACTGCCTCGGTCTCGAGGGGCGCATCGGGTACGGCGACGTAGCTGACGCCGTTGTGGACGAGCCAGCGGTGGTACTGGGCGGCCGTCATGTCCGGGTC
>JAABUS010005517.1_pt1 | contig 16497 bp, 16 predicted proteins | sample 5560161 | NCBI WGS metagenome assembly JAABUS01 (sample SAMN10711885, study PRJNA513376) | rock metagenome | isolation source: Antarctica rocks | place: Antarctica: Victoria Land, Trio Nunatak nord | collected 2016-01-04
ACGTATGTTCCCACTTCGGGCCGGCCCAAACCAGCCCGGGCTGTGTGAGATCGCGCAAGGACGAGCCCCGCCGCTCGCTCGCTAGGTTGAGGCGGTGCCACCCGTGTCCGTCCTCGACCTCTCGCCCGTCGCCGCCGGCTCGAGCGAGGCGCAGGCCCTGCGCGACACCGTCGAGCTCGCCCGGGAGGCGGAGCGGCTCGGCTACCGGCGCCTCTGGCTCGCCGAGCACCACGGCGGGGCGATGGTCGCGAGCTCCTCCCCGGAGCTGATGATCAATCAGGTCGCCGGGGCGACCGAGCGCATCCGCGTCGGCTCCGGCGGGGTGATGCTTCCCAACCACAGCCCCCTGCGGGTCGCCGAGCAGTTCAAGGTGCTCGAGGCGCTCCATCCCGGCCGGATCGACCTCGGCATCGGCCGGGCGCCCGGCACCGACCAGATCACGGCTCTCGCCCTGAGGCGCAGCCGCGACGCGATGGCCGCCGAGGACTTCCCCACGCAGCTCGGCGAGCTGCTCGCCTTCGCCGGCGAAGCGCCCTGGCCCGAGGGCCATCCGTTCAGCCACGTGCGAGCCGCGCCGGTCGAGGTCCCGCTGCCGCCGATCTTCCTGCTCGGCTCGAGCGAGTACTCGGCGCAGCTCGCCGCGGGCTCCGGGCTCGGCTTCGCCTTCGCCGCCCATATCAACCCGGAGATGGCCGTCGACGCGCTGCGGCTCTACCGGCGGAGCTTCGCGGCCGGAGGCGGTGGGCTCGAGGAGCCGTACGCGATCCTCGCTCACGCCGTGGTCTGCGCCTCCGACGACGATCGCGCCTGGGAGCTCGCGGCGCCGGCTCGGGTGGCCTTCCGCCGCCTGCGCTCCGGCCGCCCGGTCCCCCTGCCCTCCGTCGAGGACGCCCTCGCCGAGGAGGGCCACGCTCCGCGGCCGGGCTCCCGCGGCGCGGAGCGGATGATCGTCGGCTCCCCGGTGAGCGTCCGCGAGCGCCTCGACGAGCTGCTCTCCCGCAGCGGCGCCGATGAGCTGATGACGATGAGCAACCTCCACGGGCTCGACGACCGCCGCCGCTCGCTCGAGCTCGTCGCCGAGGCGTTCGGCCTCGCGCCGGCGGCCGCCTGAGCGTGGCGTCAACCTCGGCGGCTTCACTGACCGAGCTCTCGCTCGAGAGGCTCCGAGAGCGCCGCAGCGTCAAGTGGACTCAGTACCCGCCTGACGTGCTGCCCGCGTGGGTGGCGGAGATGGACTTCCCGCTCGCGACCCCGGTGGGAGAGGCGCTCGCCGCGGCGATCGCGCGCGACGACACCGGCTACTCGAGCCCCGAGGCGTCCTCGCTGGCCGAGGCGTTCGCCGGCTTCGCCGCGCGTCGGCTGGGCTGGAGCGTGGAGCCAGAGGGCGTGATCGCGTGCAGCGACGTCGTCGCCGGGCTGACCGAGCTGCTGGGGGTGCTGACGGATCCCGGGGACGCGGTGATCATCAACCCGCCCGTCTACCACCCGTTCTTCAGTCTGGTGGGGGAGGCCGGAAGGAAGCTCGTAGAGGTCCCGCTGGCCGGCGGCCGCGAGCTCGACCTCGACGGGATCGAGCGTGCGCTTGCCGCCGGGGCGCGGGCGCTGATCCTCTGCAACCCCCACAACCCGACCGGCCGTTCCGCGTCTCGGAGCGAGCTGACCGCGCTCGCGAGCTTGGCCGCCGACCACGACGCGTGGGTCCTAGCCGATGAGATCCACGCGCCCCTGACCCTCCCCGGCACCGCGCACGTGCCCTTCGTCGCGGTCTCGGAGGAGGCGGCGGCGCGGGGCGTGTCGCTGATCTCGGCATCGAAGGCCTTCAACCTCGCCGGGCTCGGCTGCGCGCAGATCGTCACCGCCGCCGAGCCTGCACGCTCGGCCGCCGAGCGCCTCCGTCCGCCGCGCGTCAACCGGGCCATCTCGGGGTGATCGCCTCCGAGGCCGCCTTCGCCGCCGGCGACGAGTGGCTCGACGCCGTCGTGGCGGTTCTCGACGGCAACCGCCGCGTCCTATCGGAGCTCTTGAGCGGCCGCCTTCCGGAGGTGGCCTACGAGCCCCCCGAGGCCGGCTACCTGGCGTGGCTGGATCTCAGCGCGCTCGGCGCCGGCGCAGATCCGGCGCCCCTGCTGCTCGAGCGCGGCAGGGTCGCGCTCTCGAGCGGCCCTCAGTTCGGGACAGGGGGCGAGGGCCACGTTCGGCTCAACTTCGGGACCTCGCCCGCCCTCATGGAGGAGGCGGTGAGACGGATCGCGACGGCGGTGGGGCGTTGACGGACGCGACCGCCGCGAGTTTGGGCGCCGGGGAGCTGGGGCACCCCTGTGACGAACCCGATCTGGATGGAGGATGAGGATGGCTGGCTCACCTGAGCAGGTTGCCGAGGGCGTCTACCGCGTCGCCGACGGGGTCGTCAACTGGTACGCGGTGACCGACGAGGCGGACGGCCTCGCGATCGTCGACGCGGGCTGGCCGCGGAGTCTCGGCGCGATCACGGCGGCCTTGGGGCAGCTCGGCCGCTCCCCCTCCGACGTCGACGCGATCCTGCTCACCCACGGCCACCCCGATCACGTCGGCGCGGCCGAGCACCTGCGGCGGGAGAGCGGCGCGCCGGTGCTGGCCGCGCGCGACGAAGCGGAGCGCGTCCGCGGCAAGGCGCCCGGCTCCTCGCCCTTCCGCCTCGTGCCCGGCCTGACGACGCAGCTCTGGCGGCCGACGGCGGCGAAGTTCATCGGCGAGGCGACGGTCAAGGGCTTTCTGATGCCGACCTGGGTGGAGGAAGTGGAGCCATTCGACATCGGCGATGTCCTCGACGTGCCTGGGAAGCCGACGGTGATCGCCACCCCGGGGCACACGCCGGGCCACGTCTCGTTCGCCTTCGGGGAACGGGGCGTGCTGATCAGCGGCGACGCGATCGCCACGCGCGACCCGGTGACCGGGGCGACGGGCCCGCGCCTGCTGCACGACGTCGTCAATGAGGACTCGGCGAGGGCACGCGAGTCGCTCGCGGCCGTCGGGGGGGTGGAGGCGGACCTCCTTCTCGCCGGTCACGGTGAGCCGTGGCGCGGAGCGATGAGCGACGCTGCCGCGCAGGCGCAGGAGCGGGCGAGCTAGCAGCGGCCCCTCGGTGGCGGGGCGGATACGTCCAACATGCTGGGCAGTCCGTCCCAGCGGTGGCCGCCGCAGGGGGTGGTCGTCGTCGACGAGGGCCTCGTCTCGAGCCGCGCCCCCGACGACCTGCCGGCGTTCTGCGACAAGATCGTCGAGGAGTTCGCCGAGGGCGCCCACGACGTCGCCGACGCGGGCGCCACACGGCAGGCTCTTAGCGGTCGGGCGCGATCAGACGGGGTGCGCGCCGATCGCCTCGCGCACCTCGTCGAGCGCGGCCTGCTCCGCGTCGCTGACCTCCTGGCCGCCGACGCCGAGGAAGCCACCGCTCTTGTGGGCGTGGGCCACGCGCTCGGCGACCGCGAGGACGAAGCCGCGGTAGGAGTCGATCTCCTCGGTATCGGCCGTGCCCTCGAGCGCTCCCACCGCCTCGCGCAGGCGCGCGAAACCGTTCGAGCGGAGCTCCTCGGGGCTGCTGTAGCGGGCAGGATCGATCGAGGGCGGCGACTTCAGCAGCTCATCGATCAGCTCCCCGCCGGGCTGGCCCTGGCGGGCGTCGGTGTAGGCGCGGCTCATCTCGATGCTCTCGCGCAGGGTCCCGCCGCGCTCCGCTGCGATCACGATCATCCCGGCGAGCGGCGGTCCCTCCACGATCGCGGACCACTGCTCGGCGTTGAAGTCGGTCTTCGTCGTCATCTCGTCCTCCTCGTAGCTTGGGCTTTGGAACCTGCCCAGAGCGGAGGAAGTCGAAACGCTCAGCCGACTCGAGTCTCGACCTCGTCGTGCAGGAAGCAGATGAGCCCCGCGATCTGATCGACGCCGCCGCGCGGATGGACGTAGGCGAAGGCGGCGTCCTCGTACGTCTCGCCCCCGACGGTCAGCGACCAGTAGCTCGCATCGCCCTTGAAGGGGCAATGCGTGCTCGTGTCGGTGGGGGTGAGCAGCCCGTCGCGCACGTCCTCGAGGGGAAGGTAGATCCGCTCCGGGAGGCGGCCCTCGGAGAGGACCAGCGCCCGATCGGAGGCGGCGATCCTCTCCCCGCCGGCCTCGACCACGACGCTCTCGTCGCTGGGGCGAATCTCGATCCGGTGGAACGTCATGGCGTCAAGTCTGACGGGCTCAGGTTTGGCCTGCCTTCGCGGAGCGGTCGCACGCTCCCGCGCCCGCGGCGATTGTCGCCGACCCGGCGGGGTAGATCCCCCCCATGAGCTCTCGGATCGGGTCGGTTGCCGTGCTGGGCACGGGCGTCATCGGGGCGGCGATCGCCCGCAACCTGGCCGCAGCCGGTCTGGAGACCGCGGCCTGGAACAGGACGGCCGAGCGCGCGAGGCCGCTCGCCGATGACGGCGTGAGGATCGCCGAGGAGGTCGGGGACGCCGTGCGTGGCGCCGAGGCGGTGCTCACCGCGCTCTCGGACGGCCCGTCGGTCGAGCACGTGATGGCGGGAGCGGGCGGGGGCCTGATGGCGGCCGAGTCCGGCGCCGTATGGATTCAGACGAGCACGGTGGGCATCGACGCCACCGAGCGCCTGGCCGAGCTCGCGGGCGACGCGGAGGTCTCGCTGCTCGACGCTCCCGTGCTCGGCACGAAGGAGCCGGCGGAGAAGGGCGAGCTGATCGTGCTGGCGTCCGGGCCGGCCGCCGCGCTCGAGCGCTGCCGCCCGGTCTTCGCGGCGATCGGCGCCCGCACGGTCGAGCTGGGCGAGGAGCCGGGGGAGGCGACCCGGATGAAGCTCGTCCTCAACTCGTGGCTCTTGGCGCTCACCGCCGGGCTGGCGGAGTCGATCGCCCTCGCCGACGCTCTCGGGGTCGATCCGGAGGAGTTCCTCTCGGTCATCGAGGGCGGGCCGCTGGACGTCGCCTACGCGCACCTGAAGGGCGCGATGATGATCAACCGCGACTACGAGACGAGCTTCGCGCTCTCCAATGCCGCCAAGGACGCGCGGCTGGTGCTCGAGGCTGCCGCGGCGGACGGGGTCGAGCTGCCGGTAGCCGCCGCCGTCCGCGACCTGTTCGCGGAGGCCGAGGCGCTCGGGCACGGCGAGGCGGACATGGCGGCGGTCCACGAGGTCGCCTCCTCCGAGGCCGACGAGCGGCCGGCGGCCGCCCCGTAGACGAGCGGCTGGCGAGTCGCTCCGACGAAGGGAGCGGGAACCGGCGCGAGCGCCTGAGGACCCGGATGTACTCGTGGTCCCTGCATACCTGGAGCTAGGGATGCCACCAACCACGCTCATTGCAGCCGGCGCGCGTCGATGGTCGATCGCCGTCGCCGGAGCGCTCGCCACCCTTGCCCTGGGCGGGTGCGGGGGAACGGCGGAAGCACCGAGCGGCCAGGCGAGCAGGGAGCCCGACGCTGATGCAGCGGCTTCCCGCGAGCGGCGGTGCCCGCGGCCCGAGCCGTTCCGCCCCCGGCGGGCGATCGAGGTCAGGCATGGGACCGCCGTCGCCGGATGCGAAATCCGCTTCGCTGCGGACCTCCCGCCGGGTTGGCATGAAGGTTCCGCGAGGCTCACCGTGTTCCCGGAGGGGACGCTCGGCGGGCTCGGCGGCGTGGTCACCTTCGCGAACTTCCGGCCTCCCGCGTCGCCGGCCCTGCCGATCCCGGGGATGACCCGGGAGGACGTCGCGGTCAGCATCTTCGCCTCCGCCCCGGCCACGCGGGCGGAGGAGGCGGACGCACCGGTCCCGGCCGTCGCAGCCGCCGACTTCCACCAGCGCTCGAACAGCCCGCGGGGCGATGCCGTGGCCACCGCCGAGCTCCTCAGCGCCGGCCAGGTATTCCACGTCTGGGTCGAGGTCGGCCGGGGACCTCCGCAACCCGGGCTCGTCGCCGAGGCGAACGCCGTCCTCGCCTCGCTGCGGACCGATGAGCTCTCTGCCCGTGCCCCTGAGGTCGCGGGGCGCCTTACCTGGCTGACGCCACCGCCCGCGACCCGTCCAGCCAGACGTGCTCGAGCTCGAGGCTCCCCGATCCGGTGACGGTCGCCGTGCCCATCGAATGGGCGGGGGCGCGACGGCGCTCGGTCGGGCTGCCGGGGTTGAAGATCTGGAGGGCGCCGTCGGGGCTGCGCTCATGCAGCGGCAGGTGAGAGTGGCCGAAGAGCACCGCGTCGGCATCGGGGAAGCGGCGGCGCATCCGGTTCAGGCGGCCCGCCCGGGGGCCGGCGTCGTGAATGAGGGCGATCCGCACGCCGCCGAGCTCGAGCTGCGTCGTCTCGGGCAGGCGCTCGACGAGCGCGGGCTCGTCCACGTTTCCGTGCACGGCGACGAGCGGCGGGCCGATCGCGGCGATCTCCTCGAGCGTCCCGAGGCGCGTGAAGTCGCCCGTGTGGATGACGAGCTCGCTAGCGCGGATCAGCTCTACGCACTCCTGCGGCAGCCGCCTGGCTCCCTTCGGCATGTGGGTGTCGCCGAGGATCGCGATCGCCACCGGAGAGACGCTAGCCGGGCAATAGGGTTCGCTGCGAGCTGCGAAGGATGAGCGCGACCACGGACACCCCCCGCACCTGCGTGATCGGCGAGGGCTCCACGGGAATCGCCGTCGCCAAGGCCCTCCACGAGCGGGACCTGGATTTCGACGCCTACGAGCTCAGCGACCGGGTCGGTGGCAACTGGGTCTTCCGCAATCCCAACGGCGTCTCGGCCTCGTACCGCTCGCTGCACATCAACACCTCTCGCGAGCGAATGCAGTTCTCCGACTTCCCGATGCCGAAGTCATATCCGGACTTCCCCCGCCACGACCACATCGCCACCTACTTCGACGACTACGTCGACCACTTCGGCTTCCGCGAGCGGATCCGCTTCGGCACCGGCGTCGAGCATGTCGAGCGCAGCCCCGACGGGGCCTTCGACGTCCGCCTGAGCGACGGCGAGACGCGCCGCTACGACGCGGTCGTCGTCGCCAACGGCCACCACTGGGACCCGCGCTGGCCCGAGCCCCCCTTCCCCGGATCGGAGAGCTTCGAGGGCGAGCAGATCCATTCCCACAGCTACGAGGACGAGTCCGAGCTCGCCGGCAGGGACGTGGTCGTGCTCGGCATGGGGAACTCGGCGATGGACATCGCCGTCGATGCCTCCTACCACGCCAGGAGCACGATCCTCGCGGCCCGGCGGGGGGCCCATATCGTCCCGAAGTACATCTTTGGCAAGCCGGTCGACCAGACCTCGGGCCAGAACCTGCCCCCGGCGATCCGCTTCCCGCTGATGGAGCGGCTACTGAAGCTGAACGTCGGCAAGATGAGCGACTACGGCCTGCCCGAGCCCGACCATCGGTTCGCTCACGCCCATCCGACCGTCAGCGGCCGCATTCTCGACCGCCTCGCCCACGGGGCGATCACGGTGAAGCCGAACATCGCCTCGCTGAAGGGCGAGACCGTGCGCTTCCTCGACGGCAGCGAGGTCCACGCCGACCTCGTCGTCTACTGCACGGGCTACAAGATCACGTTCCCGTTCTTCGACTCCGGCTTCATCGCCGCGGACGACAACGAGCTGCGCCTCTACGAGCACATGTTCCACCCCGAGGTGCGCAACCTCTTCTTCCCCGGGCTGGTGCAGCCGCTGGGGGCGATCATGCCGATCGCGGAGCGCCAGGGGGAGCTGATCGGCGAGGCGCTGCGGGGCCGCTACGAGCTGCCGCCGCGAGGGGTCATGGAGCGCGACATCGACCGCAAGCGCGCGCGGATGCGCAAGCGCTACGTGGCCTCGAAGCGGCATACGATCCAGGTCGACTTCGAGGTCTACATGCGGGAGCTGGCGAAGGAGCTGGAGCGGGGGCGGGTGGGCGGGCGCCGCTCGACGCGCGCGCTCGCCGGAAGCGCCGGGGCCGGTCCGGCGCTGGGATCGGCCGGCCGTCAGGGACCCGGCGGGACGTAGCGGTCGGTGTGGCAGGGGCCGCCGCCGCAGACGTCGGTCACCCTGCCTTCGATCTGCAGGAAGTCGGACTTCTGTTGCCGGGCGGCGACGGTGCTGCGCGGATCGCCGTGGGGGTCACGTCCCTCGGTCGGGTAGGTGTTGGTGAGCGGCGGATTGACGACGCCGTCCTCCTCGCCACGCGGCGGGCCCGAGTCCCAGTACACGATCGCCGAGCCGTCGTAGGGAAAGGAGCCGATCTCGGGGATCCCGAACAGCGGGTCGATCCCGGGGATCCGGCCGGGGTCGAGGGGGTCCGGGTTGGTCCTCGCGCCGATCGTCCGCGCCTCCGCCTGCGCTGCCACGTTCGTTACCTGGTGGTCGCCGAAGGCAACGTGCATCAGGACGTCGTGGGATGGGGTGTTCGGCAGCGGATCATCGGTCATGTGCTCGGCGTAGCCGTTGGCCTCGCCGCGGTCCCAGAGCATCTGGATCAGCGACAGGATCAGCGGCCGCTCGAGCTCGTTCGGGTAGCTGTCGTAGAGGCCGAGCGGAGTATCGGGGCCGAAGATCGCCCCGGTCGCGTAGCCGTTGAAGTCGGTCGAGCGGCGCAGCAGCGTCGAGTAGTTCATCCCCGGCACGCCGAGCACGCCGCGCTCGAGGTCAGGCTCGATCGCGACGAGCGAGCCGCCGAGGATGCCGCCCTGGCTGTTGCCGTCGTAGAAGAGGCGCCGGGTGTCGATCAGCGAGTTGCCGGCGTCGTCCTGGAAGGCGGCTTGCGCGGAGAGCCCACTCGGGTGGATCATCGCCCGCCCGAGGTAGGCGAAGTTGAGGAATCCCTGCTGGGAGCCGTCGACGAGCTTGGGGAAGTTGTTCAGGTCCTGGAGGATCAGCGCGATCGAGCCGGCGTCCTTGGTCGAGAACCCCGCCCAATCGGTTGCGCAGAAGATCATGTTGTGCTCCTGGCCCATGGCGGTCACATTGCCGGCCTCGACCTCCCCGTAGCCGCCGAGCAGCCCGTGGCCGTAGAGCGACACGCGCGCCGGCTCGGCTCCGGGCGCGAAGGCGGAGTGCGGGATGTTGCACTCGAACTCGACGGCCGCGGTGTTGCCCGGGATCCGCGTCGGCGTCTTCGCGCCGGGGGCGAACTGGAACTCGCCGCCGGGCGCGCAGCCGGGCGAGTCGAGGTAGCAGGGGACGACGAACTTGCCCTTCACCCGGCGGGCGACGTTGGCGTCCTCGGCCGGCGTGAAGTCCTCGGCGCTGTCGATCGTCACGACCGGCGCGGAGCCCTGGACCTGAAGGTCGCCGAGGTTCGTGTCGCCGAGCTGGGCGAAGGCGTCGTCGCGGATCGAGAGCATCCGCCCGGCGAGGCTCTCCGCCGAGGCGACGGTGAAGTCCCAGGCCAGGAAGAGATTGGAGCGCTCGATGCCAGCGGCGGTGAGCTTGCCGAGGATCGCGTCCATGTGGGCGCGCCGGGACTCGATCGCGGGATCGGAGCTGACGATCCGGTCGCGGTAGAGCTCGAAGGCGCGGCTGGCGGCAATCGGCGAGCCGTCGGCGCGCTTCAGGTTGCGCAGGGCGACGATGTAGCGGTGCCCCTCGAGGAAGTTCTGCTGCGGGCGCATGAGCAGGTTGACGTCGGCGGGGTCGCTCGGGTTGGAGTCGATCTCGGCCCAGATCGGCCAGCGCTCTCCGGTGTCGGCGTCGATCACCACGGCCGCCTGGTCGGGGTCGTCCCACTGACCGAGGTCGTCGATCGGCACCAGCCCGCTCTGGTCGAAGGCGGCCTGGGAGGTCAGGCCGGGGACCTTCGTGATCAACATGCTGCCGGGGCTGTAGCCGTCGGCGCGGTTGTGGTCGGTGGGAAGGATCGGCTCGCCGGCGCGGTTCTTCGGCATCGAGAGCGGGTTGAAGTTGATCCGCCTCCCCGTTGCCGAGGTCGGGTCGGGAGCGGTGAAGTAGTCGCTCGGGAAGGGCTGCAAGCAGACGGCGTCGTCGAGAATGTCGCAGCGGTCGGCGTTCGCGGTGTTGACGTCGCCCATCGGCTCGAAGCTGACCATCCCGCCCACGCCGTAGCTCTCGCTCGGAACCCCGGCGGAGTCGACGGCTAGCTCGCCGTCACCGTCGTGGTCCCTGAAGACCACGGGCCGTACGCAGCCGTCCGCTCCATCGACGGCGAAGGAGTCCCCGGATGAGCTGCGCGACGTGACGCTGCCGGCGGGGGAGCCACGATCCGCGCTGCCGCCGGAGGAGTTGAACGCGAACTCGGCTCCGGAGCGGCGGACCTTGCCACAGGCGAACGTCTTGATCTCGACCCGATCGGTGCCAATCCCGGAGGTCGCATAGCGCCGCGCGGTGTCGTTGATGTGGTGCGCCGCGCCGGCGGGGCTGACCGTGTAATCGAGCTTCGAGCCTCCCGGCGGCGGCTGCCCGCCCCCTCCGCAGCCGCGCTGATCGCTGAGCAGCGGCGCCCTCCGCCGGATCCGGCGGTGGCGCTCGCCGCGCCGCTCGCTCTTGCGGACGCGGAGCTGGACGATCAGGGCCTGAGAACCGCAGTTCTTGCGCATCCGCCTCGCCCCGGCCCCCGTCAGCCGCAGGCGCAGGGTTCGCGGCTGCCCGGCCGGCAGGCGGTAGGCGCGTCGCTTCGTCAGCCGGGCGGAGCGCGCGCGGCCCTTGCTGCGGACGCGAGCGAGCGCGCGCACCTCCCAATTGCGCTTCGCCGTCACCCGCACGGGGACCCGGTGCTTGGCGAGGATCGAGCTCTTGCTCAGGTCCTTGAACTCGATCGAGGCGGGGCCGCCGGCGGCCTGCGCTGGGGAGCTGAGCAGGAGGCAGAGCAGCAGCGTCACGGAGAGCGCGCAACCCCATCCCATCCCCACCCCGCGGACGACCATCGTGGGGAGCAGGGTAACGAGAGACGGCCTCCGGGGCGGCGGTGGCGCGATCGCCTGAGGCCGCGCGCGAGCGGGACGCGGGATCCCTCGTTCGTCACCGGGCCTCATCGCCGCTCTGTGACATGTGCGCGAGCCCTCGGAATACGATCGGCGCATGTACCCGTCTCAGGTCGAGGTACAGGCCACTTCGCTGGATACCGCCGTGGCCCGGCTGGGCGGAATCGCCAAATGAAGCGTGCACCCGCACCTCCGCCGCCCTCCGCCCCCGCGCCGGCTCCGATCCCGGTCATTCCGTGAGCGAACCCCGCCCGGCGCTCTCGCTCGGGCTGCTCACTCGAGATGGCATCGGTGACCTCGATGCCCGGCACCCGCTGTGGGCGGCGATCGGCGAGGAGGTGCCGGGGTGGCAGCCGGAGCGATGGGGCCCCGACGAGCGAGCAACTCGCCGCTGGGAGGATGACCCGCCGCCGCCTCCGGAGGGCTGGGCAGGCGAGCTCCACGCGCGCGGGCCGGCGGCGCAGATCGCGGTCGAGCCGCGGACGCCTCGCCCCGACTCGACGCACGGCCGGGCGCAGATCCTCGCCTCGCCCGACGTCCCCGACCAGCAGGGGCCGGCTCGGCTGCTGCGGCGCCTCGCCGTCGATCTCGACGCCGACTTCGGGCACGTGCAGATGGTCAGCGAGAACGACGTCGGCAGGCTGTTCGACGTCTTCGAGGTCGACGACGGCGTGCGCGTCTCCTACGCGCCCTGGCACCTGCGCTTCTTCCTCCCGGGGGCCTATATGGGGAATGGTGCTCGGACCCGCCTACGTCGAGATGTTCGGAGCCGAGCGCATCGCCTCGGCGCCCGCGCACCTGGTCGAGGAGCTCGGCGGCGACCACTTCTACCTGCAGCTGACCGCGGGGCTGTCCGACCCGGTGGAGCAGCCCGAGCAGGTGGACGCCGTGCGCCAGGGCGTGCTCGATCACCTGGGACGGGACGCCTTCTGGCAACCGGGCCAGCGCAGGCCGATCATGCGGCGGGGCCGGCCCATCCGCCCACCGGGTCGCGTGCCGACGTTCGCCCGCCTGACCGACGACGGATGAGCGCGATCGCCGCCGGGGTCGCTGCTAACCGCGCCTCCGGTCGCCGATCACTCAGCGCCGGCGGCTCGGACGGCCCGGTTGATCTGCTCGGCGAGCTCCTTCGCTCCGGAGACGACGAACAGCCGCTCCTCACCGTCGCGCGTCACGATCCGCAGCCGCGCGCGCACGCCGCCGGAGAACATCTCCTTGGGTGAGAGCGAGCCCTTCGCCACGTCGGCCCGCTCCACCTCGGCGAGCGTGGCCGACCACTCGGCATCGCCGCTCAGCGCTCGATCGATCCCGTGATTGCCGAAGCTGAGGCGCTCGCCGTCGAAGGCGAGCTTCCCGCCGCGGGCGATCGAGCCCGTGGTCATGTTCGCGCGCTTCTCGAAGGGCTCCACGGGAGCAGGCTAGACGCTACGCGCCCAGGTCTCCTAGCGAACGAACAGGATCTCCGAGTACTTCGGCAGGGGCCAGAGGTCGTCGGCGACCTCCTTCTCGAGCCGGTCCGCGACCTCCCGCACCGCGCTCATCGCCGTGAGCTGGTTGTCGCGGGCGTACTTCGCCAGCTCCAGGCCCTCGACGCCGTCGGGGTACTGGTTGGCCGATTCGAGCCCGGTGATCCCGCCGACGAGGTCGTCCACGATCGGCCGCACCCGCTCGTCGATCGCACCCACCTTCGCCAGCTCCGCCTCCGCCAGGTAGCGGACCGCGGCGGGCAGCAGCATCGTCTTCGCGATCGAGGCCGTGGTCTCCGCCTCGATGTTGGCGAGGGTCGTGTACTGCTCGACCCAGACCTCGAAGCGGGACTCGAGCTCACGCCTCGAGAGGACCTTGTAATGCTCGAACGCGGCAACCGCCTCCTCGGAGAGGACCTCGGGGAGCGCGTCGGGCGTGGTGCGCAGGTTCTTCAGCCCGCGCCGCTCGGCCTCGGCGTGCCACTCCTCGTCGTAGTTGTCGCCGCCGAAGATGATCCTGCGGTTGGCCGTGTACGAGTCCTTGACGACCGCGGAGACGGCCGCCCCCACATCCTCGCCGCCCGAGGCCTTGGCCTCGAGCTGATCGGCGAGTTCGTCGATCGCCTCGGCGACGATCGTGTTCAGCACCGTGTTCGTGAACGCGAGCGACATGCTCGAGCCGAGCGCGCGGAACTCGAACTTGTTGCCGGTGAAGGCGAACGGCGAGGTCCGGTTGCGATCGCCGCCGTGCATCGGCAGCGGCGGCAGCACCGGCGTCCCCAGCGCCATGGTTGCGCCCTCGGTCTTGCCGTCGCCCTCGCCGGAGACGATCGACTCGAACGCCTTGTCGAGCTCCGCCCCGAGGAAGATCGAGATGATCGCCGGCGGCGCCTCGTTGGCTCCCAGCCGGTGGTCCTGGCCGATGTTGGCGACCGATGCGCGCAGGAGGCCTTGGTGCTTGTTGACCGCCTGGATCACCGCGGCGCAGAAGAACAGGAAGCTCGTGTTCTCCGCCGGGGTGTCGCCAGGATCCATCAGGTTCGTGCCGCCGTCGGTCCCCATCGACCAGTTGTTGTGCTTGCCCGATCCGTTGACGCCGGCGAACGGCTTCTCGTGCAGCAGGCAGACCAGGCCGTAGCGGCGGGCGACGTTCTGCATCACCTGCATCGTCAGCTGCTGGTGGTCGGAGCCGACGTTCGAGTTCTCGAACACGGGGGCGAGCTCGTACTGGCCCGGGGCGACCTCGTTGTGGCGGGTCTTGACCGGGACGCCGAGCTTCACGAGCTCCCGCTCCGTCTCCATCATGTAGGCGAGCACGCGCTCGGGTATCGAGCCGAAGTAGTGGTCGTCGAGCTCGTGGCCCTTCGGCGGCTGGGCGCCGAACAGGGTGCGCCCGGTGGTCACCAGGTCGGGGCGCTCGTAGTAGTACTGCTCGTCGATCAGGAAGTACTCCTGCTCGGGCCCGACGGTGGTGAACACCCGCTGGGAGTCGGAGTCGCCCAGCAGCCGCAGCGCCCGGACCGCCGAGCGCGACAGGGCGTCCATCGAGCGCAGCAGCGGGATCTTGGCGTCGAGCGCCTCGCCCGTCCAGGAGGCGAAGGCGGTCGGGATGCAGAGCAGCGCGCCGTTGGGGTTCTCGAGGATGAAGGCGGGGCTCGTCGGGTCCCAGGCGGTGTAGCCGCGCGCCTCGAAGGTGGCGCGGATGCCGCCGGTCGGGAACGAGGAGGCATCGGGCTCGCCCTGGATCAGCTCCTTGCCCGAGAAGCCGGCGAGTGCGGCGCCGGAGCCGTCGCGGGCGGGCTCGAAGAACGAGTCGTGCTTCTCCGCCGTCAGGCCGGTGAGCGGCTGGAACATGTGGGTGTAGTGGGTCGCGCCGCGCTCGAGCGCCCACTCCTTCATCGCGGTCGCGATCTCGTCGGCGAGGGAGGGATCGAGGGCCTCCCCGGAGGCGAGCGTGCTCTGCAGGCGCTTGTAGGTGGCCTTCGAGAGCCGGTCCTGCTGGACCGTCGGGGAGAAGACGTTGGCGCCGAAGGGGTGGTTCGTCGCGTCCGTCAGGTCGCCGGTCTCGATCGCGCCGCCGTTGGCGCTCCAGCTTCCGGCGGTCAGGTTGGCCTTGCGTGCTCTCGTCGTCGGCATTGGGCTGCGCGCTCCTCGTCTCGTGGATGCGCGACCCGCTTCCCACCGGAAGCGAGCCGCCTGCATCGTGGGGCAAGTTGGTCCTTCCCACAAAGCCTATGCCGTGGTCGCCCCGATCCCCTTGTACGTGCGTACAAATTCCGCCGATTTCACCCCGCCGTCGCGGTGGCTGGGGGGAACCTCTAGGATGAAGCTCCCGCCCGGCGGGTCCCAGCACGCATGAGCCATCCCGTCCAACCTCCCGCCGCGGGGTCCTCCGAAGCGCCAGTCGACGACCCGTACTGGCGCCAGACGATGGCGCCCTACGCGACGCCCAACCTCGCGCGGACCGTCCTCGACATCTTCACGTCGGCCGTGCCGTTCGTGGCGTTCTGGGCCCTGATGTATCTGGCCCTCGACGTCTCCTACTGGCTCGTCCTGGCGCTCTCGGTCCCGACCGCCGGGTTCCTGCTGCGCACCTTCATCCTCTTCCACGATTCGACCCACGGCTCGATCTTCCACTCGCGCGCCGCGAATCTGTGGGCCGGCCGGATCTTCGGGCTGATGACGTTCCAGTGCTTCGCGAACTGGCGCCATCACCATGCCTTCCACCACGGCTCGGCGGGGGACCTCGACCGGCGCGGGACCGGCGACGTGACGACCTGGACCGTCGAGGAGTACTACTCGAAGCCCTGGCTCTCGCGGCTCGGCTACCGCCTCTTCCGCCACCCGCTGATCATGTTCGGGATCGGCCCGCTCTGGTCGCTCGTCATCGGCCCGCGCGTCTGGGCCAACGCGAAGAGCAAGAAGCTGCGCAACAGCATCCTGCTGACCAACGTGGCCGTCGCGGCGATGATCGCCGTGCCCTGCATCCTGCTCGGCTGGCGCGAGGTGTTGCTGATCGAGGCGCCCCTCGTGCTCCTCGCCGGGACCGTCGGGGTCTGGCTGTTCTTCGTCCAGCACCAGTTCGAGGACGTCTACTGGGAGACCGGAACGACCTGGGACTACACGGAGGCGGCGCTGCGGGGCAGCAGCTACCTCAAGCTCCCGCAGCCGCTGCAGTTCTTCACCGGCAACATCGGCCTCCACCACGTCCACCACCTCAGCGCCCGCGTCCCGAACTACAACCTGCAGCGGGCGCACGACGAGAACGAGGTCTTCCACCAGGTTCCGGTCCTCACCCTGCGAAACAGCCTGCGCTGCTCGCGCCTGAAGCTCTGGGACGAGCGCTCGAAGAGCCTCGTCACCTTCGCCGAGGGCCGGGCGAGCCTGGCCTCGTCCCCCGCCGGGCGACCGGCCTCCGCGGCCTCCGCCTAGCCATCGAGGCGACCGAACATCTGTTTGGTCCGGTTTCGCGCCCGAGACGAAGGGGTAGGCGGTCGCAGGGCGAAAAATGAACGCAAAATCATCCGACAGGGAGGAAGACCTATGACTGAGAATGCAATGACGAAGAGGAGGAGTGTCTGATGGACGTTGGTTCGATCATCGGGATCATCCTCGTGGGCCTGGTCGCGGGAGCGATCGGCAAGCTGCTGATGCCGGGCGACGATCCGGGCGGGATCATCGTGACGATCCTCCTCGGCATCGCCGGCTCGTTCCTCGGCTACCTGCTCTTCACCAAGCTGCTGGGGATCGGAGATGACGACGCCATCGACTTCGGCGGCATCATCGGGGCGATCATCGGCACGATGATCCTGCTCGGCATCTACCGCGCGATCGCGGGGAACCGCAGCCACAGCGCTGCTCCGGCCGACCGCGGCCGCCGCCGCTAACCGAAGCCGACTGCACGCATGGCCGGGGCGAGCGCCCCGGCCATGCGAGCATGGCGCCCGTGAGCGCCACCGATCGCCGCAATGAGGTCGCCCGCACCGAGCGGGTGTTGCCCGGCGTCTGGCGCCTGCGGCTGCCTTGTCCCTGGCCCGGCGTTCCCCACGTCAATGCATGGGCCCTCTCGCGCCCCGACGGCGTCGTCCTCGTCGACACCGGGATCGGCGGGGAGGACGGGCTTCAGCA
>JAABUS010005518.1_pt1 | contig 16492 bp, 12 predicted proteins | sample 5560161 | NCBI WGS metagenome assembly JAABUS01 (sample SAMN10711885, study PRJNA513376) | rock metagenome | isolation source: Antarctica rocks | place: Antarctica: Victoria Land, Trio Nunatak nord | collected 2016-01-04
TACAATAGCAAACGACTACATTCTGCGCTTGGTTATCTCAGCCCTGCGCAGTTCGAAGATCAACACGCCCAGCAGACGGTCAAATCAGCGGCCTGATCTTGTCCACCCGCAGGGGCGCACTCCAGTTGGCGTTCAGCTCGCACGGGCCTGTGGTCCGTCCCGGCAAAACGCTTGGCAACCTGCGCACGTTCCCCGAGAGCCCGTTCTACGCCCAGGTCACCGTCAATTTCGTCTTGCGCCGGATCGAGAGGGGTGGGGACTCCTACGAGGACGGAAAGCAGTCGGTTTCACTTGTGCGCGGACACAGCACGAAGTGCCAGGTTGTCCTGCCGGCCGAGTCGCTGACCCCTCCTCTCTGGGTGGTGCACCCTGGAAGTCAGATGACGACAGTCAACGTGATGGTCGATGGCACCGAGATCACCTTGGCCTTCTCGGATCCGCAGACCGCCGCCGCCGCCGCGAAGTGGATCGAGCAATCGCGTCCGGCGCATCGGCAACCTGCCGCTCCGGTATGCCAAGTCGGCTGTCTTCGGCTCCGGGGCACTGCGACCGCTGGACACGTCGAACCCTTGCAAGGCTCAGAAGACCCTTGTGGCGCCGGACTGAGTACCTGAGACTTGGCCAGAAGCCGAGCGGCCGATCTTGGCCGTCCTTCTCCGCGAAGGGACCGCCGTCCCATGGCGTCGCGTCGTCAAGCCGGTGCCGGGAGCGCCACACTGCAGCGTCGTCGTTACGATCCCATTTGTCCATCTGACAGAATGTAAAACGGGCGGGGCAGCGGAGAGCAGGGCCAGCGCCCGATTTTTGATACTTACGGAATGGGGTGGGGTGAGACAGCAACAGGCAAGCGGCGGCCGACGCCGACGCCCTCAGTCGTCGGACAGAAGACACGCCCACATTGGCGGGAAAACCCGGGTTAAGCCCGGCGCATCCGCTCCGGGTCGAAACGGTATTGCCCGAATGGGTTGATGTGGGCGTGCAGCAGCGGCGAGGTGCGGGCGAGTTCCTGGTCCGGGATGACGAGCCCTTCGGCACGAAGCCCTGCGACGGCCTCGCCGATGCGGAGGGTGTTCCAGGCCACCACGGCGTTGTGCAGGACGGCCAGGCAGGAGAAGGTGTTGACCTGGTCCTGGAAGGTGCGGCCGCGCACCGCGCCCTCCTTGCCGAAGAATAGGAAGCGCGACAGCGCGTGCGAGCGCTCGCCCTTGTTCAGTTCCTGTCCGATGTGCCGGCGGTAGGCTGGGTCATCGAGGAAACGGAGCACGAAGATAGTCTTCCGCACGCGCCCGATCTCGGCCAGCGCCTGATGCAGGCTGTTCTGGCGAGCGTATGAGCCGAGCCGGTGCAGGATCAGCGACGGTGAAGCCGTGCGTGCGCGCATGGAGGCAATAAGGCGCACGACGCCGTCCCAGGCCGGGCCGGGCCGATCAGGTGCGTTTTGATCGTGCCGGTCAGGATCGGGTCGAGCCCGGGATAGGCCGCCTCGCGGTCGATCTTGTAGAGGGTCTGGTCGCCGAGGTCGGCGATCCGCGGTTCCAGCGAGAAGCCGAGCAAATGCCCTGCCGCTATCACCATCTCCCGCCCGCGGCACGGATCGCGCCGTGGCCGCCATGTGGTCGAGCAAGCGCTGACGTTGGCTGTTCCGCAGCGGCTGAATCCGAGATGACGGCGCAGGCGCTCATGGTGGTCGAGCCGGGTGTCCTCGCTGGCGGGGTATCCCTGCAGCGACGCCGCAAGCGCGAGCGGCAGAAGGCCGACCTGTTCGGCCAAAGCCTCGACCGCGACAGAAGGCACGTTGGCCATGTCGCGCAGGAAGTGGCCGCGCCAGCGCAGGGCGCAGGGCGCAGAGCTGGACGGCGAAGCCCAGCGTGTTGGCAGCGCCCCGGCACCGGCCAACTTCCTCGCGGTCCGCCGCGTGCAGGGTGAAGTAGCGGCGCAGCGTCATCGGGTCGATCGCGGCCGGGAGGCGATAGGCGTGGGCGGCGTCCACCTCCGTGTCCGCTTATGGCTTGTTCGGCATGGGCGCGGTCGCCGACCAAGCTGCTGGCAGCCTCACAGCGGCACGCCCATCCCGGCGCGTCGTGGCGAGGACCCTAGAGCGGCAAGACCCCCCTCGCGGTCCGAGCGGGTCAGGGCTGCCGCGGCGCGGCGACGAGCGCTGCGGCGAAGAGCGCCATCGTGGTTCCGAACAGGAGCAGGCCGCTCGCGGCGTGAACGCCCAGGCCGTAGGCCCAAGTGCCGTCCCGGCCGAACTCGGCCCAGACATATTGGAAATAGAGCAGCACGACCGGAAGAGCGCTCGCCCACACCAGCCATCTCGGGTAGCCGGCCAACACGGCGCAGGCCGGCGGCAGCAACACGAACCACTGGAACGTATGCACCCAGGCGAGGTGCAGTCCCCACCAGCTCGGGTCCGTCATGGCGGCCACGCCGGCGAGGAAGGCCTGCACCAGGAGCGCGGCTCCCAAAGCCGCACAGGAGCCGAGGAACGCGGTCCGGGCCAGCCGTCGGCCTCGCGATGAGACCAGGGTTTTCGTCGTGATGCTTGTCATACGCAGACACTCCTTCGTTTCAGCCCGCCAGCACCCAGGCAACGAACGCGGGGTAAGCCGCGAGCAGGATCATGCCTTCGGTGCGGGCAAGCCTGCCCCGGCGCACGGCGAGTGCGACGACCAGGGCCAGCGATCCCAGCATCAGCAGCAGCGGCCCGTGCAGCATGGCGGCATCGGCCAGCACCAACGGCCGGGCGAGCGCGCCGGCGCCGAGCGTCATGGTCGCGTTATAGGCGAAGCTGCCCACGACGCCGGCCACCACCGCCTCGGAGATGCCGCGACGCGCCGCCGACCAGGCCAGCACCACCAGCTCGAACCCGGTCGCGAAGCCGACCAGCGTGAGGCCGAGCCGGGTCTGGGTCGCCTCGACGCCGCTGATGCGCTGCACCGCCTCGACCAGCAGCGTGGCGCCGCCCGCCATCGCCGCGATCCCGGCCAGCACCAGCGTCAGATCCCGTCCGAACCGGGAGGGGTGCCCGGCTTTTGCCGCTTCTTGCGCCTCGGCCAGTTCGCCGACCTCGCCGAGCGCGGGTGGCTTGCGCTCTACCAGCCAGATCACGGCGACATAGAGCGCGTACAGCGCCACGAGGACCGCACCCTCGATGCGGCCGACCTCGCCGTCCCAGGCGCACCAAGTTCCAGCCGCGCCGAGCGGCAGGCCCAGCAAGGCGTAACGCATCACCCCGCTCCGGAACGGCAGCGGCGCGATCCAGGCGCCCACGCCCAGCGCCACGAGGCAGATCGCGACGTTGGCGCCCACCACGTCGCCGAGCGCGATGCCGGGCGAGCCGCGCAGCGAGGCGGCCACCGCCGTCGCCAGCTCCTCCGGCTCGGCGCCGGCCAGCAGGAGCGCGAGCGCGAAGCTGCTGACGCCAAGGCGCACCGAGGCCCGGCCGAGGTGCTCGGCGAACGCCTCCGCGCCCCAGACGATCAGGGCGACGCCGGCGGCGAACGCCAGCAGCCATGGAACAAGGACCATGCCGTACCTTTCCGACCTGCCCATACTGGGCGCGAACCGCTCGTCAGTGCCGGATGTATGGCTGCAGGCTGAAGCGCAGCTCCAGGATGAGCTCGTCAGAACTGCGCGACTGCACCAGCTCGGCCGGGCCGGTCGCCCGGTTGTGGGCGTACTCCGTATGAAAGTTCACCCGGCGCTGGGCATAGGGCAGGTTGTAGTTCACCCCGAGCCGCGTGGCCTGCTGGAAGGCGGCGGCGCCCACGGCCGCCGTGCTGACCGAGACGAAATCGTAGCGCCCGAACAGGTCGAGCTCGCCGTAGCGCTCGGCGCTGAACACCTGATGGCTGAGCATGGCGTAGGCGCCGCCCACGTCGGTCCTGCCGCCGAAGCGCGAGTAGATGCCTTCGGCCTCCATGGTAGCAGGCTTCGAGAACAGGGCGGGGAAGGTATAGGCCACGTCCGCCTCGATCGTCGCCTTGTTGCCCGACACCTGGACGCCGCCGATGGGGTTCTGCAAGGTCGCGGTCAGCAGCGGGAAGGTCCGGTCCTGAATGCCGCGGGTGTGGTCCACGCCGAAGCCGAAGGTGAGCTTGCGCCCGTGCTCGGCGTCGTCGACCGGCGTGCCGGACAGCTTGGCGGAGAACGACTTGCCGACCGTGAACTGCGGCCGGTCCGTGTTGAGCGAACCGCGGTTGTCGAGGGCCGCGACGCCGATGCTCCATTGCGGCAAGAGCGCCATGCCGTACTCGATGCCGAACTGCGAGCCGAAGATGCCGGCGCCGTTGTGCTCTTCCAGCACCAGCGACCGGTTCACCGTGGTGAGGTTGCCCGAGGACAGGTTGTCCTCCCGCGACAGGATGTGCGTGTTCTCGCCGACCAGGCCCCGCAGCCTGGTCGCGTCCTCGGCGTCCTGCAGCGCGACGAACAGGTTCTCGAAGTTGCGCCGGCCCAGGCCGCGGCGGCTGCCGAGGCCGTTGCGGAGGAAGGCGCTGTCGGCAAGGTCGATCTCGTATACGATGGCGGGACGCAGGCCGCCGGTGACGCGCGGCAGATCGATCTCGCTGCCCTGCCGGACGCGCCGCCAGAAATCCTTCGAGCCGCTGCCAGGGTTGAAGATGCGTTCGCCGTAGCCCCAGAAGGTCCAGGTGAAGTCGCCGACGTGGTAGTTGCCGCCGTTGTCGCTGAGGCTGAACCCCGGCTGCATGGTCGGCTGCGCTGGCGCATTGGGCGGCGTGGTGGACGCTGCTGGAACTTCTCGACCGGCCGGTGACGTGGCCGGCGACGCCGGGGCGCTTTGGCCGAGGGCGGGCATCGTGCCGCTTCCGAATACGATGCAGGCCAGGGCGAGGCGACGGGCTGCCGTCGGGGCACCGCTACGCATCGACCAGCACCTCCGGCGAGGTGGGCCGTGCTTGGCATGCGAGCACCAGGCGGTCAGCCACGTCGCTTTTCAGCAAAGAGTCGGCACGGGCCATGGCGACCGTGCCGGACAGCAGCTTGATCCGGCAGGAGCCGCAGGTGCCGTTGCGGCAAGAGTAGTCGAGCTTGACCCCGGCCGCCTCCGCCGCGTCGAGCAAGGTTTGCGTGGCCATGACCGGCACCGTCCTGCCAGTCGCACGGAACTCGACCTGGGCCGCGCAGGCGCCCTCTGCGAGTGCCGCCGCCTCGTCGCGCTCGATCTGGTCCACCGGCGTGCTGAACAACTCTGTCAGCACCTGGCCGCGCGGCACGCCCAGGCCTTCGAGCATGGAGCGCACCGCGTCCATCATCGGCGCCGGGCCGCACAGGTAGATGCGGCGATGCGGGAGCTCCGGAACGAAAGCGGACAGCTGCCCAGGCGTGATGCGTCCGGTGAGGCCCTGCCAGTCAGTCCCGGCAGCCTGTTCGACGACGATCTGCAGGTGGAAGTTGGGGTGGCGCTCCTGAAGGTAGGCCAACTCCTGTCCGTAGATGATGTCCCGCGGCGTCCGCACGGCGAACAGCATCCAGACATCGTGCTCCCATGCCGCGTCGGTCAGGCTGCGCAGCACGCTCATCATCGGCGTGATGCCCACGCCGCCGCCGATCAGCACCACGCCCTCGCTCTCGTGGCCGGCGAAGGTGAAGCGGCCGGACAGGGCGCGGACGTCGATCAGGTCGCCTTCGCGAACCTGGTCGTGCAAGTAATGCGACGCCACGCCCTCGGCCTCGCGCTTGACGGTGATCTCGACGTAGCTGGTCCGCGTCGGCGGCGAGCTGACGGTGTAGGTGCGCCGGACCTCCTGGCCGCCGATCGGCAGGGACAGGGTCAGGAACTGGCCGGGCCTGAAGGTGAACGGCAGCCGCCGGCGATCGGTCAGGACCATGCGGAAGGTCTTGACGGAGGCCGTCTCCTCGAAGATGCGCGCCACCTGCAGCGTGCCGGCCCACGTCGTGGGCTGGTCCATGAAGGCGCCGTCCGGTGCCGCCGCGGCAGCGTCGCGCAGCGCCGCCCGGCGCACGCCGTGCAGCACGCGCCAGGTGATGGCCGCAAGCGCCAACACGGTGCAGGCCTCGACGAAGACCTTGCCGCCGTCGAGGTAGTCGATCGGCTTGTCGTCGAGGTTCGGATTGGTCAGCAGGCTGTGGGCGAACAGGGCGACCGTGACGGCATAAGCCGTATAGTGCAGCGCTTTCCAGGTCCGGATGCCGATGCGGTTCCGGAAGCAGGACGTGGCCACGACGAAAATGAGGGCATACGCCGCGAACGCCCCGATGGTGTTGATGATCGGCTGGTCGGGCGCCCAGAACGGCAGCACGATGTCGAGCCAGCCGAACTTGGCGGTCGCGGACGGCAGCAGCAGCACGGGATGGACCAGCACCACGGCGAGCGCGACGTAGCCGGTCCAGTTGTGCAGGTCGTAGAGCGGCAGGCGCCGGTGCGGCCAGCTCGCCACCGGGTTGTAGCGGGTGGAGAGCAGCAGGCCGAGCAGCAGGTTGAAGGTGAGCAGTCCGGTCGCCGTCAGCCCCACGTAGGAGGTGAGGTCGATGAAGGTGATGTCCGGGATGCCGGTGTCGGTAGGGGTCATGGAGCGTTCCCAGGTCAGGCGGGCGCCGGCCAAGGCAGGCGCTCCTCAAGAGCCCCGCCGTAGCCGCCGCATCTGACATTTCACGCACGCCTGCATGACGATTCCGTCATGTGTCCTGGTGTTGCGCACCCCTGGCCCGCGCGGCGGCACCGGCGATCGGAACCTCCAGCATAACCCACGTGCCTGCCATGCAGGGCGGCGATGCTGCGGACCACGCATAGGGCCCAGGCAGAGGTTGCCGGTCGAACCTGAGCGGGCCGGGTCGGCGCGGTAGAAACGGTCGAAGACGCGCTGCTGTGTTGTAAGGATCGCAAGAGGTATTTCCAATTGCTTGAGCCGCAGCAAAAACGCTTTCTGGGCCCAGATTGCCGTACATCGTATCGAGATCGACGGTTTACCCAATGGTCTCCCATGACGTGACGAAAACGTAATCTCGGTGTTCGAGAAAAGGAGCATTGAAGGCGTAGACCATGCGCTGCGCGGTAAGTGCCGTTGCCCTCAAAAGGAGATTTCCATGCGCATGACAATGCTGACGTGCTTTGCTCTTCTGGGTCTGGCCATTGCTCCAGCAATGGCCGACAGCTCGGTGGTCACGACCCAGAGCCCGCCGTCACCTAATTCTGGCCAAGCTGGCATTCAGTCGGACAACAGCTTGCCTCCGACAGCCGATACATCCGAACGCACTTTGCCGGGTGACCAACTCGGACAAAGCCAGGCCCGGTCCTCGGCCGACAGGCCGGCAGATCAAGCCATGCGTGACAACACGGCGTCGCATAGGGCTGTGCGTTAGCTGTCAGTGGCCGGCGCGGACGCCCTGTCCGCACCGCCATCGCTTGGCATGATGCAGGCGCGAGATGACGAAATCGTAACGCCGGCGTGCGCCGGTTGTCAGGTCACGGGCGTATGTCGCTCCAATGCCGCTCGTGCCCGGAACTCACGCCCTTAAGTCAACGGGCCGTCTTGACTGGTGGCAACGACCGACGCCCCTTTCCGGTTGGGAGATGGCCGTGCCCGGCCCGACCAGGAGAATGCCATGAAGGTGCTGATCGTCGAGGACGAGGCCAAGGCTGCCGCCTATCTCAAGAAAGGTTTGGAGGAGAACGGTTTCGTCGCCGACATCGCTGAGGACGGCGAGACCGGAGCCTATCTGGCGCGTGGAGGCAGCTACGACCTGCTGATCCTGGATGTCATGCTGCCCGGCCAGGACGGGTGGTCCGTGTTGCGCGAGTTGCGGCAGCGGCGCGTCGAGACGCCGGTCCTGTTCCTGACGGCGCGCGATGGCGTGCCCGACCGGGTGCGAGGACTGGAACTCGGCGCCGACGACTACCTCGTGAAGCCGTTCGCCTTCTCCGAGCTGCTCGCGCGCCTGCGCACTATCCTGCGGCGCGGCGCCGTGCGCCAGCACGCGGCGACGATTGCGGTCGCGGACCTGGAGATCGATGTGCAGCGCCACAGGGCCACCCGGCGCGGCAAGCCGCTCGACCTCACGCCCAAGGAGTTCCTGCTGCTGTCCCTGCTCGCCCGGCGTAGGGGCGACGTGCTCTCGCGCACGCTGATTGCCGAGCAGGTCTGGGACATCAACTTCGACAGCGGCACCAACGTCGTGGACGTGCACATGCGCCGCCTGCGCTCCAAGGTGGACGACCCCTACGATGTCAAGCTGATCCACACCATGCGCGGCATCGGCTACGTCCTTGAAGACCGGTCCTAGCCAGTTGGGCAGCCCACCGAGGCGTCGCCGTCGGTGGAATTGGTCCATCGTCGCTCGCATGACGGCCTGGTATGCCGGCTCCGCCCTCGTCATGATCCTGGGCGCGACGCTGTTCCTGTATTCGGTATTGGCGAACAGCTTCAGCGCGGAGGACTCGCGCACACTCAGCAACATGGCCCTCGATCTGCAGCTGGTGCTCCGGGCAGCGGGGGATTTGCATCCTTTGCCGGCGACCGTTCCAGATTTCGGCCAGGCGCCTCGCCTACCCGAGGCGATCTGGGTGCGGGTCGTGGACGTCCAGGGACGGACGCTGCTCGCCACCCCGGGCATGGACCAGGAGCTGCCCGCCTCGATGTTCCCGTCGCCACCGTCGGTCGTAGCGGGACGAGAGGTCGTGGGGGACGCCGCGGCCCGTTCCGGCCGATCATACGAGATCCTGAGCGCCCGCGTTTCGACCGACTCCCTGGACCCGGACCGCCGCGTGCTGCAGCTTGCCATAGACCGTGCGGACGACCAGGTCCAGCTCGTCCGCTACCGCGAGCGGCTCTGGCTTGTACTCGCGGCGTCGCTCGTCCTGTGCTCCGGGATCGGCTACGCCATTGCACGGGGCGGGATGCGGCCGATCGAACGCATCGCTGCGACCGCACGCAGGATCCGGTCCTCCACCCTATACGAGCGCATTCCGGTCGAAGGATTGCCAGCCGAGTTGCTGCTTCTTGCAAGCACCTTCAACGAGGTGCTGGACCGGTTGGAGGAGTCTTTCGCCCAGGTCTCGCAATTTTCTGCCGATGTCGCCCATGAACTGCGCACGCCGGTCAACAATCTGCGCGTCGAGATCGAGGTCGCGTTGGGCAAAGTGCGGACGGCTGAAGATTATCGCGAAACGCTCGGTTCGGCTCTTGAGGAATGCATGCGGATCAGCCGTGTGATCCAAGCCCTCCTCTTCCTGGCGCGCGCCGAGGCCGCGACGGGCAGCCCCCATGCCGAAGCAATCCGGGTGCACCAGGAGATCAAGGCCGTGCTGGAGTTCTACGAGCCGACTGCCGCCGATGCCGGCGTGGCGCTCGCGGTGGATTGCAAGCAGAGTATCGTCGCCTCCTTCGACCGGATCTTGTTCCAGCAAGCGGTCGGGAATCTGGTGGCCAACGCCATCGCCCACACGCCGTCCGGCGGGCAGGTGACGGTACGTCCGTCAACCGACGGCACGGTGCTGCGCATCGAGGTGGCCGACACCGGGAGCGGTATCGACCCCGGGCATCTGCCCTTCGTATTCAACCGCTTCTACCGCGCCGACCGAGCCCGATCCGGTGCCGGGGGCAACGCCGGGCTCGGCCTCGCGGTGGTCAGGAGCATCGCCGCTGTGCATGGCGGGCGCGTGGCGATCGAGAGTGAGATCGGCCGTGGCACCTGCGTGCTGCTGGAAACGCCCCTGACGCGATCAACCGGTGTATGACGGAATTGTCATGCGGCCGTCGGCAGAATGTCAGTTGGCTCAGCTATCGCCCTAGATATGACGGATTTGCCGCGCACCAGCGAGAGATCAAAATGCCGCCAGTACCGGCGCGGCCATGACTGACGATGGCAGCCGTGCTGGATACAGGAGCGCCACGTTCTCCGCGGCCTTGCTGGCAAGCGTGCTCCTTGCCGGTTGCGCCCAATTCCACCCAGAGCCGCTCTCGCCGGCGGCCAATGCTGAAACCCTTGACGCCCGGACACTCGACGATCCCCGATTGCACCGCTTTCTGCTCGCGAGCCTGCCCGCCGGCAAAGCCGTCGTGGACGCGGGCTGGACCCTCGACAAGCTCACGTTCGCCGCTCTCTTTTACCAGCCCGATCTCGCGGTTGCGAATGCCAGGCTTGCCGTGTCCCGGGCGGGCGTCATCACAGCCCAGCAGCGGCCGAACCCTATGCTCAACTTTTCCACGGTGTTCGGGACGGCGGCCGTGGCAGGCACAACCTTTGCGCCGGGTGTGCTGCCGGTGGTCGTCGGCCCGGTCGTCAACTTCCTGATCGAGACGTTCGGCAAACGTGAGGCCCGTACTGCCGAGGCGCAGCATCTCTTGGATGCGGCCCGCAAGGACGTTGCCACGGCTGCCTGGCAGGTGCGGGGACGAGTACGGACGGCGCTGCTCAACCTCTGGGCGGCACAGCGGCGGCTCAAGCTGGCGCAGGAGCAGATCTCGCTGCGGCAGCAGCTGGTGGCGCTGCTGGAGCAGCGCTTCGCCGCGGGCTTCGCCACAGCGCTGGACGTGACTCGCGAGCGCATCGTGCTGGCCCAAGCCAAACTCGGCATTCGGGACGTGAGCCGGTTGGAGGCGGACGCCCGCGTGCAGCTCGCGACCGCGATCGGCGTGCCGGTGCATGCCCTCGATGGCGTGCAGGTTTCCGTGGTGGCCTTCGACCACCTCAATGCTCCGGCCGCAGACCTCGTCGCCGGCCCGCTCCGGCGGCGTGCCTTGATGGAACGCACCGACGTGCAAGCCAGTCTCGCGCAGTACGAGGCGGCACAGTCGGGGCTGCAATTGCAAATCGCCAACCAATACCCGAACCTCACCCTCGGACCAGGCTACAACTATGAGTTCGGCACCAACCGGTTCATCCTCAATCCCGCGATCGATCTGCCGATCCGCAACCAGAACCAAGGGCCGATTGCCCAGGCGGTCGCGAACCGGCAACAGGCGTCTGCAAGCTTCACCGCGCTCCAAGCCCAGATCATCGGTGCGATCGACGCAGCGGCGGCGGCGGTTCGCATGACGACGCAATCACTCCAGACCGCCGACGCGCTGCTTGCGAGCGAGCGGGTTCGCCAGCGGCAGACCCGAGCCGCGTTCACTGCCGGCGAGGCCGACCATCCAACCTTGGTGACGGCCGAGCTGGAGGCTGCGGTGATCCGTTCGTCGCGGTTCGATGTCCTCGTGCTGCAACGGCAGGCTCTCGGTGCCCTGGAGGATGCTTTGCAGCAATCGCTGTTCGATCCGCAGGCGGCGCCGTTCGCCCCGCACGCCGAAACCTCCCCTGCCATGGAGCCCCTGCCATGATCGTCCAGCATCGACCTTCGCAGAAAAGACGGCTGCTGCGCCGGATTTTTGCGGCCGTCGTCCTGGTCGGGCTTGCCGGCCTGGCGGCCTGGGGCGCCTTGGAGAGCCGTGGCGAGGCAGCGCTCGAAGCTGAGCGCGAGCGCCCGATCAAGGCGCCCTTGCGGGTCGTAGAGGTAGACGGTCTCCCCGCCGTGACGCTTGATGCGCAAACTCTCGCGAAGAACGGCATCGAGGTGGCCACGCTGTCGCCGGCTCCCTACCAGGACCAGCTCCGTGGCTACGGCACGGTGCTCGACCTGACCTCGCTCACCGATCTCAGCAACACCTACGCCAACGCCCGCGCCCAGCAACAGATGGCGCAAGCCAAGCTCGCCGCCTCGAAAACGGCTTCTGACCGGGCGCGCGGCCTTTACCGCGATCAGCAAAACGTTTCACTGGCGCAGTTCCAGGCAGCCGACGCGACGGCGCGGGCGGACCAGGCGGCAGTTACGGCCGCGGACTCACTCGTGCGAACCCTGAGCGCGACGGCGGCGCAAAGCTTCGGGCCGGTGGTCGGCAAGGCGCTCCTGGACGGGTCCCCCATGGCGACGCGGCTGATCGAGCGGCAGGACTTCCTGCTGCAGGTCACGCTGCCCCCCGGCGTCCTCATTCCTGCGCCTCCCCAGACGGCGACGGTGCAGGTCGAGGGCGGGCTGCCGACTCCGGTGGACTTTGTTTCCCGCGCAACCCGGGCGGATCCGCGCATCCAGGGCGTAAGCTTTATTTACCTTGCGCCCGCAAGCAGCGGCGTCCTGCCCGGCATGAACGTGCTCGTCTCCCTGCCCTCTGGCACGCCCAGCGACGGCCTCGCCATCCCGTCCTCTGCGATTGTCTGGTGGCAAGACCGGGCGTGGGTCTATCGCCAGGCTGGCGCCGACACCTTCGTCCGCACGCAGATCCCGACAGACCTCCCCGCGAAGAATGGCGGCTACGTCGTCAAGGAGGTGCCGCAGGACACCAGGATCGTCGCGCGCGGTGCCCAGCTGCTGCTGTCCGAGGAGTTCCGCGCACAGATCCAGGTCGGGGACAACTAGCCATGGCCAGCCTGCCCTCCGGCCCCCAAGCCGGCGCCATCACCCTCGCGATCCGCTTTCGCGGTATCGTCGTCGCGCTCGCCTGCGTCGTGGTCGCCTACGGCCTCTACGGGCTCGGCTGGGCGCGATACGACGTATTTCCGGAATTCGCGCCGCCGCAGGTCGCGATCCAGACCGAGTCCGTGGGTCTCACGTCGGAGCAGGTGGAGATGCTCGTCACCCGGCCGATCGAGATCGCCATCACCGGCTTGCCCGGTGTCAAGCGGGTGCAGTCCACCTCGATCCAGGGCCTGTCCGTCATCACGGTGTTCTTCGACCAGGGAACCGACATCTACCGCGATCGCCAGGTGGTCGGCGAGCAGCTCGCCGCCGCGGCGCAGCAGCTGCCGAAAGGCGTGCAAGCCCCCGTTATGACGCCGCTCACCTCGTCGACAAGCCTTGTGCTCGTGGCCGGCCTGACCTCGGCGCAGCGCTCGCTGGCGGAGCTGCGCACGCTTGCAGACTGGACCATCCGCCTCCGCCTGCTCGCCGTGCCGGGCGTGGCCAACGTGGCCGTGTTCGGCGGCGACGTGCGTTCGCTCCAGGTGCAGGTCCACCCCGACCAGCTCATCCGCTACGACATCGGCCTGAACGAGGTGCTCGCCGCCGCCCGGATCGCGACCGGGGTGCGCGGCGCCGGCTTCATGGACAGCCCGAACCAGCGCATCCTGTTCCAGACCGAGGGCCAGTCGCTGACAGTGGCCGAACTGGCGCGCACCGTCGTCCTGCAGCGTGGCGCGGCAGTGGTCACACTCGGCAACGTGGCCGATGTCGTGGACGCGCCGGAGCCGCCGGTCGGCGCCGGGGCGGTCCAGGGCAAGCCAGGCGTGGTCCTGAACGTCGAGGAGCAGTATGGCGCCGACACGGTCGCGGTGACGAAAGCGGTCGAGGCAACCCTGGAAGACCTGCGTGGGCCGCTGCAGGACCAAGGCATCACCCTGCACACCGATCTGTTCCGCCCGGCTAATTTCATTGCCACGGCACTCGGCAACATACGCGGCTCGCTCCTGCTCGGCGGCGCGCTGGTCGTCGTCGTCTTGTTCCTGTTCCTGTTCGACCTGCGCGTGGCAGCGATCTCCTGCGTCGCCATCCCACTCTCGCTGCTGACGGCGACGCTCGTGCTGGAGCGGCTCGGCGCCACGCTCAACACCATGACGCTGGGCGGCCTCGCCATCGCGATCGGCGAAGTCGTGGACGACGCCGTGATCGGCGTCGAGAACGTCGTCCGCCGCCTGCGCGAGAACCGCCGCCTCGCCCGGCCGCGTCCCGAAGCCCGCGTCATCCTCGATGCGGCGTTCGAGGTGCGGAGCGCCGTCGTGTACGCGACATTCGCCGTCGTCCTGGTGTTCTTGCCGATCATCGCGCTGCCCGGCATCGCAGGGCGCCTCTTCGCGCCGCTGGGCCTGGCCTACATCCTGGCGGTCCTCGCCTCGCTCCTCGTCGCCCTGACCGTCACCCCCGCCCTGTCCATGGCGTTGCTCGCCAGGCGCCAGGGGCAGGCCAAGGAGCCCCCGGTCGTACGCTGGACCCGCGGCGGCTACGAGCGGCTGCTGCGGGCCATCGCGCGCAAGCCGCGGCTCGTCATGGCCGCGGCGGCGGCCCTCACAGCCGTGGGGTGCGCCGCGCTGCCGTTCTTCGGCGGCAGCTTCATCCCGGAGCTGAAGGAGGGCCACTTCGTCGTCCACATGTCAGCCGTGCCGGGCACCTCCCTCGGCCAGTCGCTGCAAATCGGCGCCCGCGTCGCCGATGCCCTGCAGCAACTTCCCGAGGTGCGCACCGTGGCGCAGCGGGTCGGCCGCGCCGCGCTGGTCAGCGACACGTGGGGAACCCACTACAGCGAGTTCGAGGTGGAGCTGAAGCCGCTCGACGGCAATGCGGCGGAGCAGGCGCAGGCCAACGTGCGCAAGGCGCTGGCCGGCTTCGTCGGCGTCAACTTCTCGGTCAAGACCTTCCTGACCGAGCGCATCGAGGAGACGCTGTCGGGGTATACCGCCGCGGTCGCGGTGGGCATCGTCGGCAACGATCTCGGCGTGCTGGACCGCAAAGCCCTGGAGGTGGCGCGCGTGCTGGGCGGGGTTCCCGGTGCAACCGAGGTGCGCGTGCAGTCGCCGCCCGGAATGCCGCAGCTCACCATCCACCTGCGCAAGCCCGACCTGGAGCGCTGGGGGCTGGACGCCGTGGACGTGCTCGACCTGATCCGCGCCGCCTACCAGGGGGATGTCGTCGGCCAGGCCTACCAGGCAGGCGCCGTGCTCAACGTGATCGCCCTGCTCGACCCGGCGAGCCGCAACAGCGTCACCGCAGTCGGCAACCTTCCGCTGCGCACGTCGCAGGGCGCTTACGTGCTGCTCAAGCAGGTGGCGGACATCTACGAGGCGACTGGCCGCTACCAGGTCATGCACCAGGGCGCGCAGCGCGTGCAGACGGTGACGGCGAACGTCGCCGGCCGCGCCGTCACGGCCTTCGTGCAGGACGCCAAGGCAGCGGTCGGCGAGAAGGTGCAGCTTCCGGTCGGCACATACCTCCAGTTCACCGGGGCGGCGGAGGCGCAGTCGCAGTCGCAGCGCAACCTGATCCTGAACTCGCTCATTGCCGGTGTCGGCATCGTCCTGCTCCTCTCGATCGTCACACGTGGCTGGCGCAACCTGCTGCTGGTGCTGGCCAACCTGCCTTTTGCCCTGGTCGGCGGCGTGCTCGCGGTGTTCGTGACGGGTGGGATGCTGTCCCTCGGTTCCATGGTGGGCTTCGTCACCCTGTTCGGCATCACGCTGCGCAACTCGATCATGATGGTTTCGCACTACGAGCACCTGGTCGAGGCCGAGGGGCGCCGCTGGAACGCCGAGACGGCGGTGGAGGGCGCGGCGGACCGGCTCGTGCCCATCCTGATGACGTCGCTTGTCACCGCGCTCGGCCTGCTGCCGCTCGCAGTCGGCATGGGCGACCCGGGACGCGAGATCGAGGGGCCGATGGCTGTCGTGATCCTCGGCGGCCTGCTCACCTCCATGGCGCTGAACCTGCTCGTCCTGCCGACGCTCGCGCTCCGCTTCGGCCGCTTCGAGCCGGCACGCGACGAGTTCGCGCCGGCGCGGGCACACGTGGCTCCCGGCGATGACTAGGACTTCGCTGATGGCCGGTGCAGCCGAAACCTCCAGGCGTCAGTTTGCAGCCGGCATTCCTCGCCCTCGCCGCCGAAAGCGGGCGGCAGACGCGTCGGCCTAACCTCAACCAGCACCATGGGACGCTTCCATGCGGGCCGCGCCCCTTGGCGACCTTTGAAGCAGAAAATCACCCCTCCAAACCGCCGGAGCTTTGCATGCTTGATCTTGATGCGTCTCTGACCGCGTGGACAAACTCATGGGCGGGACAATCCGCGATCGCCGACACGATTATGACCTGGATTTCCGCTTTGGGCGTGCCGGGTCTCATCTTGCTGGTGGCAGCGCAATGGTGGTTGCCTCGGGCAGATCGCGCCAAGCGCCACGTCCTCGTGGCAGCGGGGTTTTCATTCCTTCTTGGCCTTGGGCTGAACCAGCTCACCTTGCTGTTTGTCCAGCGCATCCGCCCTTACGATGTCGGCATCACGCACCTCGTCATCGAGCGGAGCGCAGACTACTCGTTCCCATCAGATCATGCGACGGCAGGCTTCGCTATCGCGGCGGCATTCCTGATGCATGGTCTCAAACGTCAAGGACTGGCCTTCCTTGTCGCTGCAATGGTGCTGGCCACTTCACGTGTTTACCTGGGAACTCATTTCGTGGGTGATGTTCTCGGCGGCGCACTCACCGGCCTTGCCGCGGCTATCATGGTTCAAGTCGCCTACTTCGAGAACACGCGCGCAGATCGCTTCATTACAGGCATACTGTGAAGGCATGTTGACTGTGCCCCGTCAACCAGGCTTGCACGTCGGCCGCGCTTCAGGCGGCAGCTCTCCGCAGATATAGTTTGGGATGCGGAACACAGACCGCTACGATACTGCTGGCGAGATCGTTAGATGGGTGCTGGCATAGCCACAAGCCGGGCGAAGGCGGATTGGCGGGTTCTCGCGCGTGGTGTGCCTGCGAGCCAGGAGCCGAG
>JAABUS010005519.1_pt1 | contig 16487 bp, 13 predicted proteins | sample 5560161 | NCBI WGS metagenome assembly JAABUS01 (sample SAMN10711885, study PRJNA513376) | rock metagenome | isolation source: Antarctica rocks | place: Antarctica: Victoria Land, Trio Nunatak nord | collected 2016-01-04
CCAACGACGCGCGGCGCGCGCTCACGCCATCGGCCGTCGAGCTGCCACCTCCCGCGACTGTGCTGACCCTCCCGCCCGCGTCGACGCGCATTACCAGGTCATCGTCGGTGAACAGGAAGCCGTGCGGGAGCGCCGCTACCTGAAACACCCCCTCGTGGTGCGAAACGACCGTCGTGATCAAGCCGCTCGGCAGCACACGTCGCACGGTGCCGCTGTCGCTATCGGTGACGAGAAAGCCGCCATCGGGTAGCAGCGCGATCCCCTGAACCCCGATCGGCGCAGCAGTCGCCGGACCGCCGTCCCCCACGGCCCCCGAGTCTTTCGCATAACCGGAGTCGCCCGAGCCCGCGACGGTGAAGCTCGTTGCCGCCGACGCCTTCCCCACCCCGCCACCGACCGCGACAAGCGCTACCACCAACGCTGCGAGCGTACCCTTGCGCACCAGCGGACCGTATCGCAAACGATCGCTCTCCATCAGCCGGCACGGGTCGCTGGTGTTGGACTGGGTCGAGGTGTTCGCGCCGGTCGTCTTCGAGCTCTATCGCCCGCGCGCGCGGCGTTTCTCGGTGCCTGGACGGAGCCTCAGAACGATCCTGACTATGCGTCAGGGGGGCACCCCTTACCGGTTCAGGCAGGGCCCCGGGCCGCCGATACAGGCCCGAGCCCCGGGTTCGCCCGAGGCGCACCGGGCCGTGAGGACGGGCAGAGTCCTCACGGCCCCCTTGCGCCTACCGACGGGATAAACCCGATCGGAGGCGGCGCGGGAAGGGTCGCTCAGGAGTCAGGCGCCGCCTCCCGGTCCGTGAGCACGTAGACCGCGGCCAGCAGACCGAGCAGAGTGAGCCACGCCTGCTTCGCCCTGGTTTCCTCCACGGCGCCGGTGAGCAGCGGCAGCGCGACGAACGCGGCCCCGATCCGAGCTGAGCCAGCCATGCCCCCCGAAGCGGTCCATGAGGACGCCGAAGCCGTAGACCAGTCCCGGCCGGGTACCGCAGGCGCTGAGAGGACCCCGTGCGGCGCGCCGCACCCGGCGATTCGCCCCTCCGCAACAACCACCCCGGGGCTAGAATCGCCCGTTCCCGCCGGAGTAGCTCAGTCGGTTAGAGCAGCGGAATCATAATCCGCGTGTCGGGGGTTCGAGTCCCTCCTCCGGCATGACGAATGGCCGACAACCCGCGTTTCCGGCATCCAGCATGACGGCACTTGCGCGCGGACAACATTGCCGAACACCTCGCAACGGCCGGTAACAGTATGACTCTGTCTGCGGGGCCGGCGTCCGCCCGGGTCCTCGCAACAGCCGGCTTCGTGGTCGTGCTGCGCGCGCTTCACCGTCGACGGTGGCCGCCGCCGCCGCCGCCGCGCCTACGGTCGCCCGCGTGGGCTCGCCTGCGCCGACCCGAGTCGTTTTCAGCGACCACGGGGCGGAACGGTGCGCTCGTTACGGCTTGGCGTACGCCGACGTGGGCGATGTCGTCCTGGACGAACATGACCGTCGCCAGCGCAATCCCGGCTCGGGCGACTGGATCGCTCAGAGCGGGCGGCTCACCGTGGTCTACAACTGGCCCGACGAAGATGACCAGAGCTCCGCGCGGGTCATAACCGCCTGGCTGTCGGGATAGCATTCAGATGATGGATGGTCACTACGACCGGGATGCGGATATCGCGTGGCTTCGCCTCGAGGGCTGGCACGCGGATCTCGTCGAGGTCGAGCACGCGTCCTCCGGCCTGGTCGAGCGTGATCGCGACACGGGCCGCGTTGTTGGCCTCGAGTACTGGGAGGCAAGCCGCCGGCTCCCGGCTGACCTTCTTGAGGCGCTGCCCGCGCCCCCGCGGCGCGACGCCAGCGTCGAGCGCCAGCCCGCGTAGTTCGTCAACCTGCTCTAAGCCGGGACTGTCTTCCTCCAGGAGATGGGATGCAGCCTCAGCCCGCGCCCTCCTCTCGGTAGGCGTCGTATATCGAACCCATGACGAGCGTCCCCGCACGAGCGCGGAACTCCTCGTCGTCGAGTAGCGCCTTGAGCAGCACCGCCTGCTTGCCGCGGTCGTCGGTCACCTCGAGCGCCGCGCCGATCAGCAGGTCGTCGCGGTGGCGGACGAAGTCCTCGCGCGAGTTCGCCTCCACCTGGGCCGCCAGGTCGGCGTGCGTGGCCCGCACGTTGTCGCGGACGTCCTCGAGGACCTTCAGCGCGTCGGCGTCGCCGAGCTCCGCTCCGTAGCGCGCGTTGAAGGTCTCGACGAGCTCGGCGAGTCCCTCGAGCGGGATCTGCCCGGCCCCCGCGCCGCCCGTGCCGTCGCCCCCGATCGCGCTCAGCGGCTTGGCCTCGTCCTCGTGGAGGGCGATCGACTCCGCTCCCAGGTCCTCCAGGCGGAAGTGCGTGAGCTCCACGGTTCCCGAGAGGTTCACGCCGCCCTCCGGCCGGATGGACTGAAGGCGCTTGAGCAGCACGCGCGCGAACTGGAAGAGCACCTCGATGTGCGCCGGGACGTAAGCCAGCACCTGGGCCATGAAGGCGTACAACCGCGTGAAGCGCTCGAGCGCCTCGCGCAGCTCGCGCTGCTCGTCGGACTCCAGCCCCAGCGCGCGCTCATAGGCCCCCTGGGTCGAGGTCGAGAGGATCGCGTGGCGCCTGTCCTCGTCCACCTCGGAGAGCGCCGCCCATTGCCCCCGGAAGCCCTCGAGCTCGCCGTCATCGACCACGCCGAACCCGCGCACCGCGTCCGCGGCGTCGAAGAGGACGTTCGGATCGGTCGGGGTCGCCTCGGTCTGTCCGTAGAAGGGCTCGAAGGCGCCACGGATGTGCTCGGCCTCGTTCTTGAAGTCGAGGACGTAGACGTCCTGCTTGCCGGGCGCCGTGCGGTTCAGGCGCGACAGGGTCTGCACGGCGTTCACGCCGGTGAGCGCCTTGTCGACGTACATCCCGCAGAGCGCGGGCTGATCGAAGCCGGTCTGGTACTTCTCGGCCACGACGAGCACCCCGTAGATCGGCTTGTCGAACTCCGCGGCCAGCTTGCTCTCGGGCAGGGGCCTGCCGGCGAGCTTGTTCATCTCGGGCTCCGTGTACTTCATCCCGACGTTGTCGGCCTCCGGGTTGCCGACGGTCACCTCCCCGGAGAACGCGACGAGCGCCTTCACGTCGGGGTGGCCGTGGCGCTCGATCTCCTGGTCGAGCGCGCGCTTCCACTGCACGGCCTCCTCCCGGCCGGCGCACACGACCATCGCCTTGCCGCCGCCTCCGAGCAGCGGGCGCACGACCCGCGCGAAGTGCTCCAGGACGATCGCCGCCTTCTGCGCCTTCACGTAGGGGTGCAGGTCGACGTAGCGCGAGAAGAACGAGGAGGTCTTTCCCTTGGGGACCTCGAGCTGCTCGTCGGCCTCGGTCTCCAGCCGCGCGAGCTGATCGAAGGTCGTGTAGTTGCGCAGGACGTCGACGATGAAGCCCTCCTCGATCGCCTGGCGCATCGAGTAGGTGTGAAAGGCCCGTAGATCGCCGCCGGGGGCGTCGCGGCGGCCGAACAGCTCCAGGGTCCTGGCCTTGGGGGTCGCGGTGAACGCGAAGAACGAGAGGTTGGGCTGCTGTCCGCGTGCCGCCAGGCGGGCGAGCAGCACGGCGGGCGTGCCGTCGTCCTCATCGAGGTCGAGGTCTTCGGGCGTGACCGAGCCGAGCAGCGCCTTGAGGTCGGTCGCCGACTCCCCGGTCTGGGAGGAGTGCGCCTCGTCGACGATCACCGCGTAGCGGCGGAGCTTGAGCGCATGGCCCACCTCGCCGGGCTCGTCGAGGGCCCTGAGGACGAAGGGGAACTTCTGGAGGGTCGTGACCACGACCTTCGCCTGGTCGCCGAGAAGCGCGTCGCGCAGCTGCGCCGAGTCCTCGCTGATGGACCGCACGACACCCGCGACCTGCTCGAACTGCTCGATCTGACGGCGGAGCTGGGCGTCGAGCACGCGCCGGTCGGTGATGACGATGACCTTGTCGAAGACCTTCTCGTCCTGATTCGAGTGCAGCGAGGAGAGCTCGTGGGCGAGCCAGGCGATCTCCTTGGTCTTGCCCGAGCCGGCCGAGTGCTGGATGAGGTAGTTGTGCCCGGCGCCGTGCACGCGCGCGTGGGTCTGGCACTGGAGCACCACGTGCCACTGGTGGAAGCGAGGGAAGACGATGGTCGCTCCCTCCACGTGCACGAACTTCTGGATGAGCTCGAGCCAGCGGTCGCGGTCCCACACCTCGCGCCAGACGTAGGCGGTGGGGTGACCATCGCGCGTTCCCGGATTCCCCCTGCCACCCGGATTGCCGGCCCCGCCGGACCCCTGGTTGAACGGCAGGAAGACGGTCTCGGCGCCCGCGAGCCGCGTGGTCATGTACGCGAGCTCGGCGTCCAGGGCGAAGTGCACGAAGGCACGCCGGGCGAAGAGCGTGAGCTTGGGATCGCGGCTCGTGCGGTACTGCGCGATGGCGTCTTCGACGGTCTGGCCGGTCCAGCGGTTCTTCAGCTCGGCGGTGGCGGTCGGGACGCCGTTGACGAAGAGCACGAGGTCGACCGAATCGCCGCCCCTGGGGTCGAAGCGGATCTGGCGGACGACCCGGAGGCGGTTGGCGGCATAGGCGGCCGCGGTGGCCGGGTCGATGGAATGCGCCGGCCGGAGCTGACAGACCGAGAAGGAGACGCCGCGCTCGGAGAACCCGCGCCGCAGGACATGGACGGTGCCGTGCTTGTCGAGCTGCTGGGCGAGGCGCTTGAGCAGGCTGGTGGTCGCCGCGGCCTCCCCGCCGGCCAGGGCGGCGAGCCGGTCCCACTTCTTCGCCTGGGTGTCCTTGACGAAGGCGACGACGTCCTGCGAGTAGAGGCCGCGATCCGCGTCGTAGCCGGGCGGATCGCCTTCCTCCCAGCCGCCGTTGCCGGTCAGCTCGGCGACGATGAGCTTCTCGAACGCCGACTCGGTGTGGTCGAGCATGGCGGGGGTCACGCCGAGAGCACCTCGGGGCGCTCCCCCTCCATGGCGGCACGCGCTGACTCGTCGAGCTGCTGATCAGAAAGCTTGGTCACGTCGAGCTTCTCAGTCACAGCCTCCGTGATGAGAGCGTTCCGGTACTCCTCAAGACCAGCGATAAGGTCGCCAATCTCAGCCGCAAGCTTCCCGGCAGGCTCGGCTAGCTCGTCCACCTGCGCCACGAGCTCGCGCTGCTCGCGTGGCGAAGGCAGCGGGACACGAGTGGCGATGAGGCGCTCGGCCGGGAGGTGCATGATCGTCGCTCCCGTGCCATCGGCAGCAAAGTCCCCCCGCTCACTCGACAGCCGTAGGCACCACATGAGAAACCGCGTCGAGTCTCCCCCGCGCGCCCTGACGCGCATCAGAGCCTTCTGGAAGAAGCAGTTCTCTACCTCGCCCTGCCAAATAGCGGCCCGTCCGGGCTGTCCACCCTCGCACACGAGTAGGTCCCCCTTCCGCAGGCGATATCTCGCCTGCTCTGAGGAAGAGAATGGCATGGTCTTGAGATCGTTCGGAAGGATGTGATCCCATTGAACATTCCTGTTCCGGAGGTAGGGATGATGATCGCCCGGATCGATGCGGCCTTGGTCGAGCATCTTCCCGAGCTGGACCTCGTAGCGGTATCCCACGCGCCCCTTGGGAGATCCCGCGCAGAGTTCCGACAAACATGAGAGCACTGGGGTGATCATCTCGTCCTGAAGGTCGTGAAGGCTCGCCTTGAGGACGTCTATACGCGCGCTCTCGCGGTCGAGTAGTTGGCCGATCTTGCACTGCATGTCAACACTCGGACGACGGAGCGAAAGGTTGCCTATCTGCTCGGCGTTGAGATTGTCTTGCGTGCTGCTTCGCGCAAGACCTCGCAGGCTCGGTTGAAGTGCGCTGAGCGCATAGCGAAGAAAGCCGCGGTCTGTGCCAGCCTTCGGCGTGATGCCGAGAATCGCCTGGTTCCACGCCGCCGGGATCTCGAGCGTGGCGACGGTGCCGAGGCTTGCGTACATCGAGAGCAAGAGCGTTCCAGGACACGCAACCGCAAGACGGCTCGCCGCGAGCCCCTCCGGCGTAAGCGTCCGTGTGGTGGAGAAAATGCGACTACTTCGCGTCATGTCACTGATCGTGACCCAAGCAACGCCCTCGTCTCCTTCGGCCCAGTAGCTGTCAGCGTCGACCGCTGGTGTGCCCCCCGACTTGAGATCAGCGACGAACTTGAGTCGACTGGAACGCCAGCGGCCCACACCGGTCACACCAGGATCTCCTCGAGCAACTGACGGATCCGCGCCTCCCGGTCGCGCAGCTCGGCCTTGATCTCCTCACTCGGCCGTGGCGGCGTGTACTTGTAGAACAGGCGCGTGAAGGGGATCTCGTAGCCGATCTTCCCCTCGGAGTCGGCAATCTCCGCGTCGGGGACGTGGGGCAGGACCTCGCGGGCGAGGTACTCGTCGACGTCCTCGGTCAGGGGCACGTTCTCGGTGTCACGCAGCGCCGGGTCCCACTCAATCCGGCCCTTGGCGTCGCGCTGCTCGAGGAGGTCGGGATCGCGCACCAGGCAGCGGGCGACGAGGGCCTTCAGTAACGCGGCCGACGAGTTCGGTAGCGCTTCTCGCAGCTTGCGCGAGCACCTCGCAGCCGTGTCCCAGCGCTGCGCGGGCAGCGATCGGAGAGCGTCGCGCGCCGCCGCTCGCGTTTCCTCGTCGAGCTTTGCCATCGCCTTCTCGTCCTCCACGCCCTCCCACGTCCCCGCCCCCACCGCCCAGTACGCCCGCAGCGGCCGATCGACCGTGATCGTCCGGTACCCGAACGCCTCGTTGGCGAGGATCTTCACCAGCTCGCCCTCCTCGAAGGCGCCATGCAGTCGCGTGACCTCCTCGATCTGCTCGGGCGAGAGCATCCGCCGCTTGTCGCCGAGGCTCTTGCGCATTTTCACCCAGTGCTCGCGGGCGTCGATGAGCTGGATCTTCCCCCGCCGCTCCTCGCTCTTGCGGTTCGTCAGGAGCCACACGTAGGACGCGATTCCCGTGTTGTAGAAGAGCTGCTCGGGCAGCGCGACGATCGCCTCCAGCCAGTCGTTCTCGATGATCCACCGGCGGATGTTGGACTCGCCGGAGCCCGCGCCGCCCGTGAACAGCGGCGAGCCGTTGTGGACGATCGCCACGCGCGTGCCGTCGTCCGTAGGCTCGCGCATCTTCGAGAGCAGGTGCATGAGGAAGAGGAGCTGGCCGTCGGACTTGCGCGGCAGGCCGGCGCCGAAGCGCCCGTCGAACCCGAGGCGCTCGTGCTCGTCGACAACGTCATCGACGACCTTGCTCCAGTCGACCCCGAACGGCGGGTTGGCGATGCAGTAGTTGAACTTCTCCCCCGCGTGCCCGTCGGCCGAGAGCGAGTTACCGAAGACGATGTGCCTCGCGTCCTGGCCCTTGACGAGCATGTCCGCCAGGCAGATCGCGTAGGACTCGGGGTTCAGCTCCTGGCCGAAGAGACGCACGACCGCGGCGGAGTTGAAGCGGTGGATCTGATCCTCGGCCTCGGAGAGCATCCCACCCGTGCCACAGGCGCAGTCGAAGACGTGGCGGATCGTCCCGGGGGTCCGCAACGCGTCGGCGTCACCGGAGAGCAGCAGGTTGACCATCAGGCGCACGACCTCGCGCGGCGTGAAGTGCTCGCCCGCGGTCTCGTTGGACTGCTCGGCGAACTTGCGGATCAGCTCCTCGAAGATCGCGCCCATGTCGTGGTTGGAGACGCGGTCGGGGTGCAGGTCGACCTCGCAGACGCGGGCGATCACCCGGTAGAGGAGGTTCGCTCGGTCAAGCCGGTCGATGTGCCCCTCGAACTCGAACTTGTCGACGACCTCGCGCGCGAGTATGGAGTAGCCGTCGATGTAGGAGCGCAGGTGTCCCGCGATGTTCCCCGGGTCATCGAGGAGCTGATGGAAGCGCAGCTTGTGGCGGTTGAAGAACTGCACGCCCGGTCCGGCGACCTGCCGGAGCAAGGGCTCAAGGTTCTCGACCCCCTGTGCCTCGCGCTTCGCGGCCTCGGCGATCACCTGATCGCGCGTCGGTTCGAGGACCTGGTCCAGCCGGCGCATGACCACGAGCGGCAGCACGACCTTGCCGTAGTCGGCGCGCTTGTAGTCGCCGCGCAGCAGCTCGGCGATGCCCCAGATGAGGTTGGCGTGGTTGCGGACGTCGGTCATGGGAGCTCGGGGGCGTGACGAGCGGCGGCAGGGCGATCCTAGACCGGCGGCTTCAGGGCCTCGTCCGGGCGGCGCGGAGCAGCCATCTCACCGGAGGACATCGACGACGATGTTCGTCCGGCGGGTGAGCCCACGAGGAGATCGATGTCCCGCGGGTTCCGGGTGACGATCGTCACCGCGCAGGGAGAGCTCCGCCCGTAGGGAAGACCCGACGAGTCTGGAACCTGTGATGGCCGGAACTACCTCCATCCCGGGGACCGCGCTACATCACCTCTGCCGCCTCGACCCGCCGCTACCCGAGAGCGTCCGACAGAGTTTGCGACTGGTTGTCCCACAGGCCCCCCGCTCTAGCCCTTGAAGGGCCGGCTGCTTCACCCGCCGGCGACGTGGTCGGTACTGGGGCTCGCGTCGGCCTCGCGCCGGACGGTCCACGCACGGTCCTGGCGAGCGCGCACCACGACATCGGCGAGTTCCAACTCGGGGCGTTTCGCAGCGATCATCACCACCTCCCGGCGCGCGGCGGCCGTGGCGCTTACTGCGAGTTCAAATAGTCGCTCACGCACAATGAGTCGGGCGCCCGAAGCGGCCGAGACGCCGCGCTGGCCGATCGATCCGATAGCGCTGACGACGACGTCGTCGTCGGGGTCGAAGAGGCCACCGACGAGCGACCAGTCTGCAGTGATCCCCTCAGCGTCGCTGATGGCGCCAAAGGCAACCATGGCAACGAGCCGCGCTTTGACGTCGCTGCCGCGGCCGCACACCGCGAGCCATGCCACATCGTCGGCGTCGATCTCGGGAACAAGAACGCGCAACTGATTCGCGCGCATCGCGGCGGCGCTGATTTCTTGGCCGAAGAGCTCTCGACGAGGTGCGAGCCGGAGATCGCGAACAACCGAAACGTCGTCGGGGCTGACATGCCCCACGCGGCGCAGCGCGAAGAGTCCTTCCAACGCCCCGAACTGCCAGGCCGCAGGAGCGTCGGCATGCCGGCAGGTCGCTAGAAGCGTGTCAATCACGTCCGCCGGTCGTCTCGGCAGGTAGCTGGCGAGACAACCAAGAAGCTGACCTGTGTCGTAGCTACCGAATCCGAACTTCCCCTGGGCGGCCTCGTTGAGCCGTTCCCGGGCAGCCGTCGTCATCTTCGCAGTCACCGCGCCAACGAGTTCCGGCGTGACCGCGTTCGAGTTCCAGTCGAGCAGCTCCAGGACGTCAGGAGCGTCGATCTGCTCGGCGTTGGTGATCGGGAGGCCGGTGGCGACGAACCGCAACGCGGCCGCCAGGCTTTGGGGAATGGAACCATGCGGCGCAGTGGCCTCGTGCGTGGCTAATAGCTGACGGAGATCGTCCGGCGCAGCCGCGAGGTCGCCTGGATCCAACGCGGCGAGCATTTGGGTGCGCGCCGTCTGATCCGCGTCGGCGAAGGCCTCCGCCCAGCTGGCCGGACGACGCCAGAGCAAGGCGCTGACGACATGGTTGCGGCGTGCGGCGCTGCGGTCCACGTCTGCCTTCAGCAGCCAGTTCAGGAGGTCATCTGCCGCGCTGTCGTCGAGAAGATCCCAGACGCCCGCGGCGACCTGGATCCTGGCGTCGTCGACGATGTTCGGGGCGCGACGGACGGCGGCCATCAGCTCGGCTGCGTCGGACGCGCCCAGTTCGCGTTCGGCCCGTCGAACGGCGGCTGAGACACGCTTGGCGGACGGTTCCGTCGCCCATACAAGGAGCCCCCACCGGACCTGGTCGGCCGTGCCTGCTCCACCCGTAAGGATGTCGGTCGACAGCAGCTTCCGTACATCCGAGCGAAGGCCCAGCGCGCCACACCATTCTGCCTGTGCGTGAGTAGCGAGAAGCTCGTCGAACCTCGTCCTGCCCACGTGGAAGGTGCTGTCCCAGACGCCGGCGAGCTGTTGCTCGAACCTTTCCGCGGCCATCGCGGCGGACGCCTCGATGACGGCGCGCTGCACCCACGGCAGCGCCAACAGGGGATCCTCCGGAGTGTCGGTGACCGCCCACGAGTTGAAGTTCGGCACCTCGATGCCGAATTGGCCGGCCCAGCGCCGCGCGACGACGCCGAGGCGCGTCGTCGCCGAGGTGTTTGCAACCGCGTCTTGCGCCGCAGCGCGCGACAGGTCGCGGGCGCCGCGCAGCTCGGCGAAGGCGACTAGCCGGACGAGCAGCCGCGCGCGCAGGTCTGCGTCGGCGAGATCTCCGACGAGCACCCGTGCCGCCGCCAAGGCCACGCGGTCGGCCTCAACGTCGTCGAGCGTCAAGCCGAGGCCGAGGAGCCGGTCAAACAGCTCGCCGATCCCTCCGCCAGCACGCAACGCTCCTCGCAATTCGATGATGCGCGCTCGGTCCCCGGACATGGCGGCGTACACGACATGGGCAGCCAGGGAGAGCGTGTCGGAGCCGGCGACGTCGCCGAAGTCGACGAACTGCAACTCCAACGCATCACGCCACTGGCGGCATCCGACGTCGTCGCGAACGAGCAGGGCTGGCCGATCCCAAAGCAGCGCCGCACGAACACGCTCATCAACCTTTAGGGGGCTTGCTTCAGCGTCGTTCACGCAACAGCTCCCTCGGCGCGTGCTCGCGCAACGCCGTAAGCATCGCTTCGATGAACAAGCGGACGAGGGCGATCCTCGGTCCGGGCGTCTCGGACCCCCCGGCCCGATCGTAGAGGAGGTCGTCCTCATGACAGGCGAGCCATCGGCCGACTTCCGTGTCCGGGTGTCCATCACGTGCTTCACACCAGACGATGGACAGCTCCACGCCGTCCTCCTCAAGAGCCGCTTCGAGCTCCTGCTGCGTGCCCTGTCCGAGGCGGTCGATCAGGACGCTTACCACCAGGTTGGCTCTCTTTGCGCGCGCCACGAATTCGTCGTTTGCTGAGGCGTCGATGAGGATCTTGTGCGGGGCGGAACGTTCCCATCGGTCCACCTCAAAGCGGACTGAGAAGTCCAGATTCATCAGCGCCGTGTTTACGCCGTCGCGAACAAGCGCGTCAACGAAGTCCCGTTCGGAGAGCGCGTCGTCGCCGCTGGACAGGAAGATCCGCACCGTCGTCGTTGGAGTGCCGAGTAATCGCACGACGCATCCAGCATGACGGGTTGAGACGACGCCGAGCGGCTTGGCTGCGGACCTCCGCCGTCGCGCGGGCCTCGGATACCAGTCAGACGAGTTGGCGTTCCGGCGAACCCGTGGAGGCCGATCACCGGCGCGAGAGCACGCTCAGCCGGGCCTCTGATACCGTGCTGTTGAGCACCGCGTTGAGGTGGTCGGCGAAGCCCTGTGCGACGCTACGCGGACTGGCGATGGCCGTTTCGGGAGGCGGGCTGGATGAGGCCGCCCTCGCCGACGCCAACGAACCCGGCCAGTGAGAACGCCTCCGGATGGTCCCAGTCGATCTCGCCGGCGTTGACCCGGCGAACGAAATCGTCGAGCGACAGGCCGATGCGGGTGCGAACCTCGCGCTCCAGGAACGCGTGGTACTCGCCCTGGCTCATGTCCAGGATGGGAGTGCCCGCCTCGGTGTACGTCGTGTCCATTGTGATCGCCTTGCTCAGCAGGATGGTATTGGCGTCGGACGGACAGCGCCGAACCGGATGGAGGATGGTCTGGTGCCGGTACCATCCACAGCCGCTGAAGCATCCAAGGCATTGCGTCGGTCAGGCTGAAGATGTAGCCCGCCCGAGCACTGAAGTGACATGAGCCGGAATCTCGGTACCAAGGAACTCGCCCGGCAGCTTGGGGTTCCCGAGCAGACGATCCGCTACCACACGCGCAAGGGAGCGTTTCCGGCACGCGGCGCTCGCATCGATCTGGCGACCCCGTCGGGGGAGCTGACGCCCGCGATGCGCTTCGAGCTGCAGGCAACCGCGGCGTACGACGAGGCACGCTTCGAGCAGAGCTTGGAGCGCTTGGAGCTTCCCGACTTCATGGGCGCCTTTGCGGTGCCCGGCAGCGCGCGCTACCCGCAGCAGTGGCGCGCTGCGGGAGCCGGCGCGTAGTTGGCCCGCCTCAGCGTCGAGCAGCAACAAGCGCTCGAGGCCGCGGACGCCATCATGCGACCGGTCGTCAAGCGCGCGCAGTCCGAGAGGTCGCGACCCCAACGCCATCCCGTTCTCGGAGGTCCTCTACCGCTACAACCCGATCGACATCGGCTTCCCGTAGGCGGGATCGCTCATCGGGGAGCCCGCCGGCACCGGTGGCGCCGGACTGTCTTATCAACATTGCACAAGGCAGAGGCCCGCGACCTGCGCGAAGTCCCGCGACGACGCGCCGCGGATCGCAGCGATACTCAAACGGTGCACCCCTCCCAGCGCATGCAGATCTCCGCCGCGACCACCGCTCCCGGGTCGCCCCCCGTATGACCGCGGCGTCCGTCGAGCTCGCCGTCGGGCCTCGCGCTCCGAGACCCACGGGGCTTGCCGCGGTCCTCGGCCTCGGGAGCGCCCTGCCGCAGCGGAGGGTTCCCAGCGAGGAGGTGGCGGCCAGGATCGGGGTGGACGCCGCGTGGATTCAGCGTCGCACGGGGATCCAGGCCCGACGCCGGGCGGGGCCGGAGGACAGCTGCGTCTCCCTGGCCGCTGAGGCGGGCCGGGTCGCGCTCGCCGACGCCGGCGCGACGGCGGCGCAGCTCGACCTGGTCATCGTGGCCACCATGACGCCGGACTTCGCCACGCCGCAGGTGGCGCCGCTCGTGGCCGCCGCCCTGGGCGCCACCGACGCCGGCGCCTTCGACGTGGGGGCGGCCTGCAGCGGTTGGCTCTCGGCCCTGGGAACGGCCGCGGCGCTCCTGGAGACGGGGCGGGCATCGTGCGCCCTCGTCGTGGGCGTCGAGATCATGTCCCGGGTCGTCGACGAGACCGACCGGGGCACCGCGCCGCTGTTCGGCGACGGCGCCGGCGCGGTCGTGCTCGGCGCGGGCGACGGGGGCGTCGGCCCCGTCGTGCTGGGCAGCGACGGGGACGCCGCCGAGCACATCATCTGTCCGCTGGGGGGAGTCTTGCGCATGGACGGGCACGCGACGTTCCGCCGTGCCGTGGAGGAGATGAGCGAGGCGGCCCGCGAAGCGTGCCGGCGCGCTCAGATCACCCTCGACGAGGTCGACCTCGTCGTGCCCCATCAGGCCAACGCCCGCATCATCACCGGCATCCGGGAACGGCTGGGACTGCCTCCCGAGCGGATGCTCGACGCGATCGCGGAGACCGGTAACACCTCCGCCGCCTCGCTGCCCATCGCCCTGACCGAGGCCGCGGCGACAGGACGTCTGGCGCCGGGGAGCCGCGTGCTGCTCGTGGCCTTCGGAGCCGGCCTGACCTGGGGAGCCGCCCTGGTGGACTGGGGCGGCTCCCCCGCTCAGTGATGGAACGACGCGCGCCGCTCCTCGTCCGCCGGGCCGAGCGGACCGTGGCGCTCCAGCCGCTCCGTCGCGTGCCGGAGATCCGCGAGCAGTAGTCCCGCCAGGTCCCGGGAGAACCCGTTGCGCACGCAGACGCGCAGGACGGCCATGTCCTCGATCGCCGGGGGCATCCGGTAGGCGGGGACGATCCACCCGCGCGCACGCAGCAGCTCCGACACGTCGTAGACGCTGTAGTCCCCGCCGGCGTCAGTGAGCCGGAACGCGAAGACCGGCAGCTCCCCGCCCTCGGAGAGCAGGGCGTAGGGCCCGAGCGCGGCGATCTCCCCCGAGAGCCAGCGCGCCGTGTCGCGCGAGGCCTGCTGCACCCGGGCGTAGCCCTCCCGCCCGAGGCGGATCAGCGTGTAGTACTGGGCGACGACCTGCGCCCCGGGCCGGGAGAAGTTCAGGGCGAACGTCGGCATCTCCCCGCCCAGGTAGTCGACCGTGAACACGAGGTCCTGCGGCAGCGCGTCGTGGTCGCGCCACACGACCCACCCCACGCCGGGGTAGACCAGGCCGTACTTGTGCCCGGACGCGTTGATGGACTGGACGCGCGGCAACCGGAAGTCCCACTCGAGGTCGCCGTCGAGGAACGGCGCGACGAAGCCGCCGGAGGCGGCGTCCACGTGGAGGGGGACGTCGTGCCCCGACTCCGCCTGCAGGCGATCGAGCGCGCCGGCGATCTCCGCCACCGGCTCATAGGAGCCGTCGAACGTCGACCCGAGGATCGCCACCACGCCGATCGTGTTCTCGTCGCAGTGCGCCGCCGCGCCCTCCGCGGTGAGCCGCGGCGTGTCGGCGCTCACCGGCACGCAGCGGGCCTCCACGTCCCAGTAGCGGCAGAACTTCTCCCAGCAGACCTGGACGTTCGCGCCCATCACGAGGTTCGGGCGGTCGCTGGACAGACCGGCGGCGCGGCGGCGCTACCGCCAGCGCCACTTCAGGGCCATCCCCCCGAGCATGCACGCCTCGCTCGATCCCGTGGTCGAGCACCCGGTCGCCTCGCCGCTGCCCTCCGCGTTCCACAGGGCGGCGAGCATGTTCACGCAGCGCGCCTCGAGCTCCGCGGTCTGCGGGTACTCGTCCTTGTCGATCATGTTCTTGTCCAGGCACTCGTCCATGAGGGCACGAGCCTGGGGCTCCATCCAGGTGGTCACGAACGTGGCGAGGTTCAGCCGGGCGTTGCCGTCGAGCATGAGCTCGTCGTGCACGACCTGGTAGGCGGTGTCGGGCGCCAGCTCGCCGTCGGGGATCCGGTCACGCGGCAGGGTGCTCGTCTCCCCCGCGCGCGCGAACTGCGGCCGGATCTCGACGTCGTCGCCGTCGGTATGCGGGAAGTGCGGGTGTAGCGCCACGGGCGGCCTCCGGCTCAGGCGGCGCCGGCGGCGCGGGCCTGCGCGACCCCCGCCTCCACCCCTCCGGTCCACGGCTCCCCGTGGCCGGTCAGGACGGTCCGGGCCCCGGTCTCCACCAGGGCGTCGAGCGTGCGTGCGTTGCGCTCGGAGTCCACCGTCGCCCCCCGCGCCACGAGCCGGGGCCCGGTCTTCCCGGTGTAGGGATCGAGGGTCACGAACGCGTCGCCCGCCAGCAGGACGTCGCGGTCGGGAAGATGCAGCGCGCAGTGGCCGAGGGTGTGGCCGGGGCACGGGACGACCCGCGGGTGGCCGGGCACCGGCAGCACGCCGGCGTCGTCGCCGTAGCGGGTGACCTCCTGGATCGGCGCGGGCCAGAAGGCGCGGTGGCGCAGGAACGTCGCCACGATCGGCAGCGCCTTGGGTTGCGTGGCCAGGTAGTAGGCCCGCGGGCGCTCGTGGTCGTAGCGCCAGGGATGCTTCGTGAGCGGTGCGTCGTCCTCGTGGACATAGACCGGGATCTCCAGCTCGCGACGGGCCCGCTCCGCGAACCCGACATGGTCGAAGTGCGCATGCGTCAGCACGAGCGCCTCGACGTCCGTCGCCCGCCGGCCGAGCTGCCCGAGCGCGCTCTGGAGCGAGTCCCAGGACGACGGCACCCCGGCGTCGACGATGGTCAGGCGTCCGTCCTCCTCGAGGATGAACCAGTGCGTGAAGGAGTCGGTGACCTGGTGCACCCCCTCGACGATGTGCGGGTGCAGGCTCACGGCTGGAAGACCACCTTTACGGCGCCGTCCTGCTTCTTCTGGAACATCTGGTAGGCGGCGGGCGCCTCCTCCAGCGAGACCCGGTGGGTCGCGAAGGAATCCGTCCCCAGCGGGTCGCCGTCCTGCAGCAGCGGGAGGATCTCGGGCACCCAGCGCCAGACGTTAGCCTGCCCCATCCGCAGCTGGATCTGCTTGTCGAACAGCGTGAGCATCGGCAGCGGGTCGGCCATGCCACCGTAGACCCCGATGATCGAGATGGTCCCGCCGCGCCGCACGATGTCGATCGACAGGTACAGCGCGTGCAGGCGGTCGATCCCCGCCTTCTGCATGAACGGCCGGGCGACGGCGTCGGGCAGGAGGCCGGTGATCTGCTGGGCGAGCTTCGCCCCCGGCGCCCCGTGGGCCTCCATCCCCACCGACTCGATGACCGCGTCGGGCCCGCGGCCGTCGGTCATCTCGCGGATGACCTCGGCGAGATCCTTCTCGTGCTCGCGCAGGTCGAGCACCTCGATGCCGTTGGCGCGCGCGCGCTGGAGGCGCTCGTCGACGAGATCCACGGCGATGACGCGGTAGCCCTTGTGCTTGGCGATCCGCGAGGACATGTCGCCGATGGGCCCGAGGCCCATGACCACGACCGAGCCCCCGTCCGGGATGTCCGCGTACTCCACAGCCTGCCAGGAGGTGGGCAGGACGTCGGAGAGGTAGACGAAGCGGTCGTCGGGCGGGCCCTCGGGAACCTTGATCGGCAGCGTGTTGCCGAAGGGGACGCGCAGGAACTCGGCCTGCCCGCCCGGCA
>JAABUS010005520.1_pt1 | contig 16486 bp, 14 predicted proteins | sample 5560161 | NCBI WGS metagenome assembly JAABUS01 (sample SAMN10711885, study PRJNA513376) | rock metagenome | isolation source: Antarctica rocks | place: Antarctica: Victoria Land, Trio Nunatak nord | collected 2016-01-04
CACCACCGGCCGGACGACGAGACGCCGCTCGAGGAGACGGGCATGGCGCTGGATCAGGCCGTTCGCTCCGGTCGTGCCCTCTACGCCGGCATCTCGAACTACCCGACCGACCGGGCTCACGAGATGGCGGCCGTGATGCGCTCGCTGGGAACCCCGCTGCTGATTCATCAGCCCTCCTACAACATGTTCCGGCGCGACCCCGAGACGACCGGGTTGTTCCGGATGTTGACCGGAGAGGGAATCGGATCGATCGTCTTCTCGCCGCTCGCCCAAGGGGTCCTGAGCGACCGCTATCTGGACGGCGTTCCCGCTGACTCCCGGGCCAGCAGCGACAGCCAGTCCCTCCAGGCCTCGGCGATCGACGAGGCGACCCGCGGCCGGGTCAGCGCGCTGACCGGGATCGCGACCGAGCGTGGCCAGTCCCTTGCCCAGATGGCGCTGGCGTGGGTGCTTCGTCCGCAGGGAGAGGTTCGGGCCGCGGACGGCTCGACCAGGACGGTCGCCGTGACGACGGCGCTGATCGGCGCCAGCCGTGCGTCGCAGATCCTCGACAACGTCGCGGCCCTCGCCGCCCCGGCCTTCACCGACGACGAGCTCCGGCAGATCGACGAGATCGCCACCGGTTAGTCCACTGCCACGAGTCGATCGCGCTGCTACCGACGGGGCCGGGCCGGCGCGATCCACGCGACGGCCCGGCTGGTTTCTCCCCGATTTCGGCCAGTCGGGAAAGATCAGCGCCGGCCGAAGACGAATGCCGTGATGGCCAGCGCTTCCCGGACGACGTAGCCGAACTCCTGACTGCCGGAGATCGGGCTTCCCTTGGAGGCCGTCGCATACGCGGTGATGCCGAGATCGCGGGTCATCATCTTGAGCCGGAGCAGGTGGAAGCCGTCGCTCACGAGCAGGATGCTGTGCAGATCCCGGGCGGCTAGGATCCCGGCGACGCCGTTCATGCTCTCCCACGAGTCGCCGCCCTCGTTCTCGAGGATGATCGCGCTCTCCGGGATTCCGGCTTCGGCCAGGTACATCTGGCCGGACTGGGCCTCGGTGTAGACGTCGCCCGGCAGATTGCCGCCGGTGACGATGATCGTCCTGGCGATACCGTCCCCGTAGAGCGCGACGGCCCGGTCCAGCCGGGCCTGAAGCGTCGGGCTCGGCACGCCGTTGTACTGGGTCGTCCCCAGGACGACGATGGCATCTACCGGCCGGGTCTGATCCGTCCGGGCCTGGACGTAGATCGCGCCGACCAGCGCCAGCTCGAGGATCGGGCCGGCCAGAATCAGGAAGACGAGCACCGGCAGCAACCAACGCCGGACACGGCCGCGACGCCGGGATGACGTCGCGACGGCGTCCGGCACGTTGGTCACCGCAAAGCGGGCGGTCTCGTGCTGCGGGTGGCGCGGCGGGTAGCCGGTCACGGGCTGGCCGGGACCGGGGGGAAGCCCCGAGGATGGTCGACTCATGGCCGGATGATGGCATCATGACCCCGGCGTCGGCAACCAGCCGATGGCGATCGGACCGAACCCCGAGCGGTTGGACGTGTCAACATTGTCCGTCCGGATCACGCGCAGTCGGACCGGTTACGGGAGCGAAGACGATGCCCTGGTGGGAATTCTGGAAGCCTCGTGATGGGACGGCGACGCCGGAACCGGTTGCCCCTGAGCGGGCCGATCAACCGCGAACCGCCTCCTACAGCTCACCACCACCCCTGCGCACCACGACCACCAGCGTCCTCTCGCCGGAGCGGCGCGAGCGGCGGATCGGCGACCTGACCCGGCGGCGGGACGGGCTGCGCTTCGACATCGAGCAGGGCGAACACGCCCAGGCGCCGGACAACCCCTGGCGGGAGCGGACCGCCCTGCTCCAGGAATCGATGGCGACCATTGCCGCCGACCGGGCGCAACTCGCCGCGATTCGATCGGAACCGACCTGGCCCGTCCCCGCCCTGGCGGTAACCGACATCACGGTCGCCGTTGCAGATCCGACCCGGGTCTCGTTCCGGATCGGCGACCACGCGTTCGAGTTCGTCGAGGCGACCGACTGGGACAACCGCGGTGGGATGGTCGTCCGCGGCGACCTGCGCCGAACCGCCGGGGATTCGTCCTCGTTGTCGGCCGGAGTTCCTGAATCGACGCCGCCGCCCGACTGGCAGCCGATCCTCGACTCGGCGCTGCTGACCTTCGCGCTCGCCCTGCGCGACGCCTCGCTCGAAGGATCTGGTCCGCCCGAGGCGACGACGCTTCGCGACATCGTCCGGGAGGATGACGAGGTTGGTGGCTGGACCAATCTGCACGGGACGAACAACGTCCGGGTCCAGCGAGCCTTCCAGCGGCAGGAGCTCCGGGCCGAGGAGGAACGGCTTCGTCAGGAGTTAACCCGGGAGGACGAGCAGCGTCGGACACTGATCGATCGCCTGCCCGTCGCCCGCAAGCGTCTGGCGACCGTCATGGACGACCTCGAGACCCTCGGCGTCGACCCGAACCAGCCCTGACCCGTTCGATCATCCATCTGGAGGAACCTCTTGAAGTCCGACAACCCGGCCATCAGCCCACGCATTCGGAACTACCGCCTGGCGGGCAGCTACAACTTCCGCGACATCGGCGGCTACGAGACCGCCGACGGCCGGCACGTCCGGTGGGGACAGGTGTTCCGCAGCGACGCCGTCCACCGCCTGACCGACGGCGACCTCGACCAGCTCCGTCCGCTCGGCGTCCGGACGATCCTCGACCTGCGCTCCCACCGGGAGATCACGGCCAGCGGCAGCGGCCTGATCCATGACGAGCCGGGACTGAACGTCGTCCACATCCCGTTCGGCCGGATCGGCGAGGAGGCCGACCCGACCTGGCAGGAGCTCACCCTCGGCCAGCTCTACCGGGGGATCGTCGTCGAGGCGAAGGGGGCGATCGGGCAGGTCATGACGACGCTGGCCGAGAGCGATTCCCTGCCGGCCGTCGTCCACTGCGCGGCCGGCAAGGACCGGACCGGCGTGAGCATCGCCCTGCTCCTCCGGCTGCTCGGTGTCGATGACGCCACGATCACCGAAGATTATGTCCTGACCGAGAGCAACTTCAGCAACTTCCTCGATCGCCTCTCACCGGAGGAGCTGGAGCACCTGAAGATCATCCCGGACGAGCTGATGCGGGTCGACGCGACGGTCCTCGCGGCGACATTCGCTATCGTCGACACGCAGTACGGCTCGACCGGGGCCTACCTGCGCGACGCCGGGGTCGCGCCGGATGCCATCGCGACGCTCCGTCGTCGACTGCTCGGCTGAGCCAGTCGGGTCGTCCGGACCGGTGTTCGGTCCGGGCTGCCGTGGTAGCCTTGCGGCAGTCCTGGACAGAGCGACCGACGCCGTGTCACCGGTCGATCCGATCCATCGCCGGCTCGATTGCGGACGTATTTGGACGACTGAAACCAGCAGTCAGGAACGGCAGACGTGACGGTGAGTCCACCTTCCAGCCAGCAGTCGACCTCTCCCAACCCCGCTGCCCGCCCGGCGACATCGTCGAGGCTCGGCGGGGTACCGGTTCTTGCCGTCGCAAATCAGAAGGGCGGCGTCGGCAAGACGACGACCAGCGTCGCCACCGCCGTGATGCTGGCCCAGGCCGGGCTGCGGGTCCTGCTGATCGACCTCGACCCACAGGGCAACGCCTCTTCGTCGCTCGGGATCGACAAGTCCAGCCTCGTCCGGACGACCTATGACCTGATGATCGGTCGCGCCCGGGCGACGGACGCGGCCCGGCCCTCGGGTCGGGACGGGCTGGACATCGTCGCGACCAGCTCCAGCCTCGCCGCCGCGGAGATCGAACTCGTCGACATCGACGACCGCGAGCGCCAGCTCCAGCGGGCCCTGGTCGGGATCGAGGGTCGCTACGATCTCGTCATGCTCGACTGCCCGCCGTCGCTCGGTCTGCTGACCGTCAACGCCTTCACCGCCGCCAGCTCGGTCCTCGTCCCGATCCAGTGCGAGTTCCTGCCGCTCGAAGGGCTGACGCAGCTCCAGCGGACGATCGGTCAGGTCCGGCAGCACCTCAACCCCGAGCTCGTCATCACCGGCGTGCTGATGACCATGTACGACGCGCGGACGCGGCTGTCGGCCCAGGTCGTCGAGGAGGTCCGCCGGTTCTACCCGAAGGAACTGTTCGCGACCGTCATCCCCCGCTCGATCCGGCTGGCCGAGGCGCCGAGCTACGGCCTCTCGATCGCCGAGTACGACCCGAAGTCCAACGGCGCCGTCGCCTACCAGCGGCTGGTCGGCGAGCTGATCCAGCGGCTGGGGCTCCCCACACCCGCCTGAACGGCGACTTGCACCCCGTTGGTATCATCTCAGGATCACATCGACTCCGATGAGGGCTGTGGCGCCCTCCAACGGGCGACGCCGCGCAGCCGCCCGATTGTGTCCGGGAGCCCCGACTCCTGGACCGGCCCGATCCTGATGGCATCGCTCATCGACCACGGAGGCGCGGAATGACCACCACTCAGACCCGGCACGATCACCACTCCATCATCGACGGCCAGAAACCGCAGGATGCTGGCAGCCGCGACACCGCCGCCGACGCGTTCGCCGGACGCGGCCAGACGATGCGGAGCGACAAGTTCTCCGGTCTCGGCTTCACCTTCGACGACGTTCTGCTCCTGCCCCGCTACTCGGATGTCCTGCCGGCCGACGTCTCGACCCGGACCCGGCTCGTCGCCGACATCGAGCTCCACATCCCGATCCTCTCGGCCGCGATGGACACCGTCACCGAGGCCCGGATGGCGATCGCGCTGGCTCGCGAGGGTGGTCTGGGGATCATCCACCGCAACCTCAGCGTCGAGGACCAGGTCGCCGAGGTCGACAAGGTCAAGCGCAGCGAGTCCGGCATGATCGTCGAGCCGGTCACGCTCGGGCCGGACAGCCCGATCGCCGACGCCCTCGCCGTCATGGAGCGCTACCACATCTCCGGCGTTCCGATCGTCGAGGCGGACGGTCATCTCGTCGGCATCCTGACCAACCGCGACCTGCGCTTCATCCAGAACATCGACCAGCCGGTCAGCCGCGTGATGACCAGCGAGAACCTCGTCACCGCGCGGACCGGCACGACCCTCGAAGAGGCCAGCGACATCCTCCACCGCCAGAAGGTCGAGAAGCTGCTGATCGTCGATGACCGGAACCACCTCACTGGGCTGATCACCGTCAAGGACATCCAGAAGCGGATCCAGTTCCCCAACGCGACGAAGGACGCCCGGGGACGGCTCCGGGTCGGAGCGGCGGTCGGCGTCGGTCCGGACGGCGAGACGCGAGCCCTGGCTCTCGCAGCGGCCGGCGTCGATGTCATCGTCGTCGACATCGCCCACGGCGACTCGGCGGGCGTCGTCGACATGATCCGGCTGCTCAAGCGCCAGCTCGACGTCCCGCTCATCGCCGGGAACGTCGCCACGGCCGATGGCGCCCAGCACCTGATCGACGCCGGCGCCGACGCGATCAAGGTCGGGATCGGTCCGGGAACGATCTGCACGACCCGGATCGTGGCCGGGACCGGTGTCCCGCAGATCACCGCGATCAACAACGTCGCCTCGGTCGCCCAGCGGCTCGGCATCCCGGTCATCGCCGACGGCGGCATCCAGTACTCGGGCGACATCTCCAAGGCGATCGCGGCCGGCGCCGATGTCGTTATGCTCGGCAGCCTGCTGGCCGGGGTCGACGAGAGTCCGGGCGAAGTCGTCCTGTTTCAGGGCGAGCGGTTCAAGGAGTACCGCGGCATGGGCTCGCTCGGGGCGATGCGAGCCCGGTCCTTCTCCAAGGACCGCTACTCTCAGCAGAACGTGACGTCCGTCCAGAAGCTCGTCCCGGAGGGCATCGAGGGCCGGGTCGCTTACAAGGGTCCACTGGCGACGATGGTCTACCAGCTGACCGGTGGTCTGCGCTCGTCGATGTTCTACGTCGGCGCCGCCGACATCCGGGCGCTGAAGAACGACACCCAGTTCGTCCAGATCACGTCGGCCGGACTCCGGGAGAGCCACCCGCATGATGTCGTGATCACCAAGGAATCGCCCAACTACCGTTCAGGCGGGATGTAAGCCCATCCCGCCGGTTACAACGCGTCGACGATGGCCCACCGTGAATTGCGGTGGGCCATCGTCCTGCCCAGCGCGTGGTTCCGGGCACTGAAGAGCTATGGTAGCCTGCCAGACGTGCCTGTTTTCGCGATTCCGGCGGCCGCTTCCGCCTCCCGGAATCTCATCTCGCAAGAGGCGAAGGAGCCTTCTCTGGTGACCGCCCGTGATGCGACAACGCCACCGGCAACTGACCTGATCCCGGCCAATGTCCCGACGCCGTGGCAGTCGGACGATCCATCCGGCATCCGGATTCGGGACGTCAGGGTGATCCTGACCGCACCCGACGGCATCCGCCTGGTCGTGGTCAAGATCGAGACGTCCGAGCCGGGGCTCTATGGTCTGGGCTGCGCGACGTTCACGCAGCGTCCCCTCGTCGTGAAGACCGCAATCGAGGAGTACCTCCGGCCCTTCCTGATCGGCCGGGACGTCGACGACATCGAGGACATCTGGCAGACCTCGTTCGTCAGCTCCTACTGGCGCAGCGGTCCCGTCCTGCACAACGCGATGTCCGGCGTCGACATGGCGCTCTGGGACATCAAGGGCAAGCGGGCCGAGATGCCAGTCTATCAGCTGCTCGGTGGCAAGGTCCGGAAAGCGGCACCCTGCTACGCCCACGCCAGCGGGACCAGCTTCGAGCAGGTGGCAGACAGCGCCCGGCAACTGATGGGACAGGGTTTCCGCCACGTCCGGGCCCAGGTCGCGATCGAGGGCATGTCGACCTACGGCGTCGCGGTCCCGAAGGATGGTTCGCCCCGGACGGCCTATCACCTGCGGCCCGTGCAGGAGCCGTGGGAGCCGACGGTCTACTGCCGGACGGTGCCGCGCCTGTTCGACCACCTCCGCACCGAGCTGGGGGACGGCGTCGAGCTGCTGCATGACATCCACGAGCGCGTCCCGCCGATCCAGGCGATCGGGCTGGCGAAGGAGCTGGAGCGGTTCAACCTGTTCTTCCTTGAGGACCCGTTCTCCCCGGAGAACAACGGCTACTTCCCGCTCCTCCGCCAGCAGACGGCGATTCCGATCGCAATGGGCGAGCTCTATGTCAACCAGGCCGAGTACGTCGACCTGATCAAGGACCGGCTGATCGACTTCATCCGGGTCCACATCTCCGACGTCGGTGGGTTGACCCCGGCCCGGAAGCTGGCTGCCTTCTGCGAGTTCTTCGGTGTCCGGACCGCCTGGCACGGCCCCGGCGACGTCTCACCGGTCGGCCACAGCGCCAACCTCCAGCTCGACCTCTCCGCGCCGAACTTCGGCATCCAGGAACTGGCGACTTTCGGTGAGCGAACCCGGGAAGTCTTCCCCGGCTGCCCTGAGGTGCGCGACGGGATGCTGTGGTCCAACGAGCAGCCGGGTCTCGGGATCGGCCTGGACGAGGTACTGGCGGCGAAATACCCCTTCCCCGACCATGTGCTGAATGGCGCCTGGCCCCCGGTTCGCCGTCTCGACGGGACCGTCATCACCCCCTGATCCATTCCCCGCCGACCACGCGGGGCCGTCGATGCTTTCTCCGAGGAGCCCTCTTCATGTTGCTGGCCGAGTTCCTTCCCCCACGCCCGACGCAGCTCTGGACCATGGCCAACCAACTCGGTGTGACCTGCGCGGTATCGTCGGTGCCTGGCTACCGCCGCGACGACGCGGACGCGAAGCCGACGCTGACCGGCCTGCGCGAACAGAAGCAGCGGTTCGCCGACCACGGCATCGAGCTGTTGGTCCTGGAGACCGCCTTTCCGATGCTGGTCGACACCAAGATCGCGAGGACTGGGGCGAAGGCCGACCAGGAGATCGAGGAGGCGCAGCAGTTGGTCCGGGATATGGGCGAGTCCGGCGTGACCGTCGCCTGCTGGAACTGGATGGCGGTCTTCAACTGGACCCGGAGCGTGCTCGACCAGGAGACGAGGGGCGGCGCCCGGGTCACGGCCTACAATCATGCGGTCATGTCGAAGGAGCCAGACGCGGTCGAGACGCCGATCTCCGAGCAGCAGCTCTGGGAGGGGATGCACCGCTTCCTGGAAGCGATCGTCCCGGTCGCCGAGTCGGCTGGCGTCACGCTCGCCCTCCACCCGGACGACCCGCCGATCTCCCCGATCCGCGGCGTCAGCCGGATCATCACCTCGCCGGACGCCCTCCAGCGCGTCCTCGACATGGCGCCGAGCCCGGCCAACCAGCTCACCTTCTGCCAGGGAACGATCGCGACCATGGGCGCCAACGTCCCGGCCGAGATCCGGCGCTTCGGTGGCCAGAAGAAGATCGGCTTCGTCCACTTCCGCGACGTCCGAGGGACCCCGGACGACTTCGCCGAGACGTTCCACGACGACGGCCAGACCGACATGGCGGCGGCGATGGACGCCTACTACGATGTCGGCTTCGACGGTCCGGTCCGCCCGGACCACGTCCCGACGATGGCCGGCGAGGCGCTCAGGGAGCCGGGCTACGACATGATGGGCCGGCTCTACGCGATCGGCTACGTCCGCGGCCTTCAGCAGGCGACCGCCCGCCGCTATCAGACCGCGATATGAGAGTCCTTGTCACGGGCGGGGCCGGTCGCGTCGGCCAGTACACGGTCCTGGAACTCCTCACGCACGGCCACGACGTGATCCTGTCCGACCAGCGGCCACCGATTGCCCTGCCAGGGGTGGACGCCGCGACGCTCGCCGGAGCGACATTTCGTCAGGCCGACCTGGTCGACGCCGGCGAGGCGATCTGGGCGATGCGCGGCGCCGACGCGGCGATCCACCTCGGAGCGATCCCGGCGCCGCGCTCGATCCCCGATACGACCGTCTTCCAGAACAACGTGGTCGGGACGTTCAACGTGCTGCAGGCGGCCGAGACGCTCGGTATCGGCAAGGTCGCCATCGCCAGCAGCATCTCCGCCTACGGGACGGCCTGGTCGGACGAGCCCCGATTCTTCTCCTACGCGCCAGTCGACGAGGCGCACCCGTTCGAGAATGCCGACTCGTTTGGTCTGTCGAAGGAGGTCGACGAGAAGACCGCCGAGGTCTTCCACCGGCGGAGCGGGATGCAGATCGTCTCGCTGCGCTACAGCTACGTCGGCACCCCGGCTGAGATCCGGGCGCGGCGTGAGACGTACGACCTCGATCTGGCCGACAACGCGAAGACGCTGTGGTCCTATGTCGATGTCCGGGACGCCGCCCGAGCCAACCGGCTGGCGATCGAGGCGGACGGTGTCGGTTGCCTGCCCCTCGTCATCACGGCCGCCGACACCCTGGCGGACCGGCCGATCGAGGATCTGCTCCGGACCTACATTCCGGGGCTCGAGATCCGCCGTCCTCTGCCCGGCGTCGTCACTGCGTTCGACATCGGCGCGGCCGCGCGAATGATCAGTTGGGTGCCGCTCCACTCCTGGCGCGACCCGCGGGACTGATTCCCTATAGGTCGCAATGCCGTCCCAAATCCCCGGTACTACCAGTTGGTCTTCTGGCCGTCCCGCCGGTACCAGTGTGGAGCATTCCACATCGCGAAGGGGTGCGCCTTCGCGGCCTCCTCGTCGAACTCGACGCCGAGCCCCGGTCCGACCGGCAGCGGAAAGACGGTGCCGTCCAGCTCCATCAGCTTCGGGAACAGGTCGCGCGAGTAGGTCTCCTGGAGCCGGTGCTGGAACTCGAGCTGGGCGAAGTTGCTCGTCGCGATCCCGAGATGGACGGACGCCGCCGTCGTGACCGGGCCGAGCGGGTTGTGCGGCATGATGTCGATGTACTTCGCCTCGCACCAGCCCGCGACCTTCCGCGCCTCGGACAGCCCGCCGACGTTCGAGACGTCGATCCGGGCGAAGTTGAGGATGCCCTCCTCGATGAACGGGGCGAACTCCCACTTGCTGGCGAACTCCTCACCGATCGCGAACGGGACCGGCGTCATCGTCCGGAGCTGCTGATAGGCGCGCGGGCTCTCGGCCCGGATCGGCTCCTCGATGAAGTAGAGGCCGACGTCGGCGACCATCTGGAGGAAGACCGCCGCCTCGGCGACCTGGAGGCGGTGGTGGAAGTCGATCGAGAGCTGAATCGCCGGGCCAATCGAGCGGCGGACCTCGCGGATCCAGTGAGCGGCGAGGGAGAGCGACTCCATCGGCTCGTAGGTCGCGCCGGGTGCGCCTAACCAGTCCTCACCAGGCATTCCCGGGCCGAACCGAAGGTGCGTCCAGCCGGCCGCGACCAGTTCTCGGGCGCCTTCGACCGCCGCCTGAGAGGTCAGCGCCGGTCCTGTGGCGAACAGCGGGCAGTGGTCGCGAACGGCGCCGCCGAGCAACTCGTAGACCGGCACGTTCAGCCAGCGAGCCTTGATGTCGTGCAGGGCGATGTCGATCGCCGAGATCGCGGCCGAGGCGATGTTGCCGCCCTCGAAGTAGTTGCCGCGGTAGAGGTACTGCCAGATGTGCTCGATCCGGCGCGGGTCCTGCCCGATCAGCTCCTGCTCGAAGTGGCGGATCATCCCCTCCATCGCCAACTCGCGGCCGGAAATGCCGCCCTCGCCCAGCCCCGAGATCCCCTCGTCGGTCTCGACCTTGACGATAAAGATGTTGCGATGGCCGGAATGGACCGGGAATGCCTTGACCGCGGTGATCTTCACGTCTGTTCGATCCTGAGCGACTCCGCCCGGCATCTCGCGGACCGCGTCGCCCCAGTCTGCGCCTGTCGTGTCACCCTCGACACCGTCGCAGGGTAACGCAGGTCACGGGAAGACGGAAGCGATCAGTTCAGGGAAGGCGTCCGTCGGCCGGTGATCCGGTCCATGAAGCTCCGCTTCGGCGGCCGGAGGGACTGCGTGAGTCGCTGGACGGTCTCGCGGTCCATCCGGCTCCGATCGACCGTGACGATGCGGGTCCCCGGCGGGTTGAGCCGGGGAGCGTCGGGCACGACCGCGTCCACCGCCTCCAGGAGTCCCATCCTCCGGTCGGCGGCGTACGAGGCCAGCTCGAGAAGGAAGCCGTAGACGCCCACCCCGTCGAAGCCGGAGTCGTGCAGCCGGCGGACGAAGCGAACGTCCCGCTCGCGGAGCAGATCGCGGAATTGAAGGACCAGATTGGCGGGCATGAACGCTCCGCCCATCATCCCCGCCGACGCGTCGATCCGGATCGGCATGGTCCGGGCGGCGTCGGTCGGCAGGCCGAGGTCCGTGAAAAGCCGGGACGGAGGCCGAAGGAGCATCCCGATACCACGGTCGACCGCTGCCTCGAGTGTCGTGAGCGACAGGCCCTCGTGGACGAACGACGGTTGGGCGGCCGCCAACACCTGTGCCAGTGAGAGCGATACCGCGTTTGCACCCGACTCTCGCCCCTCGCGGGCCTGCGCCAGCCCCACCCTCGCCGACTCCAGTCGTTCCCGCAACCAGAGGGTCCCGTCGATCGCAGGGACGCCAAGGTCCCGCCGGGGTGTCGTGAGGGCACCGACGAACGCCTCGGCGACGCCCTGGTCGATAGGATGGATCGAGGCCAGTTGCATGCGAGGGGTCCCTGCCTGAGTGTGTTATGGCGAGATCGCTGGCCGGGTCGGCCGTCCGGGCTCTGTCTGTGAGGCTCATGGTACCGTGTCCGCCATTGCGCCCCGCTTGCGACAAGACAATCACGCCGCATCGACGAGGATCCGTTCCCATGACCCACTGGATCGACGTCGTCCGGCGAATCCTCAACGATCCGACCCGGCCGACGGCCGAAAAACGGGCCCTGATCCTCGGCGACCCGGCGCGCCGGGCAACCGATCTCTGTACCACGGCCGGGATGCAGGTCGTCCGGGTCGCCACACCGCACGGTGTGGCAGCTCGTCGCTCCGACCGGGGCGACGCGGATCTGGTCGTCCGGGCGGACGCGGGGGCGCTGCCGTTTCGCGACGGCGCGTTCGACCTCGTCATCGTCCATGCCACGGTCGAATTCACGCATGACGACCGCCAGGTCGTCGGCGAGCTCAGCCGCGTGCTGGCAATTGGCGGCCGGATGGTCGTCCGCCTTCCCTTCCGCGGTCTGCTCGACGGGATCGACGCGCTCAACCTCTACCGCTACACCCGCGAGCTGAGCGGCCACGGCGACATCCCGACCGAAGCGCTGCCGATCGGCTGGCGGCGGCACTATGGGCTGGACGACCTCGACGCGGTCTTCGGTCCGTCACCCCTGTCGATCGAACGGATCGACCATGGTGGCCTGGGTCTCGGCGAGCTGGTCTACTGGCCAACCCTGGTGGTCTCTCAGTCAGTTCTCCGCCGGCCCCAACCGTCTGATCGACTGCGCGGCCTCTATGCGAGATTCGGTGACTGGGACGAACGTCTTCCCGGTCCAGCCACAGCGGTGGTAACGGCTACCAGGTCGTCCTAAACCGTCAGGATTCGAGATCCCGCCAGCGCCACGCACATTTTCTCTCCAGACGGTCCGATAATCATAACCGCTAAGTGTTACGCTCCGTTTCCGGGACAGATCGACCCTGAAACCGGTTGACAAGTGGGGGTAGCAGAAGTGCCGTTGGCGCCTGGACCCGACCGTTCAACGGACAGTGTCGTCGAGCCGATCAACCTGGTCATCGACCGTGAGCCGGTCCACCGGGTCGACAGATCGTCAGATCGTCAGATCGTCAGATCGTCAGATCGTCTGAAACTCCGGCAGGGTCGGCCACGTCGGCTAACCGTTCCGGAGAGTGGAGCGATGACCGTGATCGACGCAGCTTCGTGGTATCGCCAGAACAACGGTCGCCGGGTGAATCGAAGGCGCCTCCTGGGAGTGGCTGGGGCGACCGGCGCCGGTCTGGGCATCAGCCTGAAGTTCAACAGCAGGGCATCGGCGCAGAGCACTCCCACCTCCACCTCTGATCTCGCGGCCGCGCTCTCCGAATGGGGCTTCAACGCGACCGAGACCAACCCATTGGCGTTCGCTCGCCTCCAGGCCTTTCAGGCGGCCTACCCTGGCGTGACGCTCGAAATCTCGCCCGAGTCCGATGTCCAGCGGATCCTGACGGCGGCGGTCTCCGACACGCTGCCGGACCTGCTCTGGCTGGGTCGCGAGATCCTCAACTCCTACGTCAGCCGTGGACAGGTCCTCCGGCCCATCGACGACCTCGTGGGACGCGACGGCTACGACACGAGCCGGTTCTACCCCTCGGCGATCAAGGAAGCTTCTCCAGGGGGACAGCTCTACGGCATCCCCGGCGGCATGGACGTCGTGGCGATGTGGGCGAACACCGACGCGCTGGCCGAGGCCGGCATCACCGACCCGACGCAGCTGAACACGTCGGATTGGGATCAGCTGACCGCGCTCGGGACGCAGCTGACCCGAAAGAACGGAGACGCCGTCGAGCGCTGGGGCTTCGACTCCAAGATGCAGGACGGTCAGTTCTACACCTGGGCGCTGGCGAACGGTGCGGTGCTGCTCGGCGGTGATGACGGCCAGCAGCCCAACTTCAACTCCGCTGAAGTTGCCAATCTGCTCAACCGGGCGAAGGCGTCGTACGACAGCCAGGGCGGGTACCAGAGCTACGAGGCGGTCCGCTCCAGCTGGCAGAACGACGAGCAGTTCGCTCGTGGACAGGTCGCGATCACGGCCTACCAGAACTGGCTCGGCAACATCAACGCGACGACCACGCCGAACCTGAACTTCGCCGTGCTGCCGATCCGGCCCGCGAACGATCCGAACGGCATCGCCGCGGTGGCTGGCGGCGCGTCGTGGTGCATCACCGCCGACAGCAAGAACGTCGACGCGGCGTGGGAGTTCATCAAGTTCATGCACTCCGACGAGACCTGGATGATCGGTGCCCAGGCCGTTCGCGCCGCCCGTGATGCGGCGGGGGCGCCGTATCTGCCGTCGCTGACGGGCGTACCCGTGGTGGACCAGCGGCAGATCGACGAGCTCTACACGCCGATCGCGCCGCAGTTCGACAACGCGGTCCAGCTGTTCCCGCAGATCCTCGCCGCCTCGACGACGAGGGCGCTCTCGCCTTCACCGTACGCCCAGCAGCTCGACCAGATCCTCTTCCAGACCGGTGTCCTGCCGGCCCTGCGCGGAGAACGACCGGTCCAGGACGCACTGGACGCCGCCCAGTCCGAAGCCGAAGCGGCCGTTTCCGGGTTCTGATCGCGTCATCCCGGTTGCGAGGTGACGCACCTTGACGCGGGCGGCAATCGCCGTCCGCGTCATGATCGGTTCTGCTGCTCGGTACCGATCGATCGCCGGAGGTTTCGCCATGGTGTCGCTGCCCTTTCGCCGGTCCGACCCCTCGGCCATCCCGGCCCCGGCCCGGCGGCCGAGCCGCGCTGAGCGGGAGGAGAGCCGGGCCGGCTGGATCGCGATCAGCCCATGGATCGTTGGCTTCCTCATCTTCACGCTCTTCCCGATCGGGGCGTCGGTCTACTTCAGCTTCACCAGCTATGACGTGCTCTCCTCGCCCCGGTGGATCGGGACGCAGAACTACCAGAACATCCTGACCAACGACCCGATCTTCTGGAAGTCTGTTCGCAACACGGTCATCTACGCGGTCATCTATGTCCCGCTGCACCTCGTGCTGGCCTTCAGCATCGCCCTGCTACTCCATCAGGTCACGAAGTGGCAGAGCGGCTTCCGGACGCTCATGTACCTGCCGGCAATGACGCCGGCGGTCGCGACGTCCTACGTCTGGCTCTCCATCCTCAACCCGAACGATGGCTGGCTGAACCGCGGACTGCGGGCGCTGCACCTGCCCGCCCCGCTCTGGACGGTCGACCCGTTCTGGATCAAGCCGACGGTCGTCCTGACCGGACTCTGGGTCCTGGGCGGCGCGATGGTCATCTTCCTCGCGGCGCTGCAGAGCGTTCCCAGGGACCTCTATGAGGCGGCCAAGCTCGACGGGGCCAGCGCGTGGCAGCGGATGTGGAGCGTGACGGTCCCGATGGTCTCGGGCGTGATCCTCTTCAACCTGACCGTCAGCACGATCGCGTCGCTCGGCGTGTTCACCCAGGGTTACGTCATGTTCGACAGCCGGGGCGGGCCGGAGAACAGCGCCCTCTTCATCATGATGTACCTGTACCGGCAGGGTTTCGAGAATTTCCGGATGGGATACGCGTCGGCCGTCGCGCTGGTGCTGTTCGTGATCATCGTCGCGATCACGCTGATCCAGTTCAAGGTCTCCCAGCGCTTCGTCTACTACGACAACGAGTAGCTCGGGTCACCGCGACCGACCGGCGAGACACCGGTCGTTCATGGCTGGACCCTGTTGTTCCCTGAGGAGTCGACGATGGCTGTCAACCAGAGCACCACGATCGATCAGTTTCCGGCGACCGCCCGGCAGGACGTGGCGATCGACGTCGCGAGGCCCGAGCCCGCGCACCGGCGGCCGGCGCCCGTCAACGCGCTCCTCTACCTGCTGCTGATCCTGCTGTCCCTGGTCTTCATCTCGCCCTTCGTCTGGCTCGTCCTGGCGTCCCTCAAGCCGTCGAGCGAGGTCTTCTCGGGCAACCTGCTCCCCTCGCGGATGACCTGGGAGAACTACGCGCATGTCTTTCAGTACGCGCCGATCGGCCGCTGGCTCCTGAACACGATGCTGATCTCGACGCTGTCGGTCGTGCTCGTCATCTTCTCGAGCCTGGTCGTCGCCTACGGGTTCGCCCGGCTGCGGTTCCGGGGACGGGGCATGTTGTTCGGCGTTCTGCTCGCCTCCTACATGCTGCCCGGCGCGGTGACGATGATCCCGACGTTCCTGATCTGGAACAAGCTCGGCCTGATCGGCACCTTCTTCCCGCTGTTCCTCGGCAATCTGTTCGGCTCGTCGTTCTACATCTTCATGCTGCGCCAGTTCTTCAAGAACATCCCGCAGGACCTGATGGATGCCGCCCGGCTCGATGGCGCCGGCTACTTCCGGGTGCTGTTCGGAGTGCTGCTGCCCTTGCTCAAGCCGGCCCTGGTCGCGATCGGCGTGTTCGAGTTCCAGGCGAAATGGGACGACTTCCTCATCCCGCTGATCTACCTCAACAAGCGCGACGACTTCACTCTGAGCCTCGGCCTCGCCTCGTTCAAGGCCGACTACGACATGGACTGGGGACTGCTCATGGCCGCGTCGGTCATGATGACGATCCCGATGATCATCCTGTTCTTCGCCGCCCAGAAGCTGTTCATCCAGGGACTCTCGGCCAGTACCGGCATCAAGGGGTAGCCTGGGGCGCTGGTCCGGCATGGTCCGTCACGAAGGCTCGGGACGATCATTCCGGCCCGCTCAGCGGTCCCGGCCATGACCGAGATTGCGGATGTACTTCGGTGGCCAACAAACGCCGTGGTCGGTCGCGTCATGGCGCCTCTCGCTTCGCTGGCGGCGCTGCCCGGCCCTAAAACGCTTGGTGGGAGTGGGCGAGTCCCGTCACAGGTCCCAGCCACGGATCTCCAGATGGGTGAGCGCGGGGCGTCCCAGCCAGCGATTCAGCCAGC
>JAABUS010005527.1_pt1 | contig 16457 bp, 18 predicted proteins | sample 5560161 | NCBI WGS metagenome assembly JAABUS01 (sample SAMN10711885, study PRJNA513376) | rock metagenome | isolation source: Antarctica rocks | place: Antarctica: Victoria Land, Trio Nunatak nord | collected 2016-01-04
TAATTCAACTTGGCTAGAATCGGCTGGTCAGGCAGATTCACATTTTCAATTTCTGCGGATAAACTTTGCTGATTGAGCTGTTCTAATAGAATTTTCGCATTCTTTCCACCCAAACTTTCCGGGAAATTTTTGATCGCTTTTTGCAGATAATTAACTGCGATAACCAAGCTGTCTTTTTGCTGCTCAAACTGCGCCAATAAAACTAAAGCATCGGCAGCAATTGGCTTGTCGGCAAAATCACGGCTTATCTGTTGAAGCGCATCAACATAAACAGAATTTTTTTGAATAAAAGAAGCTTTTCGGTACAAAAACGCCAGCCGCTTTAAATCCAAATCGGCCAAAGCTTCGGGATGCTTCTTTTGCAGGTGAAAAAATGTAGCCTGCTGCAACAGTTTCAAGCCCTGATAAGTTACGGAAGCGGTATCGTTCTGTGCTAATTTTAACCGGGTAAAAACAGCATTGTCCCCAAACAAACGCGGATCGTTCAGCGAAAAAGCTAATCTTGGTTTTGGCAGATCCGGTTCTTCTGCCAGATAAAAATCTAATGCCCGATGTGCCAGTAAATCGTACAAAGTTGGCCGCAAATAACGTGTACTTTTATCGCCCTGCAAAACACCTTCCAAAACTTCAACAGAAGTGTTTTGCTCCTGCTGCGGATGTTGTAAAGATTGCCGGTACAAATTTTCTACTTCCCGGACGATCGTTTTTAAATCCCATCGGGTAAAATCTGCATCTGGCTTTTCCAATGTTGTTCTTTTTGCAAACTGGTAACGGTTTTGCTGGTAATACTTCCAGTAAACCTCCGCCAGCACAGATTGTAAAACGGGCTTTACCGGAAAATCCGCCTGTTTAATATCCAGCTTTAAACGGTTAATGATCGCCACCAGCGCATTTTCTTCCAAGTAAGTCTGCAAATTCATGCGGTAAACGGCAGCACGGATTTGTTGCGGCGAATTGTGGTTTTGCTTTGATAATATATCCAGCTTGTCCACATCCTTTAAAGTCAATTTTGGCAAACCTGCTGCCGAAAGCGAATCAATGCGGTTAATCAAAACATTATAAACTTTTTGCTGCGCGGAAACCTGCTGCGTTAAAAACGACAGGAAACCAACAAGGGCCACAATTTTTAGGCGGTAAAAGAAGCATTCGGAAAACATGGCAGCGAACAGGTTTGGTGGTGGAAAGATACATAGGATTTGGATTTAAACCGATTGAGAGTCCTAATTTTCCCTCCAAAAACAAAACCTGTAATTACGGATTTTGACATTCCCTTAGCGTTTAAATCCTTAGTTTTGAATTTCCTTAAAAATAAATCCTACTATGGAATATGATGTAATTGTTATCGGTTCAGGTCCCGGCGGTTATGTGGCGGCTATCCGTTGCGCGCAACTAGGTTTAAAAACGGCCTGTATCGAAAAATATTCAACCTTTGGCGGCACTTGTTTAAACGTTGGCTGCATCCCGTCCAAAGCTTTGCTGGATTCTACCGAACATTATTTTAATGCCGCACATACTTTTGGCGCCCATGGTATCCACATCGAAAATCTGAGACCAGACCTGGCGCAGATGCTCAAACGCAAAAACGAAGTGGTGGAACAAACCACCAGCGGTATTGCTTTTTTGTTTAAAAAAAATAAAATCACTTCTTATATCGGTGTTGGTTCTTTTGTGGATAAAAACACCATCAGCATTAAAAAAGAGGATGGTTCCGAAGAAAAAATCACCAGTAAAAATATCATCATTGCAACCGGTTCAAAACCTTCTACCTTGCCTTTTATCCAGTTGGATAAAAAACGTATTGTAACTTCTACCGAAGCTTTAAATTTGCCGGAAATCCCTAAACATTTGATCCTGATCGGCGGAGGTGTGATCGGACTGGAACTGGGTTCTGTTTATGCACGTTTAGGTGCCAAAGTTTCTGTGGTTGAATTTACCGACATTATTGTGAACACTTTAGACAGATCTTTGGGAAAAGAACTGCAAAAAGTATTGCAAAAGCAAGGCATGACTTTTTACCTCAACCATAAAGTTACTTCTGCAACCGTTAACGGCGATGAGGTTACGGTTACGGCGGACAGCCCGAAAGGCGAAAAAATAGAATTAAAAGGCGATTATTGCTTAGTTGCCGTTGGCCGTACGGCTTATACAGAAGGTTTGGGCTTGGAGAAATTAGGCATCGAACTGGAACCACGCGGTAAAAAAATCCCCGTGAACGAACGTTTGGAAACTGCTGTTCCGGGCGTTTATGCCATCGGCGATGTGGTAAAAGGTGCAATGCTGGCACACAAAGCCGAAGACGAAGGCACTTATGTGGCCGAAGTGATTGCCGGGCAAAAACCGCATATTAATTACAACCTGATCCCGGGCGTGGTTTATACCTGGCCGGAAGTGGCTACCGTGGGTTACAGCGAAGAGCAGTTGAAAGAAAAAGGCGTGAAATATAAATCCGGTTCTTTTCCTTATAAAGCCAGCGGACGTTCCCGCGCCAGTATGGACACGGATGGTTTTGTAAAAGTTTTGGCAGATGCAGCAACAGATGAAGTTTTGGGTGTTCATATTATCGGTCCGCGTGCGGCTGATGTGATTGCAGAAGCGGTTGTGGCGATGGAATTCCGTGCTTCGGCTGAGGATATTGCCCGTATTTCTCATGCGCACCCAACTTATACTGAAGCTGTTCGTGAAGCTGCTATGGCTGCTACGGAAAATAGGGCTATACATATCTAAGAGCAGGAATTTGGATCAGAATTTTAGGATTTACAGAATTCTCAAGATTTTACTTATTAACTTTTGCAGTATAAAAGAAGCATTGGTCAAAAACTGATGCTTCTTTTATGCGTTGCTTTTTGATAATCATTCATTATGGACATTATCTTCCCAATCCTGGTTATCCTCATTACTATCGTTGCTATGGAAATTATTTCCTGGGCGATGCACAAATATCTTTTTCACGGGCCGCTTTGGTTCATCCATAAAACACATCACCAAGAACGTCATGGTTTTTTTGAATTGAATGATATTTTCAGTTTGCTTTTTGGGTTGATCGCTTTGGGTTTGATGTGGTTTGACAGGGAAACGCGCAGTTACCCTTTCTGGATTGGTGCCGGTATCAGCGTTTACGGTATTGTTTATTTCATCTTTCACGATTGGTTTATCCACAATCGTTTTAAAGCTTTTAAAAGCCGCAACAAGTATTTGTCCGGGATTCGTCGTGCGCATAAAATCCACCATAAATCAATGGAGAAAAACCCTTCGGAAGAGTTTGGTTTGTTGGTAGCAAGTAGGAAGTATTTTAAATAAATAAACTACTATCGCCTATAAGGCGATAGATTTGCTTATCGGCTGAAGCCATCTAAAGCCCGTCTGAAACCGTAAAGTCCTCGTTCGATGTGTTTTCATCTTGATTCTTGATATATTCTAAAATCACTTCATCTGTTATGTTTCCTGATGTAGCCACAAAATATCCCCGTGCCCATAGATGCCTGCCCTAAAATTCCCTTGACAGATGCTTGTTCTCTTGCAATAACTTGTATGAACTCTTCCCTTTCAAATATTGCACTAACTTACTTATGGCAAGGTGCGGGGGAACCGACACAAACAGGTGTACATGTTCTTTCGATACATGGCCTTTGAGTATTTCAACTTCATTTTCCTTACATATCTGCCTCAACAATTCCCTTACCCGCTCTGCCACAACCCCTAACATTGCCTTTTTCCTGTACTTCGTTATCCAATCTATATGATACTTACAATCATAGGTCGTGTGAGAGGTCTTACGATAGTTCTGCATATCCCAAAGATATTAAACTAAAGTCTTCGCCTAAAGGCGAGGGATTTTCCCCCTGATATTTATATTAAAATATGGTAGTGGTTAGCTTTTGCAAACTTCCAAATGGCATGGTCAGAAATCCTTTGATTAGTTAAAATTTGGATTACTGGTAAAATATCCCACTGCTTTAAATGATTTTTCATACACAATGAAATATTTTCATCAGCAATTAATCTGATGTCAGGCAATTTTTACTTTCCTCTCTTTATCTGCGGCGTAAGCAAGACAAGCATAAATTGAATTTTTAGTTAATTGCGGGAAATCTTCAAGAATTTGCTGATAACTTAAACCAGATGCAAGCCACCCTAAAACATCAAAAACACTAATCCGCGTACCAATTATAACAGGTTTCCCAAATCGGATATCCGGATCACTTTCTATAAACTTTTTATAAGCAACTAATTCTGCCATAAATCAATTATAAGCAATTGCAGTTAGTTTAGACTATTAATGAATATCCATTCTTTAAGTCACGGTAATTAAACAGTTTAAAAACCATACCGGCGAGTAGGATTGCAATATCAACAGTACCTTTAAAACTGTTCATATTATACCCGATAGTTAACAACGTTTCCTCCTTGTTTAATTTAAAACCCAATTTTTTTACTTGCCAAAAATATCCTGATAAAAGGAGTATTGGCCGCTTTCTATAGCTTTAGTTTCGATTGAAACCTCAAGAATATTTGCGTTCAAATGAAAAAAAGCAAAGTTCAAACCGACACATAAAAGATGGGTTATTGAAAAAACCTTTTCCTGGTTTGATAACGACAGGCTGTTGTGCAGAAATTACGGACCGCTGATGGAAACTTTTAAAGAAATGGTCAAAATTTCCGCCACAAAACTGTTAAATAAAAGTTAGGGCCTGTTTAAATTTTGTTCAAATATTTCCCATGCTTCTTTTACCACCTAAAAATCATTGTGTTTTTGTGGTTTCTGTACCGGTATAATTTCCAATACAGAATTTATAGGCATAAAAGAAGCATTAGTATTTTTTCTTGTATAAATTTAAACAGGCCCTTACAGCTTTTTCAAAATGCCGGTTGTTTACAGGATCATTGCTTGAAGAAAGGTTTGTTTTTTGTTATCTGAAGAACGATTGGATAAAACATGAGTACGGCACCTACCAATATAGATACAACAATATCTTTAACAGTACCTCCATTTTGTAAAGCATAGTAGTAGGAGAACCCTACAACAGGCAGGAACAAAAGGGTTGCCGTAATGACGCCCGGTGAAAACTTTTGGTACCGGATGACAGGAAAAATATGAAAAATGACAGCGTTGATCAGCATAAATCCCGGGAAAACCAATGACACCCAGATACAATTCCAGCCAACTGACGCACAGGCCACTCCCATAAATAACACGAACACGTTTACCAGATAAAAGTCGGTCCAGGTAGCAACAAGGCCGAGGGTTTTAAAGACCCAGTCTTTCCAATTATAAAAATATTCTTCCAACATATGCGCTGCGTAGCATAGCATAGCAACCCATAAAATAAATTGATGATTCATGATAGCGTTTTTAAAGTTGTGATGTTTTTCAATTTCCTATTTTGCAAGTGTAAAGGTTGGATAATTACCCATGCATAACAAGGTGAAAAGGAGGGGGAAACAGGTAAAAAACTCCTTTTATTGATTACATGGATTTTCTGTAATCGTTAGGCGACTGTCCGGTTAGATTCTTATAATATTTGCTGAAGTTAGAAGCATCTGCAAAGCCGAGCAAATCAGCTATCTGGCTAATGGTAAGCTCCTTTTTATGCAGCAGTGCCTGTGCTTCAAGCTGTATCTTTTCATCTATTGTATCACCTACAGTTTTGCCGGTTTGTTGCAAAATAATGTTAGAAAAATATTTGCTGCTTAAATGTTGCAGTGATGCGTAAAAAGAAACTTTTCTTTCTTTACGAAAATGTTTCTCAAGGTCTTCTTTAAAAACAGAGCAGATAAGTTGATTGTGTGAGTATAATTCCTTTTTTTCTTTCGGAGGAACGAGCGCAGCTATTTCTAAAAGTATAACTTGAAGAATATTTCTGACAATGTCATTTGAAAGTTTACCAGACTTTTTTAATTGTCTTTTTACAATATTGAAATACTGAGAAACCTCTTTATATGAACTTTTAGAAATGGGTATTTGATGTTCCTGGTTTGTATAAAAGAAACTGTATTTGTCCAAATACTTAGTATCTGCTAAATGCTCTAGAAAAAATGATTTGTCAAAAAAAATAGCTTCGCTGTTATAGCTACTGCTTGCAGTAATAAACTTCCTGATGACCGAGGGAGCCATGGCCAAAAGAGCAGGGGCTTGAATTGCCTGTGATGTCAGATCGGTTTCAATCAATAATTCTCCTTGATGTAAAAGCGCGATGAAATAAACTTCCATCCGGCACATCTCAAATTTCGGTGCATTATGAATCGTAAACTGTTGATGAACGAATTTATCGTTACAATTGGTAATGTTTAAACGGGTTTGTATGGTCTTAATATCTATGGTCTGAATTTTTGTCATAAAAGAAGCATTAAAAAGATTTCGAGGGTGTAAAATAAACTATGTTAAAGGTAATTAATTAAATTATGACACAGTTCAGGTGGTTACAATCTCCTTTCCTCTCTTTAATCTATTGTAAAAGCCAAACAAGTGTAAATACGATCCTCTTTTAACTGCGGGAAATCCTCCAGAACCTGCTGGTTAGTTAGACCGGGAAGCAAGCCAATTTTAAACTATCGTAAACACTGATGCGTGTATTTTTAATTACAGGCTTTTCAAATCATATCTTAGGATTTATTTCGATGAAATCTTTACAATCAATTATGATTGCATAGATCAAATATTAGCAATTAAGCTTAGCTACAATTAGCCTTAATAAAACTTAATTTCCGAAATTTGCGCTTTAGATTACTATCCATGCTTCAAATACGCGAAAACGCTTCCCTCAAAAACTTCAATACTTTCGGAATCGAAGTTAGTGCGCGTTACTTTGTTGAAATTACGCATAAAGATGAACTGACAGAACTTTTCCTTGATCCGAAATGGCTGCAAACGCCGCATTTGGTTTTAGGCGGAGGAAGCAACGTTTTGTTTACAAAAGATTTTGATGGCTTGGTGATCCGGATGAACATCCGCGGGATTAAACACCGAATCAACCATGAAAAAGTTTATGTAGAAGCCGGTGCAGGCGAAAGCTGGAACGAACTGGTGAACTATTGCGTGGGCCATGATTTCGCCGGAATGGAAAACCTGAGTTTGATCCCGGGTTCTGTGGGCGCTTCTCCGGTGCAAAACATTGGCGCTTATGGTGTAGAGCTACAAGATGTATTTGAATCATGCCAGGCTTTTGAAATCTCTACACAACAAATAAAAACCTTTGTAAAAGAAGCATGCGGTTTCGGTTACCGGGAAAGCATTTTTAAAGGCACATTGAAAGAGCAGTTTATCATTACTTCGGTTAAGTTTAAACTTTCATTTCAAGCTAAAGTCAATACAAAATACGGTGTTATTGAAGAAGAATTGCGGAAGCGGGAAATAGCTAAACCAACAATTCAGGATGTTTCTAAAGTAGTGGCGCACATCAGGGTTTCTAAATTGCCTGACCCTTCTACCATTGGCAATGCGGGCAGTTTTTTTAAAAACCCGATTATTGGTTTTGGTGAATTTGAAGGGTTGAAAAACAAGTTTTCGGATATCGCACATTATCCTGCCGAAAACAATCAGATCAAGCTAGCTGCTGGCTGGCTGATTGAACAATGCGGCTGGAAAGGTAAAGTTGTCGGCCAAACCGGCACCTGGAAAAACCAAGCTTTGGTGTTGGTGAACCATGGCAATGCCAGCGGTGCCGAAATTTTTGCGTTATCGTCGCAAATCATAGACAGCGTGTACAATAAATTTGGCGTTAAACTGTACAGAGAAGTTAATGTTCTTTAACTTCAAATTACTTAACACAAATTTAATAAAGCGCGAAAGTATTTTATTTATCAACATACGTGTTTTCTTACAAATAGTTTCCTGTTTATAATATTAGCATATAAGGAGCTAATATTTAGTAAGATATAAGCCTAATTTCATCCTCTTCTATACTTCTTTCCGATACAATAAATTAATTTACAGGTAATTTAAGTTCAATTTTTTAATAGTTAACCAAACTGTTTCTTTTCGAAAATGTAAAATCGGTCTTGTAATTGTATAAATGTTTACAGAAATAGTTTTTTAAAAAATCACTGAAAATTTTGAACAATGACAAAAATTGAATTTAACACCATGGTATTGCGTCAGGCTGGTTCTTTAAGGTCTTATGCACTTCATTTCACACATGATGCAGACGATGCGAATGATTTAGTACAAGATACAATGCTTAAAGCTATAACTTATTATAACAAATTTAAAGAAGGTACAAACTTAAAAGGATGGTTATATACCATCATGAAAAACACTTTTATCAACAATTACCGACGCTTTGTTAAGATGAGTACTTTTGTTACCAAGTCAGAAGAAATATCATCTGCAAACTTAGTGTTTAGTTCTACTAAAAATCAAGGAGAAGCTAAATTTATCATGGATGATATTAAAAAATCTTTGGATAAATTGCCTGGGGAATATTATATTCCTTTTACCATGTATTTTGAAGGACATAAATACCACGAAATTGCTGATCATTTGGCTATTCCAATCGGAACTGTCAAAACCCGTATCCATGTAGCCCGAAAGCTGCTAAAGAAAAACTTAAAGTCATATGATAACGGGGTTAAAAAACCTGTTTATGCAGTAGAAGATTAATTACCCGAATTCAATTTTTACTCGATATATAATAGAAAAAGCCCGATACGTTCGGGCTTTTTTCGTTTGCAATTATTTTTTACAATGCTTCTTTTACCAATAGCTTTATAGCTTCCTGTGCCGCCACCTGACCGGAAATCAAAGACGGCGGAACGCCTGGTCCTGGAACAGTTAGTTGGCCTGTAAACAACAGGTTTTTTATCTTTTTAGATTTCATTGCCGGTTTAAAAAAAGCAGTTTGTTTAAGCGTGTTTGCCAAGCCATAAGCATTGCCTTTAAAAGAATGGTAATCTGCAATGAAGTCTTTATGGGCGTAGCTTCGTTTTACCACAATGGCATCCCTGATCTGTTGGCCGGTTATCTTTTCAAAACGGTCAAGCATCAAATTAAAATAATATTCCCGTGTGGCCTCATCATCTTTCAAATTCGGTGCAACCGGCATTAGGAAAAACAAGTTTTCGCAACCCTTTGGTGCAACGGTTTCATCTGTTTTAGAAGTGCAGGAAACATAGAACAGTGGTTTTTGCGGCCATTTTGGATTGGTATAAATTTCTTCGGCGTGCAATTCAAAATCCTCATCAAAAAATAAATTGTGGTGTTGGATGCCTTTCGCTTTTTTATCTAAACCAATGTAGAACAACAAACTGGAAGGCGACATTGTCCGGCTGTCCCAATATTTCTGACTATAATTACGGTCGGCCTTATCCAGCAATTTTTGATCAACATGCTCGTAATCTGCACCGGCAATTACAAAATCAGCCTCAACAATTCCCTGATTTGTAATTAGATATTTTACTTTGCCATTTTCGGTTTCGACTTTCAGCACTTCGTGGTTTAACTTGATTTCCACGCCTTGTTCCTGTGCTGTTTTTACCATGGCTTTTACAATTTCGTACATGCCGCCCATCGGATACCAAGTGCCTAAAGCCAGGTCGGCATAATTCATCATGCTGTACATTGCTGGCGTGTTTTGCGGCGTGGCGCCCAGAAATAAAACAGGAAATTCCAACAGTTTGATCAGTTTCGGATTTTTAAAATATTTGCGCACATGCTTACTCATACTTGTTAGCATTTGGATGCGGAAACTTTCACGGATTAAACGGAAATCAATAAACTCGGTAATAGAATGCGACGGACGAAAAACGTACTCGCCCATGCCAACTTTGTATTTGTATGCTGCCTGTTTTAAAAACTCTTTCAGATTTTTGCTGCTGTCCGGTTCTTCCTGTTCAAAAAGCTGCTCTAATTGTTCCATTGCAGCAGGAATTTGCATTTGATAATCTTTGCCGAAGTAAATCTGGTAACCGGGGTCCAATCGTTTTAAATCATAAAAATCCGATGTTTTCTTCCCGAACAAAGCGAAATAATTGTCGAACACATCCGGCATCCAATACCAACTTGGACCCATATCAAATTTAAACCCTTCTTGTTCCCAAACACGGGCGCGTCCGCCTGCCTGATCGTTTTTTTCCAATATGACAACCGGATAACCGGCATTTGCCAAAACCGATGCTGCTGCTAAACCGGCAAAACCGGAACCGATAACCACGATACGTTGTTTCTTCATTTTCCAGAGGATAAGTTTGCCTGTAACATTTTGTTTCAATGCTGCCATAAAGAAACAAAAGCGCTTAGTTCTTTGTAGATTAAACAATAGCCGTTAGCGAATGAACCTTTACAGCGAAACTTGTTTCGAGTGCAGTAAAATTATCACGAATAAATACAGTACTTCTTTTAGCAAAGGGATTAAAACCTTTGCCAAACGGTTCCAATATCCTATTTATGCCATTTACGGTTTTGTGCGTTATGCGGATGAAATTGTGGACACTTTTCATGGCTTTGACAAGGCACAATTGATTTCCGAATTTAGAACAGAGACATTTGAAGCGATTGAACGCAAAATCAGTTTAAACCCCGTACTGCAATCTTTTCAGGAGGTGGTCAACACCTATCAAATAGACCAACATTTAATTGATGCTTTTTTAAAGTCAATGGAAATGGATTTGGAAAACACAAGCTATAACAATGATGGTTATAAAAACTACATTTACGGTTCTGCGGAAGTAGTCGGGCTGATGTGTTTGCGGATTTTTTGTGAAGGAGATGATATATTGTACAACGGGCTGGTGCCAAAAGCAAGAAGCTTGGGCGCAGCTTTCCAGAAGATCAATTTTTTGCGCGATATTAAAGCTGATTTTGAAGAACGCGGCCGCACTTATTTCCCCGCAATTGATTTCAATAAATTCAACGAACAGGAAAAAAAGCTGATTGAGGCCGATATTAAAAAAGATTTTGACGATGCGCTGGAAGGTATTTTGCAATTGCCGGAAGGCGCGCAATTAGGCGTATATATCGCTTACGTTTATTACTTGGAACTTTTTAAAAAGATTAAAGAAACGCCTGCCGAAGTGATTATGCAAAAGCGGATACGCGTGTCCGACAGTCAAAAAATGTTCCTATATTTCCAGGCATATCTACAGCAAAAACTGAAAGTGATTTCATGAAAATTACCTTCCTTTTTTTTATCCTTCTGGTAAGCAGCACTTCTTATCCTTTGCTGGTATCAACACAAAAAACAGATATTTCCGAGATCAGAAAACAGATGCTCCGTGCCATCAACAGTTCTAAAGTAACAGATTCTTTATATAGCAGTTTGCAAAAAATCAACAAAAAACCGCCTTTGGTCCTGGCTTATACCGGCGCGCTGGAGGCATTAAAAGCAAAGGAAAGTTGGAACCCGTACAACAAGATCAAATTTCTAAATTTGTCTTTCAAAACAGTTCAGCAAGCGGTAAATGCCAGTCCAAACGACATGGAAATTCGGTTTGTCCGTTTTTCCATTCAGTCTAACATTCCAAAGTTTTTAGGTTTAAGCAAGGATCTAATGGCCGATAAGGGTCAGATCATCAAGCAACTCAAACAAAAAAATTACGGTTTGGCAGACAAGTTGTTTGTGCAGAACATCATTAAATTTATGGTAGATTCTAAGCAATGCACCCCACAGGAAGTTGCTTTTTTACAGGACCAATCAAAGTTTTAAAGTGAAATACGCTTACCTGCTCATTAATTTTTTAAGCGTTGTTTTTCCGTTGATGTTATCTTTTGATAAGCGCGTTAAATTTTATAAAAGCTGGAAATTTATCTGGCCGGGTTTGCTGATCACCGGGCTGCTTTTTTTGGTATGGGATGTTTTTTTTACGGTAAAAGGAGTATGGTCGTTCAACCCAAACTATATTTTAGGGATTGCGTTTTTTAAGCTTCCGCTGGAGGAAATCCTGTTCTTTCTGACCATTCCGTTCTCCTGTATTTTCATTTATGAATGCCTTAATTATTACGTTCATTGGCAAATCCCAAATCAAATTGTTAAAATTTTAACCGCTTTGCTAACGGTGGTTTCTCTGTTGATACTGGTCTTTTTTCACAATCCGCTTTACACGTTAATCAACTTCGGAACACTGTTTTTACTGCTCGTTTTATTGGTTTATGTCCTGAAAGTAAAATGGCTCAACCGTTTTTACTTGGCTTATTTGGTATCGCTGATTCCGTTTTATATTGTGAATGGCATCCTCACTTCCATACCAATTGTAAGTTATAACAATGCTGAAAATCTGGGGATAAGAGTTGGAACGATTCCTGTAGAAGATCATTTCTACTTAATGTCTTTACTGCTGATGAACATCGCTTTTTTTGAATATTACCGGAAACGGAATGCTTCTTTTACCACCTTAAAATGAGTGAATTCCCGGTTTATACCAAAACGCAACTTGCCTTGCGCAACGGGCAAGACAAACCGGAAATTTGGGTTGCTTATCAGGGTTTGATTTATGAGGTAACGGAAAGCCGGTTGTGGCAAAACGGCAAACACTACGAACATTGGGCGGGACAGGATTTGACCGAAGAACTGATGGATGCACCGCACACGGAAGCAGTGTTCAGCAGGTTCAAAATCATTGGGACTTTAAAAGAACTTTAGCGGTTTTTGATTTATATTGGAAAATAACAATGCTTCTTTTAGCACTAAAAAATTGGCATGCGCTATCAGTTATAAAAAGGATATTGTTTTTTAGGGCATAAAAGAAGCATCAACCCTATAGAAACATCATTTTAAACAGGTTTTTCAAATCTGAAAATGGCTTAACTGTATAAACTCCTGCACCCTTGCGGCAATATCGTCCTGTGTTAAATTTCTCAATTTTTCTGTTCCGAATTCTTCCACGCAAAAGGAAGCCATGGCAGAACCAAAAATAACTGCGTTTTTCATGTTTGCAAAATTTACCGTTCCTACTTTAGCCAGGTAACCGATAAAACCGCCGGCAAAAGTATCACCTGCACCTGTCGGGTCGAAAACATTGGCCAACGGCAACGCCGGTGCAGAAAATATTTGGTTTTCGCCAAACAGCAAAGCGCCATGTTCGCCTTTTTTGATGATCAGGTATTTCGGACCCATCTGCAAAATTTTATTGGCTGCTTTTACCAAGGAAAATTCCCCGGAGAGCTGGCGTGCTTCTGCATCGTTGATGGTTAAAACGTCCACCATCTTCAGGGTTTGCAACAGATCATCCAATGCTACGTCCATCCAGAAATTCATGGTGTCTAAAACGATGAGTTTAGGCCGCGTATTTAAACGTTGAATAGCCGTTTGCTGAGTTGTAGGAGTTAGGTTTGCCAGCAGTAAATATTCACAATCCTGATAAGAAGCAGGTATGACCGGGTCAAAATCTTCCAATACGTTCAAGCCCGTTTTTAGCGTGTCCCGGTTGTTCATATCATTATGGTACCTACCAGACCAGTAAAAGTTTTTTCGGTCTTCTGCGATTTGCAGCCCTTCCATACCAATGGAGTGCGCTTTCCACAACTCTAATTCAGATTTCGGAAAATCCCCTCCGATAATGCCTATTACTTTAACCAGATCATAAAAGTAAGAAGCCGCTAAACAGGCAAAGGGGGCGGCACCGCCGACTATTTTTTCCGCTTTTCCGAAAGGTGTTTCTATATCATCAAGGGCAATGGATCCAATAACAACTAAGCTCATTAAAAGTATTTTTAAAAAATTTGAGGCAAATATTGTGATTTTAAACCGGAAATTATACTTTTGCACACTCTAACAAATCACAACATTCCCGAATAGCTCAGCTGGTTAGAGCATCTGACTGTTAATCAGAGGGTCGCTGGTTCGAGCCCAGCTTCGGGAGCCAGAGTGGGCAAGCACGTAAAACGGTCGCTTGCCCTTCTTTTTTTATCGCTTAACTCATTGTTAATTAAATAAATAAAGGAGTACAATTCAGATACAAAAGCGGTTCGATGTTGCAATTCTTCAAAAGTGAATTTTTGGGGGTACATCGAACCAACAATTTCCCTTTTAACAGAAGTTGTTGATTTTGAGAAAATTGTATCAAGTTGGGTCAGTCGTTCGATTGCCTTTACCACGATCGGAACAATGTCTTCCTTTTGCTTTTTCGCATTGATTGTTTCAGCCAGCTTTACTTCCAATATATCTAATTTATGCTCGTTTTCTGATTTGATGGTTTTATAGTCACTGCCATCAATATCACCATTCAGTAATAACTCCCTCGCCTTTGACAGCTTTTCGTTGAGCTTATTGATCTCTTTCAAAAGTTCTGAGCGGTTATCCTTTTGATTGTTTTGACTGTTGTAGGTATCAGTTATCACCATTGTAAACAGTTCCGCATGTTCGGGGCTAATGATAAACTACTTTAACTGGTCTTCAAAAACCTTGTTGACCTCTTTTGCCTTATACCTGCAACCGCAGGCAGACGAACAATGATAGTAATAGTAATATCCTTTCCTGCCTTTCGAAGCGCTACCGCATAAAGTACGGCTGCATTTAGAACAGCGTATAAAGCCCCTTAAAGGCAACATATCCGGCGATAGAACCTTTGTCCTAACTTCTTTTTTGTTGCCGTTTAAAACATCCTGAACATCGTAAAACAATGATTCCGAAATCAACTGTTCGTGCAATCCTTTTACAGTGTGGGCATCTTCATCCTTGTATTTAACGATTAGTATTTTACCGCAGTAAACGGATTGCGTATTGCGCAAAGAAAATTGTTCCGCTTACTTCTAAGCCCCATTTTGGCAGCTTTTGCGAACACTTCAGAGGAAGAATATAATCCTTTAGCCAGTTCCTTGAACGCCCATTCCATAATAGCGGCTTGTGTTGGATTCAAAGCGATATACTTTTTACCGTTTTCATCATGGCGGTTTAGATAACCTACGGGTGCCTGTGATGTCCAGCGGCCTTCTTTTCTTGCCCTACGTAAACCATAGAAAGTATTTAACGCACGCCTGTCGTTCTCTATCTCCGGGGCAGTTAAATAGATGGCCAGCATCATCTTGTTTTCAGGTACAGACATATCAAGCGGTTGCTCAATGGCCTGTGGTTCTACTCCCAACAATTTAAGAGAATTGATCATCTGATAGGCATCAGGCGCATTCCGGCTGAACCTGTCCCATTTAGTAAATAAGATTAAATCGACCTGGTTCCGGTGTTTCTTTAAATTTATCAGTAGGTTCTGCCATTGCGGGCGGATGAAAGTTTTTGCGGAATGGTCCTCGAAGATTGCCTTCCTGATACTGATCTTTGCAATCTCGCAATATTTGCGTAAGACCTCTTCTTGGCTTCTTTGCGAATATCCTTTATCTGCTTGTTCATCTGTGCTCACCCTAATGTATAAGTCTGCTATTTTCATGTTTTATAGTTCTGATTTACAATTAATTTAGCTAAAAAATACACCAAATCCAATACTTCGACAGCCTTTTTTTCATCGATTTCCACCCCATTTTTCTGAAGTATTTTGACTGCCATTTCCGGCGTTATGTTTCTTTTTTCAGCCAGGTCTTGCTCTGCCATCTTCCCGCGTTTTCGCGCAATACTGGCCTTTTTGAGGAAAACTGTTTGACAAGCTACAAATGTTGGTATTTAAATAAATTCAAGCTGTTTTTGGCATCTGTGCAGCCTTACCCATTGCACGATGTAAACAACCAGCAGCAGCAAGCCCTAAAACTGTCAGGGCCAGGCATGCCTGAAAAAAATAAACAACAGCCTGCTTGTGCACCCTTGCCTATTTTCCTGCGGTGCTAATTTTTTGGCACGTCGTGCAGTAAGTTCTTTTTTTTATAAGGGCAAAGCGCGAATCTGTTGCATAGCTTTAGTTTTGCTGCGGGAAAGCGGGTCTGGCTGTGAACGAACATATGGAACACGTGGTGCAATGGGCTGCCTGCAGCAGCTGAATGACCTGATTGTTATAACATGATTAATTTATTTCTTATGTTCCGCGATCAGTTTCCGCAATGCCTGGTTGTCCTGTTCCAGTTCATATTGTTGGTAAACGGCATGGTTAAGGTCTACAGCCAGGCGCAAGGCCGCATTTCCCAGGGAAATCATATTGACAACGTATTGCGGCGGCAATCCGTCTAAATACCCCGCCTTCATAAAACCGACTATTTGGTCGCCGGCATGTTTAAGCAAGCGAACGTCCCTTCCCGCTGAATGGAGAAAGATTTCTGCGTCAATATCAAACAGCTTTGCAAGTCGGATAGCCTGCTGGGTACTGACATCTGTTACCGAGCGTTCCAGTTTGATATATTCCTTTTCTTCGATCTGCAATAGGTCTGCGACCTGTCCTTCACTCAAGCCTTTGGCTTTTCTGGCTACATATAATATTCTGTTCATAATTCAAATCATTATTGGAAAGTATTTAAAAAGCATGGTTAACGACAGGTAACCCGGTGTGGACAGAGGGCAAACCCGTTGCGTAGCTTCAGTTTTACTTTGTGGGCTTGAGGCTGGCGGTGCAATGAATTTAGCGTAATAACGCGTGATGCAATGACGCCGCCTGCC
>JAABUS010005528.1_pt1 | contig 16455 bp, 19 predicted proteins | sample 5560161 | NCBI WGS metagenome assembly JAABUS01 (sample SAMN10711885, study PRJNA513376) | rock metagenome | isolation source: Antarctica rocks | place: Antarctica: Victoria Land, Trio Nunatak nord | collected 2016-01-04
CCAGTGCCGCCGCCAACGTGCTCGCCCCCGCACCTCCACTTCCTCCGGTTACCGCGATCAGGATGCCGAGCGGGCCGGACCCGCCCGCAGCATCGGTGAGCCGGTCGACGAGGCCGGCCTGTCCGGCAGGCAGTTCGAGCACCTCTTCCACGCCGATCGACACCGCCGCTGACCAGAGTTCGGCACCCGGGCGGGCCGTCGTCACGATCAGAACTCCGGTGCGCCTAGGCAGTGCGGCCCGACACACCTGATCGGCGGACTCCGCGTCCACCATGACCAGATGCGGCGTCGACCAGATCGCGTCGGTCAGTTGAGCCGGCTCGATCACCTCCGTAGCGACGCCGGCGGTCGCGGCCAACCGGACCAGCTCCGCACCGACCTCGGAGCCCGCACCGACAACCAACAAACCGCGGCCGTCGGAGGGTGGGATGGGCAGGTCACGACGACGTCCGGGCACCCGCCAAGCTGAGCACTCCGGCAGGGCCGATGCTGCGCCTCGGGGCGGATTGTGGACAACGATCCAGCCCTGTGGGTGAGCGCCTGCTCATCACCCGCCGGCAAGAACGCCCCCGTACGCCCGTACGCCCGAACGCCGGTACGCCCGGAGGTTGCGGCGCGGCAGCCGCGTGCATGTCCGACGCGATCTAAGCTGGCTGACGTGGGTCGGGCTGCGGCATTCTTCGATCTCGACAAGACGATCATCGCCAAGTCGAGCACGCTGGCCTTCGGCCGCCCGTTCTTCGACAACGGGTTGCTCAATCGCCGCTCGGTGTTGAAGTCGACCTACGCCCAGCTCGTGTTCATGGTCTCCGGGGCCGATGCCGATCAGATGGAACGCATGCGCAAGCACGTCACCGCCATGTGCACCGGGTGGGACGTCGCGCAGGTCCGCGACATCGTCCACGAGACGTTGCACGAGATCATGGGCCCACTTGTGTACGACGAGGCAGCCGAACTCATCGAAGCGCATCGCAGCGAGGGCCGCGAGGTCGTGATCGTGTCCAGCAGCGGACTCGAGGTGGTCGGTCCGATCGGTGACATGGTCGGCGCCGACCACGTGATCGCTACCCGGATGGTCGCCGACGACGGGAAGTACACCGGCGAGATCGACTACTACGCCTACGGTCCCAACAAGGCCGCCGCGATCACCGACCTGGCGGTCGAACGCGGCTACGACTTGGCCGAGAGCTATGCCTACAGCGACTCGATCACCGATCTGCCGATGCTCGAGGTCGTCGGGCATCCGACGGCTGTCAACGCCGACCGGGCCCTTCGCAAGGTGGCCCTTGATCGCGGCTGGCCGTTGCTGATGTTCACCAAGCCGGTGACCCTGCGCTCGCGCTTCGGATCCAGCCGTGCTCCGGCGGTGACCGGCGCGGCGATTGGCATCGGTGCTGCCGTCGCCGGAATCGCTTGGTATGCGGCCAAACGCAAGGATCGGCCAGCCTGAGGCGAGCATGTCTGCCCTCTCTGTGACCGCGGTGGCCTGGCTGGCTGTTCTGGCGATCACGGCCTCGGCTGTGCTGTTCGGCCAAGGGGCTCGGGTGCCCTCTCGTCCAGTGCAAGGTGGCCAGGCAGGGCGCCGGCATCGAATCGGGACGGCCCTATCGATCAGCGGTCCGATCGCCGTGCTGCTGCTCGCTGTTGCCGCTGGCGCCGTGACGGGGAGTTGGCTGACCCTGGCTCCGATCGCGTTTGCCGCCGTCGGAGCCGTGTCGGTGGCCGGCCTCGTCCTCGCCCCACACTGACCTCCCCGTCCCACGCGGTGGCAGCTGACACTGCGACTTCTGGACTCGCTCTACTTTGCGGATAATCCTTGTGCCACATGAGGACACGGCGTAGAAACAACGGTGCGGATTGTTTCACCGTCAGGTGAGCCGCTCCGCGCACGGCACACCAGGTACCCACGCGCGACCGGCCACGAGAGGCACTCCGGAGCGGCTCTGTCATGCAGACCAATCCGCGACTATGAGGTGCACGCTTGGTAGCCCGGCAAACCGTGCCCTGACGGCGCCCCGCCTCGGCGGGGCGCCGTTCTTTGTCTCGACCGCCGGGATCTCGCACTCAGTCCGACTGCGTCGGATCACCGAGCGCGGTCACGGGCCAATGCCTCGCAGATGGCCAGGCCTTCCGTTGCGCCCAATGCCACCGCCTCGCTCCACCAGCGCAGCCAGGCGCCCAGGCCATCGGGGGATCCGCCGCGGAACCCGGCCAGCAGCGTCGCATAGTCCTTACCGCTGTCCAGAACACCAACTTCGGGTACGGACACCGCGTTGGTGTCCAGTCCCCGAGACCGCAACGTCAACCGGGCCGCCGCCAGGGCAACCACCCGGTCGGCCGATCCGAACGGCGCCAACCCGGCCAGTTCGCCGTGGACGACCCCGGCAAGGACGACAGCTGGAGTACTGCTTGCCTCCGACACGAGCTGCCCCAGCCCGCTGAGTCGTTGCCCCACTTCGGGGCGAGCCTGCGGCCTGCCGAGCTCTTCGGGGCGGGCCAGATCCGCGGCAGCTAGCGCATGCAGCCGGGCGAGCACCTGACCTGGGGCCTTGGTCCAGGTGTCCACCATCGAACCGAGTGCGGCGTAGGCCCGTACGGCGCCCCTCACGACGGGATCGTTTGCCTCGGAGGACCGGAGCTCGGCCAACGGGATGTCTACGCCCGACAGTGCCGCGGCCGCACGAGCTCCGCGCAGCGTGGACTCGGCCGCCACCGTAGGGATTTGCCGGCGAAGCACCCGATGAACGAGGAGCCGGTCGACCGCATGACGAGCCCCATCGGCTGCCTCGGCCACCCCGTCGATCTCCAGCAGCCCGGCCAGCGGATCCCCGCCGCCGGCTCGCGATGAAGGGGATACGGACACGGCCGCCGACCTTAGCCCGGGAGGCGACCGGTCTGATGTCGTAGGTCGGCAGGCGACACCCGGCGTGCGTCCCCTGCAAAGCTGCGACATCTCCGACGTACGCAGTCTGATGTCGTAGGTCGGCAGGCGACACCCCGCGCGCGTCCCCCGCAAAGCTGCGACATCTCGGCAAGCGGTTCGGCTGCGGTCAGGCACGCGGCCCGGGGGCTACTCCTCGCCGGCGGGCTTGTCGGACTGGAGACCTTCGCCGATCAGATTCATCACCGTCGGGTCGGCAAGGGTGGTCACATCGCCGAGGTCCCGGTGCTCGGCAACGTCACGCAGCAATCGGCGCATGATCTTGCCGGACCGGGTCTTGGGCAACTCGGGGACGATCATGATCTGCCGCGGCTTCGCGATCGGTCCGATCTCCTTGGCGACGTGATTTCGCAGCTCCTTGACCAGCTCCGCGCCTTCCTCGTCATTGCCGCCGCGCAGGATGACGAAGGCGACGATTCCCTGACCGGTGGTCGGATCAGCGGCACCAACGACCGCGGCCTCGGCCACCTTGGGATGTGAGACCAGCGCGGATTCCACCTCGGTTGTCGAGATCCGGTGCCCGGAGATGTTCATGACGTCGTCCACCCGGCCGAGCAGCCACAGGTCCCCGTCGTCGTCCTTCTTGGCCCCGTCACCGGCGAAGTAGTAACCCTGCTCGGCGAAGCGCGACCAGTAGGTCTCCTTGAAACGCTCGTCGTCCCCCCAGATCGTGCGCAGCATGGACGGCCATGGCTCGGTCAGCACGAGATAGCCTCCGCCGCCGTTAGGAACCGGCGTACCGGACTCGTCGACGACGTCGGCATAGACCCCCGGAAGGGTGCGCTGTGCCGACCCCGGCTTCGCCGAGGTCACCCCCGGAAGTGGGCTGATCATGATCGCGCCGGTCTCGGTCTGCCACCAGGTGTCCACGACCGGGCAGTTGTTCCCGCCGATGTGCTCGCGATACCACATCCAGGCCTCGGGGTTGATCGGCTCGCCCACGCTGCCCAACAGCCGCAAAGACGACAGGTCGAAGCCGGCCGGGATGTCGGCGCCCCACTTCATGAACGTCCGGATCGCGGTCGGTGCGGTGTAGAGAAGGGTCACGCCATAGTTCTGTACGAGTTCCCAGAACCGCCCCTTGTGCGGGGTGTCCGGCGTGCCCTCGTACATCACCTGCGTTGCTGCGTTGGACATCGGCCCGTACACGATGTAGCTGTGCCCGGTCACCCAACCGATGTCGGCGGTGCACCAGTAGACGTCGGTGTCGGCTTTGTGGTCGAAGACGGCGTGATGGGTGTACGACGTCTGCGTCAGATAGCCGCCGGAGGTGTGCAGGATCCCCTTGGGCTTCGCCGTGGTTCCCGATGTGTAGAGGATGAACAGCGGGTGTTCGGCGTCGAACGCCTCCGCCTCGTGCGTGTCGGACTGACGGTCCACGACGTCGTGCCACCACAGGTCACGGTCGTCGTTCCACTCCACGTCCTGACCGGTACGGCGTACGACCAGCACCCTCTCGACCGGTGACCCCTCGGTGTCGGCGGCAGCATCCACATTGGACTTCAACGCACTTGCCGAGCCGCGCCGGTACCCGCCGTCAGACGTGATGACGAACTTCGAGCCGCAGTCGTCGATCCGGTTGCGCAGGCTGTCCGGCGAGAACCCGCCGAACACCACGGAGTGCGGCGCGCCGATCCGCGCGCAGGCCAGCATCGCGACGGCTGCCTCAGGGATCATCGGCAGGTAGATCATCACCCGATCACCGCTCTCGACGCCCAACTCGGTCAGCGCGTTCGCCGCCTTGCAGACCTCGGCGGTCAGCTCCGCGTAGGTGATCGTGCACTTGTCGCCCGGCTCGCCCTCGAAGTGCAGAGCGACCTTGTCACCGAGCCCGGCGGCCACATGCCGGTCCAGGCAGTTGACCGCGACGTTGAGCTTCCCGCCGACGAACCACTTGGCGAACGGCGGCTCCCACTCCAGCGGGGTGTCCCACTTCTGCGCCCACTCGAGCCGCTCTGCCTGCTGCTCCCAGAAGGCCAGCCGATCAGAGGCGGCCTCGGCGTAGGCGTCCTCCTTGACGTTGGCCTGCGCGGCCAGGTCCTCGGGCGGATCGAAGTGCCGGTCCTCATGGCTCAGGTTGGACAGGGCGGGATTCTCGGTCAACGGGAACTCCTTCGCTCCTCGGATTCGTGCTCGACTCGAACCTACCTACGCGTTCCGTGGATTAGTACGGCCCCGCGGCCAGTGGTGTCCTGTGGTCGGCGAAAGCACGTGCAGCGTCGTACGAGCGCGTCGTACCGTGTGGTCGTACCGTGTGGACGTGACCGCAGCGGGCGCACCCGGCGAGGAGCTGCTCGACTCAACTGAGCCCGAGCGCAGTGCCCGTCCCTGGCCCTGGGTTCCCGCGATAGCCGTACTCGTTGCCATAGCCGCCCTGTTCGGGGCCCAGGCCCTGCAGCCGGACCCGATGGCCGAGATCGCGCAACCCACCAGAGCGACCACCGAAATTGTGACCGCCGACCCGTCTCTCGTCGATGCGTCGGCCCGACGCCTGTACGGCGAGGTCCCGCCGACCGGAGCGCAAGGCTTCTCCTCCGCGGTGAGCGCGGCCACCTCCGTCGTACGCACCCTCTGCCGGCCGGACGTCCCTTCCTGGGCGGCCAGCCTGATCAGTTCAGACGACAATTACGACCAGGCGACGTTCCTGATGTCTCCGGCGAATCGCGCGTTCGGAACGTTCGTGGTCCAGGTCGAACTCACTTGGACCGTCGACCACTTCTCGTACGCCGCCGTGGCCGGTCACGTGGAGCGCTGCGTCTGAAACCGGCGCGCACCGAACTGCAGGACCCGGCTCGAGAGGAGGCCACCTGCGGCCAGGGGCCGCGCCGACGTGATGCGGCTCATGACTGGAGGCGATGCGACCCTAGACTGCCCGGGTGACTATGAGTTCATCCACCTCGTCGCTGCATCCGAGTTCGGTCGTCGGCGAGTCCAAGCAACCCATCGGCGCCCTGTTCGGTACGGCGAGCGAGCACATCTCGACGCTCATCCGTGGAGAGGTCGAGCTGGCCAAAGCCGAGATCGCCACCTCGGCCAAGCGCGGCGGGATCGGTGCGGGACTGTTCGGCGCGGCCGGGGCGATGCTGCTGTTCTCGGTGACTTTCTTGTTCGTCGCCGTCGCCGAGGGACTGACCGAACTCGGCCTTCCGCGCTGGGTTTCCTACCTCATCGTCTGGGCTTTCTTCGTCGTGCTCGCCGGACTGCTGGTCCTGGTCGGTCTGCGGCTGATCAAGAAGGTCAAGGCGCCCGAGCGGACCATCGAGACGCTCAAGGACTCGAAGGAACTTCTCTCCCGTCAGGCTCCAGGTGCGCGCGGCCCGGGGATCGCCCGCGTTCCCTGAGATGACCACGTACGACTGCTTGTCCACCTCCGCCGTTGCGCGCGCCAGTCACCACCCGCGGCGACTCCGGTGAACCCGCGCCGGGCCGACCGACCTGATGCGAGTTCGGTGCTGCTCGATGGTCCGTGGACGCACAACGACTACTCCACCAACGGCGTCCGGCTCCACGTCGCCGAGGCGGGCAGTGGACCGTTAATCGTTCTCTTGCACGGCTTTCCGCAGTTCTGGTGGGCGTGGCGACATCAGATCGTCGCGCTAGCCGATGCCGGATACCGAGTGGTGGCACCGGATCTGCGGGGATTCGGCGCCAGCGACAAGCCGCCGCGCAGATACGACGCGATGACAACTGCTGCCGACATCGCCCGCTTGGTGACCGCCATGGGCGAACGCGAGGCCACCCTTGTCGGTCATGATCTCGGTGGCAGCGTGGCCTGGACGGTGGCGCGCTTTCATCCGGATGTCGTCCGTCGACTCGTCGTGCTGTCCGCCCCCCATCCACGCCGGTGGCGGGCGGCGCTGGTCAGCGACTTCAAGCAATTCTCGGCCAGCAGCCAGGTCTTCGGCTTCCAGACGCCACGGTTTCCCGAACAGCGGCTCACTCGCGACGGCGCCGCCGAGGTCGGCCGGCTGATCAGCAAGTGGGCCGGGGATCGATGGGCGTCCACAGTGGACTTCGCCGAGGCTCGGGCCCGATATCAACAGGCCATGCTGATACCGCAGGCCGCGTACGGCGCCGTGGAGCACTACCGGTGGGCCGTACGTTCCCTGGCCCGCCCGGACGGCATCGCCTACACCCGGCGGATGTCGATTCCGGTGGGGATGCCGACCCTGCAGTTGCACGGCGGCCAGGACACCTGCGTGCTCCCGACCACGGCCCAGGGATCGAGCAGGTACGTGTCCAGCACGTACGAATGGCAGTCGATCCCGCATGCCGGGCACTTCCTGCCCGAAGAGGTTCCGGATTTGGTCACCGGCGAGATCCTGCGCTGGATCAAGACCTGAGCTGCGTACGCCCCGAACTACCGGTTCGCTACCCAACCGCCCGAGTGAGCGGCTCAGGCGCAGGGGCCGGAATCCACCTCGCTGGTCGAGGACGAGCCCCGCGCGGCAGCGGTAGCGATCTGATCAACTGACAGCGCGTACCCGGTCGAGGGGTCGTCGATCGCCGAGGCGAACACCACGCCGAGCACCGACCCGTCGGTGTCCAGCAGCGGCCCGCCGGAGTTTCCGGAACGGACCTCCCCGAACAGGGAGTACACCTCTCGGGACACCGTGCCGTCCGCCCGGAAGTTGGGCCCGCGGATCTCGCCCAGGTCCCGCACCCGAGCCGAACCGACCGCGAGATCGCCCCCGCCGGGGTAACCCATGACGATGGCGTCGGCACCGGTTTCGCGCTCGGTCGTCGACAGAGTCAGCGGGACCTGAGGCAAGCCGGGGACGGCGAGTACGGCGACGTCGACCTGATCGTCGACGTAGACGATCGTCGCGTCGTACGTCTCGCCCTCGGCAAGGACCGTCGGATCATCGACCCCGGCCAGGACGTGGGCATTGGTCATCACGCGTTCCTCGGCATAGACGAAACCCGACCCGTTGATCCCCCTCGAGCAGGAGGGGGCCTCGCCGCTGACCTTGACCACCGAACCACTGACCCGACCCACCACCGGGCTGGAGCGCAGCGCCTCGTCCGGAGCGGCCACGTCCGGCACGACCGTCTGAGTGAGCGGATCCAGGACGTCGGGCAAACCCTGCCGGTCCAGCGCCTCGCGCAGCGACTGGTAGAGCGATTGCACCGGGTCCGGGACGGCCGAGTCGACCGCCTGGAGGATCTGGGACTGGCGGACCTGGCTGGACAGGGCCGGAAACGGCGAGGCGGCCAGCGGCGTCGCGACGATCCAAGCCACCAGCAGCACAGTGAGCGCGGAGAGAACCGTGCCGAGTACCGAATCCACCACCCGCGCGGGGCGCCAGGTAACGACCCCTCGCACGCGCGTTCCGAGCAGCCCCACGCCGAACTGTCCGAGGCCGGCAAGCCCGAAGACCACGATCAACGCGATGATCACTCGGACGACGGAATCGTCGGTGATGGCGCTCGCGAGCGGACCAGCGATCTGTGCGCCGATCACGACGCCGAGCAGGAAGCCGACGAAGGAGAACGCCGAGGTGATCAGGCCGTGTCGGTAGCCGTTGATTGCGAAGAGCACTGCAAAGGCAACGATGATCAGGTCGATCACGTCAGGAGATCCCGGTGACAGGGGAAGTTTGGTATGTACCTACCGTCGCAGGGGTCCCCTGAGTCGATCGGGGCACGGGAGTCGATCGGGGCACGGGAGTCCTCATCCCTGGACGCTCATCACGCCGGTATGGCCGAGGGCTTCGTGGAAGGAACAGATGAAGGCGTACTCCCCGGGGGTGCTCACGCTGAACTCGATCGTGTCCTGCTCGTCGGGGGCGACCACCGGGATCGACTCCTCGATGTCGCTCGGACTGACCCCCGGTGGGAACGCCAGGCTGTGGGTGAGTTGGGTGGCGACGTTCTCCAGCGTGACCCGAACCCGGCCGGGAGCGACGGCGAACTCGGCCGGCACGAACTGATAGTCATCGGCTGACACCAGAGTGATCGCCTGCACTCCGTCCGAGTCGATGGTTACCTCGCCCGCGGGGATCGGGTTTGCCGGCGGCGGCTCGGCACTGCTGCCGCATCCCGATAGAGCGGTGACCATCGCCGCGCTCAGTACGGCGTACCTGCAGCGGTGTTTCGGGCCGCGCAGCCGCACGGGGTTGCCGCATGCCCTCACGGGACCGCCGCATGCACAGTGGCGGGGACTGCCAGGTCCCTGATGTCCGAGGGGTCCCAGGGCTCCGCCCATCCACCGAGTTCGAGCAGCATGGACAGCAGGCCGGCGGTGAATCCCCAGACCACCATGCCGGCCACCCCGAAGGCCGGGCCGACGTACCCGGAGGGGTGCCGGACCTGGAAGCGGTTGACCGTGGCGACGAGGTCGGAGATCGGTACCCGCGCCACCGATGCGACCTCCCCCGGATCGTGCACCCCGACCGGCCCGGGCGTGTGCCAGTAGGCCAGGACAGGTGTGACGACGTATCCCGACGGGGCGAGGTAGAGGACCGGCAGCGCCGCCACCACGCTCACCGATGAAGGGTCCAAGCCGACCTCCTCGGCGGCTTCGCGCAGCGCTGTGGCGCTCGGATCGGCATCCCCGGGCTCGGCCGCACCGCCAGGGAAGGCTGGCTGCCCGGCGTGCTTGCGCAGCATCGCTGCCTTCTCGATGAGCAGGACGTCAGGACCGCTATCGGTGTCGGCGATCAGGATCAGGACGGCCGAGGCACGGCCGCCCTCCTCGGGCGGAGCCCACTTGGCCATCTGATCCGGCGCCAGTTCGCTGACCCGTTCGGCCAGCGCAGTCACGTACGCCGGTATCCCAGGGCTGCCGTCCGCGATCGAGGGGCGTTGCTTCGAGCTCTGCATCGTCACGGGCTCAGGCCGAGATGTTCCTGTACGAGAGCGAGGAGGTCTTCGTACGAGGTGATCGGGGCGAGTTCGGCGTGGGCGATGCTGCCGTCGGCGTTGACGAAGAACGTCCCAGGAAGCCCGCGCAGGCCCAGGTCGTTGTAGAGATCCCCCTGCTCGTCGAGGCCACTGGGGAACTGGATGTCGAGGTCGCCGACGAACTCGGCGGCCAAGCTGGGCCCGTCGCGAGTCACGACCCCGGCCACGAGCAACTGCCCCCGATCGGTTGCCGCATACAGCTGGCTCAGCAGCGGAAGCTCGTCGCGGCAGGAGGTGCACCAGGTGGCCCACAAGTTGAGGACCAGCGGTACACCGGGTGCCTCGCCCAGGGCCAGCTCGCCACCGTCCCCGTCCAGGCAGGGCAACGTCATCTCCGGCAACGTCTGCTCGCCGGTGGCCGGTTGACCGGTCGGATCGGGGCAGTCGGTCAGGTCTGGAAGCGTCTGGCTCTCTTCGGTGGGCGAGGCCCCGCCGGCGTCGCCGTCGCTCGGCGAACAACCGGCCAACACCAAGGCTGCGGTCAGCAAGCCCAAGACCAGCACCTGGGTTCCCCGTGCGGTGGATCGGGATTGCTTGCCGTGGCCACTGCTAGTCATGCGGACTGCTTTCTTGCCAGGTCGGCGATCTCCTCGGACGTACGGACCGGCAGCCGCAGTGCATCGGCCCGTTCGCGAGCTGCTGCATCCGGACCCTTGACCAGTCTTGCGGCCACCTCGAAGTCCACCGGCCCGTCGCCGTAGGACGGGCACCAGGAGGCCAGCGCACAAGCGCCGCAGGCCGGCCGTCGCGCGTGGCAGACCCGTCGGCCGTGAAAGATCATCCGGTGGGACAGGATGGTCCACTCCTTGCGCGGGATCAGCGGGCCGACGGCGGACTCGATCTTGACCGGATCGGCCTCCTGCGTCCACGCCCATCGCCGTACGAGGCGCTGGAAGTGCGTATCGACCGTGAGCCCGGGTACGCCGAAGGCATTGCCCAGCACCACGTTCGCGGTCTTGCGGCCGATTCCCGGCAGTGTCACGAGATCGGCGAGCCGGCCGGGCACCTCCCCGTCGAACCGCTCGACCAGCGCCTGTCCCAGCCCGATCAACGACTTGGTCTTGGCGCGAAAGAAGCCGGTCGGCTTGAGCAGCCCCTCCATCTCGGAGACGTCCGCGCCCGCGTAGTCAGACGCAGTGCGGTACTTCACGAACAGCGTCGGGGTGACCGAGTTGACCATCTTGTCGGTCGTCTGGGCGGACAGGATGGTGGCTACCGTGAGCTCGAGCGGGGTTCGAAAGTCCAGTTCGCAATGCGCATCCGGATGGATCACTGCCAACTCGGCGTTGATGCGGCGCGCTCGACGGGTGCGTGACAACGAGGTCTCGGCCGTGATCTTGCGCCGCCGTGCGGCTGCTCCTGCCCCACCGACGCCCGCTCCTGCCACGATCACGAGAGTACGGCGGGCCGCCGAGAACGAGGGGCTCGGCATGGTCATACTGAACGGCGATGGCCGGCCTGCTGGTGGTGTTCTTTCCGCTCTTCCTCCTCGGTTTCCTGCTCTTCATGGAGCGAGTCGAGGAGCCGCTGTCGCGTGGCCCCAGCGAGAACGACGTAGCTGACTTCCTCGACACGGCCAGCAGCGAGGACGTGGACAACGTCTTCCGATATGGCGTACGCCGCTCGCTGGAGCGCTGGCGCAACCGCCGCCGCCGGCTGCCCAAGCTCGCTGCTTTCGTGGCTCGGCAACGAGAGGAGTAGCTCAGCACCCGATTACGCCTAGACTCACGCCCTGCCTCGGCGAGGAACAGCCCAGAAGATGGAGGAACCCGTGAACGATGTGCTGGCGCGGTCCGGCGTCTTCCAGGGCGTCTCGGCCGAGGCGGCCGAGCCCGTAGCGGCCCAGTTGGAGCGGCTCGAGCTGCCCCGTGGCACCACCGTGTTCTCCGAGGGAGAACCAGGCGACAGTCTGTTCATCATCCTCGAAGGCAAGGTGAAGATCGTCCGCCGGGCGCCAGATGGCCGGGAAAACGTGCTGTCGGTGATGGGCCCGTCCGACCAGTTTGGCGAGCTGTCGATCTTCGACCCGGGTCCGCGTACGGCGACGGCCACCGCGCTCACCGACGTCTCACTGGCCAAGATGTCGCAGCAGGCGCTGCTGCCCTGGATCGATGCCCATCCGGAGATCGGCGTACAGCTGTTGCGCGTTCTGGCTCGCCGGCTGCGTCGTACCAACGACACCGTTGCCGACCTGATCTTCACCGACGTTCCCGGCCGGGTGGCCAAATCCCTGTTGGGAATGGCCGACCGGTTCGGCTCCAGGGAGGAGAACGACCTGCTCCGGGTGACCCACGATCTGACCCAGGAGGAACTGGCCCAACTGGTCGGCGCTTCCCGGGAGACGGTCAACAAGGCGCTGGCTGATTTCGCCCATCGCGGGTGGCTGCGCTTGGAGGGCAAGAGCGTCCTGGTGCTCGACGAAGACCGGTTGCGCCGCCGCGCCCGCTGATCCAGCACATACCCCGTACCTCAACAGCCTTTATCGCGATAACTGCTGTCATCTCGCCGGCTAAACAGCCCTTATCGCGATAAAGGCAGTATGGGTGCGGGCCGGGCGGGTCTAGCGAGCGCCGCCGGGGCCCAGCCGGATCGGGGTCTTCACCAGGCTGCCATCGGGCATCTCCACGTATTCCGTGCCATTCCGCGCGACCAGACGCGGCACCACCGGTGTCAGCGGCTCCTTGGGCGCACCATCGAGGACCTCGGCGACCGTCGCGTGCCCGACCAGATCGGTGAGCGTGACCAGGGTCGGCGGCAGCATCATCCGGGTCCCCTGCTCGTTCTCGGCCAAAGCATCGGACACCCGCACCCAGGCCGCCTCGTCGGCCTCGCCGGACACATCACGCGGCTCCTGGCCGGCGGGGACCGCAGCGGTGAAGAACTTCGTGTCGTACCGCCGGGGTTCGGCCTCCGGGGTGATCCAGTGCGCCCACGGTCGGAGCAGGTCCGCCCGCAGCGTCACCCCTCGAGCTTCGAACACCTGACTCAGCGAACGCTCGCGCGCCATCAGGGCCAGCCGGTCGGCCTCCCACTGCGCCGTTGCCGGATCCAGCAGCGAGCCGTCCGTGGCCGAGGCGAGCAGTACGCCGGACTCCTCGAAGGTCTCTCGTACGGCTGCGCAGACCAGTTCGCGGGCCAACCGCTCGTCGCAGTGGAAACTCTTCGCCCAGTCCGCCGGACCTGGACCGCTCCAGGACAGATCGGCGTCGGCATCCCGAACATCAACTCCGCCACCGGGATAGGCGCTCATCCCGCCGGCGAACGGCATGCCCCTGACCCGGCGCAGGAGATAGACCTCCAATCCGTCGCGCCCGTCGCGGAGCAGCAGTACGGTCGCAGCCTGCCGCGGCTCGACGGGCACAGCCTGGCGCGGCTCGACCGACCCGGCTGCTGCCCGGCCAGCGGCTGCCAAGGGTTCTTCGATCACCGCTGAGTCCGGCTTTCGATCAGGCTCGCAGGCCCGGCTGGCTCGGGCCGGCGAGCCGGATCGTCGGCCCAGCAGCACCGACCTCGGCGATGACCTCGACCTCGACCGGTGCACCGAGCGGGAGCTCGGCAACACCGACGGCGCTGCGCGCATGTACGCCAGCATCGCCGAAGACCTCGCCGAAGAGCTCGCTCGCACCGTTGACCACACCGGGTTGGCCGGTGAATCCCGGCGCGCTGGCGACGAACCCGACCACCTTGACGATCCGGGTGATGGCGTCCAGACCGACCAGTGCGTCGATGGCGGCCAGCGCGTTCAAGGCGCACTGGCGGGCATCGGCGGCCGCGTCCTCGGCGCTCACCTCAGCGCCGACCTTGCCCGTGCGCGGCAACGCGCCGTCGACGAGCGGCAGCTGCCCGGACGTGTAGACCAGCGGCCCAGTCTGCACGGCCGGGATGTACGCGGCGACCGGGGCAGCGACCGCCGGAAGGGTGATGCCGAGGTCGGCCAGGCGCTGCTTGGGAGTCACGACCGCTGACCGCTCATCGGCTGGCTAGGTTCGACCGCCTGACCGAGCCCGATCATGACTGCGCCAGAGGTCGCTTCAGGTAGGCGACCAGCTGTTCGGCGTTGGCGCCCGGGACGACGGTGACCAGTTCCCAGCCGTCCTCGCCCCAGGTGTCGAGGATCTGCTTCGTCACATGGACGAGCAGCGGAACGGTGGCGTACTCCCACTTCTGCATGACTCGGACGCTAGCGCAGCACGCCTGGCCGATGCGCTGCACCTCACCTGCCGGAGTTCGCAGCGGAGGACGGTGGTCGATCCGGTGACCCTGCACACCTCCGGGCACCATGACCAGCAGTCCGATCAACGGCTGCCTACCCTGAAGTCATGCCCACCTCCCGCGCCTGGCCGGCGGCACGACTGCACGTCGTGACCGGCAAGGGTGGTACGGGCAAGACCACGGTGGCCGCGGCACTCGCCCTGAGCCTGGCCCGCGGCGGTCGGCGGGTCCTGCTCGTCGAGGTGGAAGAGCGACAGGGCATCGCGCAGCTGTTCGACACCGCACCCCTCCCGTACGAGGAGCGCCGCGTCGCCGTCGCCCGGGGCGGCGGCGAGGTACGGGCGCTGGCCATCGACGTCGACGCGGCACTGCTGGAATACCTGGAGATGTTCTACAACCTCAAGCGCGCCGGGCGGGCGTTGCGTCGGATGGGCGCAATGGACTTCGCCACCGCGATCGCGCCGGGCCTTCGTGACGTGTTGCTCACCGGGAAGATCAAGGAAGCCGTTACCCGGCAGGTGAAGGGTGCGCGCGCGTACGACGCCGTCGTCGTCGACGCGCCTCCGACCGGCCGGATCGCCCGGTTTCTCTCGGTCACCGAACACGTCGGCGGGCTGGCCAAAGGTGGGCCGATCAAGACCCAGAGCGATGGCGTGATGGCCGTGCTGCGGTCCTCGCAGACGGCGATCCATCTGGTAACGGTGCTCGAGGACATGCCCGTACAGGAGACCGGCGATGCGATCGCCGAACTGCGCGCCGTCGGCCTGCCGGTCGGGTCGATCATCGTGAACATGGCCCACCGGCCGCTCCTTCCCTTGGGCGCCATGACCAAAGCAGCCGGCGCGCGGCTCGACGAGGCGGCGATCGCGGCCAGCCTGAGCGATGCCGGGCTCGACGGAAAGTTCCTGGCCGGTCCGCTGTTGCTCGAAGCCGCCGACCACGCGCAGGGCTGGCAGGCTCAGCAGGCCTGCCGGGCCCGGATCGAGCAACTGGACCGCCTGACCTACGAACTGCCCGAGCTCCCAGGGCCGATCGACACCGGCTCGCTGTACGAGCTGGCCGACCTCCTCACCGAGGCAGGCATCCCATGAGCAGAGGCGCCGGTCGCTCAGGCAAGGCCATGAGGGAGGGCCGGAGAGCCAAGTCGCCTCCCCTCGATCTGGCCGCAGTCATCACCGACCCGGAGACCCGGATCATCGTCTGCTGCGGTGCTGGCGGTGTCGGGAAGACCACGGTGTCGGCCGCTCTGGCCCTCGCGGCAGCAGAAGCCGGACGCCGGGTGGTGGTGATGACCATCGACCCGGCCCGCCGGCTGGCTCAGTCCCTGGGTCTGGAACACCTCGACAACACGCCACGAGATGTCGCTTCGGCGGCGGAGTTCACCGCCGCCAGCGGCGGTCACCTGCAGGCGATGATGCTGGACATGAAGCGTACTTTCGACGAGATCGTCGAGGCGCACTCCGAACCGGCTCGTGCGCGCCAGATCCTGGAAAACCCGTTCTACCAAGCACTTTCGTCCTCCTTCGCCGGAACCCAGGAGTACATGGCGATGGAGAAGCTGGGTCAGCTCCGGGCGACCGGCAACTGGGACCTGATCATCGTCGACACCCCGCCGTCCCGCTCAGCTCTGGACTTCCTCGATGCTCCGAACCGGATGAGCCGCTTGCTGGACGGGACCATGATCCGGTTGTTGTCAGCGCCGGCGCGGGCCGGCGGACGCGCTTACCTCAAGGTCGTCGGAGCCGGGCTGGCGATATTCGGACGGATCATCACCAAGATCCTCGGTGGCCAGTTGCTCAGGGATGTCTCCCACTTCGTCGGCGCTCTCGACACGATGTTCGGCGGTTTCCGGCAACGGGCCCAGGCGACGTACGACCTGTTGCGCCAGCCCGGTACGGCCTTCCTGGTGATTGCCGCCCCCGAGCCGGACGCCCTGCGGGAGGCGTCCTACTTCGTGGACCGGCTGTCCACCGACCAGATGCCACTGGCCGGGCTGATTCTCAACCGGGTCCACCCCAGTGCGGTGCCGGCCCTGTCGGCCGGCCGGGCCGAGGGCGCGGCGGAGGCTCTCGGATCGGCGCGCGGCCGTGATGCCGTACTGGCCGCGTCGCTGTTGCACCTGCACGCCGAACGCATGCGCACCGCCGGCCGCGAGCAGCGACTGGCCGGCCGCTTCGCCAGCGCCCACCCCGAGGTGCCGGTCCGGGAAGTGCCAGCCGCCCCACAGGACGTCCATGATCTAGCCGCGCTCCGGCAGATCGGTGCCCAGCTGATCGCGCCGGTGCCCGGCAGCCGGGCTGCCAGGACACACGCTCGACGCGCGCCGGCCCGTCCGAGTGCGTAAACTCACCCGCAATGTCGGAATCAACGAAGCGCCGGGTCGGTGCAGTAGGTCA
>JAABUS010005530.1_pt1 | contig 16451 bp, 15 predicted proteins | sample 5560161 | NCBI WGS metagenome assembly JAABUS01 (sample SAMN10711885, study PRJNA513376) | rock metagenome | isolation source: Antarctica rocks | place: Antarctica: Victoria Land, Trio Nunatak nord | collected 2016-01-04
GACGCTGGCGCCGAGCTGCTCGACCTCGCGGTTGACCTCGCGGATCCGCGCCGGGTTGCTCTTGATCGTCTGAACGCCCTCAGGGGTCAGCGTGCACAGCATGATGTAGGTCGGCACCAGGGCTCCTTTCGCACGGGGCAGTGGGGCTCCGTTCTACTCCATCGCGAACTACAGTGCGCGCATGCACCTACGCACCCTCGCCGTCAGCGGCGCGCTGCTGATCGCCCTCGCCGCGCCCGCGGCGGCGCAGGCCGTCCCCACCATGGACCCGCTCAAGCCCTGCTACGTCACGGCCGCGACGCCGGACGGCCCGCAGAGCGAGGGCTTCAACGTCCGCGCCCAGGGCTTCACCCCGAACTCGAAGGTCAACCTCACGATCGACGGACAGCCGGTCGCGGGCGGGGAGAACCTGCAGACCGATCCGTCCGGCTCGCTCGGCGTGATCGCGCCGCTCGCGGCCGTGCCCGCCCCGTTCATCCCGAAGGGCAGCCGGAAGTTCACGGTCTCCTTGACCGAGGTGGGCAACCCCGCCAACGTGGTGACGGCGACCGCCAGGACGACCGCGCTCGGCGTCTCGGTCAAGCCGCGGTCGGCCAAGCCGTCGAGCCGGATCCGCTTCAAGGGCCTGGGGTTCACCGGCCCCAAGCCGATCTACGCGCACTACGTCCACAAGGGCAAGGTCCGCAGGACGGTCCGGCTGAGGAAGAAGCCCGGCCGGTGCGGCAGCTTCAAGGTGCACCGGCGCCAGATCCCGGTCGACAACCCGGGGACCGGCGAGTGGATCGTGCAGTTCGACCAGTCCAAGAAGTACGTCGCCGACGAGACCAAGCTCAACAGCGTCTTCGTCCGGCTGCGGATCCTCGTCTCGCTGAAGCCGCGCTAGGCGCTCACGCCGCGGCGGGCGCCGGTGCGCCCGCCCGCGTGCGTGTGAAGCGCAGCTCGCCGGCGACGGCATCCACGAGGATGTCGTCGCCGGCGGCGAACTCGCCCTGCAGCAGCCCGAGCGCGAGCCGGTCCACCAGGTGCTTCTGGATCACCCGCTTGAGCGGGCGCGCGCCGTAGGTCGGGTCGTAGCCCATGTCGCCGAGCAGGACGCGCGCGTCGTCGCTCAGCTCCACGGTGACGCCGCGCTCGGAGACGCGGCCGATCAGCCGGGTGACCTGGAGGTCGACGATCCGGCCCAGCTGCTCGCGCGTGAGCGGCTCGAACTCGACGATGTCGTCGAGGCGGTTGACGAACTCCGGCTTGAAGTGGAGCTCCACGCCGGCCCGGCCGCCCGGGATGTTCGAGGTCATGATCAGCACGGTGTTCTTGAAGTCCACCGTGCGGCCGTGGCCGTCGGTGAGGCGGCCGTCGTCCATCACCGCGAGCAGCACGTTGAAGACGTCGGGGTGGGCCTTCTCGATCTCGTCGAGCAGCACGACGGAGTACGGGCGCCGGCGCACGGCCTCGGTGAGCTGGCCGCCCTCCTCGTAGCCGACGTAGCCCGGAGGGGCGCCGACGAGCCGCGACACGGCGTGCTTCTCCATGTACTCCGACATGTCGATCCGGACCATCGCGTCCTGGGAGTCGAACATGAACTCGGCCAGCGCGCGCGCCAGCTCGGTCTTGCCGACGCCGGTCGGGCCGAGGAACAGGAACGTGCCGATCGGACGGTCGGGGTCCTGGAGCCCGGCGCGTGAGCGGCGCAGGGCGTTGGAGACCGCGATCACGGCCTCGTCCTGGCCGATGACGCGCCGGTGCAGGCGCTCCTCCATGTGGATCAGCTTCTCGACCTCGCCTTCGAGCATGCGGGAGACGGGGATGCCGGTCCACTTCGCCACGACCTCGGCGATCTCGTCGGCGTCGACGCGCTCGGACAGGTAGACGGGCGGCTCGACCTCGGCGTCGTCGGCGCGCGCCTCGGCCTCGGCGAGCTGCTGCTCGAGCTCGGGGATCTCGCCGTGGCGCAGCTCGGCTGCGCGCTGGTAGTCGAGCTCGCGCTCGGCGCGGTCGAGCTCGACGCGGGCGGCGTCGAGCCGCTCGCGCAGCTTGCCATGGCCCTCGGCCTGCGCCTTCTCGCGCTCCCACTGGGCCTTCATGCCGGCGAACTGCTCGCGCAGGTCGGCCAGCTCGCGCTCGATCTCCTCGCGCCGGTCGACCGCGGTGTCGTCCTGGCCCACCGCGACCAGCTCGATCTCGAGCTGGCGGATGCGGCGGCCGACCTCGTCGATCTCGGTCGGCATCGACGTGATCTCGATCGACACGCGCGAGGCAGCCTCGTCGACCAGGTCGATCGCCTTGTCGGGCAGGAAGCGGTCGGCGATGTAGCGATCGCTCAGCGTCGCGGCAGCGATCAGCGCGGCGTCGGTGATCGTGACCTTGTGGTGCGCCTCGTAGCGCTCCTTCAGGCCGCGCAGGATCGCGATCGTGGCCTCGACGCTCGGCTCGCCGACGCGGATCGGCTGGAAGCGGCGCTCCAGCGCGGCGTCCTTCTCGACGTGCTTGCGGTACTCGTCGAGCGTGGTCGCGCCGACGGCCCGCAGCTCGCCGCGGGCGAGCATCGGCTTGAGCAGGTTCGCGGCGTCGACCGCGCCCTCCGCCGCGCCGGCGCCGACGATCGTGTGCAGCTCGTCCATGAACAGGATGACCTCGCCGCGGGCGTCGGCGATCTCCTTGAGCACCGCCTTCAGGCGCTCCTCGAACTCGCCGCGGTACTTCGAGCCGGCCAGCAGCGCGCCGATGTCGAGCGCGATCACCTTGCGGTCGCGCAGCGACTCGGGGACGTCGCCGTCGACGATCCGCTGGGCGAGGCCCTCGACGATCGCAGTCTTGCCCACGCCGGGCTCGCCGATCAGGACGGGGTTGTTCTTGGTCCGGCGCGAGAGCACCTGGATGACGCGGCGGATCTCGTCGTCGCGCCCGATCACCGGGTCGAGCTTGCCCTCCTCGGCGGCGCGCGTGAGGTCGTTGCCGAACTTCGAGAGCGACTCGTACTGGTCCTCGGCGTTCTCGGTCGTGGCGCGGTGCGAGCCGCGGATCTCCGCGACGACCGCGGCGATCGCTTGCTTGGTCGCGCCGTTGGCGCGCAGCGCCTCCCCCGCCGGTGAGTTGTGGCCCGCGAGCGAGAGCAGCAGGTGCTCGGTCGTGATGAACTCGTCCGACATCTCGCGCGCCTCGTGCTCGGCGGCGCGCAGGACGGCCATCAGGTCGGAGTCGGTGGTCGGCTCGGCGACGGTCGCGAGCGTCGGCAGCGCGGCCACCGCGGCGTCGACGTCGGCGTCGACGGAGGCGCCGATCCGCTCGAGGATCCGGCGCACGAGGGCGTCGTCGGAGCGCAGCATGGCCGCGAGCAGGTGCACGGGCGCGACCTGCGCGTGCCGGCGCTCGGCGGCGAGCGAGATGGAGGCCTGGATGGCCTCTCTGGACTTCTGCGTGAAACGGTCGAGTTGCATGCTCAGATCTCAGTCGGGTAGACTGAGATTATAGCTGCAGATCGTGGGCCGAGACGAGGCCCGTCTCGAGCGCCCGCCGGACCAGCTCGGTGCGCTTGTGGTACTGCGGGACATCGCCGACCTCGAACGCCTCGAACAGCGCGCGCATGTGGGTCTTCACGGTATCCACGCTGACATACAGCGCCTCGGCGATCTCGCGGTTCGACGCGGCGCCGGCGCCCCGCTCGAGCGCCGGCCGGCACAGCTCGAGCAGTACCTTGCGCTGCGACTCGGTCGGGCTGGGGGCAACCCGGTCGAGCGCCGGCGTGGTGCGCCGCAGATCGTCGTCGCCGCCCGCGTGGAAGATCAGCTGCGTGCGGCCGATCCGCACCACGTCGCCGTCGTGCAGCAGGCGCGGGCCGGTGATGCGCGCGGCGTTGACCAGCGTGCCGTTGGAGGAGCCGCGATCCTCGATCGTCCAGGCCCCGCCCGCCTGCTCGAGCAGCGCGTGCCCGCGCGAGACCTCCGTGTCCCACGCGAGGGCGACGTCGCAGCCGGCCAGCCGGCCGATCGACAGGCGCTCGAGCTCTGCTCCCAGGGAGACGATCCGCTGGGCGTCGGCGCCGTCGCGGTACTCGAGGAAGGGCGCGCCGGTCCGCTGCGCCGCGATCAGCGCCTGCAACTCGGCAGGTGTACGCCGGTGCAATCCGAGCGCGTCCGTCACGGCGCAACTCTAGGCCATAGAGTCAACCCACCACGACCGAGGGAGCATGTGCATGCCTTCGACCCCACCCCCCCTCTGGGACGGATACGACGACGCCGGCGAGGACAAGCTCGTCGCGCTGCTCGACCGCAAGGTCGAGGCCGCGATCGACCCGGACGACCCGACCGTCGACGAGCGGGTCGCGCGCGACTTCGCGACGGCGATCGCCAGCCACGAGTGGCTGAAGGACAAGCTGGGCGCCGGCGACTACCACCCGACGCTGCACGCCGAGGCGGACCGCATCCGTCGCGCGGACATCGGGTCGTGGCGGCCGAAGTAGCCGGCCCGCCCGAGCGCGTCCTCAACGTCCGGCCCTCCCCCGGACGCGAGGAGGACCACACGCCGGCCGCCGCCGAGGCGGCCGGCCACCTGCGTCCGGTCGAGCCGCCGGAGCGGCTCGACCTGCGGGCGCCGTGGTACGTCGTCGGCGACCAGGGCCGGACCGGCTCGTGCGTCGGCTGGGCGCTGGCGGACTCCGTGCTCTGGCGCCAGCTCGTGCGGGCGGGGCGGCTGGACGAGGAGGACCGGCTCTCGCCGCGCTTCATGTGGATGGCCGCGAAGGAGATGCGGGCGAAGCTCACGGCGGTGCGCGGCGAGCCGGCGTGGCATCCGACCACGTTCCTCGAGCAGGGCATGACCGACGTCAAGAGCGCGCTCGACGTGGCGCGCACGTTCGGAGCCGCGCTGGAGCAGGACCTGCCGTGGAAGGGGGCGCTCTACCCGGGCGTGATCGAGCACTTCTACGAGTCGTCCGCGCGCCGCCGGATCTCGCACTACTACCGCCTGGACCCCGAGGAGGAGGCGACCGCCTGGTTCGGCCACTGGCGCCGCTGGCTGCACCAGCACGGGCCGGTCCTGCTCGTCCTCGGCGTGGACCGCCAGTTCACCGACGGCGCGCCGGCGCTCGAGGCGTTCGACTACGACTCGTCCTCGTTCCATCACGCGGTGGCGCTCGTCGGCTACGGGCCGGGCGGCTTCCTGATCCGCTGCAGCTGGGGCGAGAGCTGGGGCCAGGACGGCTACGCGGTCGCCGGCGAGGCGTATCTCGCGCAGGCGAGCATCGAGAGCTACGGCGTCGTGATCTGAGCCAGCTCGGCGGCGACCCACGGCAGCTCGAGGTCGCGCGCGAGCGCGAGGCCGCGGGCCCGGAGGGCGCCGACTTCGGCGGGCGCGCCGCTGCGCAGCCAGTCCCCGATCGCGGCGAGCTCGCAGCCCGGCGCGCGCCAGCGAGCGGCCAGCTCGATCGCGTGCGCGAAGTGGCCGGCGGCCTCCTCGGCGCGCCCCGCGGCGGCGGCCAGGACGCCGAGCGGGCGCGCGACCGGCCCGAACGCGGCCCAGGCGTCGTCCATGACCGCGTTGCGGGCGGCGTGCGGCGCGAGCGCCTCGGTCAGGCGCGCGACGTCGTCCGCCGTCCCGACCGCCGCCACCGGCTGGGCCAGCAGCGCGAGCCCGCAGAGCCAGTCCGGCGTGCGCAGCACGCCGGCGAAGCCGTCGCGCGCGCAGGTGGCGACGCCACGGCGCGCGGCGGCGGGGCGCAGGCCGAACTCGGCCTGCGCCAGCATCGCCTCCCACACGGGCAGCGCGGGGTAGCGCGCGGCGTAGTCGCGCAGGGCCACGAGCGGCGCGTCCTGCGGACGCCGGCGGGCCAGCGCGAGCGCCAGGCGCTGCACGGTGTGCTCCTGGTCGCCGTCGTCGTCGTGGCGGCGGTTGAGCGCCACCGCCTCCTCCGCGAGCCGCTCGCCCTCCGGCAGCTGCCCGGCGAAGATGGCGCGCGCCGCCTGGAGCACGAGCAGGCACCAGCGGTAGTAGGCCCGGCGGCTCTCGGCGGCCAGCCGGGCGAGCCGCTCGAGCTGTGCGTCGACCGCCTCGAGCTGCCCGGCCTCGAGCGCGTCGCGGAGCTTCATCGTGCGCGCCCACCACACGGCCGCGAGGTCGGCGCCGCGCACCGCCAGGCCGAGCACCTCCTCGGTCGCCGCCTCGCGCGCGGCGGCGCGCTCCGGCGGCCAGTTGACCAGCGCGGCGGCGGAGAGGAGCGAGACCAGTGCGTCGTCGTCGCCCACCCGGCGCGCCATCGCGACGCCCTCGTCGACCAGCGCCTCGCGCCGCGCCTGGTCGGTCACGGGATCCAGTCGCAGGCCGAGCCGGGCGCTCGCTCGCGCGCGCAGCGCGCTGTCGTGTGGCGGCAGGGCGTCGAGCGCGTCCTGCAGCAGCGCGATCGCGTCCCGGTCGATCGTGCCGTACTGCTGGACCTCCGAGAACCCGACCGCCGCGCGGGCGTGGACCTCGGCCGCGCCGCTACGGCGCGCGGCCGAGGCGACGGAGCGGAAGCGGCGCCGGCCGGCCTCGATGTCCCCGGCGGCGAACGCGGCCCCGGCCAGCGCGAGCGTCGTCTCCAGCCGCTCGGCCGCGCCGGCCTCGGCGCCCAGCTCGAGCGCCTCCAGCGCGCCGGCGTAGTGCGCGGCGGCCTCGGCGTGCGCCTGTAGGGCGGCCGCTTCGCGCGCCGCCTCGAGCCCGAGCGTCCAGGCGGCCTGCGGGTCGGCGCCGCAGCGGGCGGCGGCGAGCGCGTGGTGGGCGGCCTCCGCCGCGGTCGCCTCGCCGCCGGCCTCGAGCGACTCCTGCAGCACGGCGGCGACCGAGGCGTGGAGGCGCGCGCGCAGCGCGGGCGGCAGCTCGTCGTAGACGGCGTCGCGCACGATCGCGTGCGCGAAGCCGAAGCGGCCGGGCGCGTCGGCGCGCGCCTCCACCAGGCGCCCGGCCAGAGCGGGCTGCAACGCCTGGGCCACGCTCTCCCGCCCGAGGCCGCCGACGCGCGCGATGCCGGAGATCGTGAACGGCCGCGCCACGACGCCGGCGATCGCGAGCACCTCGCGGGTGGCCGGCTCGAGCGGCTCGAGCCGGCGCCCGACGACCTCGCGCACCCGGTCAGGCACGAGCGCGGGCAGCTCGGCCCCACCGCTCAGCGCGCCGCGCTCGGCCAGCAGCCGGACCAGCTCACGCAGGAAGAACGGGTTGCCGGCCGTCCGCTCGTGCAGCGCGCGGACCGCGCCGGGCGTGACGTCGGCGCCGGGCGGCAGGAAGCGCGCGACCGCCGCCTCGGGCAGGCCGCGCAGGACGATCCGGGTCAGGCGCCGCTCGCCGTCGAGCGCCTCCAGCGCGGCGCTGAGCGGATGGCCGGCCGCGACCTCCGCGCTGCGGTAGGTCAGGACGACCAGGAGCCGCGCGTCGGGCGCGGCGTGCAGCAGGTGGCCGAGCAGTCGCAGCGAGGAGCGGTCGGCGGCGTGCACGTCCTCCAGGGCGATGAGCAGCTCGCGCTCGCGCGCGGCGGCGCCGACCAGCGCGGCGACCGCGTCGAACATCCGCAGCCGCTCCTCCTCGGCGTCAGGGGGCGGCGCGGCGGCGCGCGCGCCCGCGTCCGGAGCGGACGCCGGCGCGGCGGGGACCTCGGGCGGGCGGCCGTCACCGGTCAGTCGGCGGACGTCGTCGAGGACGCGCGCGGGCAGGCCGCTCGCCGCCGCGATGAGCGGGCGCAGGGCGGCGCGCCACGGGCCGTACGCGCGCGACTCCTCGCCGGCGCGGCCGCGCACGACGGCCGCGCCGCGCGCGCCGGCCTCGGCGGCCGCCTCGTCGACGATGCGGGTCTTCCCGATCCCGGGTTCACCGGCGACGGCGACGACGTGGGCGGCGCCTGCGGCGGCGGCCTCGAGGGCGCCGCGCAGCCCGGCCAGCTCGGCGTCGCGGCCGACCAGCGGCTCGCGGTCCCCGGCCACGGCGGCGACGGGGACGCCCGGGGCGCCGCCCAGCCGATCGAGCGCGTCGCGCACCACGCCGGCGTCTGCTGGGCGGTCGGCGGCCGACTTGGCCAGCAGGGAGAGCACCAGCGCGTCCAGCCCGGGCTCGACGCCCCGCGCGTGGCGCGACGGCGGCTCGGGCTCGGTGTGCCGGTGCTCGATCAGGAGCGCGGCCGCGTCCGGGCCCTGGAACGGCGGGCGGCCGCACAGCAGCTCCCAGAGCGTGGCGCCGAGCGCGTAGAGGTCGCTCGCGGGCAGCGGCGCGCCGCCCGCCGCCTGCTCGGGCGCCTGGTAGTACGGGGTGCCCGTGGCGGTCCCGCGAGTTCCGGCGGGATCGCCCGCGGCGAACGCGATGCCGAAGTCGCCCAGGCCGGCGCTGCCGTCGGCGGCGAGCCAGACGTTGTCGGGCTTGACGTCGCGGTGGATCACGCCGTGCTCATGCGCGTGGGCGAGCGCGTCGGCGAGCGCGCGCCCGGTGCTCAGCACCTCCTCGACGTCGAGGCGCCCGCCGGGCGTTGCCCGGAGCCGCTCAGCGAGCGAGCCGCCGCCCATGAAGCGCACGACGATGTGGAGCGCGCCCTCGTCCTCCACCGCGTCGTACACGGTGACGACGTGCGGATGGTCGCCCAGCCGCGCCATCAGGCGCGCCTCCCGGCGCATCCGCTCGCGCGCCTCGGCGCCCGCGGCGCCGGAGCGGGCGCGGGCGAGCGCGACCGGGCGGTCGAGCGTGAGGTCGTGGGCGAGCCACACGTCCTTGGCGCCGCCGCGGCCGAGCAGGCGCTGGGGCAGGTAGCGGCCGGCGATCAGCGTGGCCGCGGGCGCCGCCGACGCGGCCACCGTCTCCGCCAGCGACGTGCAGGCCGGACAGTCGCTCGTCCCGGCGGCCAGCGGGCGGCCGCACGTCGAGCAGCGGGTGGGGGGCACGTCGGGCACCGGCGGGGGCCCGAAGTCTAAATGGGGGTCTCACCACCGCACCGGGGGTGAGGAGGTTCATCCCCAGGGCGGATGGGCGCATGCGGTCCCAGGCGGGAGCCTGCTCTTCGACCGCTTCCCCGTCGCGGTCGCCCACAGGAGGCACGAATGCTCTTCGCTCCCCAGATGGCAGAGCTGCTGGCGACGCCACGTCGCCCGCACGCGCCCGCCGCCCCGCACGCCCGCCGCGATCTCCTCCGCGGCCTGCGGCTCCCCCACCGCAGCCGGCGCGCGGTGGCGGCAGGGCGCCTCCTTCCGCCCGCTCGGATCCAGCGTCCGCAGGGCCGCTGACGCGGTTGCCCGATCCGGCCGGATTCCCGCACTCGGACGGACCCGGCCGGACCGCGACCGACCTCGCCGCCGAGGCGTGGGGCGCTGCCCGCACGTGGTTCCTGCCGCACGGCGAGACGCAGGGCAACCTTGCCGCGTGCCTCGCGATCCGCGCCGCCCGCGGGCGCCACGTCGTGGTCCAGCGCGACGTCCACCCGAGCGTCGTCGCCGGGCTGGTCGCCGCGGAGCTCGCTCCGCACTGGCTCGCGCCCGAGCTCGACCCGATCGCCGGCGTCGCGCACGGCGTGGCGCCCGCGGCGCTCGACGCGGCGCTCACCGCGGCGCCGGGGGCTGGGGCCGCGATCGTCGTGGCGCCGACCCGCCACGGCGCGATGCCGGACGTCGCCGCGCTCGCCGCCGTCGCCCGCGGTCACGACGCCGCGCTGGTGGTCGACGACGCGTGGGGAGCGCACCTGCCGTTCCATCCGGCGCTGCCGCGGCACGCGATCGCCGCCGGGGCCGACCTCGTCGTCTCGGCCACGTGGAGGTCGCTCGGAAGCGTGTCCGGCTCGGCGATGCTGCACCAGGGCGCGGTCGCCGAGCGCCGGCTCCCGGCCGGCGCGATCGAGCAGGCGGTGGCGCGGTCCGATGCGCCGCCGCCGAGCGCGGCGGCGGGGACGGGCTCCTATGGGCCGCCGTCGCTCGCGCTCGCGTCGCTCGACGCCACCCGGGCCCGGGCAGTCGCCCACGGCGAGCGGCTGTTTGACGCCACGCTGCGCGCCGCCGCCACGGCGCGCGCGCGGCTGACCGGGCTGCCCGGGGTGCGCGTGCTCGGAGCGGAGCCGGTCGGCGCGCCGGGCGTCCACGGCTTCGACCCGCTGCGGCTGACCGTGGACCTGCACGACACCCGCCGCGACGCGCGCTCCGTCGGCCGCGCGCTGCGCGAGCGCCACGGGATCGAGGTGGAGCTGGCCACGGACCGGCTGCTGGTCGCCGTGCTGGGCATCGGCGACGGCCAGCTCGGGCTGGCCGAGCGGTTCGCCGCGGCGCTGCTCGACACGCTGTGGACGATCCCGCCCGGCGACGGCCCGATCACCTCGCTGCCGCCCGCGCAGCCCGGACCGGCGCTGTGCACGCCGCGCGCCGCCTGGCTGGCGCCCCAGGAGCGCGTGCCCGCCGCCGCCGCTGTCGGCCGGATCGCCGCCGAGACGCTGACTCCGTACCCGCCGGGCGTCCCCGCGGTGCTGCCGGGCGAGCGGCTGGAGGCCGACGTGGTCGCGACGCTCCGCGCCGTGGTCGGTGCGGGCGGCGTCGTGAGCGGCTCGGCGGACGGCCTGGCGACGTTCGGCGTCGCGGTGCTCTCGCCGCCGCGGAACTGAGGCCGGTCAGCCCGCCTGGCGGCGGCGTACGCGCACGATCGGCACGAGGTCGGTGGAGACGGCCTCGTAGCGCACGATCTCGGCCTTGACCGAGCGCTTGACCTCCTCCAGGCGAGCGATCTCGCCCAGCAGCTCGCCGGCACGGCGCTCGAGCTGCGCGACCTTGCGCTGCATCCGCGACAGCGCCTCCTCGAGCTCGAACACCTTCTCCACGCCGGCCAGGTTCATGCCGCCGTCGGAGGTCAGCTCCTGGATGCGGCGCAGCCGCTGCACGTCGGCGTGCGAGTACAGCCGGGTGCCCTTGGCCGAGCGCTTCGGCTCGATCAGGCCGCGCGCCTCGTACATCCGCAGCGTCTGCGGGTGCATCGCGGCCAGCTCGGCGGCGACGGAGATCATGAAGACGCCGCGGTCGCGGTCGACGCCGACGCGCGTCGTGACCCGCCGGACGCCCATCATCCGCCCTGCCCGGCCTCGCGCAGGATCCGCTCGCGCGGGTTGCCGTTCATCACCTTGGAGAGCTCGTCGACCGCGCGGCGCTGGTCGTCGGAGAGCTCGCCCGGGACGTCGATCACGAAGCGGTAGTGCAGGTCGCCCTTGGCGCCGGCGCCCGGGACCGCCGGGCCCTCGCCGCGCAGGCGCTGCACCGTGCCGTGCCGCGTGCCGGGGGGCACGCGCAGCTTCTTGGTGCCGTGCAGCGTCGGGACCTCGACGTCGGCGCCGCCGAGCGCCTCGGCGACCGTGATCGGCACCTCGACCTCGAAGTGCTCCCCCTTGCGCTGGAAGACCGGGGACTCGTTCACGCGCGTGACGACGAACAGGTCGCCCGCCGGACCGCCGCGCAGTCCGGCCTCGCCCTTGCCGGCCAGCCGGATGCGGGAGCCGTCCTTGACGCCCGCCGGGATGTTCACGCGGTACTTCTTGAGCTCGCGCATGCGGCCCTCGCCGTGGCAGGTGTGGCACGGCTTCTCGATCACGGTGCCCGAGCCGCCGCAGCGCTCGCACGGGCGGGTGATGGAGAACAGCCCCTGGCCCTGGGACTCCACGCCGCGACCATGGCAGACGGGGCAGACGACGGGCTGGGTGCCCGGCTCGGCACCCGTGCCGCGGCAGGTGGGGCAGGCGGAGTGGGTGGCCACGGAGACCGGCACCTGCGCGCCCTCGACCGCCTGCTCGAACGACAGCGAGACCGTCGTCTCGAGGTCGCGGCCGCGCTCGGCCGCCGGCCGCGTGCGCGTGCCGCGCCCGCCGCCGGCGTTGAAGATCCCCGAGAGGATGTCGGAGAAGCCGCCGAAGTCGGCGGTCGTGGCGCCGCCGCCGGCACCGCCGGCTCCGAACGGGGTGCCGCCGGCGAACAGGCCGCCGCGGTCGTACTTCTTGCGCTTCTCGGGGTCCGAGAGCACGTCGTAGGCCTCGGAGACCTCCTTGAACCGCTCCTCTGCCCCGGCGTCCTTGTTGGTGTCGGGGTGGTACTTGCGCGCGAGCTTGCGGTACGCCTTTTTGATCTCGTCCTGGGACGCCTTCTTCTCGACGCCCAGGGTCTTGTAGTAGTCGGGTGAGCGCGCCACGCCGTCCTCCTACTGCGCCACGACCACGCGGGCCGGGCGGAGCACGGCGCCGTTGAGCCGGTAGCCCTGCTGGTAGACCTCCAGCACGGTGCCCGACTCCGCCTCCTCGGAGGGCTGCTGGGCCATCGCCTCGTGCTCGGACGGGTCGAACGGCTCGCCGTGCGGGGAGAATGCCTGGATGCCGGACTTGCCCAGCCCGGCGAGCAGCTCGTCCCGCACCATCGCGAAGCCCTTGATCACGTCCTCCTGGCCGCCGCCGCCCGCCGGCGGAGCCGGCTGGCCGTCGGCGGCCTTCAGCGCGAGCTCGAGGTGGTCGAGCGCGGGCAGCAGCTCCTTCGCGAGCTTCGCCGCGCCGCGCTCGGACGCCGCCGCGTTCTCACGCGCCATCCGCTTGCGGTAGTTCTCGAAGTCGGCCTGCGTGCGCTTGGCCAGCTCGAGGTACTTGGCCGCGTCGTCCTGCGCGGCCTCGAGCTTGAGCTCACCGGCGGGTGGTGCCTCCGCGTCGGCGAAGTTGGTCTCGCCCGTGCCCGCGGCCTGCGGGTCGGGCGGCGCCGCCGCGGTGAACTCCTCGTCAGCGGTGCCCGCCGGCGAGACCGGCTGGGCAGCCGGGGCAGCGACGTCCTTGATCTTCTCGTTCATCACTTCTGCTCGTCGACGACCTCGGCGTCGACGACCTCCTCGTCGGACGAGGTCGACGCGCCGTTCTCCGACGGGGCGTCGGCGGCCTGGGCCGCCTGCTCGGCCTGCGCACGCTCGTACATCTGCTCGGAGACCTTGTGGAACGCCGTCTGTAGGCGGTCGGTCTTCGCGCGGATGTCCTCGGTGTCCTCCGTCTCGATCGCGGCGCGGACGTCCTTGATCGCGTCCTCGATCTCGCGCTTGGAGGCCTCGTCGATCTGCTCGCCCAGGTCCTTGACCTGCTTCTCGGCCTGGTAGGCGGCGTTCTCGCCGTTGTTGCGCGCCTCGGCGAGCTCGCGCAGCCGCTTGTCGTCCTCGGCGTGCGACTCGGCGTCGTGGACCATCCGCTTGATCTCGTCGTCGGAGAGCCCGGAGCCCGCCTTGATCTCGATCTTCTGCTCCTTGCCGGTGCCCAGGTCCTTCGCGGACACGCTGAGGATGCCGTTGGCGTCGATGTCGAAGCCGACCTCGATCTGCGGGATGCCGCGCGGCGCCGGGGGGATGCCGGTCAGCTGGAACTTGCCCAGCGACTTGTTGTAGGTCGCCATCTCGCGCTCGCCCTGAAGCACGTGGATCTCCACGCTCGGCTGGTTGTCCTCCGCGGTGGAGAACACCTCGCCCTTGCGCGTCGGGATCGTCGTGTTGCGCTCGATCAGCTTGGTCATCACGCCGCCCTTGGTCTCGATGCCGAGGGTGAGCGGGGTGACGTCGAGCAGCAGCACGTCCTTGACGTCGCCGGCCAGCACGCCCGCCTGGATGGCGGCGCCCACGGCGACGACCTCGTCCGGGTTGACGCCGCGGTGCGGCTCCTTGCCGGTGAGCTCCTTGACCTTCTCCTGGATCGCGGGCATGCGGGTCATGCCGCCGACGAGCACGATGTGGTCGATGTTCTTGACGCCCTTGTCCTTGGCGTCGTCCATCGCCTGGCGGACCGGGCCGACGACGCGCTCGACCAGCGGCGAGGCCAGCTCGTTGAGCTTGGCGCGCGTGAGGCGCACGTCGAGGTGCTTCGGTCCCGAAGCGTCCGCGGTGATGAACGGCAGGTTGATCTGCGTCTCCTGGGCGGAGGACAGCTCGATCTTGGCCTTCTCGGCCGCCTCGTAGAGGCGCTGGAGGGCCATCTTGTCGGCGGTCAGGTCGATGCCCTGGTCGCGCCGGAACTCCGCGGCGAGCCAGTCGACGATCGCCTTGTCGAAGTTGTCGCCGCCGAGGTGGTTGTCACCCGCGGTCGACTTGACCTCGAACACGCCGTCGCCGATCTCCAGCACCGACACGTCGAACGTGCCGCCGCCGAGGTCGAAGACGAGGATCGTCTGGTCGGACTCCTTGTCGAGGCCGTAGGCGAGCGAGGCCGCCGTCGGCTCGTTGATGATGCGCTTGACGTCGAGGCCGGCGATGCGGCCGGCGTCCTTCGTCGCCTGGCGCTGGTCGTCGTTGAAGTACGCGGGGACGGTGATGACCGCGGAGTCCACGCTCTCGCCCAGGTACGCCTCGGCGTCGGCCTTGAGCTTCTGCAGGATCATCGCGGAGATCTCCGGCGGGGAGTGCTGCTTGCCGCCCGCCTCCACGCGCGCGTCGCCGCCGGTGCCGGCGACGACCTTGTAGGGCACGATCGACTCCTCCTCGTGCACCTCGGCCTCCTTGCGGCCCATGAAGCGCTTGATCGAGAAGACGGTGTTCTCGGGGTTGGTCACCGCCTGCCGCTTGGCGACGGTGCCGACGAGGCGCTCTCCACCCTTGGAGAACGCGACGACCGACGGGGTGGTGCGACCGCCCTCGGCGTTCTCGATGACGGTCGGCTCGCCGCCCTCGAGGACGGCCATGCACGAGTTCGTGGTGCCGAGGTCGATTCCGATGGTCTTGGCCATGTCTGTGAGGCTCCTTGCTACGACAAATCTCAGTCGGGGTGACGAAGATCTTAGCGCTCGACCCGATACGGGACCAGTCCTCGCGCCCGGTAGTTCGCCAGCGCGTGCGGACCGTCGAACGTGCAGGTGTGGACCCAGACCCGCGCGCCCAGCATGAAGCCGCGGCGCAGCGCGTGCTCGAGCAGGGCGCCGCCGAGCCCGCGGCCGTGATACGCGGGGAGCAGGCCGAAGTAGGCGATCTCGACGTCGCCGCCCACCCGGTGCAGCTCGTAGTAGCCGGCGTCGCCCATCAGCACCCAGGTCTCGACCGCCTCCGCGTGCGCCTGCCACCAGGCGTCGTCGCGGCCCAGCTGGTCCGTCCAGCGGTAGTCGCGGCCCACCGCCTCGTAGAAGGAGCGGTTGACGGCGCCGTCGGGCGGGTCGACGCGCGCGATCGCGGCCGTCACCGGCCGGGCGGGCCGGATCGCCGCCGGATCGGTCAGCTCAAGGTACGTCGTGATCGGCTTCGCCGCACGGCTCAAGCGTTCGCGCCGATCCTCGCGTACGGGCACATCCTCCGGAGATCGCACTGCGGGCACCGCGGCCGCTGCGCGTGGCAGGTGCGACGGCCGTGGCGCAGCAGGTTGACGTGGAGCTCGAGCTCCTGGCCGCGGGGGGTTAGCGCGAGCATGTCGTCGTGGAGCTCCTCGAACGGAGCGCCGGCCCGGAACAGGCCGAGCCGCGTCCCGACGCGCGAGACGTGCGTGTCGACCGGGACGTCGGGCATGCCGAACGAGAACAGCAGCACGCACGCCGCCGTCTTGCGCCCCACGCCCGGGAGGTCGCACAGCTCGGCGCGCGCGGCGGCCACGTCCAGGTCGGCGAGGCGGTCGAGCGACGGCGGATCGCCGAGCGCGCGCAGGATCCCCTGGATGCGCGCGGACTTGACCTTGGAGATGCCGCCCGGCCGGATCGCCGCCTCGACCTCGTCGAGCGGTGCGTCGCGGACGGCGGCCCAGTCGGGGAGACGGGCGCGCAGCCGCAGGAACGCGACGTCGCGGTTGCGGTCGCTGGTCGACTGCGAGAGCACGGTGAGGATCAGCTCGTCGAGCGGCCGGCGGTGCGGCGGAGCCGACGGGCGGCCGTAGACGAGCCGCAACCGGTCGCGCAGCGCGAGCACCCGCCGCCGGGCGGGTGGGGTCCAGTCGCGACGCGGGACGGGCGGCATCCGCGGCACGATAGGCGGCGATGACGGCCGAGACGCTGGCGATCGACGTGCACGAGGACGAGCTCGACGGGCTGCAAGCGCGGCGACCTCGACTACTCGATCGCGGGCTACGCGGACTGGCTGGAGCGGTTCTGCTCGCTCGCCGGGCTCGACCGCGTGCGGCTGGCCATGCAGCACTGGGGCGTCGTCGGGCTGCGGCGGTGCTGGGGCGACGGCCGTGCCGAGCACATCGAGGGCGCGGGTAACTGGCCGTGGCTCGACCGGCCGGAGCTGATCGGCCGTGTCACCGATTTCCTGACCCTCTAGCGGCCGCGCGGCCTCGTTGCCCCGCCAGGCGCCGGACCAAACCTCGCCCGTCATGCGCCTGACTTGACAAGCCGCTAGGGTGCCTGCCTCGCGAGGGACTGCGACCTCTCAGAGTCAGCTCGGATGCTCTGAACCAACTGCCGAAGCCTGCGGGCCGGCGGTCGATGACCCTTGCCATGACGCGATCCGTCCTCTCATTCCTTGCCGTGCTCGTCGCGGCCCTCGCCGTCGCCGGCGGCCCC
>JAABUS010005532.1_pt1 | contig 16449 bp, 18 predicted proteins | sample 5560161 | NCBI WGS metagenome assembly JAABUS01 (sample SAMN10711885, study PRJNA513376) | rock metagenome | isolation source: Antarctica rocks | place: Antarctica: Victoria Land, Trio Nunatak nord | collected 2016-01-04
TACAACGCTGGAAGAAAACTTTTTCTACTTAGTATTAACGTTCTTTTGTCTTGATACAAAAGAACAAAAAGATCAAGAACAATCCCTTCAGGCGTCTGTTAGGCTTTTTTATCAGGGCGGTTAAGTAACATGTTGACAATAATTTACAACACTAATTTATCTCCGATAACCATAATTTCCGTGGTTTATTATTTCAAGAAATTCCGTTATTTGCCGATGATAATTTGAAACATTAAAATTAACATTAGTGGTTTTCAATTCTTTATGATCGTCATAGAATTTATAAAGATCTTTTTCATTATTGAGTTTTAAAAGTTGAGTAGCACTGTGTATAAACCCTACATTTTGAAAATTTATTGGGGGTAATATAAAAGGAATGACGTTGGTTGAAAGAACCCATGCTGCACCCATTTCATTTAAACAAACCTCACTTTGTCTATAATTTTCAGTAATTATCTGTATAACTACTTTAGCATTTTGCATTTTTTTCTGAATGGCTTTTCTAAAATCCTGTCCAGATTTTATAGTTGTATCTTCATTAGAAGTATAAAAAATTTTATTTCTTGGAATACCTATTCCTAAGTTAAGTACTTTATCAATAAAAGGAGTAACTATCCATTCATCTTTACTTGAATGGCTAATAAATATAGTCCGAGATTGTGGAGCCCTATTAACTTTAGTTGATTTAGTTAAATTAGATTGAGCGATTTTTTTAGCCATGTTTTAATGTTATATCTAATATACTTAACATTAGTATATTAATTTTGTACTTACCTCACCTTCCAAACATTATTCCCCCGATCCACATCCGGCAAAGCACCATCGGGATCAACCTGAACTTGTACCACATTCTGCGTAACCGGCAGTCCAAAAGTAATTGCTTTATTTTGCAGCCAGGCTTCTACCGGGAAAACTTGCCATTGTTTGCTGCTATCTCTCAAAGTTCACTTCTCAAACTAAACAATTCCTGTGTTGATACAATTGACTTAAAACCTTTTTGAACAAGTCCATTCATTAGCTTTTTATCTCCTGTCCATAAAATGGCGTTAAGCTCTATTGTTAAAGCTACAAAAGGTGTATCATCTTCGTCAACATCATGGGTTAGTTCTGCTGCTTTTATCCACGAGGTTTGACTGATTAAATCTTCTGAGATTGATTCAATAAAAGCCATAATCCTAAAATTAGATTCTTTAAATTGTACGCTGGTTAATTTTGATGTTGCAAGAAGTTTCGTTTCATATCTTGCTATTTCTCCTTGCATCAATTCAGGAGCGTAAAATTTAAACTCTTCTTGTGAATTTAAAAGTAATTCCCCAATCAATCCATTTGCATTCAGCAAAGCACTAAATACAATATTTGTATCAATAACAATGTTCACTTGATGAACCGTTGTTTATTTTCCGCCCACCATCTTTTTTTAGATTCATCGGCAAGTTTATTAATTTCATCTTCCTCTGCTGTACTATCAACAGTTGCTTCCTTATATTTCAAATAATTAATAATCCTTTGGAATCCAATGGTGTCAATATTAGAAGGAAGCCTTAATATAATTTCGTTGTCTGTGCGTTCGATTGTCATGTTATAAAATTACAAAATATTCATTCTTTTAATTGAACCATAGACAATCATTTCCTACCTCACCTTTCGTCGGTAGAAATGACAACGCGGTTAACTGACAAACAGGCACAACGAACAATAAAGGTATCCACCCAGGCGGGCAAGGCCTGAACGGACGCGCGGAGCGATCGGGCCGTTCTTGATCTTTTGGTTCTTTTGTATCAAGACAAAAGAACGATAATACAAAAAAAAATTACCTCACCTTCCAAACATTATTCCTCCTATCCACATCCGGTAAAGCACCATCAGGATCAACCTGAACTTGTATAACATCTTGCGTAACTGGCATATCAAAACTAATCGCTTTATTTTGCAACCAAGTTTCTACCGGGAAATTCTGACGTTGTTTGCTGCCATCTTTCAATGTAATTTCTACCGCAAAAGGCATCGCCATTTTTTCCAAGTTGACAACCGTAATGCGGATGCTTCTTTTATCACCTGTTTTTACATATTGCACATCGTGAATGGCCAAATCTAATTTCCAGTTGTTGTAAAACCAGCCTTTCCAATACCAGCTCAAATCCTCCCCTGCCCCGTTTTCCATCGAACGGAAAAAATCTTCCGGCTGCGGATGTTTATAAGCCCAGTTATGGATGTAAGCTCGGAAAGCATAATCAAAACGGTCTTTTCCCAGGATCTGCTCGCGCAGCAAAATCAACCCAAAAGCTGGTTTAAAATAAGCAATCGGATGTCGGTATTTTTCTTTGATCGCGTCCGCAGCCGTCATGATGACCGGCGCATTCGGGTCGAGGATTGTCGGCACAATTTCATCAGCCGGGTTGCCTCCGCCGGGCGCATATTCGCCATCGCGTTTGGGTGCAAATTCCCCTTTGTTAAAAACATCCGAAGCATAAATGTCAATAAAAGTGTTAAAACCTTCGTCCATCCAAGCAAAACGGCGTTCGTTGCTGCCCACAATCATTGGAAACCAGTTGTGTCCGATTTCATGCGCTGTTACCCAGAACAGTTCTTTGCCTTTATCGGTGATGCCATCAAACACAATTCCCGGATATTCCATACCTCCAGCAATTCCCGCTTCGTTGATGGCGACCGGCCAGGGATACACAAACCATTGCTTGGAAAAATATTCGATGGAGCCTTTTAAATATTCGGTCGCTCTTCCCCAAGCATCGTTTCCGGCACTTTCTATCGGATAAACCGACATCGACATACATTTTTTCCCTTCGGGGAGATTGACACGCGCGGCATCCCAGATATAAGCTTTGGAAGCGCCGAAAGCAACATCGCGCGTGTTTTTCATCAGGAAATGCCAGGTTAAAGTCCCTTTTTGTACTGGCCGTGAAGCAGGGTCGTTCAGTTCTGCTGCTGAACGGATCATGATGGTTTTGTCGCTGTTCCGTGCTTTTTCCAGCAGGTTGATTTGTTTAGCGGTCAATACTTCTTTCGGGTTTTGTAACTCACCGGAACCAGCCACGATCATGTCCCAGGGAACGTTTATTTTATAATCAATATCACCATACTCTAAATAAAACTCTCCAGCCCCAAGAAAAGGCAAAGTGTCCCAACCAGTAGAATCGTCATACACGCACAAACGTGGAAACCATTGCGCAATTTCATAAATTTTGCCGTTTTTGGTTTGTGCATAATCTGTGCGGTTACCAAAAGCGCCCGGAATAGTGTAATGATATTTGATCAAGATATTGACCTTTCCGCCATTTGCCGCTACTGCTTTTGGCAAACGCACTTGCATTCGCGTATCGTTCACGATATAATTTACGGTTTGCGGTTTTCCGTTTACCATAATTTCTACCGATTCAAATTCATATCCTTTTGTATGTTCGGCAGCGGCACGTCCGGTTACAAAATTAGAACGTGCTTCTTTTATATAGGTATTTTGATCCAATTGCAACCATAAATAAGGCAAAGCATCCGGACTGTTGTTGGTGTAAGTAATATTTTCGGAAGCGGCCAGGGTTTTGGTTGAAGTATCAATTTTTGCGTTCAATTGGTAATCCACTTTGTTTTGCCAGTATTTCGGCCCGGGTGCCCCGTTTGCCGCATGAAATTCGTTTCCCTTTTCGGTATAAAAAGTCGGGGAAAAAAGTTCCTGCGGATTATAATTGGAAGCAATGGTATCGTTTGGATTTGCTGCCCGCCTTCTTTGTGCATAAATGGAAGCAGTAAGCAACATGATTAAAGCAACAGCAGCGGCAAATGAGGTGTAAAACTTGTTCATAATTGGAATTAAAAATTAGAACAAGCAATATAGCTTGTAATACTTGAAGATGCTTCTTTTATCGCATAAAAAAAGCGGCTTATTAAGGCCGCTCTTATGTTGAAAATATATCTAATTATAAATCTGTTAAAATCGCATCAAGCTCTTTTTGACTTATATTATCTTTTTCTGACTTATCGTATATTGTAGTTAAATAAACTACTTGATCAATGATTTTAACATAAGTTACTACTCGCGCACCACCGCGCTTGCCTTTTCCTTTACTTGCAATACTTAATCGTATTTTATAAAATCCATTGCCTATAGGTTTACCTTGAACAGGCACTTCTTCGAGTGAAGTAACTAAATCAATAAATTCAGTTTTAAGAGAGGGATACTTTTTACTTAAACGCTTTAGTTCTTTATCAAAACGTAAAGTAATTTCTACACTAAAGTTCATTTATTATATCTCTTGCATTTCGAAGCTTTATCTTCCCTGCTTGCGCTAAGCGTATTTCGGCCATCGACTCTTTTATGTCTTCAAAAACTGTGGCATTATCCGGTTTCTCAAATATCACCTCTTTTTTCATTTCTACCTCAATTCCCAAACGATGCGACAGCTCTGTAAGCAAAGTAAAATCTTTCGGATCAACGTTTTTCAGTAAAAGTTCCATAACTCAAATTTAATACTTTTTCAAACAAATAACATTACTCCTAAACGTTAATGCTTCTTTTATCCTATAAAAATCAGTATTATGATTACAGCTTTATGATCAGCGACTGATAGGCCTTTAAATACGCTTTCTGCTGATCAGAACTAAATTCAGGATAATTGTTAATCAGTACATCTTTGGAATCAATACTTGCAGGCATATCAAACTCCGCATTTTTAGAAGAAAAATTAAGCATCACCAACATCTTCTGCCCTTCCAAACTTCGGGTATAAGCATAGACTTGCGGATGTCCTTCGTCTAAGATTTCGTATTCGCCATAAATCAAAACAGCGTTGCCTTTTCTCAATCGGATCATTTTCCGGAAATAATTCAGGATAGAATTTGGATCATTTTCCTGCGATGCTTCGTTTACCGTATTAAAATTGGGATTGATTTTGATCCAGGGATTTCCGCTGCTGAAACCTGCATTTGTTTCCAGGTCCCATTGAAAAGGCGTGCGACTGTTGTCCCGGGCCGATGTTTTCCAGCCTTTTAGATATTTCTGCGTGTCTTCTCCGTCCCGCTCCAGTTCTTTGTACCAGTTCAGGGTTTCGATGTCGCGGTAATCTTTAATGTTGTCAAATTTTATATTGCTCATACCGATCTCATCACCGGAAAAAATATAAGGCGTAGCGTGCATGCTCAGCAAAAAAGTGTGCAGCAGTTTAGCTGATGCCTCCCGATATTCAGGCCCGTCATTTCCCCAACGGCTAAGCATGCGCGGCTGGTCATGGTTGCCAAGATAAATACTTCCCCAGCCTTTTCCTTTAAAAACGTTCGTCCAGTCGGTATATATCTTTTTAAAATCCGCCAGTTTCCAGCCTTGCGGGTCGGGCTGCTTGTATTTTCCAGGAAGATAACCTATCGCCATGCCATCAAAATGAAAAAACATGTCCAGCTCTTTCCGGGCAGGACCAACAAAATCAAGGGCTTCATCAATCGTGACACCTGCACCTTCGCCAACGGTCATTACATCATATTTGCTCAAGACTTCGATGTTCATTTGCCGGAGATAATCATGCAAGTGCGGCCCTTTGGCGTAATAGTCGTCCCAAGCACCATGGTAATTTTTTGTCAGTTCTTCCTGTGTGATCACCGGAAAAGAAAGGTCTTTGGAGATGTACGGGATCACATCCATCCGAAAACCATCCACCCCTTTTTCAAACCAAAAACCCATCATTTTAAATATCTCCTGCCGCAAATCCGGGTTCTCCCAGTTCAAATCGGGCTGCTTTTTAGAGAAATAATGAAGGTAATAACTGTCTGTTTGCCCATCATATTTCCAGGCGCCTTCTGCATCAAAAAAACTTTCCCGATAAGGTGGTTTTCCTTTTTCGGCAAGCCACCAATGATAATAATCGCGGTAAGGGTTTTCCCTGGAAAGGCGTGCTTCTTTAAACCATTGATGCTCGTCGCTGCTGTGGTTCACCACCAAATCCATTACCAATTTAATGTTCCGCTTGTGCAAATCATGCAGCAATTCTTCAAAATCTGCCATTGTTCCAAACTCTGGCATAATCGCTTGGTAATCGCTCACATCATAACCATTGTCGCAATTTGGCGAAGCATAAACCGGGTTGAGCCAAATAACATCCACGCCCAAACTTTCGATGTAATCCAACTTAGAAATAATGCCCTGTAGATCACCGATGCCATCACCATTGCTGTCTTTAAAGCTGCGCGGATAAATTTGATAAACCACAGCTTCTTTCCACCAGATGCTGTCAGGAATATTCGGGTAAGCAGAAGTTTTTAATGCTGATTTTTGTGAAGAAAAAGAAGAAGACATTATAAAGATAGTTACAGGATAAAATTTCACAGACACGATAAAAACAAAGCACATACTGTTTTTATCACCTAAAAATTGATGCGTTTATTTTGGCGTTTGATAGTAATAGATCGGAGCGTGTTTCCCTTCACTGGTGGTGTAATAACCTTTTCCATCTGGTGTAAAACCAATTGCTTCGCCTTGCTTTTCGATTGTATAACGTAATTCAGCAGGTTTTCGTTGCAAAGCTTTCCACACGGGTTCGCCTTTTTGCCTTTTCCAGTAATAAACTTTCTGATAGCTTTTCACTAAGATTTCACTGCCGTCCGCAGAAATATCCCCGGCCGTAATCCATTTAAACAAAGGCAAACCGGTGAAATGTAACTTGCACTTTTTTTGCAACATAACTGTATCGGTAAAAGAAGCATTGAGCGGTGCGGTATAAACACCAACCGAATCTTCCCGCTTGGTAATGATGTATAGCAAGCGGTCAACCGGATCAACCATCAGCGTTTCGGCATCATGCGCACCATCCGGATATTTTAAACGGAGATCTTCACTTTTGATGGAAGAAACGGGTTTATTTTCGGCAACAACAGGTTCCGGGAAACGGTAAACAGTAATGAAAGGCCGCGTTGCACTGTTATCGCCAATATCGCCCAGATAGAGGTAACTTTTGCCTTTTGCCGGGCCGGGGCCAACAGCAATGTCTTCACAATCAATTACATTGGCATTCGGCAGGGCATCATCTGCTTTAAAATAATAAGTTGCTTTTAACTGCCCAGTTGGGGCGATGGCAAAAAAACGACTCGTGTCGCCGCTGTCGTTATGTACATATAAAATGTTTTTATTGAGGCGGGAAGAAGCGATACCGGAAATTTCTTTCATCGCCGCATCTTTCAACGTATTTTGATTTTGGGCAGCTACAATTTTAACCGTTAGTAAAATCACTGCCGCAGCAGCTATTAAATTTAATTGTTTTTGTTTTAATTTCATTAAATGGATACATCTTGTTAAGCATAGATAGCTTTTTTAGTGAAACGTTTAAGTCTTTTTGTCGTTACAAATAGGCTAACGTGTTCGGGCCCTGGTTAAAAAGCAGGTCAACAATGCTTAGGTTTTTGAGGAAGCCTTTCCGGTCGTCAAACACTTGGAAATACGTTTTTTGTTGGAAATTGTATTCTTGTTTCGGGTGGATGCTTTTCCTAAAATCCCTTTCCGGGGGTAAATCAGGTTGATATTCATCCGTAAAACTAATTGCTAAATCCAGCTTCATCAGTTTCAGGAGCAGGCGCAGCAAAGCCTCGTTATAATCAAACAAAAACATATATTTTTTCTCCTCATAAAAAGGGGCAAAATCACCTTCGTAATATTCAAAATAAGCCGAACTGCGGTAACAGGCCTGCAAACCCAGCCAATGCAAACGCTGCCAGTTGAAATCATAACTTATTTTTACGTCTTTTATTTCACGATGGTTTTTAGACCCTTTTTCAACCGGGACAACCAGTGTCAATGCGCCTTCGGGCGAATAGATCCGAGCGCGGTTACGGTATGTTTGCTTGGGGAAATGCTCCTTTTGTTCGATCAAAAAATTGTTTTTATGCTGTAGGAGTTCTGAAAAAAAAGCAACCGGAGGCAGGTAAAACAAAGGAAAAATTGCACCGTTATCGGCCATAAATAATAAGTTTGTAGTTCAAATTTCTGCCAAGACAATGATCAGCAAGGCACTCACGAAAGTAGCCATTTTCTTTTTATACCTGTTCTCGCTGCTGCCTTTTTGGGTTTTGTACCTGTTGTCCGATCTCTTGTTTGTTGTATTGTTCCACCTGGTTCATTATCGCCGAAAAGTAGTACAGGAAAACTTGCGCAATGCTTTCCCCGAAAAAACGATAACAGAAAGGGCAAAGATTGAACAACAGTTTTATGGCTATCTGGCCGATCTGATGGTCGAATCCATTAAAATGATCAGCATTTCTGAACGGCAACTGAAAAAGCATTTCACCTTGAACAATCCTGAATTGTTGGATACTGTTTTTACACAACAAAAAAGTGTGTTGGGTGCTTTGGGCCATTATGGCAACTGGGAAATGGCTGCGCTGATCCTGGGTTTCTCCACCCAAAAAAAGAAGCTGTTTATTTATAAACCTTTAGAAAACAAAACGTTTGATACCTTTTTTAAGAACATGCGTTCGCGTTTTGGTTCTATTCCTGTTGCCATGAAAGATACTTTACGGACGCTTGCCGCTTTACGAAAAGAACCCAAGTTTACGGTTTTTGTAAGCGACCAAACGCCGGTACGCGAAGAAACGCAGTATTTCACACAATTCTTCAATCAGCCAACTGCCGTTTTTTTAGGGATTGAAAAGATGGCCAAAATGACCAACGACCCGGTTATTTTTTGTGATATCCGGGTGCATAAAAGAGGTTACTATTCCTGTACCTTCGTGCCTTTAATTATGGAGCCGAAACTAAGCCTTGAACACGAAATTACAGATGCGCACGTTCAGTACTTGGAAAAAGTGATTCGGGAAGCACCTGCGTATTGGTTATGGTCGCACAAAAGATGGAAATTTAAACCGGAAGATATTCATAGATGAACATTGTGAACGAACCAGCGGCCCTGCCCAAAGTTGCTGTTGTGATCCTAAATTGGAACGGTTTAAAATATCTGCAAACTTATCTGCCTTCGGTTGTTGCCTCCATCTATCCAAACCTGGAAATTGTTTTGGGCGACAATGGTTCCACAGACTGCTCGGTTGAATTTGTAAAAACAAATTTTCCGCAGGTAAAAACAGTATTGAACGACCAGAACTATGGCTTTACCGGCGGCTATAACAAAATACTGAACCGTGTGGAAGCAGATTATTTCGTTCTGTTAAATTCTGATGTGGAAGTTGAACCAGATTGGATCATGCCGGTGATCAGCCTGATGGAAAGTGATGGACTGATTGCTGCGGCCGCCCCAAAAATTTTGTCCTGGCAGGAAAAAAACAAGTTTGAACATGCCGGTGCCGCCGGTGGTTTTATTGATACGTTTGGCTATCCGTTTTGCCGCGGACGGATTTTTTACGAAGTGGAAGAAGACCAGGGACAGTACAACCAAACCAGCGAAGTGCTGTGGGCTTCGGGCGCTGCTTTGTTTATCAAGCAAAAATATTGGGAACTTTCCGGTGGGTTTGACGAACGCTTTTTTGCCCACATGGAAGAGATTGACTTGTGCTGGCGATTGAAAAACATGGGTTTAAAAGTGATGTATTGTGCCGAATCTACCGTTTATCATTTGGGCGGCGGCACATTGGACGCAGAAAACCCGTTTAAAACTTTCCTCAATTTCCGGAACAACTTGTTGCTGCTGCAAAAAAACCTGTGGCTGCGCAAAAGTGTGTTCATTATTCCGGCGCGTTTTGTGCTGGACTTTCTGACGATAATCCGTTTTTTAAACGAAGGAAAACGAAAAGATGCAGCCGCCATCAGTAAAGCCCATCGTAATTTTATCCGGCATATATTTAAAGATAACGGTCAGCGGCAAAAAGTCAAGAGCGAACGCCACGCGGATTACAACCTGCAATCAACCGCCGGTTTTTACCGGGGCAGTGTGGCCTGGGATTTCTTTGTAAAGAAGGTTCGCAAGTTCTCGCAATTAAAAAGCTGGTAAAAGAAGTATTATAGTTTACGAAAAGTAAGAGAAGTTTTCTATTTCAGCCAATAACCAATGATAATTCCTACGATACCAAAAGCCCATTTTAATTTATCGCTTTCGGCCGGTTATGTTGCAATGATATAGATTGAAAACAATAGCAAAACGGCAGTAACGCCAATTTGAACTTTAATTTTAAGCTTAGATGGTGTTGTCATTTATGACTTAAAAGCGCGGATTGCCCTTTTAATATTTTCTCCAAAGAAAGATTCTTGTGTAACTTCATCCTCTTCAGATTCTGATCCTGCAACTTGAGAGATTTTTTTAGTGTCTTTAATAACCTCACCGCCAAATTTTTTTACATATGATGACAGGTCTGATTCTTTGCCTTCAGGTATCTTAATGTTTAGCGTAGTTATAATAGATTAAATTAAGAAATATGTGCTATAAATATATTACAAAAATACGTAAAAGTAAAATCTTTGTTTATCAACCTAAAACTATTTTTACCGGATATATTTCAGAACTACTGCTTGCTAAGCACCTATTAAAATTAACACTTATCTTAGCTTTTGCCAATACTTCTTTTATCCCTATAAAATCTATGAAAAAGTTCCTGCTTTTATTTCTGATCCTATTTTCTGCCGAAGCAAAAGCGCAGGACAGCCTTTCCAATTTCAACCAAAAACGAAACCAGATCAACCAAACCGGGATGAAAGTTTTGGGCGGCTGGGCAATTGCAAACATTACAATTGGAAGTGTTGGGTTTTACAAGACAAAAAGCGCAACCAAATATTTTCACCAGATGAGTATTTTTTGGAATGTAGTTAACCTTGGCATTGCAACCGCAGGTTTTTATGGTGCAAAAGAAGCATCCAACAAAACGATGACTTTAGCAGAAAGCTTGCACGAACAGCATAAAACAGAACAGGTTTTACTTTTGAATGCCGGTTTGGATGTGGCTTATATTGTCGGCGGCTTTTATCTTTCCAGGCGTGGCAGCCATAAAAGTTCGGATCGATTGCTAGGTTATGGCAACTCGATTATTTTACAAGGTGCGTTTTTGTTATTGTTTGACGGATCCATGTTTGCTATCCAAAAGTATCAAGGTAAAACTGCAGACAATTTTTTGAATAAAGTCCAAGTTGGTTTCAATGGAAAACAAATTGGCCTAATTTATCAGCTTTGAGAATCAGCATAAAAAACACAATTAACGCTGCATCAGCCGGGCTACATATTTCCCGATCACATCAAATTCCAAGTTTACAATCGACCCTTCTTTGATCTGCTGCAGATTGGTATGCTCATAAGTGTAAGGGATTATGGCGACCGAAAAAGTATTTTCAAAAGAATTTACAACGGTCAAACTTACGCCATTTACACAAATTGAACCTTTTTCTACCGTTACATTTTTCAAAGTTGCATTGTATTGAAATGTGTATTCCCAGCTTCCTTCCAATTCTTTATATGCCGTACAGACAGCAGTTTGATCTATATGGCCTTGCACAATGTGGCCGTCCAGCCGGTCGTTCATCCGCATGCAACGTTCCAGGTTTACCAGATCGCCTTTTTGCAAATGGCCGAGATTGGTTTTGTTCAATGTTTCTTCAATCGCGGTTACTGTGTGCAAACCATCGGCAATAGCCACCACAGTCAAACAGATTCCATTGTGGGCAATGGACTGATCGATCTTCAGTTCAGGGGCTAAATTAGAACTGATGGTTAAATGAAGGTTTCCCTGATCGGGACAAAGATCGCTGACGATCCCTAAAGTTTCTATAATTCCTGTAAACATTTTTGATGCTAAACGATAATAATACGTAAGAAATATCACTGGCGATCAGCAATATTTGTACCGCAAAAGTAAATACTGTTTCATATTTAAGATGTCTTAATTAGTTTAAATATCAATTTTTACCTGATAAAAGAAGCATGATCCCCAATTCAGTAGCAAGCATAGAAAACAATTTGAAATCAGTTACCTTTCATTCAATATTTTATTTGATGCGTAAACGTTACGATTTAAAGACTGAACTCAGCCTGGCGCTATTGCCTGCCGCTATCATGGCCGCGGTTTTGTTCCTGCTGGAAGCTTACAGCAAACAACACTTGCTTTTTGCGTCGCTGGCTTCCAGTGCTTTTTTAATTTACCTCGACCCGGAACATCCTACAAATAGTATTTACACGTTGATCATAGCGCAAACTTCGGCCGCTTTAATTGGTTTTGGCGTGATAAAATTGATCGGGCCAGGATATACTTCGGCCATGCTGACCATGGTAATTGCCATTGCTTTTATGGTGGTCCTGAACGTGATGCACCCGCCTGCCGTATCTACTGCTTTAACTTTTGCTTTTGAAACCGGCAAAACGCTGCCACTGTTTATCATTGCATTAGGCTTACTGGTGGTCCTGGTTGTTTTACAAAAAGTTTCCCTGTGGCTGATCAAAAAAAAAGCACCTAAAAATCCTGTTAACAAATTATAATTTTTTTGACCAATGAACCCTTCTGTAGAAAACATAATTATGGCCCTGGTGCAATGGCTGCGGCTGGGCGTAGAAATTACAGGCGCTTGTACTATCGGGATTGGTTCGGTGATTTCTTTGTACCGTTTTGCCCATGCCCTAATCACGCAGCAGGAAACCGATTTTAATGCCATCCGGCTTACCCTGGCACGCTACCTGGCATTGGCACTGGAGTTTCAGTTGGGGGCCGATATTTTATCTACCGCAGTAGCCCCGAATTGGCAGGAAATTGGCAAACTTGGTGCTATTGCCGTCATCCGAACGGGACTGAATTTCTTTTTATCCAAAGAAATGCAGGAAGAAAAGAAAGCTTCAGCAGGTGTAAAAATGGTGCAGGAAAAAGCAAAAGCAGTGTGATAGAATTTACTAAAAACCAGGGGAAAAGTTTGAAATTTTTGCTTTGGACAAGTGTTTTTTTAAAGTAGATTAACCATTCAAAAAAAAGTAAAAGAAAATTTCGGCAAAGTTATTTTCATTTCTATAATTAATCCTATTTTTAGCCTTTCTGATCTATTTGACAGAAGAACCTAAATTTAAAAAACTACTACAAAAATGAGAAAATTGAATTTATTAAAACTGCTATTGCTGACTGGATTATTATTGCTGACAAGTTCTTTTTTGCTTCAACATTTTATTTATCTATCCGATCCTTTAAAAGGTTTTTTAAAAGGAATGGGTATTACTCTTATTGTTGCTTATTTTTTGAAAGCCAGTGTAACCAAAACTTCCCGACAAAATACGATAGGATAAAAAAAGCAACATTTTGAATGGTAAAAATTAAGTAACACTATTGTTCTTTGTTCATACATAGCCAATTATTAAACAAAATAGTTATCCTTTTTTGAAACCATTCCGCGCTAATTGCGTACCTTTTCACAAAACTTACAAAAATGAATAAATTAACCCTATCCCTTATTGCTTTATCAGCAATTATTTTCAGCAGTTCCGCATTTGCACAGGACACCATGAAACACAGTGCCAAAGCCAGCAAAACAATTACCCACAAAGTAACCACGCATCACAAAGTAGTTAAAAAAGTGAAACCTACGATGTAAGGTTATCTTTCAAATGAAAGCCCCGACAGCGTAAAAACTCTCGGGGCTTTTGTATGAATAAAAGAATATCATTTTGCCGTTTTTCTATGTTGGTCCGGTAAATATCTGTTTCTTCAAATACTTCTTTTACATACCTTTTTTTGGTAGTCGTTTTCACATTCTCGTAATTGTGCAACTAAGCAAAACTATTTACAAGTAGGAATAAATTACATTAAAAACAAAAAAAGAGGCTTTATCAAAAATAAAATAGATGTCCTGAGAATCGTATAAAAGAAAACAAGCTCCACCAGGTATCCGAATAAATGAAAGAAAAAAGAGGCTGATTATGATATATGATACAACCTCATTTTGAATTTTAAGAACCAATTTGACATTGATCCGATTTTATACCCCAAACAGGATTATTGTCGGACCAATTTATTGAAGATTTAAAATGAATTGCGGCTATAGTGGCTTAAAACTTAATTTTGAAAACATACAACTGTATTGTTTTTAAACTTTACTTTTATCAAGAGGTTAAAAGGAAGTTCTATAAACTAAAAATCCAGAGTTGTTTATTTTGATCTATTTAAAAGTATGATTAAAAATTTTTGCTTCGGATATATCAGTAAGCTTTCATTTTTTATTAAGAAGCTGTTTAAATTTATATCGAAAAAAATACGGTGCTTCTTTTAGGCATATAAAGTTTGTGAACGTATCCTGTATTGATACAAAAAGCATAGAAATCTTATGTTTTTTAGGTGGTAAAAGAAGCATACAAAAATAAATCGGACAAAATTTAAACAAGCTCTAAAACTATTTGACTAAGCCCAACTTGTAACAAATCAAACTTTTACTTTCAACATACTTGCATTAATGGCCACAACTACCGTACTTACCGTCATTAATAAGGCCCCTGCTGCCGGGCTTAATACTATGCCCTGGTTATATAAATACACCGGCCGCCAAAGGGAAGAGCTATCACATTATATCCTGTGGCCCAAATCAGGTTCTGGATCATTTTCCGGTATGTTGCTTTTTCAAATAAAATCAGGCTAACAATATCTTTGGGGTTGCTGTTCACTAAAACTATCCCTGCGGTTTCTGCTGCAATGTCACTACCTGAACCTACGGCAATACCAATATTTGCCTGCGCAAGTGCAGGAGCATCATTCACGCCATTGCCGGTCATGGCCACAAATTCCCCTTTAGCTTGCAGTTCTTTGATCTTCTCTAATTTTTGCTGAGGCAATACTTCGGCAATGAAACTGTCCATACTTAAAGTCTCATATCAATAAGTTAATGTTAATCCTCCACCCAAACCCATGTCGCTATCATAATGGCTTGATAAAGAGAAATATTTGGTTACAACGTATCTTAATCCGGCTGTGTATTCCTTATCTGTGTTCATCATGATATTAAAGCGGAAACGTTTGGATACCGGTATGTCCTCCCGGCCTAACTGGAAACGCAATTTACTATTGCCATCAATACGGGCATCAGCCACAAAAAGCAAGGGCAGTGTATAAGCTAAACCTGCTACTACTGTATGCCTGTTTTCCTTGTTACTTACCTGCCCAAAAATGTTTTTATAGTCGCTGCCGAAAATGTTTTTTTCTTTGGGATTGAACTGCTTGTAATGGTAATCAAAGCCTGCGTAAGGAAACAGCCATTGCATTTTTCCTATATAGCGACCGACCATAGTTTCGCTTTCGTAACCCATCTTGTCATTCAAACCTAAATGCCACAAGGAGTTAGCTTTCCACCGGGTATTGGACAGCATCACATTGCCATCGCTGCCGTTGCTTTCCAGCCCAACCCTGGCCATCAAATGCGGCATACGGTCATCCATTTTTAGCATTTGATAAGCTTTTACAGGGTCTGGCACTTCCGGGTTGGGTGGAGAATTCTCATAACTGAACACTCTGCCCATGCCGCTCATCATGTGGTAGAGAATATGGCAGTGAAAAAACCAGTCGCCGCTTTCTGTAGCCGCAAATTCTATGGTGTCCCTTTCCATCGGCATAATGTCCAGCGTATTTTTTAAAGGCGAGTAATCACCCTGGCCGTTCAGTACCCGGAAAAAATGACCGTGCAGATGCATCGGGTGGCGCATCATGGTATTGTTATACATCACGATTCGGACGTTCTCTCCTTTATGGATCAAAATCTTATCCGATTCGGATACCGTTTTGTTGTTGATCGTCCAAACATATCGGTTCATGTTTCCCGTTAATTCAAAGTATAAGTTTTTAGTGGGTTGGTCAGGCAGGTTTGTTTTCTTGACCGCCTTTAACATCCCGTAATTCAGGGTAACAATATCAGTAGAAGAACTGCCCATATCCATACCGGCCATGTTATCTTTTTTCTTTGGTTAGCTCATGTCCATTCCCTGCATTTCATCCTTTTTCTTTGGCATTGGAGAGCTTTTGCCCATATCCATACCCGCCATGTTGTCCTTGTTTTTATCGGAAGTTTCGGGGCCTGTAATTTCAGGATACATCACAGTGTTCATGTCCATAACTTGGTTGCTCATTTCCATACCCTCCATAGGCTTCATGTTGCCGTCCATGCCCATCATGCCATTCATCATGTTCATTCCGGCAAAATATTTCAGTTTAGGTAGATACGGGGCACTGATTTTCGGGCCTGTACCCAACCACAAGGAGGCTGATTTTGTCCTGTCCTCCGCAGTGGCCAAAAACTCATAGCTGCCGGTTTTGAGGATGGTAACGATCACATCATAAGTTTCTGCTACCGCGATGATCAAACGGTCAACTTCCACCGGTTCCACATCTTCTCCGTCATTGGCGACGACCGTCATTTTACCACCTGCCCACGTCAACCAGAAATAAGTAGAAGAACCACCGTTTGCAATCCTTAGTTTCACTTTGTCGCCTGCCTTAAATTGCGGTTGTTCGTTTACCGGCTTGCCATTAATTAGGAAACGGTCATAAGCTACATCGCTCACATCCATCGCA